>Ga0075434_100002067_pt1 | contig 17455 bp, 19 predicted proteins | sample RhiMethybrSRZTD3_FD_75298 | JGI IMG/M metagenome (GOLD analysis project Ga0075434, IMG submission 75298) | Populus rhizosphere microbial communities from Tennessee, USA - Rhizosphere MetaG P. TD hybrid SRZTD3 | ecosystem: Host-associated > Plants > Roots > Rhizosphere > Soil | place: USA... | reverse complement strand
CGCACCTACGCGGTCGACGTGCCGTCGCCCGGCACGAAGACGAGCGAGGCGATGCGCGTCCTGGGCGGGCTGATCCGCGACGTGACGGCGCGCAACGCCGACCGGTTCAGGGTGTTCGGCCCCGACGAGACCGCCTCGAACCGGCTCGGAGCGGTGTTCGAGGTATCGGACCGGGTCTGGGAGGCCGAGATCCTCGCCACCGACGACCACCTGGCGGCCGAGGGACGCGTTATGGAGGTGCTGTCCGAGCACCTCTGCCAGGGATGGCTCGAGGGCTATCTGCTCACCGGGCGGCACGGCGTCTTCAACTGCTACGAGGCGTTCATCCACATCATCGACTCGATGGTGAACCAGCACGCCAAGTGGCTCAAGGTGACGCGTGACATCCCGTGGCGGCGCCAGATCGCATCGCTCAATTACCTGCTCTCGTCGCATGTGTGGCGCCAGGATCACAACGGCTTCTCGCACCAGGACCCGGGGTTCATCGACCACGTCGTCAACAAGAAGGCCGAGATCGTCCGCGTGTATCTGCCGCCCGACGCCAACTGCCTCCTGTCGGTCGCCGACCACTGCCTGCGCAGCCGCCACTACGTGAACGTGATCGTCGCGGGCAAGCAGCCCAGCCTGGACTACCTGTCGATCGACGACGCGGTGGCGCACTGCACGCGCGGCCTCGGGATCTGGGAGTGGGCGTCGAACGACGAGGGCGGCGAGCCTGACGTCGTGCTGGCGTGCTGCGGCGACGTCCCAACCCTCGAGACGCTGGCGGCGGCGGCGATCCTGCGCGAGCACCAGCCCGACCTCAAGGTGCGCGTCGTGAACGTCGTCGACCTGATGCGGCTCCAGCCCGCGAGCGAGCACCCGCACGGCCTCTCCGACGGTGAGTTCGACTCGCTCTTCACGACCCGCCGCCCGGTGGTGTTCGCCTACCACGGCTACCCGTGGCTCATCCACCGGCTCACGTACCGGCGCCGGAATCACGGGAACATCCACGTGCGCGGCTACAAGGAAGAGGGGACGACGACGACCCCGTTCGACATGGTGATGCTGAACGACCTCGATCGCTACCACCTCGTGATGGACGTGATCGACCGCGTGCCGGGCCTCACCGACAGCGCGGGGAGCCTGCGCCAGACGATGACCACGGCCCGCCACCACGCCCGCGCGTGGACCCGCGATCACGGCGAGGACGACCCCGCCGTGGCCGGCTGGACCTGGCCGTACTAGCTGCGTGCAGGACGTCCTGGTCGTCAACGCCGGCTCGACGAGCCTGAAGCTCCACCTGGTCGACCCTCGAGAGGCCTCGACGCGGCTCAAGAGCCTGGATGCCGTCGACCCGGCCGGCCTCGACGCGGTCGCGCACCGCGTCGTCCACGGGGGCGACGCCTTCCTCGAGCCGGCGGTCATCGACGCTGCGGTGCTCACGGCGATCGCCGGACTCGAGCCGCTCGCGCCGCTTCACAACACACCCGCGCTCAAGGCGATCGACGACGCGATGGGACGGCTCCCGGACGTGCCGCACGTGGCCGTGTTCGACACGCTCTATCACGCGTCGATGCCGGCGGAGGCCCGCGAGTACGCCGTCCCCCGCCGGTGGCGGGAGGAGTGGGGCGTGCGCCGGTACGGTTTCCACGGCCTCTCGGTGGCCTGGTCGGCGGAGCGGGCGGCGGCGCTCCTGGGGCGGACGGCGGGCGACCTGCGGCTGGTCGTCTGCCACCTCGGCGGCGGGTGCTCGGTGACCGCGGTTGCGGGCGGGCGCTCGTGCGACACCACGATGGGCTTCTCGCCGCTCGAGGGCGTGCCGATGGCGACGAGGTCGGGGTCGGTCGACCCGGCGATCCCGGCCTACCTGGTGCGCGAGCACGGGATGGACGTGGCCGGGGTCGAGCGGGCGCTCACCACCGAGTCGGGGCTGCTCGGCCTGGGCGGCTCCACCGACATGCGCGAGCTGGCTGCCGCCGCCGAGGGCGGGAGCGAGGGCGCCCGGCTCGCGATCGACGTCTTCTGCCACCGCGTGGGGGGCGCGATCGGGTCGATGGCGGTGTCCGCCGGCGGGCTCGACGCCGTGGTCTTCACGGGCGGGATCGGCGAGGGCTCGGCGATGGTCCGGCGCCGGGTCTCGGAACGGCTCGGCGTGCTCGGAGTGGAGATCGACGGCGGGCTGAACGACGCCGTGACCGAGGACGAGGACGTGGCGACCGCCGAGTCGCGGGCCCGCGTTCTCGTGGTCGCAAGCCGCGAGGAGCTGATCGCAGCCCGCGCGGCCCGCGCAGCCGTCGGCGGTTAGGGGGTGCGGAATTCCCGCGCGGCCGTTTCCGGGCCGGCACCGATGCGATTCGGGCTCCGCGGGGTAAGGATGTCCATATGGACTGGTCGCACATGACGGATTGGGGCTGGATGATGATGGCGGTCTGGACGACGCTGTGGGTCGTCCTCGTCGCCGTGATCGTCGTCCTCGGCCTGCGCTGGGCCAACACCAGCCACTAGCCACTAGCCTGCGCTCATGCCCAAGGCCGAGCCGCCGGTGGTGTCGTTCCGGTCACGCGAGGCGTGGTGGGCGTGGCTCTCGGAGCACCACGCAGACCCCGCGGGCGTGTGGCTGCGCCTGGAGCGCAAGCGCGAGGGCTCGGCTCCGCTGACCCACCCGGAGGCGCTCGAGGCCGCCATTGCGCACGGCTGGATCGACGGCACGCGGAGGCGGCTCGACGAGCGCCACTACGTCCAGCGGTTCACGCCCCGGAGGGCGCGGAGCAAGTGGTCGCGCATCAACCGGGAGAAGGCGATGGAGCTGATCGAGCGCGGCGAGATGACGCCGGCCGGGCTCGCCGAGGTGGAACGGGCCCGGGCCGACGGGCGCTGGGACGCCGCCTACGCGGGCCAGCGGACCATGGAGGTGCCGGACGACCTGCGCTCCGAGCTCGAGCGAGACCCGGCCGCCGCCGCGTTCTTCGCCGGCCTGGACAGCCGCAACCGCTATTCCATCCTCTACCGCATCGACGATGCGAAGCGGCCCGAGACGCGCGCCCGCCGGATCGAGAAGTTCGTGGCGATGCTGGCGGCCGGCGAGACGCTCTACCCAGCTACAACCGGTCGGGCAGGCCGAAGCGGCCGAACGCCTCGGGCGTGAGGAACGCCGTGATCTCGCTGACCTGCGCGCCGCGCAGGGCGAGCACGTTGATGCCGTGCGGCAGGAAGCGACCGCTCGCCTCGTCCTGGAGGTAGTGGCCGAACGCGACCTGCCCGTTCGCGGCCACCGGGAGGAGGCGCCAGCGGGTACCGGCCGTGAGCGGCCAGCCGGCGAGGAACCAGGCGACGGCCTCGCGGCCGCGGTACCACGTCGCCATGGGCGGCATCGCGATCAGCGCGTCCTCGGTGAGCATCGAGACGACCGCGTCGACGTCGCCGCGCTCCCAGGCGTCGACGTATGCGCGCACCACGTCCCGGAGCGCGGCGTCGCCGACCAGTCGCAGCGTCGCCTGCTGGGTCCGCTCCGGGAGCCGCTCGTCCACCGCTCGGTGCGCGCGCTGAAGCGCGCTGTACACCGACGCCGTCGTCGTCTCGAGCGCAACGGCGACCTCGGCCCCCGAGAACCCGAGCACGTCGCACAGGATCAGCGCCGCCCGCTGACGGGCAGGGAGCTGCTGAAGCGCCGCGATGAACGCCAGCTCGACGGCCTCGCGCTGCTCGTAGCGCGCCTCCGGGGCTGCGGCGCCGGGCCCGCCGCCCAGCCGCTCGTCGGGGTAGGGCTCGACCCAGACCGATTCGACGAGCGGCGCGCCGGGCCGCTCGTGCGGGCCGGCGGCCGGGCCGAAGTCGACCGGCAGAACGCGTGCCGGGCGCCGCTCGATCGCCCTCAGGCAGGTGTTCGTGGCGATCCGGTAGAGCCACGACCGCAGCGAGCTTCGGCCCTCGAACCCCGGCAGACCGCGCCAGGCCCGAAGGAGCGCCTCCTGGAGGGCGTCCTCGGCGTCGGACATCGAGCCGAGCATCCGGTAGCAGTGAGCATGAAGCTCGGCGCGGTGAGGCTCGACGAGCATGCCGTAGGCACCCTCGTCGCCTCGCCGTGCGGCTTCGAGGACGCTCATTCGCCCCTGAAGAACCGGTAGGAGCCCACCTCGCTCATCTCGGTCGCGACCGGCGGCTTGTCGCATCTGTCCGCGATGCCCTGCTGGAACCGCGCGAACGCGTCGACCTGGCCGAGCGGGTTTCGCCCATCCGCGGCCTCAACCGACGCGACGTGGACGAAGCTCACGCCGTCCTCCAGCTTGAACGTCGCGTATCGGAGCCCTGCCGGCGCGGTGCGGTCGAGCTCCTCGTAGACCGCCCGGACGAGCTCCTCATTGGACTCCACCTGGTCGGGCTTCACCGTGTAGCGCACGATCACACGCCTCATCTCATGTCCTCTCTTCGGGGTGTTTTCGAAGAGAGATCCGCCGGAGCGCCGAGATCCATCGCTCGGCGTGCGATCGGCTCAGGCCGGCGTGCCCGGCGCGGCGCCGGTGTCCACCCGCTGATCGTCGATGACCTCGACCTCGGTGATGTGCGCCGGGTTCGCGAAGAAGACTCCACCCAGCGCAGGATTCCGGTTGGTCGCGAGCTTGAGCAGGCCGTCGGAGCGATGCTCGAGGATGATGCCGTCCCGGTGCTTCCCGTTCGAGTACGTGATCTGCACCTTCGTGCCGACCGGCAGATCCGTCTCCCAGATGCTCGGCGCATCGCTCACCCGGACACTGTACTGCCGTGGCTAGGATGCGCGGCGATGGATCCGCGCCCGCCCGTGCCGCCGTTCACCGAGGAGACGGCCCGTCAGAAGGTGCAGGCCGCCGAGGACGCCTGGAACACCTGCGACCCCGAGCGCGTCGCGGGCGCCTACACGCCGGACTCGGCGTGGCGGAACCGGGACGAGTTCTTCCAGGGGCGCGAGGCGATCGTCGACTTCCTGCGCCGGAAGTGGTCGAAGGAGCTCGAGTACCGGCTCAAGAAGGAGCTGTGGTGCTTCCACGAGAACCGCATCTCGGTGCGGTTCGAGTACGAGAGCCGCGACCCGCGAGGGCAGTGGTGGCGAAGCCACGGAAACGAGCACTGGGAGTTCGACGAGCTCGGCTACATGCGTCGCCGCGACGCGAGCATCAACGACTACCCGATCGACCACGCCGACCGGCGCATCCACGTCGACTAGCGGTAGCGGTACGTGATGCGGCCGCGCTTCAGATCGTACGGCGAGAGCTCGACCTTGACCCGATCGCCGAGCAGGATGCGGATGCGGTAGCGGCGCATCTTGCCCGCGATGTAGCCGGTCGTCTCGTGGCCGTTGTCGAGCTCGATCCGGAACATCCCGTTGCGAAGCGACTCCGTCACCTCGCCGTCGAGCTCGATCTTCTCTTCCTTGGCGCTCATACCTACGGTCCAGGGTACCAGGCACGCGGTGCCGCCGGGGCAGCCGGCCTCACGCCGAGACGTGCACGAACGCGGCGATGTCGCTGGCCGCGCGGTCGGTGCGGCGCATGACCTGGCCGCCGTTCGAGTTGTCTGTCGGTGACGTGTTGCCCTCGATCGTGACGAGCGGCGAGGGCTTCTCGACGATCCCTATGTGGTCGCACACGCCGTCGGAATCCCAGTCGTAGAGCACGAGGTCGCCCGCCTCCGGCGTCTTCGCGACTGTGAGCCCGTTGCGAGCGGCGTGCGCGTCGTTCAGGACGTACGGCACGTAGGCCCAGCGCGAGCGGCGGGCGAAGCTCTTCGACCCGCCGTTTGCGAAGCACCAGGTGACGAAGATCGCACACCAGGGGACGCCGTTCATGCCGTACCACTGCCCGAACTCCTGGATGTTGACGGGCGTCTCCGCGGTGCCGATCTTGCTCTTCGCCAGCTTCAGCGCCTGCTTACGGAACGTGTTCTCTTTCGCGGCCTTCTTGCGCTGGCTCACGAGCTTGCGCATGTCGGCGTCCGGCTTCACGGTGCCGGCCAGGTACTCGTTCAGGTTCCCTCCGGCGAGCTGGCTGGGCCGCGGGAACCCGAGCCAGAACTTGGCCCGGTAGACGGCCTGCGCCGTCATCGGCCCGTACTCGCCGTCTTCGTCGATGCCCTTGCCGTAGCCCGTGGCGTTCAGGAGCTTCTGGAGCGCCTTCACGTCCGGCCCCGTCATGAGCGGAGAGGCCAGGTGAAGGAGCCGCCCCGGCTCCACGTCTCGTGTAGGCGCCTTGCCCATAAGGCTAGGCGCGACTGTACCAGTCGGGCGCGTATCCGGCCAGCGCCGGAACCCGGGAGGTGAACGGGCGCGCCAGCGCGGCCGCCCGCTCGCGCACCGCGCGCAGGCGCGGGGCACCGACGTCGGCCAGCCACTTGCGCCGCTCGCCGGCGTCGGCGGTGACGGCGCCGTCCCACGCTGTGCGGCCGACGATGTAGCCCGACGCCCCCGCCCGGCACGCGACCTCGACCTGCTCCGCGAAGGTCTCGTAGGCGGCGCCGCCGCCGAGGAGCACCCAGGGCGTCGCGCCGCAGGCGGCGTCGAGCTGGCGGCACCACTGCTCCTCGGCGCCCGCCGCGCCGGCCCGCGGGAACTGCACCTTCATCACGTCGGCTCCCAGCGGGACGAGCCGCTCCACCCCGGCGACGACAAGGCCGGGGAACGCATCGGCATGGGCCGCCTCGTCCTCGTCGGGGAGCCGGTAGACGATCGGCTCGATCACGAGCGGGAGGCCGGCGGCGTGGCAGCTCTCGACGGCTGCCGTGACCACCTCGATCTGCGCCTCGGCGGAGGCGGCATGGTCGGCCCGGAACGGCAGGAGCAGCTTGCAGCCGTCGGCGCCGGCGGCGAGCGCCGCGCCCGGCCCCCAGCCGGGCAGGAACGACGTCACCCGGCCGCTCTCCGCGTCGGCGTAGCCCTGGGCCTCGAGCGGCATGAGGACGCCCGGGGCGCCGCCGGCGCCGTCCGCCAGCACGGCGGCCCCGTGCTCGGCATCGATCAGGACGCCCGTGGCCGCCGGTGCCAGCGCCGCGACGATCTCGGCCTTGAGCGCGCCGATCGCCTGGCCCTCGGGCGCAGCCACGCCGCGCGCTTCGAAGGCGACCTTGAGCGAGTCGCGGTGGTCGACCGCCACGAGGGCGAAGACGCCGTCGGCGGTGATGCGGTGAAGGCGGCGGCGCCGACCGAGGTCGGCAGCCCGGCTCACAGCCCGCGCTCCGCCAGGTAGGCGCGGTTCTGGCGGCCGTCGGCGACCGCGCTCGAGAACGGCTCGTCCGGGCCCAGGACGCGGTCCTGTTCGACCACGATCCAGCCGTCGTAGCCGCGCCGCAGCAGCTCGTCGAGGCACTCGCCCACGTGGGCGTCGCCCTCGCCGAGCGGGCAGAAGACGCCCCGCTCCCAGGCGGCGACCAGATCGCCGCCCTCGGCGCGCACCTCGGCCATCCGGTTCATGTCGACGTCCTTCATGTGGACGTGGTTCACGAGCCCGCCGTACTCCTTCAGGAACGCGAGCGGATCGCCGCCGCCGAAGGCGCTGTGCCCCGTGTCGAAGCACAGGCCGATCAGGTCGGTGTCGATCGCCGAGACGACCTGCGCGATCTCGCGCGGCGTCTCGACGTACGTGCCCGCGTGGTAGTGGAGCGACACCGGGAAGCCGCGCTCGCGGCAGCGCGCCGCCGTGCGCTCCAGGTTCTTCACGAGCAGCTGCGCCCTGTCGGGCGGGAGCCACGTCTCGGGGTGGTTCTCGATATCGCCGGCGTGCTGGAGCCGGTCGGGCTCGAGGAACGCGTCGGCGAGGAGGACGAACGGCTTCGTGCCGTCGGCGGACGCGGCATCGAGCGTGTCGAGCGCCGACTCCATCGCCGCCAGGTCCTCCTCGAAGCCGCCCGGCCGGGAGAAGCGCAGCGGCAGGAACGAGCCCATGAGCTCGAGCCCATGCGCGGCGAGCATCCGCCCCACCTCCGGGCCCTGGCCGAAGTAGCCCGGCGGGCCCAGCTCGGTGCCCTCGAACCCGGCCTCCGCCATCACCCGCGCCAGCTCCTCGCCGGCGGGCAGCCCGGGGCGGTCGACGGTGATCTCGAACACGCCGTAGGAGCACGGGGCGGAGGCAACGCGGATCGGCATGACGGCGTATGCTACCCGTTTGGATCGTTCCAACCCGATCCGCCTGGCCGTGCTCGGTGCGGGCCGCATGGGCCGGCGGCACATCGCCGCATCGGCGCACGCCGACGGCGTCGAGCTAGTTGCGGTATGCGACCCCCTGCCGGGGGCGGCCGAAGGCGCGGCGCCCGCGGGGATCGCGACGGCGCAGGGGCTGGCCGGGCTGGGTACGCAGGTCGACGCGGTCGTCATCGCCGCCCCCACCCCCCTCCACGTGGCGCTCGCCGAGGAGGCGATCGAGATGGGCCTGGACGTCCTCTCCGAGAAGCCGGTCGGGTTCGACGCCGGCGCGATCGAGCGCCTGGGCGAGAAGGCCGCTGCCGCGGGCCGGGTCTTCGCCGTGGGGTTCTGGCGGCGGACGGCGTGGCCGTACGTGGAGGCCCGCCGGCTGGTCGCCGAGGGGGCGATCGGCACGCCCACGTTCCTGCGCTCGTCCCAGTGGGACGCCGACCTGCCGCCGCTCGGGTTCGCCGACCCAGACGTGTCGGGCGGCGTCGAGGTGGACTGCGGCGTGCACGAGGCCGACCTGGCCCGGTGGTTCCTGGGCGGCGAGATCGCGCAGGTGTCCGCCACGGGCACGCCCGGCGCGCTGGCGGAGGTCGGCGACGCCGAGACGGTGGCCGCCCTGGCCGTCACCACAGCGGGTCAGGCCGTCGCGATCGACCTGGGCCGCACCTGCGGCTACGACGACGACGTGCGCACCGAGATCCTCGGGCCCGGCGGCGCGCTCCTGATCGACGCCCGCGGCCCCGGCGGCCTGCGCCACGGCGACCGCTACGGCCTGCGCGACGTGCCCGGTCCGGACGGCGACGTCCTCGAGCTGGCGCTCGCCGCCCAGCTCGACCGCTTCGGGGAGGCCTCCCGCGGCGGCGAGCCGCACGCGACCGCGACTGACGCCGCCCGCGCGCTCGAGGTGGGCCAGGCCATGCGCCGCTCGCGGCTGGCCGGCGGCGCGGTCCAGATCCTCAGTCCGGCAGCCAGCCGTCCGAGTACCTGATCCACTTCGATCTGGGGAGCCCAGCGTAGGCCTCGGCATAGGCCTCGCGAAAGTCCCTCGTCTCGGACTCGACGCTCGCCCCGCGCCGGGCCGCCGCCTCACAGACCCGGTACACGATCCCGCCGCCGACACCGCGGCCACGGGCGCCGACGGCCAGCACCACCGCGGGCGCATCGCCGCTGCCGACGAGCACGTGCTCGGTGCCAGGCGGGCAGTGGAAGAAATCCCACGCGGCGAGCCGCCGTTCCTCGCCCTCCACGATCAGCAGGCATTCGCCGGTGATCACCAGGAACCCCTCCTGGGCATTCTCACGGTGGTACATCCCCATCGGCTGGCCCGGTTCGAGGACGCTCAGGTTGATCCCGAGCTGCGGGAAGCGCTGCTTTCCCTCGAACGTGCAGTAGACACCGAGCGGCCCACCGTCGCGCCAACGCGACCCACGGGCGTTCACCACGAACCACCCATTGACGTCGGCCACGAGGCCGTTCTTCGTCATCCGCAGCGGCGCCTCGGATGGCATGCGAGGAGTCTTGCAGACAGGCGAGGGCGACGACGATGCCACATACCTGCAACGACTCCGACCCGGCGGGACGACCGTTACCTGGTAACGCACGGGCCGCCGATCGGTGTCTGGGAGGTGCGGATGTGGCCGGTGACGGCCGCCGAACCGCGCAACCATGTGTGTCGCGCCGAGAGATGTGCCGTCTTCGCACCGACGATGTGCCGACGAGGCCGCCCGCACCCGTTACGTCACTCGCCGGAACGCACGCGAACGCGTCACGGGCGTGCCACCGCCGTCGCGGGATTTCAGTCCTGCGGATCAGTCGGCGTCAGGTACGGCCTGACGGCCTCGCGCGCCTTCGCGTACTCGTCGCGGACCCGGTCGAGCTCCGGCGGGCCGCCCGTCTCGGCGACCGGCACGTCCCACCACGACTCGTAGCCCGGCACGCCGACCAGCGGATCGGTGCGGGCGTAGACGACGGTCGTCTCGGCCGCCGCCCTGGCGGCCGCCAGCGCCTCGCCGAGCTCCGCCACGCTCTGCGGCCGCAGCACCGGGACGCCGAAGCTGGCGGCGTTCGCGGCCAGATCGATCCCGAGCGGCTCGCCGTCGAGCCCGATCCGGCCGTCCGCGCCGCGGCGGCGAAGCTGCGTCCCGAACCGACCGCCGCCGACCGAGTCCGAGAGCGCCCCGATCGACGCGTAGCCGGCGCTGTCGACGAGGACGACGACCACCTTCACGCCCTCCTGGATCGCCGTCGCCAGCTCGCCCGACATCATGAGCCAGGAGCCGTCGCCCACCATCACGAAGACCTCGCGCCCCGGGTCGGCCATGCGCACGCCCATGCCCCCGGGGAGCTCGTAGCCCATGCACGAGTAGCCGTACTCGAGGTGGTACTCGGCCGGCTCGCGCGCCCGCCATAGCTTGTGCAGGTCGCCCGGCAGGCTGCCGGCGGCGCAGACGACGACGTCGCCCGGCGCAGCCGCGGCGTTGACAGCACCGATCACGGCGCTCTGGGCGAACACCGGCGCCTGGTCGCGCGCGTAGAGGCGCGCGACCTCCTCGTCCCACTCGCGGTTGAGCTCGGCGGCCCGCTCGCGCACCGCCGTCGGCGCCGACCAGCCGTCGAGGAGGCCGCGAAGCGCGTCGAGCGTCGCCCGCGCGTCGCCGACGAGCGCGAGCCCGGCGTGCTTGTGGGCGTCCAGCGCCGCCACGTTCACGTTCACGAACGTCACGCCGGGATCGCGGAAGGCCGTCCGGCTCGCGGTCGTGAAGTCGGAGAACCGGGTGCCGACGCCCAGAACGAGGTCGGCATCCGCCGCGACCCGGTTGGCCGCGAACGTCCCGGTGGCGCCCATCGCGCCCAGCGACAGCGGATGGTCGTAGGGCAGCGCGCCCTTGCCGGCCTGCGTCTCGGCGACCGGGATGCCGGCCGCCTCTGCGAAGGCCCGAAGCGCCGCGGCCGCCTCGGAGTAGCGCACGCCGCCGCCGGCCACGACCAGCGGCCGCTCAGCCGCTCGCAGGAGGTCGACCGCCCGGTGCATGAGCGCCTCGTCGGGAAGCGGCCGCGGGATCACCCAGCGCCGCTCGGAGAAGAGTTCCTCCGGGAAGTCCCACGCCTCTGCCTGCACGTCCTGTGGAAGCGCGATACAGGCCGCGCCGGTCTCGGCCGGATCGGTGAGGACGCGCATCGCGCCGAGGAGCGCGGCCGGGAGCTGCTCTGCCCGCCACACCCGGTCCCAGAACCGGCACACCGGCCGGAAGGCGTCGTTCACGGACGTCTCGGGTGCGCCGGGATCCTCCAGCTGCTGGAGCACCGTCCCCGGCCGCCGGGTGGCGAAGACGTCGCCGGGCAGGAGCAGGACGGGCAGCCGGTTCACGGTCGCAAGCGCCGCGCCGGTCACCATGTTGGTCGCCCCCGGCCCGATCGACGACGTGCACGCCCAGGTCGAGAGCCGGTTCGTCGCCTTGGCGTAGCCGGACGCGATATGCACCATCGCCTGCTCGTTTCGGGCAGGGACGTAGCGCAGCCGCTGCTCGTCGGCGAGCAGCGCCTGGCCCAGTCCGGCGACGTTCCCGTGGCCGAAGATCCCGAGGACGCCGGCGAAGAACGGCCGCTCGGCTCCGTCTCGCACCGAGCGCTGGGCGGCGAGGAAGCGCACGACCGCCTGGCCGACCGTCAGGCGCACGGTGCCGCTCACGGCCGCCTCCGCCCGGCGGCGGTCGCCATCGGGACGCGCGGATCGCCCGTCTGGCCGGCCCAGGCGCCGCGGATCCACGCGTGTGCCGGGTCGTCTGAGATCGCCATCGAGCGCACGTCGCCCGGCCCGGCGAGCACGTTCAGGTACCAGAGCGCATGGTCGGGCGAGGCCATGCACGGCCCGTGGAACCCGCGCGGCACGAGGAAGGTGTCGCCGTCGCCGATCGTGACGGTGACATCCCAGCCTTCGACCAGGTCGTAGGTGCGGTGCGCGGCGATCCCGTGCGGGCCCTCCACCCGGAAGTAGTAGATCTCCTCCAGCTCGGCCTCGACGCCGTTTGACGCGTCGTCGTGCTTGTGCGGCGGGTAGCTCGACCAGTTGCCGGGCGGGGTCAGCACCTCGCAGCACAGGAGCCGGTCGGGGATGTCCACCTCGGGCGTCAGGAAGTTCGTGATCTGGCGGGTCGAGCGGCCGGCGCCGCGGGTCTCGACGGCGACCTCGCGCGCGTCGATGTAGGCCACCTCGCGCCGGCGGCGGGCGGGCGCCGACGGCAGGGCCAGCTCACAGGCCGCGTCGGCCACGATCGCGGCCTCCGTCCCCGACGGCAGGTAGACGACGTCGGTGACACGGTCGAAGACTGACGAGCGGCCCTCGAGCGCCAACCGTCGGCCCTCCACCTCGACGGCGCAGCCGCCCTGGAGCGGCACGATCGCGAGCTCGTCGTCCCCGGTCTCGATGGCGCGCCGCTCGCCGGCGGCGAGCCGGACGACGCGCAGGCCGGCGAAGCTCCAGCCGCACCGCTCCGGGGTGAGGACGAGCGGATCGGAGCCGTCGCCCCCGGTGCCGGCGGGGATGTGGAGCCGGGTCGGGTCAACGGGCATGGGACGCCTCCAGGAGCTCGCGCACCTCAGCCTCGGTCGGCATCGCGTCGGCGCACGCCAGCCGGGCGACGACGTGCGCCCCGGCCGCGTTCGCAAACCGCACGGCCGCCGCCGGGTCGTCGCCCGCAAGCAGCCGGTGGCAGAGCGCGCCGCCGAAGGCGTCGCCCGCCCCCAGGCCGTTCACGACGTCGACCCGGATGGGCGCGACGACCTCGCTCCCCTCCGCCGTCGCGACGAGGACGCCCTCGCCGCCGAGCTTCACGATCGCCAGTCGCGGGCCGAGCGCGAGCAACGCGGCCGCGGCGTCCTCGGGCGAGCGCTCGCCGACCGCGACCGCAACCTCGGAGCGGTTCCCGACGACGACCGAGGCGTGGGCCAGCGCCGCCCGGTATCGCTCCGGCGCACGCTCTGGGTCGGGCCAGAGCATCGGCCGCCAGTCGAGGTCGAGGATCGTGGTGGCGTCCGGGGCGCGCAGCGAGAGCGCCTCCACGGTCGCGGCCAGGCTCGGCTCGTCCGAGAGCCCCGTGCCGGTGGCCCAGAAGATCTCGGCGGCGCGGATCGCCTCGGGGTCGAGATCCGCCCCGGTCAGCATCATGTCGGGCGCCTTCGGATATCGGTAGAACCAGATCCGCGGCTCGTCGGGCGGGTCGAGCTCGGCGAAGACGACCGGGGTCGGCAGGTCCGGCGTCGAGCTCACAAGCGCGGTGTCGACCCCGAACCCGGCGAGCGCGCCGACCGCGTAGCGCCCGAACGGGTCGTCGCCCACCTTCGTGATGACCGCGACCCTGCGCCCGAGCCGGGCGGCGGCCACCGCGACATTCGTCGCCGTGCCGCCCAGCGAGCGCGCGAACGCCGTCACGCTCTCGAGCGGGCCGTCGCTCTGCGGGTAGATGTCCACCCCGATCCGGCCCATGGTGATGACGTCGTAGGCGGGCGCGGCCACGGCCGCGGAGCCTACACGGACTCACGCCTTCCGGTGCGCGTGCACGATCAGGACCGGGACGCGGCCGTGATGGAGGACGTGGTGGCTCACGCTCCCCAGGAGCGCCGACGCCGCCGGCCCGCGACCGCGGGAGCCCATGACGATCAGATCGTGGGTGCCGTCCTTCGCCCGGGCGAGGATGGCCTCGGCCGGCGACCCGCGGCCCACGACGGTCGTGACGGGGATGTCGGCGTCGACACGGGCCCGGGCCGCGGCCACAGTGCGCTCCGCCGCATCGTCGGCGTCCTCCTGCGTCGGCATCATCCCGACGTACGGCCCGGCGAGGTATCGCCACGACCCCCGCGACGCGACGCAGATGATCGTGAGCCGGGAGCGCTGAGCGCGGGCCAGGTCGAGCGCCTCGTCCAGCGCCCGGGCGGCGTGGGCCGAGTCGTCGATCGCCACCAGGATGTTCAGGAACACCGGGCGCTCAACTCCGAGTTTCTACGTGTCCGGGCTCGCGTCGCACGGGATCGCGGCCCGGATCCGCGTGCCTGCCCCGGGTGGGCTCACGATCTCGAGCCGCCCGCCGATCGCCTCGACCCGGTCGGCCAGCCCGCGCAGGCCCGACCCCGCGGACGGGTCGGCGCCTCCGGCACCGTCGTCGGCCACCTCCACCGACGCGATCCCGCCCGCCAGCGCGACCGCCACCGTCGCGCGGGTCGCGCCCGCATAGCGGGTGACGTTCGCGACCGCCTCCGAGACGACGTAGTACGCGGCCGCCTCGACCTCCGGCGGCAGCCGCTGCTCGGGCATCTCCATCACGTCGACCGGCACCTGCGCGCGCAAAACGAGGCTGTCGACGGCGGCGGTCAGGCCGCGCTCGGTGAGGATCGCCGGGTGGATGCCGCGCGCCAGCTCGCGCAGCTCCTCGAGGCCCTGGGTCAGCTCGCGCTGAGCCCCGCGCAGGTGCTCGGCTGCCTTGTCCGGCTCGGAATCGAGCAGCGACTGGGTCAGCCGCAGGGCGAGCGAGAGCGACACGAACCGCTGCTGCGCACCGTCGTGGAGGTTTCGCTCGAGCCGGCGGCGGGCCTGATCGCCGGCGGTCACGATGCGCTTTCGCGAGGCGGCGAGCGCCGTCCGGGCGTCGGCGTTCGCGATCGCCGTGCCGGCGAGCGAGGCGAACGCGCCGAGGCGGCGCTCGGTGTCGGCCGAGAGCGGCTCCTCGATCACGCCCCACGCGACGAGCGCGCCCCACATCTCGCCGGTCACCGTGATCGGCGCCGCCACCGCCGAGCGAATCGGGTCGTCCTCGCCGATCGGGTTGGGGCGCCCCGGCTCGCCGGGGGCCTGATCCGAGCGCGCCGGCCGGCCCGTTCGGAACGTCGCCGCCATCGCCTGGCCGGCGTTGATCGGCACGACCATGCCCTCGGCCGCCACCTGGTCGGCGGCGATCTCGCTCCAGTTCGCCAGGATGCGAACCTGCTCGCCGGGCACGAGCCGGACGAGCGTGCACCCGTCGGCGCCCACGAGCCTCCCGGCCTGCTCGGCGACGAGGCGGAACACGGTGTCCTCGTCGAGCCCGCGGGCCACCTCCGTCGCGACCCGCTCGAGCGCGCCGTGCTCGGCGGCGAGGTCGCGCAGCTCGTGCTCGATCCGCAAATGGTCGGTCATGTCGCGGCCGATGCCGACGAGCCCGACCACCTGGCCGTGATCGTCGTAGAGCCCCACGTTCGCCCACTCGACGTCGCGCCGCTCTCCGGAGCGAAGCCGGATGCTGCTCGTGTCGTGGGCCGGGAAGTCCCCTCGCCGCACGAGCTCCATGAAGTCGCGGTCATCCGTCTGGAAGACGTCCAGCCACCGGCGCCCGATCAGCTCGTCGCGCGTCCAGCCGCTCAGGCGGACGAGGTACTCGTTCACGTACGTGACCCGGCCGTCGAGGTCGAGCTGGGCAGCCACGAGCTCGACGGTCTCGAGGACGTCGTGCATGCGCCGGTGCGCCGCCTCGAGCGAGCGCTGCGTGCGCAGCTCCCTGGTCATGTCGCGGCCGATGCCAAGGACGCCCTCGATCCGGCCATGCTCGTCGCGCAGCGCCACGTTGTACCAGTCGATCTGGCGGCGCTCGTCGCTCTTCACGATGATGACGCTCTCGTCGCGGGGCGGGAACTCGCCCTCCCGGACGCGGTCCAGGAACGACTCGCGTCCGCTCCTGAACATCTCGAACCAGTTGCCGCCGATCAGCTCGTCGCGCGTCCAGCCGGAGAGCCGCTCGGTGAACGGGTTCACGTAGGTCATCGTCGCGTTCAGATCCATCGCGATCACCATCAGCTCGACGGCCTCGAACACGTCGCGCAGGCGCTGCTCCGTGCGCTCGAGGAGGCGCACCTGCGCGCACAGGCCGGCGACGCGGTGCTCGCGGTCGAGGTCGCCCGCCAACGCGGCGCAGGCCGACTCGATCGCGTCGGACGCCGTTCGAGAGTCGTGCTCGACGACCGCGACCTCCTCGTCGTCCAGCTCGATGCAGGTCGCGGCACGCGCCTCCGACGGCTCCTCCGGCTCGCGCCGGGCGCCCGCCGCGTCGACCCAGATGGGCGTCTCGTCGCCGGCCCGGTAGAGCACCCGGATCGAGCCGTCGCCCGTGGCAGCGGCGAGCGCTTGCTCGACCGCTCCGCCCCGCTGAGGCCGCCTCAGCCGCACGACGTTCCCCGAGATCCGGGCCTGCGCCATACCCGGATGGTGTCACACGCGCCGCGCCCCGAGCCACGCCGCAAGGCCGTCGAGCGCCTCGTCGAGCCGCGACGTGTCGCCCCAGGCGCCGAGGAGCTCAAGCGTCCCGGCGGTGCGGTCGAGGCGCGGCTCGGCCCGTCCGACCACCCGGTCCCCCACGAGGAGCGGCAGGACGTAGTAGCCGTACTCGCGCTTCGCCGGCGGGACGTACATCTCCAGGCGGTAGCGAAAGCCGAAGAGCGCCTCGGCCCGATCGCGGTCGGCGATCAGCCGGTCGAACGGCGAGAGCAGCACCGCCCGGTCGGGCACCGGGCCGTCCTCGGCGTCGAGATGGGCGTGCCAGCCGTCTCGCTCCCGCCGCACCCCGGCGGCCCGGAAGCGGATGGCGGCCAGGCGCCGGTCGGCTTCACGCAGCGGCACGCGCTCGGTCTCGGGATACCAGCGCTCGGCGAGATCCCACAGCCGCTGGCCGCTGCGACGGCCGACGATGGCGATCTCACCCCGGTCGTGGAGCGCATGCAGGAGCTGCCCCACCGCGCGGCTCCCGTACCAGCGGTGGTCGCGCGACGGCAGGCGGGAGCGGTCTTCGAGCTCGCGCCCGAGCAGCGGCCCGCGCGCCTCCAGCTCGCGGAGCACGTAGCGGCGGAAGCCGCGGTTCGACGCGAGCAGCTCCGCGTACCACCGCTCACGGGCCGAGTCCTCCCGCCGGCGCCGCATCCGCGCCTGAAGCAGCGGCAGCGTCTCGACCGGCCAGATGAACGCGTTCCACTCGACCAGCTTGCGCTCCTCCCAGAGCAGCCGATCGAGCTCGGCCGTGTCGTAGCTGCCCAGCCGGCTGTGAAGGACGAGGTGCTGCGGGACGGCGACCGTGGCGATCGGGTCGAGCTGGAGGAACCCGAGCTTGTGGACGGTGTCGAGCACGCCGGTCGCCGACCCGTCCAGGAGCTGCGCGCGGACGGCGATCCTGCGGGCCTCCTCGATTCCGACAATCCGCGTCGGGCGGGCCTTCGGCACGGCGGCTCCTCGAGCGAACAGACGTTCGCCGGAGAGAATACCGTGAGCGCCCGGCTCTAGTCCTCGGCCACCGCCAGGAACCCGTCCAC
>Ga0075434_100002064_pt1 | contig 17458 bp, 14 predicted proteins | sample RhiMethybrSRZTD3_FD_75298 | JGI IMG/M metagenome (GOLD analysis project Ga0075434, IMG submission 75298) | Populus rhizosphere microbial communities from Tennessee, USA - Rhizosphere MetaG P. TD hybrid SRZTD3 | ecosystem: Host-associated > Plants > Roots > Rhizosphere > Soil | place: USA... | reverse complement strand
GCGGGCCGGGTGCGAATCGCCATCGGCGGCAACTTCGACGAGAGCTCGGTCGACAGCTACCCGGCGCTGCTCGAGTACCTCAAAGAGCAGGACTTCGCCGACAAGCTCTCGAAGGTGTTCTTCAAGCCGATCGTGCGCACCGAGCCGGTGTCGGCCAAGGGGATCATCCCGCTGACGCCGATCGCGGCGAAGGAGAACTTCAAGGGCACGTGCATGACGTCGGTGGGGTCGGGCGCCGGCAAGGCGTGCGATTCGTGCAACGTGCTCGACGACAAGCTCGCGTTCCTGCGTCAGGAGACGCGTCGCCTCGGCTTCCCGACGCACGACGGCGTGCACAACGGTCCGTGCCACGTGCACAAGGCGCACGCGCACACGATCGGCCCCGACGGCTCGCTCTACGCGTGCCCGGGGTTCACGGGCCAGCTCGCGCTCTCGACCGGCCACATCGACGACCGGCGGGAGTCGTGGCGCGAGTCGGCGCGCGAACGATTCCTCCGTCTCTCTCCGTGGAAGGAATGCGGCGACTGCGCGTACATCCCGGTGTGTGCCGGGGGATGCGTGGCGGCGTCGTACGGCCAGCTTGGCGACATGAACGTGCCGACATGTCACAAGCCCAGTTTCGACTCGGCGCTCGTCGCGCTGGCACATATCGTCGCCAGCGCTGCTTAACAGGAGACTACAATGAAAATCAAAGTTGTGAAGAAGGCCGCCAATGCGAAACCGTCCGGCTTCTGTGTCGTGTACATCGACGATCCGCCGATGAACAAGAAGCAGTAGGAGCGGTGGACGAGTCGGCGCGCAGACGATCCGTCTGCTGCCGGCGTCTGGGTCTGGCCGTCGCAGGCGCAGCGACGCTGACAGCCGCTTCAGGATGTCGGGGCCAGGCGATTCGGCGGGAATCGCCGGCCGCGGCATCCATGAGAATTGGTGTGGCGCAGCTCTCGCGCACCGATTCGCCGATCCGCGGGCTCCGTCAACTGAGCCAGATCTATTCGGTAGAGAGTTTCCTGAGGCCGAACGAAGAAGGCCGTCTTCAGCCGCTGCTGGCTGAGTCGTCGAAGGTATCGGCCGACGGCCGAGCACTGCAGGTGCGCCTGAGGCGCGGCGTTAAATTTCATGACGGCTCCCCGGTCGATCCGGCGGCCGTCACTGAAATCCTTCCAGGCGCCCTGAAGGACTTCATGGGCCCGGTCTTTCCGGACATCGAGCGCGTCTCGGCGCTCGACAACGACACCGTCGAAGTCCGGTTCGCCACGTCCTCGCCGTTCGTTGTTGAGGCTATGGAGGCGCCGATTCGAAAGCCGGGCGCGGCGATCGTGGGCACTGGACCGTACATCGCGCCAACTAATTCAACGACGGAGATGCGGGCGTTTCCAGAGTACTATCTCGGTCCGCCTGCGATCGAACGACTTGTGGTATCCAGCTATCCGAGCGTCCGCGCCGCGTGGGCCGACATGCTCCGCGATCGAATCGACATGCTGTTCGAGGTCGGCACCGACGCGCTCGATTCGATGGTCGGATCCAACAACATTTCCTTGTTCACCTTCACACGCCACTACCAATACACGCTCGCGTTCAACCCGAAATCCGACGCGTTGCGGTCTCGCGATGTTCGCCGCGCGCTGAACTGGGCTGTCGACCGGACGCAAATCGTGCGGAACGCGCTCAAAGACCACGGCGTCGCGTCTTCCGGTCCCCTGGCGTCAAGCTACTGGGCGCTGGACCGCAATGCGCCAAGATTCGGATACGATGTCGAACGAGCAGCGGCGTTGCTCGCGACTCGAGGTCAACGAGAAACGAAGGCTCCCTTGCGGTTCACGTGCCTCTTCTCTCCCGAGGCTGTAACCGAGCGGGTGGCGCTGGAGTTGCGCCGACAGCTCCAGAAAATCGGCGTCGAGATGGCCGTCGAGGAAGTCTCGCAAGATCAAGTCATCCAACGATCGGCCAACGGCCAGTACGACGCGCTGCTGTTCGAGTTGATCAGTGGCCCGACGCTCTTTCGGCCGTACCTGGTCTGGCACTCTGGATCGCCGCTCAACTTCGGGCAATTCGGCAACGCTGCCGTCGATGGCGCGCTCGATCGAGTTCGGCACGCCTCTTCTGAAGAGACGTACCGCGCAGCGGTGCTCGATCTTCAAAAAACGTTCATGGACGATCCGCCGGCGATTTTCCTCGCCTGGACGGTACGCGCGCGCGCCGTGTCCAAGCGATTCGACGTGCCGGCCGAAGAGGGACGCGACGTGTTGAGCACGATTCGCTTGTGGAAGCCGTCCGCCGCCGCCGACCGCGCCACCAGGAACTGACGCCGTGACGATCCGACGCATCTCGACACGCTTCGCCTTGCTGCTGGGGCTCGCGGCGGTCGTCCCGCTGCTCGTCTACGGCCTCGTGTCGATCCTGTCCCTGCAGCGCGGGACGCGCGAGTCGGTGGTGAACGGCAACCGCAACGTCGCCGTTCGCGCCGCGGAAGAGATCCGCCGCTACGTCGTCACGAACGCCGAGCTGCTGAAGGCGCTCGCCGCGGATCTGCAGGACACCGGCCTCACCACGGCGCAGCAGGATCAAATCCTCAAGAACTACGTCCTCCAGTTCCACGAGTTCCGCGAGCTGACGCTCTTCGACGAGCGCGGCGCCGCGATCGTCTCGAGCCGCGTCGGCACGCCGCGGATCACGATCCCCAAGGACGCGACGCTCGCGGTCGAGGGCGTCACGATGTCGCCGATGCGGGTCGACGAGGATCTGCTGCCGACGTCCACCTTCGCGATCCATCTCACGCGGCTCAACAAGCCCGCCGGGTGGCTCGCCGGCGAGATCAGCCTCGAGGAAATGTGGCGGATGGTGGACCAGATCCGCATCGGCGAGCATGGGTTCGCGATGGTCGTGGACCCGCGCGGCGAGCTGATCGCGCACGGCGACCCCGACAAGAAGGCGCTCGTCGCGCAGACGCGCAACATGAGCGCGCACCCGCTCGTCTCGTCCGGCGCCGGGCCGCAGGGTGCGTCGCCCGTGGCGCAGGAATACGTCGAGGGCGGCAGGCGCGAGCTCGGCGTGGCCGCCCGCATCCCCGATCTCGGGTGGACCGTGATCGTCGAGCAGCCGACCTCCGAGGCCTACGCGACCGCCACCGTCCTGCAGCAGCAGCTCGTCGTCGTGATCTCGCTCGCGCTCGTCGCGATGATCACCGTCGGGTATCTCTTCGGCCGCACCTTCATCAACCCGATTCACGCGCTCAAGAAGGCGACGCACGACGTCGCCGCGGGCGAGCTCGGCACGCGCGTCCACGTGGACCGCCGCGACGAGCTCGGCGATCTCGGCGAGGCGTTCAACACGATGGCCGACCGGCTCGTCGCGCTGCAGGAGGAAGTCAAGCGGCAGGAGCGGCAGGCGATGTTCGGCCGCGTCGCGGCCGGCCTCGTGCACGACCTCTCGCACCCGATCCAGAACATCGGCAACAGCACGCGGCTGCTGCTGCGCGACGACCTGGACGCCGAGTCGCGCGAGCTGTTCCGCCGCACGATCGAGCGCGAGCTCGCCACGCTCAAGCGCTTCATGGAGGACCTGCGCCACGTCGTCAAGCCGCGCCCGATCGAGCGCTTCGCGATGGACGTCAACGGCTCGGTGGCCGAGATCGTCGAGCCGATGCGCACCGAGGGCGACCGCAACGGCGTCACCGTCGAGGCGCACTACGCGCCGGGCCCGCTCGTCATCGAGGGCGACCGCTTCGCGCTCGGCCGCGTCTACCGCAACCTGATCACGAACGCGATTCAGGCGACCGAGCCGGGCGGCCGCGTCACGATCGCCACGGCGCGCGTCGGCGACCGCGTCGAGATCAGCGTCACCGACACCGGCTCGGGGATTCCGCCCGAGCGGCTGTCGGCGATCTTCGACGACTTCGTTACCACCAAGCGGCGCGGCCTGGGCCTGGGCCTCGCGATCTCGAAGCGGATCGTCGAACAGCTCGACGGCACGATCGCGGTGCAGAGCGAGGTCGGCCGCGGCACGGCATTCACGCTGCAATTCCCGGCGCGCGACGATCGCGCGCAGGCGGCGGCGAGCTGAGATTCATGGGGGATGGGGAAGGAGGCGGTATGTTCCGGACGCTCGTGAAGACCGACGCAATGGCGGTCGAGGACAAGACGGTGCCGGTGCGCTACTTCGAGCTGCGCACGCTGCGCGGCGCGCGGCGCTACAGCGCGGAGATCCTGCTGGGGCCCGGCGATCGCATCATCCTGGACGATGATTCGGTGTTGAACCTGGAGACGCGGACGATTTGTCTGGTGCCGGCGACGCTCTACAGCCGCATGCTCGCGCGCGCGACGGCCGCCTAGCGTCCCCACGAGAGGAAGCGCAGCGGCGAGCGATCCGCCGCCGCGCCGCTCTCAGGCACTGCGCGCGTGTTGTGGGGGGGCCACGCTACTTCCGGGGGAGCACGGCGTCTTTGAGCTGCTTCGCAATCCGCGCCTTGACGACGGTCTTCGCGGGAATCTTGATCGCCTCGCCCGTCGCCGGGTTGCGGCCCATGCGCGCCTTGCGCTTCTGAACCACCAGCTTCACCATCCCGGGCAGCACGAATTCCCCGGAGCGCTTCAACTCTTTCTCGGCGAGCTGCGTGAGCTCGTCGAAGTATTCGCGCGCCTGCGTGCGCTTCACCTCGAACCGCTCGGCGAAATGCGAAAACAGCTCGGATTTGCCCATCCTGCGGGCGTCAGCCATCGGTGTCCCCCTCACGTGCCGCGCTGTGGATGTTCACCGCAGACTGCCGCGCGCGCAGCACCAATCGCGGTTTTGCTTCGGAAAACTCGCGTATCCTAGCCCGCTCGCTCCGGCAGTGTCAATTGCGCGCGGCCGCGAACACGCGATTTTCCTAGCGGAATGCTAGAATTTTCGCCTGATGTCAAGCTCGACGCTCGAGACGTTTCCGAACCCGCGCCCCGAGCGCGACTACGAGATCGCCATCCACTGTCCGGAGTTCACGTCGGTGTGTCCGAAGACCGGCCTGCCCGACTTCGGCGAGATCCGCATCACGTACGTCCCCGCCGCCCTGTGCGTCGAGCTGAAGTCGCTGAAGTACTACATGATCGAGTTCCGCAACCGCGGCATCTTCTACGAGGCGGTGACCAACCAGATCCTCGACGATCTCGTCGCGGCGATCCACCCGCGGCGCATGACGGTCGTCGGCGATTTCTCCGTCCGCGGCGGCATCAAGACGGTCGTCACCGCCGAGTACGCCGCGCGCGACTGACGCGCGATGGACGCCGGGCCGATCCGTCTCCCGATCGAGCGCGAGATCGATCTGCACCTCTTCGCGCCGCGCGACATCCCGTCGGTCGTCGCCGAGTACATCGACGCCGCCGCGGCGGCCGGCTACGAGGACGTGCGCGTCGTCCACGGCCGCGGCCGGGGCGTGCAGCGCGGCATCGTGCAGGCCGCGCTCGATCGGCACCCGAAGGTGATCGAGTTCTGGGACGATCCCGCGTCGCACCTGGGCGCCACCATCGCGCGCCTCGCGCCGTAGGCGCGCGGACGGGACGCGCGCCGTGTCGGGGATTCGGGACTGGGGATTCGGGATTCGTTGTGCACGCTGTCACGCTGCGAGTGGGACGGAACCACGAAGGCACGAAGAAACACGAAGATCACGAAGATCTTTTTGTACAAAGAATTTGCTTCGTGTCTTCGTGTCTCTTCGTGGCTTCGTGATTCCGCGCTCTGCGTCCTCAGCGGTTGCTTTCCCGTGATCGCGATCGCAACGCGTCACTCGTCATCTCCCGAATCCCAAATCCCGAATCCCAAATCCCGAGTCCGAATCCCGAGTCGCTGGCACGTCGGTTGCCCCTCGCCGAACCCGCGCCCGCTCGCCCGCTGTAAGTCGTTGACCTGCTGCGGCCTCTAATCCGCACGCGGCAGATTCTGCGCGTGAGCCGGCGCTGGCGCTATGCAGAATCTGCTACCCGCTCGGCCCGGCGATCTCGTCTTCGTCCGCCGCTCGCGCTGGCGCGTCGTTGCCGTCCGCGCGCACGACGGCTGCCACGTCGTGTCGCTTCGCGGCGTCGCGCCGCCCTTTGCCGGCGGCGAGCGCCGGATCGTCACGCCGTTCGACGTCGTCGAGCCGACCCGATCGCAGGCGCGCGCCCGCGTCGTGACGCCGCGCTTGTGGCGCCGCGCCTGCCGCGTGCTGATCGCATCCGACGCGCCCGCCGGATCCCTCCTCGCCGCAACGGACGCATCGATCGATCTGCTGCCGTTTCAGCTCGAGCCGGCGCTTGCCGTCGTGCGCGGTGCGGCCGTGCGGATGCTGCTCGCGGACGAAGTCGGCCTCGGCAAGACGATTCAGGCCGGGCTCGTCGCGTCGGAGCTTTTCACCCGCGGCGCGATCGATCGGCTGCTCGTCGTCGCGCCTGCGGGTCTGCGCGACCAATGGGTCGACGAGCTGACGCGCCGCTTTCATCTCGATGCGGCGCGGATGGACGCGCGCACGCTGCGCGCGCTCGCCGCGTCGCTGCCGATCGGCGTGAACCCGTGGAGGTCCGCGCGCGCGGCCGTTGCGTCGATCGATTACGTGAAGCGGCCCGAGGTGCTGCCGGCCGCCGCCGCCGCCGACTGGGATCTCGTCGTCGTCGACGAAGCGCACGGCGTGGCAGGCGATTCGGATCGCCGCGCGGCGGCGAACCGGCTGGCGGCGCGGGCCGCATACGTGCTGCTGCTGACGGCGACGCCGCACACCGGCGATCGTGATCTGTTCCGCTCGTTGTGCTCGCTCGGCGCCGCCGGCGAGCCGATCGTCGTGTTTCGGCGGACGCGCGCTGACGTCGGCCTCGCATCCGCGCGGCGCATCCACGTCGTGCGCGTCGGCGCAACCGCCGCCGAGCGGCGGATGCACGCGCTGCTGTCGGAGTACGAGGCCGCCATCCGCGCCGAGCACGAACGCGGCGCTCGCGCCGACGCGCTGCTCGCGCTCGGCGTGCTCCACAAGCGGATGCTGTCGAGCGCCTGGTCGCTCGCGCAATCGGTCGAGCGGCGGCTGGACGCGCTTTCGTCGGCCGCCCCCTCCGACGCCGCGGAACAGCTGCTGCTGCCGCTTGCGGATCCAGCTGGCGAGCTCACCGCCGCCGATCAGCCGCCGCCATGGCCGGCGGCGCTCCGCCTCGGCGATGCCGAGCGCGAGCAGCGCCTGCTCTCGACGCTCGGCGACGCGGCGCGAGCCGCATCGCGATCCGAAACGAAGCTTCGTCGCCTCGCTGCATTGCTGCGCCGCACGCGCGAGCGCGCGATCGTCTTCACGGAGTATCGCGACACGCTCGCGCACGTCCGTCGCTCGATCGCGCGGCCCGTGTTCGTGCTCCACGGCGGCCTCGCGCGCGACGAACGTGCAGCCGCGCGCGCCGGCTTCGCCGCGACGCCGCACGCGGTGCTGCTCGCGACCGATGCGGCGGCCGAAGGCCTCAACCTCCACGACGGCTGCCGCCTCGTCGTGAATCTCGAGCTGCCGTGGAATCCCGGCCGCCTCGAGCAGCGGATCGGGCGTGTGGATCGCATCGGCCAGCGGCGAACCGTTCATGCGTTTCATCTGGTCTGCGCAGACGGCGGCGAAGCGATGGTGCTCGATCGTCTGCGCGCACGCATCGCCGCCGCGGCGGCGGATATCGGCATGCAGAGCCCGCTCGGCGACGACGAATTGGCAATCGCGGCAGAGATTCTGTCCGGAGACGACGATGGAGATGCGAAGGATTGATCTGCGCGCGGCGGCGGCTGTCGAGGCCGCGCGCATTGCGGCCGCGCGCGCGATCGTGCGAAACGGCGACGAGGCGGCGCGCGAATGGCTCGATGTGCGGCGGCCGTGGATGGCATTCGCAGGAACCGGACGCCGTCGAGCCGCGCTGCGCGGGCGCGCCGTGTTGATCTGGCAGGTCGCTGCCGAAGATTCGTGCGGCAGCGTCGCGATATCGGCCATCGCGACGGTGATGGTCGACCTCGCTGCGGCTGGCGACAGCCGATCGCGGCGAACGATCGCAATGGACGCGGTCGCACGCATCCAGCGCTGCCCGCCGGAGCCGATCGCGGCGTTCCTCCGCGAGAAGACGGAACCGATCATCGCCGTCGCGCGTGCTTTTGCGAACGCACGCCTGGAGCGAGCGCGCGCCGTTGCCGCGTGCGCGTCGCGTCGCACCGACGACGACCGCTTTCAACCGGGCCTGTTCGATCGGCGAGCCGAGCGCGCGCGGCTGATCGCGCTCGCGGCCGGCGAGGACGGTACAGAGGCGGCGGACGCTCGCGTCGCCGCCGCCGCGGCAGCCGCCGACCTCAGGCCGGCGCCGCCCGCGCTGCTGCTCGTCCTGACGGCGTAGCCATGCTGCCGGGCGTCGACGGTCGGCTCGTCTCGGCGGCGTTTCTCGACGGTGTGCTCCCCGCGACCGACGAGAACGTCGAACGGGCGCGGCGGGACTTCCAGCGCGCGAGGGTCGGCGCAGGCGATCTGGGGCCGTCGTCGCCGGCCCGTGCGGTGATGGAGCGTGCGGCCGCGCCGCTCACGGCGATCCTCGGCTTCGAGCCGCCATCCAGGATTGAGTTCGCCGATCGCCTGACGACGGCGACGCTCGACGGCGGCCAGCGGCCGGTCGCGCTCGTCGCGAGCGTCTGGGGCGAAGCCTTCGATCCGCTGTGGCGCACCGCGGTGATCGAAGCGCAGCGCCGGGGCGCCGGCTGGTGCCTGCTCCTCGACGGCGTGCGGCTGCGCGTCGTGGACGCGACGCGTGTGTACGCACGGCGCTCGCTCGACTTCGATCTCGATCTCGCGGCCGATCAGCCGCGCACGTTCGCCGCGTTCTGGCGCACGTGCCACGCGTCGGCGCTCGGCGCGCGCGCCGCGGATCCGCGCTCGCTGGACGCGCTCGTCGCGGCGTCGGATCGTCATGCGGCGGGCGTCTGCGCATCGCTTCGCGACGGCGTGCTCACTGCCTCGACCGAGATCCTCCGCGCGCTGACGGGCCGGCGATCCCGCGCGCGCGATCGCGCGGTCGCGCTCGACGAGGCGTTCGAGCAGGCGCTGACGATCGTCTACCGCATGCTGTTCCTGCTGTTCGCCGAGGCGCGCGCGCTCGTGCCGCTCTGGCACCCGATCTACCGCGAGAGCTACAGCCTCGAGTCGGTGCGCGACGATGCGGAGCGATCCCCGCGCGGAGCGGGTCTGTGGGACGCGCTGCGCGCGGTGGCGCGCCTGGCGCACGCCGGCTGCCACGCCGGCGATCTGCGCGTCACGCCGTTCAACGGCCGTCTCTTCGCGCCCGCGCGGACGCCCCTCGCCGATCGCCGCGATCTCGACGACGAGGCCGCGCGTCGCGCCGTCGTCGCGCTGTCGACGCGGCCCGCGGCGGCGCGCGCCGGCCGCGAGCGCATCGCGTACCGCGACCTCGGCGTCGAGCAGCTCGGCGCCGTCTACGAAACGCTGCTCGACTACACGCCCGTTGTCGAGCGCGACGGCGTCGCCCTGCAGCCGGGATCCGGAATCAGGAAATCGACCGGCACCTTCTACACGCCCCAGCCGATTGCGGACTTCGTCGTTCGGCGCACGCTCGGACCGCTCGTTCGCGGGCGGCAGCCGGACGACATCCTCCGCCTGCGTATCGTCGATCCGGCGATGGGCAGCGGCGCGTTTCTGGTGGCCGCGTGCCGCTACCTCGCGGGCGCGTACGAGGCGGCGCTCGTGGAGGCCGGCGGCTGCCTCGCGAGCGACATCGGCGAGCCGGAACGCGCGGGCATTCGACGCACCGTCGCCGAACGGTGTCTGTACGGCGTCGATCTGAACCCGATGGCGGTGCAGCTCGCGCGCCTGTCGCTGTGGCTCGCGACCCTCGCCGCCGATCGGCCCTTGAGCTTTCTCGATCATCGCCTCCAGGCCGGCGACAGCGTGCTCGGCGCCTGGCTCGCGCACCTTCGCCGGCCGCCGAACGTCCGCCGCGGTGCACGCGCGGCGGACGCCCTTCCGCTCTTCGGAGAGGACACGATTGCCGACGCGATGCGCCATACCCTGCCGGTGCGCTTCTCGCTCGAGTCGCTGCCGAACGACACCATCGAGCAGGTGCGCGCGAAGGAACGCGCGTACTCCGCGCTGACGGCTCGCGGTGCGGCGCTGTCGCGGTGGAAAGAGGTGGCGCATCTCTGGTGCGCCGCGTGGCTCGCGGGCGACGTGGCGCCGCCGGCGTCGGCGTTCGGATCGCTCTCCGACGCTGCGCTCACCGGCCGCAGCGACTTGCCGGCGCCGATAGCTGGCCGGTTTCTCGATCGCGCGCGCGCTGTCGGCGAGGCGCGGCGTCTGTTTCACTGGGAGCTGGAGTTCCCCGAAGCGTTCTTCGACGCGGACGGCCGCCGCCGTCCGCGCGCCGGCTTCGACGCGGTGATCGGGAATCCACCGTGGGACATGATGCGCGGCGACGCCGGCGGCGATGACGCGCGGGCGCGCGCCCGCGCGGCGACGGCACCGGTCGTCCGCTTCACGCGCGACGCCGGCGTCTACACCGCGCAGTCGGACGGCCATGCCAACAGCTACCAGGTGTTCGTCGAGCGCGCGATCGCGCTCACGCGGCCGGGCGGCCGCTTCGGCCTCGTGCTCCCGTCGGGCCTCGCGACGGATCACGGCAGCGCGCCGCTCCGCCGCCTGCTGCTCTCGCGCTGCGACGTCGACGCGATCGTCGGCATGGACAACCATCGCGGCGTCTTCCCGATCCACCGCAGCGTGCGGTTCCTGCTGCTGACGGCGACGGCCGGCGCGGCGTCCACGAGGATCGCATGCCGTTTCGGCGTCGACGATCCGACAGAGCTGGAATCGATCGACGACGCGGGCGCCTCGGACTTTCCGGTTCACGTGACGCCGGCGCTCCTCGAGCGGATCTCCGGCCGATCGCTCGCGATCCCGCATCTGCGGACCGCCGACGACGTCGCGCTCGTCGAACGCGCGGCAGCGCTGTTCGCGCCGCTCGGAGGCGACGGCGGCTGGTCGGCGCGCTTCGGGCGCGAGCTGAACGCGACCGACGATCGCCAGGCGTTTCGAGGCGATCGCGCCGGGCTGCCGATCGTCGACGGTAAACATCTCGAGCCGTTTCGCGCGGCGCTCGACGGCGTCGAGCGAAGCATCCTCGCCGCCGACGCGCGCCGGCTCCTCGGATCCGATCGGCACCTCGGTCCGCGGCTCGCGTACCGCGACGTCGCGAGCGCGACCAATCGCCTGACGCTGATTGCCGCCGTGCTGCCCGCCGGCTGCGTGTCGACGCACACCGTCTTCTGCCTGCGCACGCGGCTGCCGCCGAAGGCGCAGCACTTCCTGTGCGGCGTCTTCAACAGCCTGGTCGTCAACTATTTCGTCCGCCTGCGCGTGACGACGCACGTGACGACGGCGATGGTCGAGCAGCTGCCGATCCCGGCCGCGGAGACGTCGCCGTCGGCGTACGACGAGATCGCCGCGCTCGCGCGCCTGCTCTCGCGCGGACCGAACGACGACGCCTACGCGCGCCTCAACGCGCGCGTGGCCGCGCTGTATCAGCTCACCGTCGAGGAATTCGAATACGTGCTCGAGACGTTTCCGCTCGTGAACGCCGAGACACGCATGGCCGCGTTGAAGAGATTTACGAGCGAATACCGAGGAAGAAGATGATCGAACCACAAAGTCACGAAGACACGAAGAAGAAGAACGCGGATGCGCTGACCCACTCGATCATCGGCGCGGCGATCGAGGTGCATCGCGCCCTAGGTCCCGGCCTGCTCGAGTCGATTTACGAAGCCGCCCTTTGTATCGAGCTCGACGAGCGTTCGATCCGATACGAGCGTCAGGCGTTCGTGCCCGCCCTGTACAAAGGGCGCTCGCTTGGCGACTACAAGGTCGATTTGATCGTCGAGGATCTCGTCGTCGTCGAAGTGAAGAGCGTTGCCGCCGTGCTCCCGGTGCTGCACGCTCAATTGCTGACCTACTTGCGGCTGACCAAGAAGCGCGTTGGACTGCTGATCAATTTCAACGCGCCAGTCGTCAAGGACGGGATCACTCGACGCGTCTTGTAGCAGCCGCGTCGCACGACGCCGCGCAGCGGCGCATGCAACCGGCCGGCTTCGCCGGTCGGTCGTGCGACGCGATCGTCGGCGAGTCCGAGCCTTTCTTCTCCGTGTCTCTGAGCCTTTGTGGTTATTTGATATATTCGACAGCTTCCCGATGCCCAACTATGGGTTCGCCATCGATCTCCGAAAATGCATCGGCTGCCACGCGTGCACGATTGCGTGCAAGGCGGAGCACGAGATTCCCGTCGGCGTCAACCGCTGCTGGGTGAAGACGGTCGAGAAAGGGACGTTCCCCGCCGTCCGCCGCTTCTTCTTTCCGGTCCTCTGCAATCAGTGCGACGAAGCGCCGTGCGCGCGGATCTGCCCGACCAACGCGCTCTTCAAGCGCGTGGACGGCATCGTCGATCTGCACGGCGACGCGTGCATCGGCTGCCGCGCGTGCATGGTCGCCTGCCCGTACGATCAGCTGTTCATCGATCCCAACACGCGCACCGCCGAGAAGTGCAACTTCTGCGCGAACCGCGTCGAGAACCAGCTGCTGCCGGCGTGCGTGAGCGTCTGCCCCACCGAGTGCCGCATCTTCGGCGATCTCGACGATCCGGCGAGCGAGGTGGCGCGCATCGCGCGCGCCGAGGCGGTCACCGTCCGCCGGCCGGAAAAGGGGACGCTCCCGAAGGTGTTCTACATCGGCGCCGAGGAGAGCGCGATTCAGCCCGAGGCGGCGGCGCGGCCGTTCATGTACAAGGAGGGCCAGGTGCTGCTGCGCCCCCTCGCGGCGCCGGCGCCCGATCCGCTGCATCCCGGCGAGGCCCGCGTCGACTACGACGTGCCGCACGAGAAGCCGTGGGGCGTCGACATGGCGATCTATCTGCTCACGAAAGGGATCGCCACCGGCACGATGCTCGTGTGCCTGCTGCTGCCGCTCGCCGACGGCCATCGCTCGCCGCTCACCGACATCGTCGGCCCGGCGATCTCGCTCGTGTTCCTCCTCGCGACGACGATCGTGCTCATCGTCGATCTCGAGCGGCCCGAACGCTTCTACTACATTCTCCTGCGGCCGAACTGGCGATCCTGGATGGTCTGGGGCGCGTACTTCCTCGCCGCGCAGGGCGTGCTCACCACGCTGTGGCTCATCGCCGCCTTCTTCGGCGCCGCGATCGCGCTGGAGCTGCTGCGGTGGCCGCTCGTGATCTCGTCGATCCTGACGACGGGCTACACGGCGTTTCTCTTCGCGCAAGGGCTTGCGCGCGACATGTGGCAGGGGCCGCAGTCGGCCGTCGATCTGCTCGCGCAGGCGATCGTCGAAGGCGCGGCGGTGCTGGTGCTCGCGTCGTTCGTCCCGGGCGTTCGCGCGGATCCGACGTTCGTGCCGGCCGCGGGCGCCGCGCTCGCCGGCGGCCTCGTGGTCCACCTCGCGATCATCGGCGTCGAGAACCTGCTGATGGCGAGCCCGACGCGGCACCACGAGCTGGCAACGGCCGCGATCCGCCGCGGCGCATTCGCGCGTCTCTTCTGGGGCGGCGCCGTCGGCGCAGCCGCCGTCGCCGTCGCCGCGGCGCTCGCCGGCGCCGCGCCGATTGCGGCGCTGCTTGCGCTCGTCGGCAGCTTCGCGTGGGAATACATCTGGGTGGAAGCCGGGCAGTCCGTTCCGATTTCGTGAGAGCCGCGCAAGGCGATGACGCCATTCAGATCTCACCCGGATCCGTCGACATGGGACGACTATGTCGACTATGAGTCGACGAGCTGGCCGAAGAAAGATCGACGGCGCTACTGGATCATCCCGAGCGTCTGCTTCAACTGCGAGTCGGCCTGCGGCATCCTCGCCTACGTCGACAAGGAGCGCCTCACCGTCCGGAAAATCGAGGGCAACCCGGCGCATCCGGGCAGCCGCGGGCGCACGTGCGCGAAGGGCGTCGTCACGCCGAACCAGCTCGAGGATCCCGATCGGATTCTGTATCCGCTGAAGCGCGAGGGCGAGCGCGGCGGCGGCGGCTGGCAGCAGGTGTCGTGGGACGAGGCGCTCAACGACATCGCCGCGCGCATCCGCAGCGCGATCGTCGAGAACCGGCGCCACGAGATCATGTATCACGTCGGCCGGCCCGGCGAGGACGGCTACGCCAACCGCGTGCTGCAGGCGTGGGGCGTCGACGGCCACAACAGCCACACCAACGTCTGCTCTTCGTCGGCGCGGCTCGGCCACTTCCTCTGGTGCGGCAACGATCGCCCGTCGCCCGACTACGCCAACGCGCAGACGATCCTGCTGCTCTCGTCTCACCTCGAGACGGGCCACTACTTCAACCCGCACGCGCAGCGCATCGTCGAGGGGCAGGCGAAGGGCGCCACGCTCATCGTGATCGATCCGCGGCTGTCGAACACGTCGGCGAAAGCGGACCTCTGGCTGCCCGCGTACTCGGGCACAGAAGGCGCGCTGCTGCTCGCGATCGCGAACGTGCTGCTGCGCGAAGATCTCTACGATCGCGCGTTCATGCGCACGTGGGTCGACTGGCGTGGCTACCTCCGCGCGGCGCGGCCCGATCTCGGCGTCACCTTCGACAACTTCATCGTCGCGCTGAAAGAGCTGTACGCGGACTGCACGCCCGAGTTCGCGGCCGCGGAGACGGGCGTGGACGCGGCGCAGATCGTCGAGGCGGCGCGCGCCGTCGGCCGAGCGCGCGGAACCTTCAGCACGCACAACTGGCGCTCTGCCGCCGCGGGCAACCTGTGGGGCTGGCAGATCACCCGCTGCCTCTACCTGCTCGTCGTCATGACCGGATCGGTCGGCACGGAGGGCGGCGTCGGCCTGCACCTCTCGAACAAGTTCGTGCCGAAGCATCCGACCTCGCCGCCGCAGCCCGACTACTGGAACGAGCTCCTCTTCCCGCGCGAGTATCCGCTCGCGTTCTTCGAGATGAGCTATCTGCTGCCGCACTTCCTGAAGGAGAAGCGCGGCAGGCTCGACGTCTACTTCACGCGCGTCTACAACCCGGTGTGGACGAACCCGGACGGCTTCTCGTGGATCGAGATGCTCACCGATCGCGAGGCGATCGGCCTGCACGTCGCGCTGACGCCGACGTGGAGCGAGACCGCCTGGTTCGCCGACTACATCCTGCCGATGGGCCTCGGCACCGAGCGCCACGACACGATGAGCCAGGAGACGCACGCGGCGCAGTGGATCGCCTTCCGCCAGCCGGTGCTGCGCGTCGCGCGCGAGAAGCGCGGCGACACGGTGAACCTGACCTACGAGGCGAACCCCGGCGAGGTATGGGAGGAGGCCGAGTTCTGGGCGACCCTCTCGTGGCGCATCGATCCCGACGGTTCGCTCGGCATCCGCCAGCACTTCGAGTCGCCGTACCGCCCGGGCGAGCCGGTGACGATGGACGACTACTACGGGTGGATGTTCGAGCACTCGGTGCCGGGGCTCCCCGAGGCCGCGGCGCGCGAGCAGCTGACGCCGCTCGGCTACATGCGGAAGTACGGCGCCTTCACGGTGAAGGATCGCGTCTACGCGCCGTACGAGCAGCCGCTCGATCCCGACGCGCTGTCGACCGCATCGGTGGACGTCGACAACGACGTCGTGCTGCAGAACGGCGCGCCGATCGGCGTGCTGATCGACGGCGTGGCGCGCGTCGGCTTCTCGACGCCCTCGCGTCGGCTCGAGTTCTACGCGAAGACGCTCGTCGAGTGGGGATGGCCCGAGCACGCCGTGCCGCGCTACGTGCCGGGCCACGTGCACTGGCGCGATCTCCGCGCCGACAAGGGAGAGTTCGATCTGCTGCCGAACTTCCGTCTCCCAACGCTCGTCCACACGCGGTCGCCCGTGAAGTGGCTCTACGAGATCTCGCACGACAACCCGCTGTGGGTTGCGGCCGCCGATGCGCGGCGCCTCGGCATCGCGACCGGCGATCTGGTGAAGGTGCGCACGCGGATCGGGCACTTCGTCACACGCGCGTGGGTCACCGAGGGCATCCGGCCCGGCGTGCTCGGGATGTCGCATCATCTCGGCCGCTGGCGGCTGCACGAGGAGATGGGCAGCCGCGCCGCGTCCGCCCTCGTCTCCATCGAGCGGCAGGGCACGCGCTACAAGGTCTCGCAGGTGCACGGCGCGCAGCCATTCGCGAGCGGCGATCCCGACAGCGCGCGCATCTGGTGGACCGACGTCGGCGTCCACCAGAACCTCACCTTCCCGGTGCAGCCCGATCCGGTGAGCGGCATGCACTGCTGGCATCAGCGCGTCACGCTCGAGAAGGCCGCCGACGGCGATCGCTACGGCGACATCGTCGTCGACACGGCGAAGAGCCATGAGATCTACAAGGAGTGGATCGCGCTGACGCGCCCCGCGCCGGGGCCCGGCGGGCTGCGGCGCCCGCTCTGGTTCGACCGGCCGCTTCGACCACGTCTCGACGCCTACCGAATGGCGCCGGATCCTCTGCGCCCTCTGCGCCCTCTGCGCCCTCTGTAACCCTCTGCGCCCTCTGTAACCCTCTGTGTCCTTGTCAGGTCTACAGACGTCTGTTGAAGAGCAGCGCCGCGACGGCGCTCGCGAGCAGCTCCAGCAGCACGATCGCGGTCAGCGTCGCGAACGGCCAGTCGCGCTCGACGACGTACTCGGCGACCGAGACGACGACGCGCGCGACCGGCGTGGCGAGCAGGACGATGATCCCCGTCTGCATCAGGAGCCGCGGCATGGAGGACGTCTCCGCCGCCATCGCCCACAGCAGACCGACTGCGAGACACACTGAGCTCGTCGTCACGCCCGCGCGGAGCACGCGGCCGATGATGCGCTCGAGCCGCTCGGCACCCGCGCGGCGCTCGCCCTGCGTCATCGTCCGCCCCGCGCGAACATCATCGCCGACACCACGAAGAGCACCGCGGCCATCAGGATCTTCAGCCATTTCGCCGACGCCGCGGCGCCGAAGCGCATGCCGCCCCACGATCCGATCTGCACGCCGAGCACCGCCGCCGCCGCGAGCGTCGGCACGATCTGCCCGCGCCCGTAGTAGATGACGCCGCCCGCCGTCGCCGTGACGCCGATCATGAAGGCGCTGGTGGCCGCCGCCGCACGCAGCGGGATGCCGCACCACGCGTTCAGGATCGGCACCTTGATGATGCCGCCGCCGATGCCGAGCAGCGACGAGACGTTGCCGGCGAGGAACGACGCGCCGATCGCGACCGGCAGCCGCCGCACGCGGTAGGTCACCCTCGTGCGGCTCTCGTCCTCGTAGTAGCGGCCGCCGAGGACGCCCGGCTCGGCGGCGGGATCGAGAATCACGTTCCGGCGGCGCAGCCGCGTGAGCATGATGATGGCCACCACCGCCGCGACGATCCCGAACAGCCGCTGCAGCACCGACTGCGCGACCAGGTGCGCGGTGATGCCGCCGAGAAAGCTGCCGCCGGCCGTCGCCACCTCGAGCAGCATGCCGAG
>Ga0075434_100002062_pt1 | contig 17462 bp, 13 predicted proteins | sample RhiMethybrSRZTD3_FD_75298 | JGI IMG/M metagenome (GOLD analysis project Ga0075434, IMG submission 75298) | Populus rhizosphere microbial communities from Tennessee, USA - Rhizosphere MetaG P. TD hybrid SRZTD3 | ecosystem: Host-associated > Plants > Roots > Rhizosphere > Soil | place: USA... | reverse complement strand
TCGACGCGTCCCGCGACATCGGAGCCGAGAATCGGCACGCGAGGTCTGCCGCCAGTGCCGAAAATCGGAAACGTCGGCCCGTGGACCAGTCCCCAATCCCAGTCGTTGATCGAGGTGGCGTGCACTCGCACGAGAACCTGGTCCTCTTTCGGAACAGGTCGTGGGACATCCCTGACTTCGAGCACGTCGGGCGATCCGTACCGGTCGCGTATCAGAGCCTTCATCACTCCGTGCCGCGATTCTCGTCGAGCGTTTTGGTGATCTTCGTGGCTAACTTTCTTCCCAGCGGAATCGGGACAGCGTCAGCACGGCGAATAGGCCGGCGAATCCGAGCATCACGATCGTCGGCATCACCGCGGCCTGCAGTGGTAAACCGCGCCATGTCATCGCGTCGAGCCCGTCGACGGCCCACCGCGCGGGAATCACCACGGTGATCCGCTGCAGCCACGCGGGAAAGATGAACGATGGCACCCAGGCTCCGCCGAGCATCACCATGATGAGCACGGCAAACGTCGCGACACGACGCGTCGCCGCCGGTGTCTTGCCAAGCGCCGACACCAGCAGCCCGAACGTCGCCGCCATGATCGAGCACGAGATCGCCACCAGCGCGAAGCCGAGCAGGCTGCCGTCGATGCGCACGCGGAACACCACCATCGCAAACCCGAACGAGACGATCAGCATCAGCAGGGTGAGGATCGTACCGCTCATGCCGCGGGCCGCAAGCAGCATCACGCGCGAGAGCGGTGCGCTGCGAAAGCGCTTCCACAGTCCGCGCTCGCGCTCGAGCAGAATGCCCATCCCGAGCTCGATGGCGGTGAAGAACAGAAACTGGATGCCCATCCCGGCAAACGAGTGGGCGTAGCCGTTGTACTTCGCGTTGGTGCCGCCGGCGACGACCGCGCTTTCCTTCACCTGGAACGGGACGGTCATCACTCCCGCGAGATCTGCGTTGGGCGTCTGCTGATTCAACTGCTGCACCGAATGCAGCAGATTACGCAGCAGCTCGCGCTGGGCGGGCGGCATCCCCGACGAATCGATCTCATTCAACGTCTGATCGACGAGCGAGCGACCTTGCGTGCCGCCGAACATCTCCTTGCCGACGGCTTCCATGACGTGACCGGTGAGCATGCCGCGCACCATCGCGAGCTCGGCGCCTCGAGACGGATCGAACAGCATGCCGACCTCGGGCTTGACGGCGCGTGTGAAAAAGGCGCGCCCGGCGGCCTCGCCAAATCCGGATGGAATGACGACGGCCACCGCCGTCTTGCCGCTCTGCAGCGACGCACGCGCGGCGTCGAGTGTGGTGGTGGTGATGGCCACCGCCTTGTCCCGCTGCATCCCAGCCACGATCTCCTTCGAGACAGCGCTGCCGTCCTGATCGATGATCATCACCGGGATCTTCGCCGGCTCGTTGTCGCCGCTCGATCCGCGGAAAATCGATCCGAAGAACGATGCGATCGCGATCGGGATCGCAAAGCTCAGGATTACGGCGCGGCGATCGCCGAAGAACAGCTGCAGGTCCTTGCGCACGAGCGCGCTGAACGCGGCCATCAGTCCCGCAGGCTCCTTCCGGTGAGATCGAGGAACAGCGTTTCGAGCGACGCCGATGGTCCATGCGCCGCCGACGCGCGCGCGCGAAGTCCTTCGAGCGTGTCGTCGGCGAGTACACGACCGTGATCCATGACGACGATGCGATCAGCGAGGCGCTCGGCTTCCTCCATGTAGTGCGTGGTGTAGAGCAGCGCCTTGCCGCGGGCCTTGAGCTGCTCGAGGTTGTCGAAGATGGCGTTGCGGCTTTGCGGATCGACGCCGACCGTCGGCTCGTCGAGCAGCAGGATGTCGGGATCGTGCAGCAGGCCGGCGGCGAGGTTGAGACGTCGTTTCATCCCGCCGCTGTAGGTCTTCACTTTGTCGCGAGCGCGATCGGCGAGGCCGACGAGCGTCAGCGCCGCTGCGATCGCCTGATCGAGGGCGGTCGCGGCCAGTCCATACAACGCGCCGAACAGGCGCAGGTTGTCGCGCGCCGCGAGCTCGTCGTAGAGCGCGAGATCCTGCGGCACCAGTCCGATTCGTCGCTTCACGGGATCGGTATCGCCGCTGAGCCGCACGCCGTCGATCGTGACTGCGCCGTCATCGGGTGTGACCAGTCCGGCAATCATCGACACCGTCGTCGTCTTGCCGGCGCCGTTGGGCCCCAGCAGACCGACGAGTTGTCCGCGTTCGACATTGAACGAGACGCCGCTCACGGCGGCGACCGTTCCAAACGATTTGTGAAGCGATGAAATCGCGAGCACGATGGTGGTCCGGCCACAGCCGGACACGACGACAGTCGTAGACGAGAACGGCGGCAGCCGGGTTCGGGCGAGGAAAGACTATCTCAGTACTTGGTTCTTGCGCGCGGTATCGCCCAGCCGGATGACACCGTTTCGCACCACTTTGGCATTGATGCCGCGCAGACACAGGGTGCGTCCCACTGGAGAGTTCACGAACTTCATGGCGTCGACGCCGAAGCGCTGCACGAACTTGCCGCAGCCGGTGTGCGGTTCGGCGCTCACTTCGAGCAGGGCGCTTCCAATCTCGAGGCGAGTGCCGGGCGGCAGATTCTCGAGACCGAGATCGAGATCGACGAACAACTGATCTCCGGCGAGCGGCCACCGCGATGTGTCAGTCGCAATGAGCGCAATCGCGCGAGCGCCCATGATCGTCACCTGGGTCTCGGGATGCGGCAGTCCATCAGGCGTGTGCGGATTGCGCCGCGAGCGCCACGTGTCGCCGACGAAACCCTCGACGATGTCGACCTCGCCGCGCTCGAGGATCTCGCGTTCGCCGGTCGCCGGCCGCCGTACGATCATCTGCACGAGTCCGCCATCGCGCGGGGCGGAGCGAATCGCGTCCAGTCCCGCCTCGAGTTCCGTGCGGGTGAGATGTCTGACTGACATGCCTGTGCCTCCCAGGCACGATCGTACAAGGTCGCACGGGGGAAGCGTCTTACTGACATAGTGTCGTTCAGGTTCGAGGTTCGCGGTTCGAGGTTCGAGGTTCGCGGTTCGAGGTTCGCTTGGTTCGAGGTGCTAAGTTCCAGTTCGGCGTTCCGGCGAACGTCGAACCTCGAACGTCGAACCTGGAACCGCATTTACGCGCGTCAGCGAAATTCTGAAGGTGCTGCCGCCAGCACCAGAGGCTTCGAGGGTCAGCTGCCCGCCGATCGCCTCGATGCCGCCTTTGGCCAATGACAGCCCGAGTCCAGTGCCGGTGGCCGCAGCATCGCGCTGACGGAAGAAGCGATCGAAGATGCGATCGCGCGCATCGTTCGAGATGCCAGGGCCTGAATCGATCACGTCGATCGTCGCGCGCTCGGCGGATTCGGCGATGCGGATGCGAACGCTGCCGCCTGCCGGCGAGAACTTGATCGCGTTGTCGACGAGGTTGATGAGCGCCTGACGCAGGACGGCGCGATCGCCGGACGCCAACAGCGCCGCTCTGCGTTCGACGACGATCTGCTGACGCTTCTCTTCTGCCAGCACGCCGAGATGCATCACCACATCGTCGGCCACTGTCGCCAGATCGATGACCTCGCGCGACAGCGGCGCCTGACCGGTTGCCGCCCGCGACAGCGTGAGCAGGCGATCGACGAGACCGGCCAGCCGATCCGCCTCCTCGAGCATGCTGCCGATGATGCCGCGATAGTCTGACTCGCTGCGATGTCCGCGGAGGCCCACTTCGCCAACGCTGCGGATCGCGGTGAGCGGCGTGCGCAGCTCATGAGACACGTCGGCGGTGAATCGGCGCATCTGCTCGAACGACGCCTCGAGTCGTCCCAGTGTCTCGTTGAACACCAATGCGAGACGTCCCATCTCGTCGTCGGGATTGTCGATTGGCAGCCGCTCGCCGAGGTTCTCGGCGGTGATGTGGCGGGCGCGCTCGCTCATGCCCTCGATGGGCGCCAGCGCACGCTTCGCCAGCGAGTAGCCGCCAAGGCCGGCGACAGCGACCGCCAGCGGCAGACCCAGCACGAGGATCACGGCCAGATCGCGCAAGCTCTCGCGCATCGGCAGTTCCGATCGCGCCACTTGAATGACGACGCGGCGATTGCGGATGTAGCTCGGTCGACTCAGTACGCGAACCGGCACCGTGCCGGCGATGAACGACGCGCTGCGATCGCCGCCCAGTTGCGCGAGCGTCTGCGCGTCGGGAATCGGCCGACGCTTCGCTTCGTCGTTGCTCAGGAGCATCAGCACACCGTCGGCGGTCCACACTTGGACCCACGGCTGCTCGTTCTCGAGCAGCAGGTCGACCTGCGGCACCGGCATGATCATGCCGTCGGGCCCTTCATCCACTGTCGACGCCACCCAGAAGAAATCGCTGCGCAGCCGTTCGTCGAGCGTGTCCGAGACGCTGCGGCTGACGAACATGTAGACGCCGGCCGCGTAGACGCCGAGCACCACGATCATGACCGCGGCGTACCACAGCGTGAGACGTACGCGGACGTTGTGCGACCGCCACCACGTGCCAAACGAGCTCACGGCTCACCCTCGCGAAGCATGAAGCCGACGCCGCGGACGGTGTGAATCAGCTTCAGGTTCTGATCGAGATCGACCTTGCGGCGAAGGCGCGCGATATGCACGTCGATCACGTTGTCGAGCGGAGTGGTCCGTGCCGTCTCTTTCCACACATCGCGCGCGAGTGTCTCACGCGACACCACCTGGCCGTGATAGCGCATCAGAAACTCGAGCAGCTCGAACTCGCGAACCGTGAGCTCCACCGGCTGCGCGGCGCGGGTGACCTTGCGCGTCACGAGATCCATCTCGAGATCGCCGACCAGCAGCCGCGGCGTTTCGGTAACCCGCCCGCGACGCACCAGCGCCCGGATGCGTGCGAGCAGCTCGGCGAACGCGAACGGTTTGATCAGGTAGTCGTCGGCGCCGGCGTCGAGACCGCCGACGCGATCGTTGAGCGAGTCGCGGGCGGTCAGCACCAGCACCGGAGTCTTCATGCCGCGCTGCCGCAGCGCCTGCAGGATCTCGAGGCCGTCGCGTCCGGGCAGATTGAGGTCGAGCAGGATCACATCGAATGACTCGGTATTGACCCGAAAGAACGCACCCTCGCCGGTCCGCTCGACGACCACGTCGTAGCGCTCGCCTTCGAGCCCCTCCCGCAGGGCGTTGGCGACCTTCTGTTCGTCTTCGACGACGAGGACCCGCATCCCTTCATCGATTTAACCACCAATCCGCCAGAATAGGGTGCGTGGCCGGAGAGTTCTCGCTGCTCGAAACGATGCGGCTCGACGAGGGGCGAATTCCGCGCCTGGAACGGCATTTATCGCGGATGGCCGCGTCAGCACGGCACTTCGGCTATGCGTGGGACGAGGCCGCCGTGCGCGCCAGTGTGGCGGCGGCTCAACACGATCATCCGCACGGCTGCTGGCGGCTGCGATTGCTCGTCGATCGCCTGGGCACCCCAATGGCCGAATGCACACCGCACGCCGACGACACGACTCGCGTGTGGCGCGTCGCGTTCGCGCGCGAGCCGATCGACGAGCGCGATCCGTTTCTCTTCAACAAGACGACGCGGCGCGCGGTCCACGAGCACGCGCGGGCGTCGCACCCGTCGGTGGACGATGTGATCTTGTGGAACCGGCGCGGCGAGGTCACCGAGTCGACGATTGCCAACGTCGTGGCTGAGATCGACGGTACGCGCTACACGCCACCGATCGAGTGCGGCTTGCTCGGCGGCACGTTTCGCGCCGAACTGCTCGAGGCAGGAACGATCGCGCATCGCGTGATCTCGCGAGACGAATTCGCAGCCGCGTCTCGTGTGTGGTTGATCAACAGCCTTCGAGGCTGGATAGATGCGCGCGTAGTTGCAGTGTAGACTTCCGCCATGCGCGACTACGCTCAGATCGAACAGCATCTGACAGATGCTCTCCAGCTCTCGCGACGGCCCGTTGCGATGGCGATCTGCGACGCGGCACCGGAGGGCGTCGCCGCGCTGACAGGTACGCAGCCATCGAGCTGCAGCTTCTGGCGGCTGGCGGCATCGGGGCGGACGTTCTATACGGTCCCGTCGGATCACTACAACTGTCCGGTCGGCAGCTACACACACAACATTCCGCTGCCGAAGGAGCGCGAGGCCGAGCTCTCCAACACACTGTCGCTGATGGTGAACGTGGGCTACATCCGCATGGAGGAAGTGCCTGGCATTCCACGGCTCCCGACCACTCCGGCGTTCACGATCTACGCGCCGCTGGGGTCGACGCCGGTCGATCCAGACGCGGTCATCATCGCCGGCAAACCGGCGCGGTTGATGCTGCTGCATGAAGCCGGCACACGCGCATCGAAGCAGGCGCTGCCGCTGCTCGGACGCCCGACCTGCATGGCCATTCCGGCCGCGCTCGCACAGGGGGGCGCGTCGAGCCTCGGCTGCATCGGCAACCGCATCTACACGAGCATTTCAGATGACGAGTTCTACACCGTGATCGCGGGGCGCGATCTCGACGCGGTGATCGCGCAACTCGACACGATTTCCTCGGCAAATGCCCAGCTGACGACGTATCACACCGAACGGAGAACGATGGCCTCGGCCTAGGGCGCGGGCAAGCTGGTCAACTCCCTTGGAGATTGACGGCTTTTCGTTCAGACTGTGCCCCTGACAGGTGCCGAAGGGTGACTCCACACCGCCGTTCGAGGTTCGAGGTTCGACGTTCGAGGTTCGGGGTACGTCGAACCGGGGCACTGCGGCTCTTTCGGGCGGCCGCACTGCTCCTTTTCCTCGGCTACACGCCTGCGCATCCGATCGCTGATCGGCTGGCACAGAACGCCCCCGCGCCCGCTGCGCCGAGCGCTCGATCGCAGGCGGCCGCGTCGTTGGATCCCGCGCCTGAATCGCTTCGTCCGCTGCTCGATCGCTACTGCGTCACCTGCCACAACCGCACGCTGAAGACTGCCGGCCTTCAGTTCGACACGCTCGACGCCGAGCGCGTGGGAGCATCGGCGGAGACGTGGGAGAAGGTAGCGCGCAAGCTGCGCACGCGCGAGATGCCGCCGGCGGGTGCGCCACGACCGGATCGCGACACCTACGATCGCGCGACCGGCGTTCTTGAAGCGGCGCTCGATCGAGCCGCGGCAGTCAATCCGACGCCGGGCCGCGTTGTCGTTCATCGCTTGAACCGCACCGAGTACATGAATGCGGTTCGCGATCTCCTTGCGCTCGACATCGACGGCCGATCCCTCCTTCCCGCCGACGAGCCCGATCAGCAAGGCTTCGACACCATGGCCGGAGTGCTGTCGGTGTCGCCGCGCCTGCTCGAGAACTATCTCTCTGCAGCGAGCGTGGTGAGTCGTCTGGCGATCGGCCGCGAGGCGCTCGGGGCGGTCGAGAGCACGTTCAAGATTCCGACGGCGCTCGTGCAGGACGACCGGACGAGCGACGACCTTCCGTTCGGCTCGCGCGGCGGTTTGTCGATCCCGTATCAGTTTCCGCTCGACGGCGAATACCGCATCAGCGTGCGGCTCAGGCGTCAGCTGTATCAGTACCTGATCGGGATGGGCGAGCGGCATTTGATCGACATTCGCGTCGATGGCGCGCTCGTCAAACGCTTCACGATCGGCGGCGAGGGAAAAGGCATGACCACACCCGAGAGCTTTGCCGGAAACACGCAGGGCGAGCCGGGATGGGAGGTCTACATGCACACCGCCGATGATGCGCTCAACGTTCGCGTCCCGCTGACAGCCGGTGCGCATCGTGTCGGCGTGTCGTTCGTCAAACAGTTCTGGGAGCCCGAGGGTGTGCTGCAGCCTCCGCAGCGCGGATTTGCTCGCACCACCAACGAACAGTACTTCGGAGATCCCGCGGTCGATATCGTCACCGTCGCGGGGCCATATTCGTCGCGCGCGGCGTCTGACACGCCGAGCCGGCGGCGAGTGTTTTCCTGCCGCCCGCGAACGACCGCGGACGAAGACGCGTGCGCGCGAACCATCGTGTCCACGCTTGCTCGCCGCGCCTACCGCCGGCCGGTAAACGAGCACGATGTCGACATGGTGCTCCGCTTCTACCGCGACGGACGCGCCGACGGCGGCTTCGAGGCCGGCATCCAACAGGCGCTGCGCCGGATCCTCGCGTCGCCCAGCTTCCTGTTTCGCATCGAACAGCAGCCGGCCGGCGCTGCACCAGGCACCGCGTATCGAATCAGCGACATCGATCTGGCGTCGCGTCTCTCGTTCTTCTTGTGGAGCAGCATTCCCGATGACACGCTGATCGATGCGGCGACGAGCGGCACGCTTGGTCAACCGGCGGTATTGGAGCGTCAGGTGCGAAGGATGCTCGGCGATCCGCGCGCGCAGGCGCTCGTCGACAACTTCGTGAGCCAGTGGCTCACGCTCGGCAAGCTATCAGGGGTTGTGCCCGACGTCGATGCCTACCCGGAATTTGATGAGAACCTGCGCGAGGCCTTCCGCGAGGAGACGCGGCTCTTCGTCGCCTCTCAATTGCGTGAGGATCGTCCGGTGAGCGAGCTGCTGAGCGCCAACTACAGCTACGTGAACGAGCGGCTGGCGCGGCACTATCGGATTCCCAACGTGTACGGCAGCCACTTCAGACGGGTCACGTTTGCCGACGGCGTACGCGGCGGACTGCTCGGACAAGGCAGCGTCCTCACCGTGACCTCGTATCCGAACCGCACGTCTCCCGTACTTCGCGGACGATGGCTGCTCGACAACATTCTGGGGTCGCCGCCGCCGCCACCGCCGCCTGACGTGCCGCAACTGAGCGAGAACGATGCGAACGGCCGGCCGCGATCGATTCGCGAGCAGATGGAAGCGCATCGCAAGAACCCCTCGTGCGCGGTCTGTCACGTGCGGATGGATCCGCTGGGATTCTCGCTCGAGAACTTCGACGCGCTCGGCAAGTGGAGGACGACGATCGACACGCTGCCGATTGATGCGGCGGCGTCGCTGCCCGACGGCACACGATTCGAGGGGGTCGCCGGGTTGCGCCGGCTGATGGCCGATCATCAGGAGGACTTCGCGCGCACCCTCTCGCAGAAGCTGCTGACGTACGCGCTCGGACGCAGTCTCGAGGCAGCGGATCAGCCGACGATTCGCCAGATCACGCGCCAGGCCGCGCCCGGCGGATATCGATGGTCGAGTGTGATCACCGGCGTCGTCTCGAGCACGCCGTTTCGCATGAGCACCAGTCAACCAGACAAGGTCACCACAACAGCAGCGCGATAGGAGCGAGGCAGATGCTGATCTTCAAGAGGGCGATTCCCCGGCGGACCATGCTGCGAGGTCTGGGTGCGACGCTCGCGCTGCCGCTGCTCGATGCGATGGTGCCGCCGCTCACGGCGCTGCAGAAGACCGCGGCGAAGCCGATCGCGCGATTCGGCGTGATGTACGTCCCCAACGGGATGGTCATGCAGCAGTGGACGCCGGCCGCCGAAGGCGCGAGCTTCGAGATCACGCCGACGCTCTCGCCGCTGGCGCCATTCCGCGACGACCTCCTGGTGTTGAGCAACCTGGCCTGCGTGCCATCGCCCGGGCGGCCCGGCGGTGCGCACGCCAAGGCCAGCACGCGGTTCCTCACCGACATCTCGCCGCCGACGAGCGAGACGTGGCTCGACGCCGGCGTTTCAATCGATCAGATGCTCGCGAAGGAGATCGGCGCATCCACGCAGCTCGGGTCGCTGGAGCTGGCGGTCGAATCGGGCGAGACCGCCGGCGCGTGCGACGTCGGCTTCGCCTGCGCGTACACGAACACGATCTCCTGGCTCGGCCCGGCCACGCCGCTGCCGACCGAAAACAACCCGCGCACGGTATTCGAGCGGATGTTCGGCGACACCGGCAGCACCGATCCCAAGGCGCGCCTGGCACGGCTGCGCCAGGATCGCAGCGTACTCGACTCGGTCCGCGAGGAAGCGGGCCGCCTGCAGGGCAACCTTGGTCAGGGCGACCGCCTCAAGCTGGTCGAGTACCTCGACGCCATTCGCGACGTCGAGCGGCGCATTCAGAAGGCCGAACAGCAGACCGGCGGTGCACTGCCGGTGCTCGATCATCCGGCGGGCATTCCGTCGACCTACGACGATCATGTGAAGCTGATGTGCGATCTGCAGGTGCTCGCCTATCAGTCGGATCTCACGCGTGTGGTCACCTTCATGCTCGGCCGCGAGTTCAGCGGTGTCACCTATCCGCAGATCGGCGTGCCCGATGCGCACCATCCGATCACCCACCATCAGCAGGAAGCCGAGAAGATCGCCAAGGTAGTGAAGATCAACCACTACCACGTGACGCAGTTCGCGTACCTGCTCGACAAGATGCGCGCGACGCCGGACGGCGACGGCTCGCTGCTCGATCACGTGATCATGCTCTACGGCACGGGCATGGGCGACTGCAACGCGCACGATCCGCGCAGCATTCCACTGGTGATCGCCGGCGGCCGTGCCGCGGGTCTGAAAGGCGGGCGCCACATCCGGTACGCGAAGGAAACGCCGCTCGCGAATCTGCATCTGACGCTGCTCGACAAGTTCGGGGTGCACGTGGATCGGATCGGCGATAGCAACGGCATGGCTGACATCTGATGTTCGGGGTTCGAGGTTCGATGTTCGACGTTCGATATTCCGCGTTCGTGGTTCCGCGTTCGTGGTTCCGCGTACGGGTGACGGGCGCAGCGGCAGCCGGTGTGCTGGTATCGGTCGTCGCTCTCTCAGCCGCGACCGATGTTCGTGTCATCGACGCGGTGAAAGCCAGGGACGCGGCGCGCGTGCGGGCGCTCATCAAGGAGCGCGCCGACGTCAACGCGCGGCAGGGCGACGGCGCCACCGCGCTGCATTGGGCGGTGCATCTCGACGATCCGGATGTCGTGTCGCTGCTCATCTCCGCCGGCGCCAAGGCCGATGCGGCCGATGACACCGGCATCACGCCTCTGTATCTCGCGTGCCTGAACCGTCGCGGCCCGATGGTCACGACGCTGCTCAGCGCCGGCGCCAATGCCAACGCCGCGCTCGTCACCGGCGAGACCGTGTTGATGACGTGTGCGCGGGCCGGCGAGGCGGCGGGTGTGCGCGCACTGCTGGCGCGAGGCGCCGACGTCAACGCGAAAGAGCCGGCCCATAGTCAGACCGCGCTGATGTGGGCAGCCGCGCAACAGCATCCCGACGCCGTTGCCGCGTTGATCGAAGCCGGCGCCGATGTCCGCGTGCGATCGCGCGACTATCAGCAGACCGTGACCAGCGAGGTGACGCAGCGCGCCGGTCGTGAAGAACTGAACTACGCGGTCACACGCGGCGGGAGCACAGCGCTGCTCTTTGCGGCGCGATCGGGCGACGTCGACTCCGCGCGGCTGCTGCTCGCGGCCGGCGCCGACGTCAACGAGGCATTGCCCGACGGCACGAGCGCGCTCGTGCTTGCCGCGCACAGCGGCCACGGCGCGGTCGCCTCGCTGCTGCTGGAGAAGGGCGCCAATCTTGATGCTGCAGCCATCGGCTACACGGCGCTGCATGCGGCAGTGCTTCGCGGCGATCTCAACACAGTGAAGACGCTCATCGCGCACAAGGCAAACATCAACGCCGCGATCACGAAGGGCACGCCGGTCAGGCGGAACAGCCAGGACTTCGAGCTGCCGAAGACGCTCGTCGGCGCGACGCCGTATCTGCTAGCGGCGAAGTTTCTCGAGGTCGAGAGCATGCGCGCGCTCGCGGCCGCGGGCGCCGATACAAAAATGCCGATGAAGGACGGGACGACGCCATTGATGGCCGCAGCCGGCATGGGCATCGTCGCGCCGGCGCAGGATGAGAAGCGCGGCACCGATCGGCGCGGCCTCGCCATCCTCGACGGCGGCAAGGCCGAACCCGAGAGTCAGGTGCTCGACGCCGTATCGGCGGCGTTGAGTCTCGGCAGCGACGTCAACGCGACGAATCCGGCCGGCGATACCGCGCTGCACACCGCCTCGGCACAAGGCTACGACACCGTGGTCAAACTGCTGATTGAAAAAGGCGCCGATCTGAACGCGCGAAACAAACGCGGCCTCACGCCGCTCGGCGCGCTGCTCGGAAGGGGCGGCGCGCGCGCGGAGTCCACGGCGCGCCAAAACACCATCGCGCTTCTGCGCTCGCTCGGCGCGCGGGAGTAGCCTCTCTCAGGTCCTTGGTGCTTGGTCCTTGGGCCTTGGGCCGTTCTTGGTCCTTGGTCCGTCCTTGGTCCCGGGTCCTTGGTCCTACGTTGAACTGTTTCGCCGCGCGGCCAGATGGGGAGCGGACCTGGGACCATGGACCATGGACGGACCACCGGACCATGGACGGACCAAGGACCAAGTACTAAGGACTAGACTTCAACCGTCGATCGCGGGATGTTCAGCCGCGCGAGCAGGGCATCGAAACGCGAGTCGCTCTTGAGCGGGCGGAAACGCGGATCGGCGTCGAGACCGGCGAGCGCGGGATCGCGATCGAGCCACGCCTGATCGAGCGCGGCAAACGCCGCGTCGATCTCGCCCAGCCCTGTGTACACCAGCGCCAGGTGGAACGGCGGCACATAGCGCGACGATTCGAGTGCCCGAGCGCGCCCGAGGAGGATCAGCGCCGCGTCGCGATTGCCCATGACCGCTCGCAGGTGGGCGAGCCACGCCAACACCACCGGATGCGAGTCGGCATGGTTGAGCGCGGTTTCGAGCTCCGCGACGGCCTCCTCGCCACGCCCGATCTGCAGCAGCGATGCGGCGAGCACGCGTCGTGCACCCACGAGATCGGGGTCGACTTGGAGCGTGTATCGACAATCGCTGATGGCGCCGTCGTAATCGCGGCAGATGTAGCGTGTCCACGCCAGCCACGTGTTCATGGCCAGACACAACGGTTCGAGATTGCGCGCGCGCTCCGCGAACGTCAGCGCATCGCGCTGGCGCGATTGCAGCGCGAGCATCAAGGCATACGATCGCAGCGCGGTCTCATTGCTGGCATCGAGCGCGAGCGCCTCGGCGTACCCCGCCTCGGCGCCGGCCCAATCGGCATCGACGGTGCGCCGCACATCGGCAAGCACGGCATGGGCATCGGACACCGTGGGATCGACTTCCAGCGCGCGCGTCGCCGATTCGCGCGCCAACGAGAGCGCGCGGCACGGTATGTCGTGATAGTACTCGGCGGCCGCCACGCGAAGGCGAGCCAACATACCGTGCGCCGCCGCGAACTTCGGCGCCAACCGCACGGCTTCGGTCATGCATTCGAGCGCGAGCTGCAGACCTTCGTCGCTCGGCTTGGCCCAGTAGTACTGACCTTTGAGATACGCCTGGTACGCCGCGGGATCGTGCGGCGGCGCTTCCACCTGTCGCGCGTCGAGCACCAGCTCGCGCATCAGCGATCGAGCGACGCGACCGGCCACATCGGCCTGCACCGACAACCAGTCGCTGACGTTGCGATCGAAGGTCTCCGACCACAGTTCCGCTTCCGATGCCGTCTCGATGAGCCGTGCGGTGATGCGAACGCGCGAGCCGTCGCGGCGCGTGCTGCCCTCGAGGAGATAGTCAGAGTGCAGCGCTTCACCAATCTCTCGCGCCCGTTGCAGGCTGCCCTTGAAGTACATCGACGACCAGCGCGCGATGATGCCCACCTGGCCGCGGCAGAGGGGACCGAGCTGCGCGATGAGCTCCTCGGTGAGCCCGTCGCTGAAGTACTCCTGACTGCTGTCGTCGCTCAGGTTACTGAAGGGAAGAACCGCCAGCCGCACGCGTGGCTCATTCGATGAACGGGCCACTGTACGAGCGACATCGGTGTCTACGGCGCCAGCAATGAACCGGTAGCCGCGGCGCGGCACGGTCTCGACAAACCGCGGACACTCCGCATCGTCGCCGAGCGTGGCGCGCAGGCGCTTGATGGCGGCGTTCAGACTGTGCTCGAAGTCGACAAAGGTCCCGCTCGGCCAGAGGCGCTGACGCAGCTCGTCGCGGGTGACGACGTCGCCGGGGCGCTCGAGCATGAGGCGGAGGATTTCGAACGGCTGCTCCTGCAGACGGACCCGTGTCGATCCGTTTCGCAGCTCCCGCGCACGCAGGTCGAGCTCGAACGAACCAAACCGGAGGAACCGTTTCTCGCTGCCCGGAGCTTCCATACTCGTTTATGCCGTAACTGAGGCCCCCTTGGAAAGTCCCTTTCCCAATGTGCGCCTCACAACCGTGCCGCTCGTCACCAACATGTCACCTCATGTCACCTTCCGTGCATTGAGGCACGTGCCCGTCTGCTCGACATTAGGAGCTCTCATGAGCGCTGCTCACTCTGAGGACGGGAGCCCCTTATGTTTCGTTCGGTCACCCTGGCGTTCGTCACACTGTTCGTCACAACCAATTTCGCTATCGGCGCCGTCACGGCGTGGACCGCGGTGTCGGTGCGCGTCTACGACGCTTCGGGATTAGACGAGCGCCTGCGACAAGCGGCTCTCGACGTCGCCGGCACCACGTTGGCACCCACGTCGGTCGAGATCTCCTGGCGTGTCTGCGGCGCGACGAACACGCACGCCGCGTATTGTGATACGGCGCTCGCCCCGGGCGAACTGGCGATTCGAATCGTGCGTGCGGCCACGGTATCCGAACGCGCCGGCGGGGTGCGGCTCGGCGATGCCTTCATCGACACGCACGCGGGCCGCGGAGTGCTGGCGACCATCTACCTCGATCGCGTGCTCCGCCTGGCCGAGCAGACCGGCGCCGATCGGATCGCGCTGCTCGGTCACGCGATTGCCCACGAGCTCGGACATCTCCTGATGGCAAGCAACGTCCATGGACCGTTCGGCCTCATGCGCGCGTTCTGGTCCGTGGACGAAGTTCGCAACGGCAGGCCGAGCGACTGGACGATCGCGCCGCGCGATGCCAACGCCATTCGACGCGGGGCCGAGGTCCATCACACGCTCGCGGGCGGAGGCGATGCCGATCGCGGTCGAGAGCCGGTGCTTGGCGTGCGTGACCCCGGGCTCGCAGCGCCCGGGTCGGAGTTCGGCGTCAGGTGACGGTGCGACTGGACCGCGTCACCCTGACAGAGTCTCCGGATGTTCAGTGTGTGAATTGCGCCTCATCACTGCGTGCTGTAACCACGCGAGCAACGCGACCAGCACAAGGATCATCCCCGGGTAGGCTGCTGTGCTCTTGGGACCGTGGATCAACCACGTGCCAGTCGCGCCGGCCGTCGTGACCATTAACGTCACAATGGCCGATGTAGAGAGTGTTGGAATCCATAGCGCCACGAGTCCAATGATTTCGATCAGGCTAACGACCAGTGGCCCCCATGGCGGATAGCCCCAGGTCGTAAATAGACGCCCATACTCGTCAGGGTCTATGAGCTTGTCGAGGATCGCGGGAGCAAACAACACGGTAATAATCAGCCGAAGGGCAATGATCGAACGCCTCTGGCTGCGAGTCATGTTTGCCTCCTCGATGATGATTCCAGCCTCTTGTGAATCCTTTGCTGGCAGCACTCCGCTACACGTCAACTGTTAATGCACGGGCGGGTTCGATGCGAAGCGCGCGGCGTGTGGGTACCACGCAGGCCAGGAGACAGACTCCCATCATCAGCACGCAGTAGACGGCAATCAGCGCCGCCTCCGTGGCGGTCGGCATGCTTCCGAACACCATCAGAAACACAACCGCCACCAGGATTCCGCCAACGGCGATGCCGCCGCCCAGCTGTGCGAGCGGACGCCGGAGGATTACGGCGATGACGCGGCGCCGATCGGCGCCGAGCGTGATGCGGAGTCCGATCTCGCGGGTCCGTGTGGAGACGGTGTAGGCCATCACGGCGTAGATCGCCGTGAGCGACAGCAGCAGCGCCATCGCGCTCACCGCGGACAGCGAGCGCGACAGGTATCGGGACTCGATAAACCCGCTCGCCCCCACGGCATCGAGCGGCATGAGCTCACTGAGCCGCAGTGTCGGATCGACTCCGCTCGCGACGGTCCATAGACGCGCGGAGAACGCCGCCGGACTCTCTCGCAGGCGTATCGCGATTCGCAGCGGCGACGCCGTGTCCGCGGAGACCGGATGATAGAGTCCCGCGCGACGGCCATCGCGTCCCACCATGCCGAGATCCGGCACGACACCGACGACCTCGAGCCACGGACCGGGCGCCTGCGTGTCGTGCGCTGCAGCGCGCCGGATTCGGCGACCAATCGGATTCTGACCGCCGATCACATTGTTCGCGAACGACTGATTGACGATCACGACTCCACGCGCCGATCCGAGATCGGCGGCCGTAAAGGGCCGTCCTGCGATCATTCGCGCGCCGAGCACGTCGAAGAAATTGAGTGCCACGGAGGCCGACGACGCCTGGAGCTCGAGCGGAGTCGTGCCGCGGGCAGCCTCGCCCTCGATCTCAATCCGCCATTCCGGGTGAGAGCTGCCCGGCAATCGGTCGGCAAAGGTCAATCCGGCGACCGCAGGTTCAGCACTCACACGCCGCTCCATCTCCGCATACGTTGCGCGGATGCGCGAGCGGAAGGCCTCCTCGCTGGCATCGAGCGGCACGCCTGGCGCCAGCTCCCGATCGAGCTCGAGCACCGCCGAGAGAAACTCGTTCGCGGCGAAGCCAACGTCTCGTGTCGTCCCGCCGATGACGACCCGATGGAAGAAGAACGCCCACGCCGGAAACATCAGCGAGACTGCAACCTGCATCGCAATGACTGCTGACCACGCGCCGCCGAACCGCAGGCCACCGCCTCTTGCCGTCGACTGACGAAGCCGCGCCTGGAGCGCTGGGCCGGTGACGTTGAGCGCGGGAATGACGCCGATGATCACCGCACTGAGAATCGTCAGCGCTCCGGCATATATCACCGTCGGCGTCGACAGCGTGTTACCCATCCAGAAGGGGAGCGGCCGGCCTGAGTCCGCGTGGAGCGTTGCCAGCAGCGATCCGAGCACGACACGCGCCGCAACGAGCCCGACGACAACGGCCAGACAGGCGAGGACGAGCGCTTCGACGAAGAGCTGCAACACGATGCGGGCCCGTCCTGCGCCGAGCGCACTCCGTATCGCGATCTCGGTCTCGCGCGTGGCGGCGCGGGCGAACATGAGGAGAGCCACGTTGGCCGAGACGAGCACGAGAAGCATGACGAGGAACGTGTTCCCGAGCGCGAGTGCGATCTGAATGCCTCCGGGGTCGAACGTCAACCAGCTGAAGGGCACCACTTGAGGCCGCAGTTGCGCATGGGTGGTAGGTCGATCGTGTGCAGTCCGATCGCCGACCACATTCAGCTCCGCTTGCGCTTGCGCGCTGGACGCGTCGCGGCCAAGTCGTCCGAACACGAAGAGGTCCAGACCGCCGCGGCGTGCGGTATCGCCGACAGCGTCGCGGAGCGGAATCCACAGGGCGTGCGCCTCGGGAAAGACAAAGTCCTTCGGCATCACACCAACCACCGTCGCCTGCTCGCGGCCGAGTCGAACACTTCGGCCGATAACGCGCGGGTCGCTGGAGAATCGCCGCGTCCACACGTCGTAGCCGATGACGA
>Ga0075434_100002060_pt1 | contig 17463 bp, 17 predicted proteins | sample RhiMethybrSRZTD3_FD_75298 | JGI IMG/M metagenome (GOLD analysis project Ga0075434, IMG submission 75298) | Populus rhizosphere microbial communities from Tennessee, USA - Rhizosphere MetaG P. TD hybrid SRZTD3 | ecosystem: Host-associated > Plants > Roots > Rhizosphere > Soil | place: USA... | reverse complement strand
TACTGTTCTGCGAGCGACGGTTGCGACCGCTTGTGCGCTCAACGGAGCCGGACGCACGGTCGCGCTGGCTGCGCCCTGCAGCGCAAGCAATGACTGGGTATTTGATCGCGGCGCGTCGGGACGCAGTGAAAGGATGATTGACACGTCAATTCCCTCGAGACGTGCCGCCAGATAGGCCAGGGAGCGAAGAGACGCATCATCGCTCCAATGTGCATCGTCAACGGCAAGGAGAAGGGGTCGGCGGGCGGCAAGATTGGCTGTGAGCCAGTAAAGCCCATGGACGATGGCGAACGATCTATCCGCTTTGACCTCCTGCAGGCGGCTACCGGTGACCAGCCAGCGCACGGCTCTAGCGGGTCCCCGCAGCAACATCGCACCCTCGTTGCGCATCAGGCGGCTGCAGTGCCGCTCGAAGAGTTGCCGGATAATGCCAAAGGGAAAGTCGCTCTCAAGATCGGAGCCACGCGCCCGCAGGACCAGTCGCTTCTGTCTCTCGGCGATGCTGCAGGCCATATCGAGCATCGTCGTCTTGCCGATGCCGGCATGGCCTACGATGAGCAGGACTCCTCCGCGACGGATGATCGCACGGGTCACCGCGAGTTCGGCATGACGTTCGAGGAGCTTGATCACATCGACAATAGTCGCGCGCCGCACGGCGCTTTTCAATGGCCGGTAGGTGCCTTTCAGGAGCCGGTCATCTGGATGCCAGCATGCGATGGACGAATGTGCGCCCCGCGCAAGCCGTAAGGTTAGTGATGGTGCGGTGCAAAGCGAACAGCTGCCGAAGGGCCGCAAGGAATTCTCGGTCGGCACGGACGAGCCTCAAAGGCCCCTCCGGCGCCTCGGCTGACCCCTCACCAACGGACACGGTCCCTGTGGCAGCTGGCACGGTGGCTCAGTGAAACTTCCAGACCCGAGCACTTGCAGCACATCCGTGTGCAGGATTGCGCTATTCGATCACCCTATCGGCCCGCAGTAATATCGACTGCGGGATTGTCAATCCGATCGCTCGCGCCGTCTTGAGGTTTACAACCATCTCAAACCTTGCCGGCTGGCGTATCGGAATATCACGAGGGTGCTCACCCTCTAAGATCCTGACAGTTGAGCCGACCGCACCTTGCATGAGTTCGCGAACGTCAGGGCTATAGGTAAGAAGCAGACGAACCTGCACTCCGGATTCCCAATTCAAATCTGTGATGGTGGGAAGCCTATTCGTGACGGTGAAATCCATGACCGTCGCTTTCACAGCTACGGACATGTTGGTGGTGAGTAACAGCGCACCAGGTTTTGTCGACTCGACCAGGGCAAGCACTCGCGACAGTCCTTCAACAGCGCTCAGTTGCGGGTCCGTTCTACCACCAGATAGCTGTCGTAGTTGCTGCGGTGCCGAAGATGCCCGCCCTGTGCCAGGCGCAGACTCGTGCGATGCAATAAACTCCGTTCACGGGTGACGCTAATGCCACGCCGGAGCTGATAGTTCGGTCGCCGATGTTGCCATTCCCGCGGCATTGCCCACCTTTCGGGCCCAATTAGCGAACACGCTGACGCTGATCGCCGTCAGCGCAGCCGCGTTTCGGTACAGGATCATTACCCCTTTTCCGTCATATTTCGTTGCAGAGCCTTAAGGCCCCGATGCACATTAACCTTCAACGCAGCAACGCTCTTTCCTGTGATCGCCGATGCCTCCTTGAGGGACAGGCCTTGCAGCTTCAGCAGCTCAACGGCCTTGCGCTGTCCAACCGTCAAGTCTCCCAACGCATGCCAGGCGGCGGCCCAATAATCCCGGACTTCTTGCTCATGCTTGGCTTCAACGCCGGAAAAGATTTCAGGCATGACGTCGACTGTCGTCTCATAGGCCGACCGACTTGACGATCGGCGCGCGGCATCGGCAATTCGGCGTCTGGCTATAGTGAGCACCCAGGGCAGGAAGGGGCGCTGCGGATCGTAGGTGCACCGCACGGCGTGCACGGACAAGAGAATGTCCTGAATGATATCCTCGGCGTCTTGAGGGTTGCGCCATTTGCGCTGCACCACAGCGCGTAGCAGCGGTGCAATGTCCGTGAGCAAGGCGTGATAGGCGGCCTTGTCGCCATCCTGGGCGGCTTGCATCTGCCGCTGCCATCGCTCCTCACGTGCGTGATTTTCCGCGCGACTCTTTTCATTTGATGGGGGCCTCATGCATTCCTCCAGCCTGCGCAACCTCTCGGCAAGGCGAGCGCCGAATGTCCGACCACGTCCGCCCGACCGTATGGCTGCCAGAATGCAGCGCCGATCAACTCATAATCACGATCAATTGTGTAGCAAGTGTTCTAATACTTCAATCTAAATGAGCATCTCGAAAAGGGCCGAGCCCTCAACGCCTGGTGCCTAGGGATGTCAATCCACCGCGAGCAAGAGCACACGCCTCATGGCAAGACCCAAAGGATTCGATGACGCGGCCGTTTTGGAAGCCGCGGTCGATTGCTTCTGGAATCGGGGCTTCGTCGCGACCTCTGTGCGAGATCTTGGTGATCGCATGGGGATTGGAAGCGCGAGCCTCTACAACGCCTTTGGCGACAAGCGGAGGCTCTACGCTAAGGCGCTCGAGCACTATCTGAACATCTCCGTGCGCGAGCGCATCGCCCGGCTCGAAGCCCAGCAAGCACCGATAGACGCCATCAGGGCTTTTTTCGCTGAAATCATCGAGCGGTCTTTGAAGGATCCGGACCGGCGCGGTTGCATGCTGGTCAATGCGGCACTCGAGGTGGCTCCGCACGATGCGGACCTCCGCGCGGCGATCGTCCGCTATCTCGAAGAAATCCGCTTGTTCTTCGAGCGGAGCGTCCGCGCTGCTCAAAAGGAGAGGACCGTTCTGGGCCAACGTAGCCCTCGCGATGTTTCACGGCTCCTCCTTGGCGTCTTGCTTGGCATTCGTGTCTTGGCTCGCTCGAAGCCAGATCGGGCGTTCCTTGAAGGCGTCGCCCGCCCGGCACTCTCGCTCCTCGACTGAAGACCGAACGACGGACTAGGCATTCGTACCATGATCGAGCTTCACTACTGGACAACACTCATTTGAGGCCTGGGTGATCAACCCAGTCGAAGGTGGTGCTAAAGGACTGAGCGCGATGTCCGCACGGAAGTTTAATGATGGTGCAAACCCATTGAACCGTCACAGTCAACGAGACATGTGCCATGGCCTTTATTGTTCCAGATTCGTTACTGCCAAATAAAGCACGTCAACGTCTGTCTACGGCGCTCGTATGGCTCGCTGATGCCATCGAATTCCTGAGCCGCACAGCCTGGCCGTTTGTTGATTTGCTGATCCGTGTTTGGATTGGAAAATTGGCGCTCGTCGAGAGCGTGCTCATCTCTGCGGACTCATCGATGGCCATCAGCATGGCCGCAGGTTCTTACCCAATCCCGGTTTCGGCGTTCATGACAGCAATTCCTCTTGCCACTATTATTTGGCTGGCCGCGGTCTTTGTGATCCTCGGTCTTGCAACGCGCTTGGGTGCAATCGTGCTCTGCTCGCTTGCAGTTGCAAGCCACGTTCACGTCGCACCACTGGACCTGAACTTATTCTGGATCGCGACGCTTGCCTCCTATGTGCTGAGTGGTGCTGGTCCACTGTCGCTCGACCGCGCATTGTCTCAGGGCCTCAAAAATGCAGCATTGCCGCTTGCAAGCCGGCTTACAGCGGCCTTAGACTCGACCCGGCCGGTCCTTACATCTTTGTACCTCCTCGGACTGCGCCTTTGGCTCATGCTCACACTCGCCTTGGATGGCGGCTACGTGTCAAAAGCCGCAGTCACGATCGAGCGCCTTGACGCATGGCTCCCCATGAGATCGGCAACATTGCTCTTTGGAAGCGGCGCTATCGCTTTGGCGCTGCTCATCGGTGGCGGACTTGCCACGCGGGTTGTGGCTATGCTCGCCGTAGCGATTATTGGCTATCACAAGGTGATGGCCGATGCTATGAGCTACCCGTTTTATTGGACGGTTCTGTTGTTATTGCTGGTCGTCAGAGGGCCGGGTCAATATTCACTAGACCACCTGATACTCTCGGGATCGCGGCGCAGATTTTACGAATTGTCTGGCAAGCCCGCGCTCGCACTCGAGGGGTTGCCCCGTGTCGTCATTGTGGGTGCCGGATTTGGCGGCCTCGCGTGCGCTCGAGCATTGCGCGATGCCGCTGCCAGCGTCACACTCGTCGACAAGCAGAACTACCACTTGTTCCAACCATTGCTCTACCAAGTGGCGACAGCAAGTCTGTCGCCGGCAGATATCGCTATTCCGATCAGGTCTGCTTTTCGCGATCAGTTCAATGCCAAGGTCCTCCTCGCAAATGTCACTGGGGTCGACACGGAACGAAGCGAGTTGTTAGCCGAAGGCCTCAAGCTGCCCTATGATTATCTCGTGATTGCGACCGGGGCGACGCACAGCTATTTCGGTCAAGGGACTTGGGCACGCTTTGCGCCAGGTTTGAAGCGTGTGGACGACGCTACACTTATTCGCCGACGCGTGCTCCACGCTTTTGAGCTTGCCGAAATTGCCACAGGCGATGAAGAGCGGAAGCAACTACTCACCTTTGTTATTGTCGGCGGCGGCCCGACCGGAGTGGAACTTGCCGGCGCGATTGCAGAATTGGCGCGCGTTGGGATGGAGAAGGATTTTCGCAATTTCGATCCAGCCGCGGCCGAGATCATTCTGATCCAGGCGGGGCCGCGCGTGCTGCCGACGTTTCCTGAAAAGTTATCTCAAATCGCGCGTCGATCGCTCGAAGAAATGAGTGTCAAGGTCCTGATCAACAGCATGGTTCGCTCGATTGATGCCAAGGGTGTCATGGTCAATGATCATAGGATTTACTCGAGGACGGTATTGTGGGCTGCGGGCGTCGCCGCATCGCCGGCCGCAGCTTGGCTCAAAGCCGAAGCTGACGCCGCAGGCCGGGTTAAAGTTCAGGCGGATCTCTCGGTGGCTCACCTTCCAAACGTCTACGTTATAGGTGATGCGGCACTTGCCAACTGTTGGAACGGAAAGCCGACCCCAGGCCTCGCGCCCGCTGCCAAGCAGGGCGGAGCCTTCGTCGCCAAGGTTATTCAGCGTAAGCTACGTGGTAATCACTCCCAGCAAATGTTTGCGTACCGGCATATGGGCAGCTTAGCGACCATTGGCCGTAAATCAGCCATTGCCGATTTCGGTTTCATCCGGCTGCATGGAGCCCTTGCTTGGTGGCTCTGGGGTTTGGTTCACATTTTATTTTTGCTGGGCCTTCGTAACCGCGTGGCCGTGGCCGTAAGTTGGCTTTGGTCCTACTTCACCTATCGCCCCGCAACCCGACTCATTACGGGCTCGAGCGAAGGAAGGTAGGGGTAGGGGAGCATCGGTCGCGTCCATGACGATCGATTCCAGGAATGTGTCACAACATGATGAAGTCTACGGATGAACCTTAGCTAAGCTCGATAAGCTGAACGCGGCAGGGGAGGAATAGCAAAATGCGGACCAACCCGTTTCTTGATAGCTTTCTCTTTTTGATCGGCCGAACCCCTGATCATCAGAACAGCGGTGTTGGTCCCTTGCTCGTCGTGCTGTTCCTCGTCTTGCTCATCGCGAGCCTCGTCGTTGCGCGGCGCAACTGGATCATCGAACCTGCGCAGCGCACCTACGAACACGTGGCAAGGTGTTTCATGCGCGTCATGATTGGCTGCATGTGGTTCCAAGGTTCGCTGTGGAAGCTGCCGCTGCCGGTCTCGGGCGGCCTCAAATTTTGGACTGAGGAAGAAGGACGCTATGCCGCCTTCGAAGCGTACAAATGGTTCGCGACACACGTGCTGGTGCCAGGGCTGCCGGTGCTCAATTCGGTCGTCTTCCTGACCGAATTTTCGCTGGCTGTCTCCTTCATGCTCGGACTGTTCGTTCGGCCGATGGCTATCGTCGGCATCCTGTTCACGTTGCAGCTTTGGCTCGGCCTCTACCAGCATCCCAGCGAGTGGCCCTGGGAGTACATTTTTTTGTGCTTCACCATGGGCTTCTTCTTCATTGATCGCGCCGGCATGAGCCTCGGCCTCGACGCGCTTCTGGCCCAACGCCCACCGACCTCCTCTGACAGCCCGCTGCTCCGGTTCTACCGCCGTTTCGCGTGACGTCCGGCGCAGCGTCGGAGAAAGCGCAACGGGCACCGGCTTGCCGACCGCCTAGTGAAAACGCTGAGGATCGACGACCCAGCCCCGCATTGATCCCAACCGCCACTACGAGGCGGTTGGCGATACCATGTCACCGGGTCGCCTCCGCCGCGCCCGTCTGCCTCTACCTCGACACCAATCGCTGCAACCTGTTGTGAAACCTCCTGTCCGAGGACCTACGAGACGCCAGTGGCGAGGGGGTGCGGATTCCCTGATCGACTCGCGACCGCGACTTCCGAGATATCGCATTTACCCCCGATGGCAAGAGCGTCGCGACTCCAGGGGTCGCGTGCACGTCCTTGATGTGCTCGTCGCTAACCGCCAGCGAGGCGTGATCCATTAGGCACACGGTGTGGCGGACGGCTGACAAGTAGTTCAGGGTCGTGTGTCACGAACGCGCCGTCTGAGTACTGGCGGTGCCCAACTGTACGAGCGATGAAGGAGGGCCCTTCGGGGTCGGCGATCATGAGCTGATCTCAAGCCACCGTAAGCTGCTGTGGCCAAATACCATGGTGGTGAGCGTTACGGAAACGCCGGGGCAAGATCCCGGCAGGCACGGTTGTGAGAGGCGAGCGCAAGCGAACCGACCGATGAAGTGTCGAAAGCGGATTAGGCGATGTCAAAACCGGGGGTTGACCCTACCTCCGGGATCAGCTCGGGGGATGACATGATACTGCCCGAGCGGCATCCGGCATGTAGGCGGCGCGAAGCACAACCAGGCGTTTGTACGGAACGTGAGAACCTGCTCTTCGATGCCAAGGGAGAAGCCACAAGCGGTTCCAGCCGTGAGGGCGACAGTACCGAAGCGAAGAGCAGGGGCGGAGCAGCCCGTAGTAGCGGCGAAAGCCCTGTAATGGGGCTGGAGCGAAGGGGCTGCGTTGTTCAGCCGAGTGCACTGGTCAACTGAGGCCATCTGGCAGCGGGAGGAGCCCGTGGACGAGGCAAAGCCGTTTCTGATCCCGAAACGGGAGGTCTGGGAAGCCTTCAAGAGTGTGAAGGCCAACCAGGGGGCGGCTGGAGTAGATGTCGATAGCGGAGTTCGAGGCTGATCTAGAAGACAACCTCTACAAGCTCTGGAACCGGCTGTCGTCAGGGAGTTACTTTCCTCCGCCAGTGCGGCGGGTCGACATTCCAAAGCGATATGGTGGAGGCGTTCGGCCATTAGGTATTCCAACTGTGGCCGACCGAGTCGCCCAGGAAGTTGCTCGACGTTACCTGGAGCCAATTTTGGAGCCAGCGTTTCATCCCGACTCCTACGGCTACAGGCCCGGCAAATCTGCGATCGACGCCGTGCGCACAGCGCGAGAGCGCTGCTGGCGCTACGACTGGGTACTTGATTTGGACGTTCAGGCCTATTTCGACAGTATTGATTGGGAGCTGATGCTCAAGGCGGTCCGGCAACACACGGATCGCCGTTGGGTGCTGCTCTACGTCGAAACGCTGGCTGCAGGCGCCGGTGCAGAGAGGATGGTAGCATCGTTCCGCGCACTGCAGGAACTCCGGAATCTTTTCCTGCATTACTCATTCGACATGTGGATGGCGCGAACTTATCCGCACATCCCGTTCGAGCGTTACGCGGATGATGTGATTTGTCACTGTAAAAGCGCTGAGGAGGCACGGGAGCTGTGGCGTGCGTTAGCGGATCGCTTTGGCGCGTGCAAGCTGGCTCTGCATCCCGAGAAGACGAAGATCGTCTACTGCAAGGATGCGAACCGGCGGAGCGCCTTTCCAGTCATTGCGTTCGACTTTCTGGGCTTTCAGTTCCGCGCCCGGACGATGTGGAGGAAAGGAGAGAGGCGCATCTTTGCGCACAGCTTTCAACCCGCTGCCAGCCTGAAGGCGCTGAAGCGCATCAGTCGATCAGTCCGAGGCTGGGCCCTTCACCATCGCAGTGACCTGTCCCTGACTGAGCTGGCCGCGATGCACAACCCGTGCATCCGCGGTTGGATCAACTACTACAGCCACTTTTGTCCGACGCAGTTGCGTCCGACCCTGCAACGGATCGATGCCTATGTCATTCGATGGGCACGCCGCAAGTTCAAGCGGATGCGCCATCAAACCAAAGGAGCACGGGACAGGTTTGGCCGCTTTCGTCGGGCGAACCGGCATCTCTTTGCGCACTGGGTTCTATGTCATGGCAACGGCTGAGCATCGGGAGCCGTGTGACTCGAGAGGGTCATGCACGGTTTTGGGAGCGCCTAGGGGTGCAATTCCCCCGGGCGACTCGACAAAGACGGTCCTACTCAACCCATTCCGCCACCTCAGAAACCTTGTCCGTAGTTCCACAGATTCCTGACATGTAGCAGGTGGACCAACCGCCACTCATACTAACGGCCCTGAGAGTAGGTGCGGTGTTCGTAGCAACGTCCGGGGTGCGAACTGGCGCTCCTTTAAAGCGCGCGGCGAAGAAACTTCTGCGCCTCGGGATGGCTCCAGACCTTCTCGATGGCAGAGGCTCCAGCCTCGGTGATGCGCGCCTCGTCGCCCGCGAGGTAGCGGCCCTCGTTTACCAACAGGCGGCCATCGACCATCGTCGCCCACACGTCATTGGCGGAGGCACGCCACACAAGCGCCTTCAGCGGATCGCTGACGGGGCGCAGATGGGAACGCCCAAGATCAAGGGCGACCAGATCGGCGCGCAGGCCCGGTGCTAGCCGGCCGATATCATCGCGGCCGATCGCAGCAGCTGCCTCAGTGGTGACGGCTGCCACCAGCTCACCGACGGTCGCGACAGCAGAGTCGCCCGCCGCGATCTTCGATATGAGGCCGGCGGCCCTGATCTCCTCGATGATGTCGAGGTTATAGCCATCGGTGGCGATCACCGTGCGGATGCCCTTGGATCGGAAACGCTGCCAAGAGGCCGTGACGCCGCCACGGGCGAAGGTGCGCGGACAATTAAGCACAGTGGTCTTGGTGCGCGCTAGGATGGCAAGGTCCGCGTCGCTCGCATAAATGCAGTGGGCCACAAGCGCGTCCGGACCCAGTATACCCATCCGCTCGAGGTATTCCGTCGGCGTGCAGCCATGGCGCTCGCGGATCAGATCGCCTTCGTCGGGGCTTTGGGAGAGGTGGGTCGTGATTAGGCACCCCTGCTCGTCGGCGAGCTTGCGGATCACGCGTAGGAGATCCGGCCCGCACGAATCTGTGCCATGAGGGCTCAGCGCCAGCCGGATGCGACCACCCGCAGCACCATCGTAGCGATCATGCAGCGAGCGCCATTCGGAGATCGAGCTGGCGTCGTCGGTACCGGCGCCAATCGCGTGATACGTCGGCTTGCCGCCAGGGCCGAGACCAAGATTAACGGTCGAGAATTGGTAGGGCGCCAGGATGCAGCGCAGGCCAGAGCGCTCGACTACCGCGGCGAACTCGTGCGTCAAGCCGGCGCGGAACGGCTCCATCAGCGTGGTCGCGCCGCTTTTCAGGATCTGGATCAGCCCGAGTTCAATGATCGCCTCGCGCTCGGCAGCACCGAGTTGCTCCATGGCGAGCTTGCCCAGCGGCATCAGCAGTCCGTAGACGAGCGAGGTTGAGTAGCTCTGGCTGGACAAGTCTTCCGAGCGGCCGCGGATCATCAGCTCGGTAAAGATGTGATTGTGCAGGTTGATGAAGCCCGGCAGCACGAGGAGGTGCGGCTTGTCGACGACGGTATTCGCGCTACCGGGGCGAGAGTCGGTGATTGCCGTGACGCGGTCACCTTCCACCAATACCCAGCGATCGTTGACGATCCGCGCCGCGCTTCCGTCGTGGACCAGTGCCCAGCGGGCGCGGATGGCAATCGAGCCGGTTGCGATCATGTAAGCCTCCCGGATTGCTAAAGGTTGCGGCCCTCTTCGGCCGACCAAGGGAAGAAGATGCGCTCGATCAGCACAACCGCCTGGAAGAGCACGATGCCGATGATGGAGAGCAGCATCACGGCGCCAAAGGCAAGTGACGTCTTGAAGAAGGCAGTGGCGGAAAGGATCTGGTAGCCAAGCCCACGGTCGGCGGCCACGAATTCTCCAACCACAGCGCCGATCACGGCGAAGGTGATCGACAGCTTCAAACCGCTAAAGACGAACGGCACGGCGTGAGGCAGGCGGATTCGGATGAGCTCCTGAAGGTGCGTGGCGTTGAAGGAGCGGCCAAGCTCGACGAGTTCTGGCGGCGTCGCTAGGAGGCCGGTCGCGATCGAGATCACCAGTGGGAAGAAGGCTATCAGGAACGCCACCAGCACGCGCGAGATTTCGCCGGCACCGACCAGGACGACGATTATGGGCGCGATGGCCACCTTGGGGATTGACTGTGTGAGGACCAGCAGCGGATAAATTGAGTTTGCAAGAAGCGGAGATGAGGCAATCGCCACCGCCAGCGGCAGGCTGATTACGATCGAAACCAAGAACCCGAGCATGGTCGTGCGTGTTGTCGATATGGTGTGCTCGAGCATCACGGGCCACACCGCCGCGGTTGCCTTGAAGATTTGGCTAGGTGCCGGGAGCAGGTATTCTGGGATCGAGAACAACCAGACGACCGCTTCCCAGACGACTATCAACAGCGCTAGTGCCAACAGCGGGAAGACAATGGTGCGCGCGTGCGACCGCGAGCGCCGACGCGGCCGCAGGCTAGACGACACTGCGGTCGAGGATGTGTCCGCGGATACGTTGGGCACAGCTCTGAAACTCCGAGAGGGATTCTTGGGCGAAGGAGCGCGGACGTGTCAGCCGCACCGGTATGACGTCGATGATGCGGCCCGGCCTTGGGCTCATGACCACGACTCGATCGGCCAGAAGCACGGCCTCTGGGACCGAATGGGTGACGAAGACAATGGTTTTTGGCCTCTCGGTCCAGATGCGCAGTAGCTCGAGGCTCATTTCCTCGCGCGTCAAGGCATCAAGCGCGCCGAACGGCTCGTCCATTAACAGAATTTCGGGATCGTGGACCAGCGCTCGACAGATCGCGACGCGCTGCTGCATGCCGCCCGAGAGCTCGCGCGGCTTGCGCTTCTCGAAGCCATTAAGCCCGACGAGTTTCAAAAGCGCCTGCGCTCGCCCTCGCACTTGATCATCGAGGCCACCGAAGAAGCGGAACGGGAACAGGACGTTTTCAAGTACGCTCGCCCAGGGCAGCAGCGTTGGCGCCTGGAAGACGATGCCGCAGTCACGGCGGGGCGTCGTCACCGCCGCACCGGCGATACTGACACGACCGCTGGTCGGGGCGACCAGCCCGTCGACCAGGCGCAACAGAGTGGATTTGCCGCAACCGGAGCGACCGACGATCGCTACGAATTCGTTCCGCGCTACCGAGAGCGAGATTTCCGACAGGGCCACAACCGCGTCGCCATCCTCGGATTCGAAGATCTTGCTGACCCTTTCGAGCTCGATCATGGCAGCCCCGGGGCGTAAGTGGTAAGTCGTGAGCAGCGAATATCGAGACTGATCGCTGGCGGAATCCGATCGATGAACCACTTACGACTTCACACTTACTTCTTGAGTGGCAGCAAACTCTCGTCGACGAATTGCATCGGATCGACGTTGGGATCGAGCTCCTGCGATTGCGCAACCACCTTGTAGGTCTCCTTGAGACGGTCGGGCAGGAAGTAGCCAAAGCCGGCGGCCTCGGTTGCATCGTTCCACATGTAGCGCATCATGATGCGCATGCTGCCCTTGGCATCGTCGGGATCGACGTCGGGGTGGCGCTTGTTGTGGAGGGTTGCCACTTCGTCCATGTGATCCTTGGCGTAGAGGTAGGACTTGCGAATCCCCGCGAGAAAGCGCTTGAGCAGGTCTCCGTTCTTGGCAATCGCCTCCTCGGTCGAGAGCCAACAATAGGAGTAGATTCGGAAACCGTACTCGGCGAATGGGATCACCTTGATCTTCTTGCCGACTTTCTCGGCCTGCTTGTTCTGGTAGTACTCGTGGGTGGCGAACAGCGGCGCGCCATCCACGCGGCCCGAGATCAGCATCGGCGCCATAGCGGCCGCGTCCGAGTTCACCCACTTGACAGAATTGGGATCGAGGCCATTGAGCTTGGCCACCAGCGGGAAATACAGGAAGTGGCTGTTGCCGGGTGTGGTGACCAGCGTCTTCCCGGCCAGATCTTTGAACGAGTTGATGCCACTTCCCTCGAGCACGAACAGCGAGTGCGGCGACTGGGTGTGCTGAGCCATGATGCACTTGACCGGTGCGTTCTCGCGCACGCGTGCTGCCATGACCGCTGAAATGTCGCCATCGCCGACCATCGCGCCGCCTGTTGCAACCTTCTTCACCGCATCGCCCGAGCCGCGGCCCGTCGAGTAGGTGAGGTCGATGCCGACTTCTTTGAAAAAGCCCTTCTCGATGCCGGCAGTGACCGGCGCGTACTCGCCGGTCGGGATCCAGCTGAACTGGTAGTGCAGCTTGTCCTGAGCGCCGGCGCCGCCTGCAAGGCCCATGGACCATCCGACTATTGCTTGGGCAAGTATGACCATCCGCGATCCAGTGCGCATGACTGATCTCCGCTTTCGCTCGTTCTCGACGACTGCTCGAGTTGCAGAACCATTTGACGGCAGACCTGCTCTGGAGAAAGTCTAGGCGCAACTGGCTCCTACCGTCCAGCAGCCCGCGGTCCGGGAGAGGGGAACTGAAGGCAGGGCCGCGTGCAAAATGCCTCGCGCGAATCCTTCCACTTCGCGCGACAAAAGGCCGTGAGCATCTAGATTGATAAGACCGGCGGCGTTGTTGGCCGTAGAACCGGGCGCAAGATGTGACCAGAGCGGCTGGCGCTTGCCTCTCTGAGCAGCCGGTAGACTGCACTGCGGGCCATTCCCAGCTCGCGAGCAATGGAGGCAGGTCCCATAGCTCGGCTGGACAGCTCCCGAACGCGCTGCCTGTCGAGGCGCGCTTTACCACCTTTATAGACACCCTGGCGCATTGCCATGGCGATGCCCTCGAGCTGGCGTTCTCGGCGGACGTCGAAGTGTCTCATCAGGATATGGTCCCGGCCGTATGTCTCATTCGCGCCGGAGTCAACCCAGATCGGACGCGTTTCCACGTTCGAGCTCGTTCTGACGCGCCAGCAACATTGCCACAAGCCCATGAGATATTGCTAGGTCGCGCTGGCATTCTGCATTTCCGGGATCGGCCTTGGCTAGCTCGGCAATGGCGAGCGAGGCGCGGGAAGCTCTCCAACGCCACGCGTAGACCGGGGCCGCCGGCCCTCCACCGATTAATGATTATGGACCAGCCTCGCCGCGATTTGCGCGACATGTTTGCCCTGATAGCGGGCACCGTCGAGTTCGTTGGCGCTAGGCTGGCGCGAACCGTCGGCTCCGGCCAGGGTGCTGGCGCCGTACGGCGAGCCACCCGTGATCTCGTCCATTTTGGTCAGTCCAGGGAAGGCGTAGGGCAGGCCGACGAGGATCATGCCCTGATGAAGTAGGGTGCTATGGAATGAGGTGATGGTCGTTTCCTGGCCGCCATGCTGGGTGCCAGTGCTCGTGAACACGCTACCGACCTTGCCGACTAGCGCGCCCTTCATCCAAAGACCGCCGGTCTGGTCCAGGAAGTTGCGCATCTGCGCGCACATGTTGCCGAAGCGTGTGGGCGTTCCGAAGATGATGGCGTCGTAATTCGCAAGCTCGTCCACGGTCGCGATGGGAGCGGGCTGGTTTAGCTTCATGCCGGATCTCTTGGCGATCTCGTCCGGCACCAGCTCGGGAACACGCTTGATCGTGACCTCAGCGCTCGGCGCCGCGAGAGCGCCTTCGGCGACCGCCTCGGCCATCTTCTCGATGTGGCCATAGGCGCTATAGTAGAGCACGAGGACCTTCGACATCGACGCATCTCCTCAAGGCGATCGGTCCGCTGTGCGCTGGCGGCGACGGCGACGGCGACGGCGACGGACCAGTAGAGGGAATCGGTCGTCAGCGACACATCGTCGATGATCTTGGGTACAGTTCAATCAATGGAAACCCCTGAACATCGTAGCAACAATTGCCTAGGAAGGCGCGAGGGTACTACGCGGCATTAGGTACGCCTGACCATAGTCGGTACGAGAAGTCTGATTGAATGACCTCCGACTCGCTGCATGTCAATGCGCCTCTCGGTGTGCAGAATTTCAAGCACGCGCTCGACGCCCGGCTGGCCGAACGCGCCGAGGCCCCACAGAAAGGGTCGGCAGATGCCGACATCTTTCACGCCGATGGCTAGCGCTTTGACAATATCGGTACCGCGGTGTGGGTGGGCCGCCGACGGTAGGCCGTCGACCAACGCTGCGGTCGACACGGCAGAAGTACCCCGAAAAGCCGACGCTATCGTTGCAGTGCGGAAGTCGGCAGCTCTGTGCAAGGAACGAACCTGAGCTGACGCAGCAAAAAAAATCGCACTTGGGCCCTATCGAGAGCTCGAATTCCGCTCAGGGAGGAAACGTGGGCTTGTCTTATACGCGGCCCGGCTCGATCGAATTACCCAAAGTGCTCAATCAGCAATTCCGTAAGCACTCGGACCTTGCGCGCGGGGTGGTGCCCCGGCGGTCGGACAATGAAGATTCCGATTTCGGCGAGCGGATATCGATTCATGAGCGCTACCAAAGCGCCAGACGCCAAGTCTTTCTCGATCAAGAATTCCGGCAACGCGGCTATGCCGAGCCCGGCGACGGCCGCCGCCGCAAGAGCCAGCCCGTTGTCCGCCTTGAATCGTCCTTGCGGGTGCACGGGGATCGTCTTGTCTCCATCAATGAAGACCCAGGTCTCCGTGCCTTGCATGAGACATTCATAGGCGAGGAGTTGCTCCGGGGTTTCGGGAGCGCCGTGCTCTTGGACATATTCGGGACTGCCGACGAGCTTGCCTCGGATGGGCGCGATCCGCCGCGCGATGAGGGTCGAGTCACCGAGCTGACCCACACGAATTGCGCAGTCAAAACCTTCGCCGACGATGTCGACGAAGCGGTCACTATAATTGCATTGCAGATGAAGGCGCGGATGCCGTCGCGCCAGCTGCGCAAACACGGGCGCCAAATGCGTTGGACCGAAGGATAGCGGGGCGGCGATCCGCAATCTTCCGCGTAAATCGCCCGCCGGCAGGATCGTCTCTCGCGCAAGATCGATTTCGGCACAGACCCGCGCAGCATGGTCACGGAATGTCACGCCGGCTTCGGTGAGCGCAGCTCCGCGGGTCGTCCGTGCCAGAAGCTGGACACCAAGCTCTGATTCAAGCCGGACCAAGCGGCGGCTGACGATGGATTTTGACACGCCGAGCCGGCGCGCTGCCGCTGATACGCCGCCGGCATCGGCGACTTCGACAAACGTGGCCAGATCGTCCAAATCCAGCATCGGTGTTCCATATTTAGCGACACAGATACCCGTGTATCGAGGCTAGCACGTCGCAAAGTGGAACGATATCAGAAGTGGCGAGCGACTGATCGCTCGGACCTCATTGGGAAGCTCCAATGTCATTGTCATCGAAGAATTCAGGCAAATCCGCCGCGGTTACCGGCGCTGGCGGCGGTCTTGGCCGGGACATCGCCCTCGGGCTCGCCCGCAAGGGTTACATCGTTTTCGGTACGGCACTCTCTGCCAAGGAGGTCCAGGATCTGAAGGAGGCCTCCGGCGGGCGCGTCAGCTTGACGGTCTGTGACATTACCAAGGAGCACTCCGTAAGAGCCTGGGCGGCCGGTGTGTCCGACGCGCTGGGCGGTGGCGGCCTTGATCTCCTCATCAGCAACGCAGGCATCCTCACTCCCGGGCCGTTGGAAGTTTTGCCGCTCGACGCCTTGCGGCATGAGTTCGAGGTCAACGTATTCGGCGCCTTCTCGGTCGTGAACGCATTCCTCCCGGCGCTTCGGAAGGCACGCGGCCGCATCGTGCAGATCAGCACCTGGACCGCGAGCCTTCCGCTTCCCTTCAACGGGCCGTCAGGCGCGTCGAAGGCGGCGATGGAGGTTTTGGCGGCCATCTACCGGTGCGAATTGAAGCCCTTTGGCATCGACGTCGTGGTGTTGGCCGCCGGCAGCATGAGAACTGGCGGCCCAGCGAAGACAGCCGCAGCACTCACGCGCACGGCCGAACGAATGACAGTGCAAGAGCGCGATCTCTACGGACAAGCGTTCGGCACGTTCGCTGCGAAGCTCAACAGCATGCAGGACGAGGGGCTCGCCTCAGTCGATGCCGCGGCGCATGTGATCAAGCTGGCAGAGCAGAACCCCGCCCCGCGCTTTGCCGCGGTTGGCCAGGACGCCGAAGAAATTCTTCGCGTTGTGCGCGAGCAATCGGGGGACGAACAAGATGCGCTCCGCCTCCAGCTCGTCGGCCTGAGCTAAAGCCGTTCGACATTTCCACAAATGACAAGAGGGAGCTTCCCCATGATCACACTCGTCGATTCAAACGATAGCCGCGCTATGCGCAACAAGGACAACGTCCTCGCCCTCTATGATTTAATGATAAATGGCAAGAAGTCGGAAGAAGGAACGGCCAAGTTTGTCAGTCCCACTTATGTTCAGCACAATCCTCTGATCGCGGACGGCTCAGACGCTCTCGGCAAATACTTCGGCCAAGTCACCCGCCAACGCGCCAAAGCCCGCATCGTCGTCCACCGCATCATCGCCGTCGGTGACTATGTCTGGACCCATGTCAATTTTCTGAATCTCTTCAATGACGATCCGAACGATACCGGAGTCGCCGGAGTCGACATCTACAGAATGGATGCCAACGGCAAGGCGATCGAGCACTGGGACGTGCTGCAGTTGGTCGGCGACCCGAAAAACTCCGCCCCTTGGGTCGCGCCGAATGTCCCCCGCGCCAATCCAAACGGTATGTTCTGAGCAGGAACCACGGCGCTACGTTGGTCAGGCTTGCCAACAATGAGGTCCAACGCTGTGAGAGGAGCAACTCATGAACAATGACAATGTGGCCGCTGTTCGTAACGCCTATGCGGTTGCCGAACGGAAAGATCTGGAAGGCTGGATCAAGCTGTTCACGCCCGATGGGGTGTTCGTCGACAATTCGGTGGGGTCCACCTATCGTGGTCGCACCCTCGCCGACCCGGTCCGCAACTACGCGACGGCGTTTTCCAACATGCATCGCGAGCTACATCGCATCTATGTCGACGGCAATGTCGTTGTGGTGCAACTGGCCCTGCAGGGCACCCACGATGGCCCGCTGCAGCTTCCCTTTGGCGAGCTGCCTGCCACGGGTAAGCAAATGGATGCACCGTGCTGCGACGTGTTCGAACTCGAAAACGGCAAAATCAAACGCTTCGACTGCTACCCAGAGGGGTCGATCATCCTTGCTCAGCTTGGGGTCTTGAACAACCTCGACGCCGCTTTGCGTCACTGAGAACTCGAAGGCGGCGAG
>Ga0075434_100002057_pt1 | contig 17474 bp, 13 predicted proteins | sample RhiMethybrSRZTD3_FD_75298 | JGI IMG/M metagenome (GOLD analysis project Ga0075434, IMG submission 75298) | Populus rhizosphere microbial communities from Tennessee, USA - Rhizosphere MetaG P. TD hybrid SRZTD3 | ecosystem: Host-associated > Plants > Roots > Rhizosphere > Soil | place: USA... | reverse complement strand
CAGCTCGCTCGAGCTGGGCGACAGCGGCCTGCTCTTCGGCCAGAACACGCGGCGCGTCGAGGCGGGGCTCACGCCGGAAGAAGAGGAGGGGGCGCTCCAGCGCGAGCTGAGCGTGCCCAACGATCGGCGCATGTGGGCGATCATCCGTGCGCTCGAGCGTGGATGGACCGTCGAGGAGCTGTACGAGCTGACGAAGATCGATCGCTGGTTCCTCGTGCAGTTCTCGCAGCTCGTGGAGCTGCAGCGATCGGCGGGTCTCGTCGGGCTGCGCGGGATGTCGCGCGACATGCTCCGCACGCTCAAGCGATCCGGGTTCGCCGATCGCGAGCTGGCGGCGATTCTCGGCACCGACGAGGACTCCATCCGCGTAGCGCGGGCCGAACACGCGATGAAGGCTGCCTACAAGCGGATCGATACGTGCGCCGCCGAGTTCGAGTCCTTCACGCCCTACATGTACGGCACCTACGAGCGCGAATGCGAGGCGGAGCCAACGCCGCGGCAGAAGGTCGTGATCCTCGGGAGCGGACCGAACCGCATCGGTCAGGGCATCGAGTTCGACTACTGCTGCTGCCATGCCGCGTTCGCGCTGCGCGAAGAGGGGTTCGAGACCGTCATGGTCAACTGCAACCCCGAGACCGTGTCGACCGACTACGACACCGTCGATCGGCTGTACTTCGAGCCGCTCACGCTCGAGGCGGTTTCGTCGATCATCACGCGAGAGCAGGATGCGGGCGCCGAGGTGTCGTGCGTCGTCCAATACGGCGGTCAGACGCCGCTGAAGCTCTCACTCGCGTTGCAGGACGCGGGCTTCCGCATCCTCGGCACGTCTCCCGACTCGATCGACCTGGCCGAGGACCGCGAACGCTTCGCGAAGCTGCTGTGGGACCTGGGGATTCCGCAGGCACCGAGCGGGACGGCGACGACGCCCGACGAAGCGCGGGAGGTGGCCGCGAAGATCGGGTTTCCGCTCGTCGTGCGGCCGTCGTACGTGCTTGGCGGCCGCGCGATGGCGATCGTCTACGACATGGCCGCACTCGATCGCTACATGATCAACGCGGTCGCGGCGTCGCCGGGACATCCGATCCTCATCGACAAGTTCCTCGAGGACGCCGTGGAGCTCGACGTCGATGCGGTGGCCGATGCAACGGGCGCCGTCGTCATCGGCGGCATCATGGAGCACATCGAAGAGGCCGGCATCCACTCCGGCGACAGCTCCTGCGTCGTCCCGCCCTACAAAGTCATCGATCGGCACGTCGCGGCCATCCGTGACTTCACACGCCGGATTGCGCGCGCGCTGAAGGTCGTCGGGCTCATGAACGCGCAGTTCGCCATCAAGGACGACGTGATCTACGTGCTCGAGGTGAACCCGCGTGCGTCGCGGACGGTGCCGTATCTCTCGAAGGCGACCGGCGTGCCGCTCGCGAAAATTGCGGCACGCGTGATGATCGGCCGTACGCTCGCGCAGCTCGGGCTGACCGAGGACCTCGACGTGTCGGGCTACTTCGTCAAGACACCGGTGTTCCCGTTCGTCCGGTTTCCCGGCGTCGACACGATCCTCGGTCCCGAGATGAAGTCGACCGGGGAAGTGATGGGCGGCGCGGCGACGTTCGGCACCGCTTTCGCGAAGGCGCAGCTGGCGGCCGGCACGAAGCTTCCCGTCGAGGGCACGGCGTTCATCAGCGTCAACAATCACGACAAGCCGGCGGCGGTACAGATCGCCCGCGATCTGCGCGAGGTCGGCTTCCGGCTCGTCGCGACGCGCGGCACCGCCAACTATCTCCGTGCGCACGGCATCGACGCGGAGATCGTCTATAAGGTCAACGAGGGACGCCCGCACGTCGGCGACGAGATCCTGAACAACCGCATTCAGCTCGTGATCAACACGCCGCTCGGCCGCGAGTCGTTCTTCGACGATCGGACCGTCCGCCGGATCGCGATGATGCACGGCGTCCCGTCCATCACGACGCTGACCGGTGCCGCCGCCACCGTCAACGCCATCAAGGCGCTGCATACCCAGGGGCTCACCGTCCGCGCGCTGCAGGAGTACCACGCAGAAGCTGCCACGCGGAAGGCATAGCGCCGCTGTAGAAACCTAAACATCGAGCCGCGATCGCGGCGGCCGTCAGGCCGGCCTGCGAGATTTTCGGCCGTCGGCCTGGCGGTCCTCTTCCTTGCAATACGGGCGCGGCATGAAAACCCCTGCCGCGCTCGTTGCGCTTCCTCTCCTTGCGGGTTCGGCGATCGGTCTCCTGATCGTCGATCGCGCTTCCGCATCGCTTCCACTCTGCGCTGCCGCGGCTGCGTGGCTGGCATCGGTCGCGGCGCTTGCCTGGTTTGCCGACCGGAACGGCGAGTGCATGGCATGCGCGGTGACGGCGGGGTGCCTCGCCGCCGGAATATCGCTCGGCATCACCACGGCGCGCGACGCCTATAGGCCGCCGCTGCTTGCGTGGTTCGACGCGCGTTCCGTCGAGGATCGCGACGAGCCGGCGCCGCTCGACGCGACGCTTCGCGAGGACGCCGCGGTCACGCCGTTCGGCGTCTCGCTGACGCTCGACGTCGCGCGTCCGGGACGCGGGGGCGTGCGCGTGTCCGTCGGGGGCGCTGGCGCGGTGGAGCACGCCGGCGAGTGGCGCGCCGGCCGCGAGGTGCGCGTGCCCGCGCTGCTGCGCCGGCCCACGTCGTATGGCGATCCCGGAGTGCCGGACGAGACGCGCGCGCTGGCGCGCCGCGGGGTGGTCCTCGTGGGCAGCGTCAAGAGCGCAGCGCTGGTCGAAATCACCGCGCACGCAAGCGCGATCGACGAGGCCGCCGCGTCCGTGCGCGCCTGGTCCAGACGGCAGCTCGCGCGGTACATCGCGCGATGGAGCACGACGTCCGCGGCAATTGCGGCCGCGATCCTGATCGGCGATCGCTCCGGCCTCTCGGATGTTGACGAGCGGCGGCTGCAGGAGGCAGGGACCTACCACGTCATCGCCATCTCGGGCGGCAACATCGCAATCCTCGCCGCGATCCTCGTCCTGCTGCTCCGGTCGACGCCGCTCGGGCCCGGCGCGACGTCAGTGCTCCTGATCGCGGCGCTGCTGTTCTACGGGCAGGTCGCCAGCGGGGGCGCGTCTGTGTCGCGCGCGATCACCGCGGCCTGTGTGTATCTGTCGGGCCGCCTGCTCGATCATCGCGGGCCGCCGCTGAACACCCTCGCCGTCGCCGCTACGTTCGCGCTCGCCTGGTCGCCGCCGGCAGCCTTCGACGGCGGTTTCATCCTCTCGTTCGGCGCAACGCTCGGGATCCTGCTGGGTGCGCCGAGGCTGTGGGGCCTTGCGACTGTAGGGCGGCCCTTTAGGGCCGCCACTGGCCTTTTCATCGCCACCGTCTGCGCGGAGGTCGCGCTGACACCGGCGAGCGCCGTATTGTTTTCCCGCATTACGTTCGCGGGCCTGCTCCTGAACCTCGCCGCGATCCCGCTCATGACGGTGACGCAAGCCGCCGCAATGGCGACTCTTGCGGCGAGTGTGGTGAGCGATCGCGCCGCCCGGGCGTGCGGGTACGTTGCGCATCTCGGCGCGACAGGCCTTCTTCGCTCCGCGGCGCTGGTCGACTACGCGCCCTGGCTCTCGCGCGACCTCGTTCCGCCCGCGTGGTGGCTCGTCGCCGCCTATTACGCGTGCGCGATCTCACTCCTCATTGCGCCCAGGCGGCGCATCCGCATCGCCGCGGCCGGCCTCGCATGCTGCGGCGCGCTGATGTTCACCGCACCAGGGATGGTTACGCAGTCGGCCGCGATGCCGCCGCGTGCGGGCGTCCTTCGTGTCGTGTTCCTCGACGTCGGACAAGGCGATGCGACCGTCGTCGAGCTGCCGGACGGCCGCACCCTTCTCGTGGATGCAGGTGGTCTGGCAGGAGGCGGATTCGACATGGGCGAGCGCGTCGTGGCGCCATCGCTGCGCGCACTCGGTATCCGGCACGTCGACACGATCGTGGTCACGCACGGCGATCCCGATCACATCGGCGGCGCGCCCGCGATGCTGCGCCGCTTCTCGCCGCGCGCGGTGTGGGAAGGCGTGCCGGTGCCGCCGCACGCCGCGCTGCGCGAGCTGTCCGCTCTGGCGGCGGCCTCGCGAATCTCGTGGCGCACCGTCGTCGCGGGCGATCGCGAGCGTGCCGGCGATGTCGAGATCCGTGTGCTGCATCCGCCGCTGCCGGACTGGGAGCGGCAGCGCGTGCGCAACGAGGACTCGGTTGTGCTGGAGCTCAGGCTCGGGGACGTCGGCATCGTACTGCCGGGCGACATCGCGAAGGAGGGAGAGCAGGCGGTCGCACCGCGGCTCTCGCGTGCGCCGATCACGGTGTTGAAAGCGCCGCACCACGGCAGCGCGTCTTCGAGCACTCCAGCGTTCCTCGACGCCGCGCGCCCGTCGGCCGTGGTGTTCAGCGAGGGGAGGGGCAACCGTTTCGGCCACCCCGCCCCCGTCGTGCTGCAGCGCTATCGCGAGCGCAATGCGGTCATTTTCAGGACCGACGAAGACGGGGCGATCGTGCTCGATACCGACGGCCATCGCGTGACGTTCAGGACATGGTCAGGACGAAAGGGCGAGATCAATCCACAACCTTCGCCGACACGCTGAACGGGCCGCGCTGATTCTGAATTTCAACGCGCGTCTGCTCAAGCACGGCACGCAGCGACTCGTATTGTAAGGACGAAAACTAGTTAGCCTTCTTCGTGTTCTTTGTGCCCTTCGTGTTCGTCGTGTCTCTAGCCGTCGGCCCGTGCAGCGTGTCAGCGGCTGTCGCTGACTTGACGCCGCTCCACTCTCTTTCCATGTCTTCGAGCGCCGCATCATGCACCGACTCGCCGCGCGCTTGGAACGCCCGTTCCACCGCCTCGAAGCGCCCGCTGAACTTCTCGTTCGCCTTCCGGAGCGCCGACTCCGGCTCGATCCCCAGCTTTCTCGCCAGGTTCGCGATCGAGAAGAGCAGATCCCCCATCTCCTCTTCGGCCCTCGCGCGTCCTTCGCCCTCGACGGCGCGGCGCAGTTCAGCGACCTCCTCTTCGATCTTGTCGACGACGTCGGTCCTCTTGGCCCAGTCGAAGCCGACGGCAGCGACGCGGGTGCCGATCTCGTGCGCCCGCAGAAGCGACGGCATGGACTTCGGGATCCCCCGAAGAATCGAACGCCGCGATTCTCCCGCCTCCTGCTGCTCGCGCGCCTTGATCTGTTCCCATTGCTCGACGACCTGTGTCGGCGTCCTGATGCGCGTTCCCGTCGTGCCGAAGATGTGTGGATGGCGGCGGACGAGCTTCTGCGCGATCGCGCGCAGCGAGTCGACGACCGTGAACCGCCCCTCGTCCGACTCGATCTGCGCGAGGAACACCCCTTCGAACAGGAGATCGCCGATCTCTCCACGCAGGGCCTCGTGGTCGCCGCGATCGATCGCGTCGAGCACCTCGTAGGTTTCCTCGAGCACGAAGCCGCGCAGCGACTCGATCGTCTGCTCGCGATCCCACGGGCAGCCATCCGCCCCGCGCAGCCGCGCCATGATGTCGACGAGCTCCTGGAACGCGCGCCCTGCTGAGATGACGTCGCGCGCGGTTCGCGCGCGCGGCCGCTTCGTGCGCACCCGTTTCGCCATGCGCGACTATGCTAGCATTCGGTCGTGAGCACCTCGGAGTCGGCGATCACGTTCAGCGATTTCATCTTGTCGCTGGGGCACACCGCGGCCGTGCATTTTGGCGACATCGCCGATCCGTACACCGGTCAGCGGACCGAGCCGAACCTCGCCGCGGCCGCCCACATGATCGAACTCATCGCGCTCCTGCAGGTGAAGACCAAGGGGAACCTGATCGAGCCGGAAGCGCGCCTGGTGGACGATTTGCTGTACGACCTGCGCCTGCGCTACGTCCAGCTGCAGGAAGGCGAGAAGCGGATCGTCGAGCCCTGAGCCTTCTTGCGCATCACGTTTCTCGGCACGGGGACGTCGCACGGCGTTCCCATGATCGGCTGCGACTGCGACACGTGCCGATCCACCGATCCGCGCGACAAGCGCCGGCGTCCCTCCGTCTACGTCGAAGCCGACGATGGAACGGCGATCCTCGTCGACGCCGGACCGGATCTCCGCGCGCAGGCGCTGGACTATGACGTCCGGCGCATCGACGCGCTGCTCTTCACGCACGGCCACTCGGATCACATCCTCGGGCTCGACGAGCTGCGGCGCTACAATGCGCTCCAGCATCGTCCGATGTCGTGCTACGCCGACCGGCAGACGATTGGCGACATCAAACGGATGTTTGCGTATGTGTTCGATCCCGCCACGCCGCGCGGCGGTGGGCTGCCGCAGCTCGAGCTGTTCACGATCGCCGGCGCCTTCTGCGTCGGCCATCAGGAAGTGCTGCCGGTGCCGATCTTTCATGGCGAGCGCCCCATTCTGGGATTCCGGCTTGGCGGGTTCGCGTACCTGACCGACTGCAGCCGGATTCCAGACGAGTCGTGGAACCTGCTCGGGGATCTCGACCTGCTGGTCCTCGATGCCCTGCGCGAGAAGCCGCATCCGACGCATTTCTCGATCGCCGAGGCGGTCGATGCGGCGCGCCGCATCAGGGCGCGCCGGACGTGCTTCACGCACATGACGCACGATCTCCGCCACGAGCCCACGTGCGCGCGGCTGCCCGAGACGATGCAGCTGGCGTACGATGGTCTCGTACTTGAGATTTCGAGCCGCGAGCCGCGAACCGCGAACCACGAGCCTTGAGCCGATGCAGATCGCCCATTTTCCCGATGATCCATCGCCGCGCTGGCACAACCCGGTGCTCGCCCTCGGGAATTTCGACGGGCTGCACCGCGGGCACATGAAGATCATCGACCGCGTGCGCCGGCGCGCGGGCGAGCGCGCCGGCACGCCCGCGGCGATGACGTTCGAGCCGCACCCGCCGCGAGTGCTGCGGCCCGACAAGGCGCCGCCGCTGCTGATGACGAAGGAGCAGAAGCTCGAGGCGCTCGCGCGCTCCGGCATGCAGGGCATCGCGGTCGTGCGCTTCACGCGTGAGCTGTCGCAGTGGGATCCGGAGACGTTCGTCCGCACCGTTCTCGTCGAGTGGCTGCACGTCGTCGAGGTCTGGGTCGGCGCCAACTTCCTGTTCGGCCACGAGCGGGCGGGCACGTTCAGCGTGCTGCGGTCGCTCGGCGCGCGGTACGGGTTCCGCGCCGAGAAGATCGATGCCGTGCGGTACAAGGACTTCGTGGTCAGCAGCACTCGGGTGCGGCGGCTCGTCGGCGAAGGGCGCGTCGATGAGGCAGGCGCGCTGCTGGGCCACCATTACTTCATCGAGGGCACGGTTGCGCGCGGCGCCGGGCGCGGGCGTCAGATCGGTTTTCCGACAGCGAACCTGTCCACGTGCAACGAGCTCCTGCCGCCGGCCGGCGTCTATGCGACGACGGTGACGATCGACGACGTGGTGCATCCCTCCGTCACCAACATCGGCATGCGCCCGACCTTCGGCGACGTCGATCGCCCAGTCGTCGAGACGCACATCTTCGACGCGCAGCAGGATTTGTACGACGCGACGATCCGGGTGTCGTTCGTGCAGCGGCTGCGCGACGAACGCGCGTTCCCGGATGTCGACGCCCTGCGCGCGCAGATCGAGGCGGACGTCCGCAGCGCACGGCGGCTGTTCGGCCGCATTTCGCTGTAGAATCGTCGGCATGCCTCACTCGTCGGACCGCGCGCTCGACGGCGTCGTGCTGCGGCTCACGGTCCCATTCGGAGGGGCGCTGCGGGCCGTCGCGCCTGACGTCGCCGCGCGCGTCGTCGAATTCCTCAGGGCGCGCGCGCCCGACGCGCAGATCGTCGCGACGGCGCTCGACAACGTCGCGGCGAGCGTCGCGCCCGCGTCGGCGGACGCCGAGATCACGTTCGATTTCCGCGACGTCAACGGCGAGCTGCTGATCGAGGCGCAGTGCGGCTCGCGCTCGTCCGAGGTGCGTTGTCCGCTGCCCGCCTGATCGCGCGCCATCGCGGCGCCGCGCACTGCCACTGCTGATCCGATGCGTCTGTACAACACGCTCACTCGTCGCGAAGAAGAGTTCGCCCCGTTGCGCGACAACACGGTCCGTATGTACACCTGCGGGCTCACGGTCTATGCGCGCGGGCACATCGGAAACTTCCGGACGTTCGTGTCGCTGGACGTGCTGCGCCGCGCGCTGAAGTACGAAGCGGGGTATGCGATCCATCAGGTGATGAACTTCACGGACGTCGACGACCGCACGATCGCCGAATCACAGAAGGCCGGAGTGCCCCTTCGCGAATACACCACCCGCTTCATCGATGCGTTCCGGCAGGACGCCACGGCGCTCGGGCTCGAGCCTGTCGAAGAGACGCCGCGGGCGACGGACGCCGAGAACATCGCCGCGATGGCGGACACGATCAAGGCGCTCGAGCGCAACGGCCACACGTATCGGACCGATGGGTCGATCTACTTCAAGATCTCGACGTTCCCCGGCTACGGCAAGCTCGCGCACCTCGATCATTCGGGCATCAAGTCTGGCGCGCGGATCGACTCCGACAAATACGACAAGGAGAACGCGCGGGACTTCGTGCTGTGGAAGGCGACGAAAGCGGGAGAGCCGACCTGGGATCCCGGAATCGGCCCCGGCCGCCCGGGCTGGCACATCGAGTGTTCGGCGATGGCGCTGCGGCTCCTTGGCGGGCCGCCGATCGATATTCATGCCGGCGGCGTCGACCTGATTTTTCCGCACCACGAAAACGAAATCGCGCAGAGCGAAGGGGCGACGGCGCAGGAGTTCTCCCGCTTCTGGGTCCACGTCGAGCACCTCATGATCGACTCGGATGCCGGCGAGGGGGGCGCCGAGAAGATGTCGAAGTCTCTCGGCAACGTCTTCAACCTGCAGGACGTCGTCGAGCGAGGGTTCCGGCCGTCGGCGCTCCGGTATCTCTACCTCGGCACGCATTACCGCAAGCAGTTGAAGTTCTCGTGGACTGCGATGCAGCAGGCGGAGGAGGCGCTCAAACGCCTGACGGATTTTCTCGCGCGGCTGGACGCTGCGCCGGCCGGTCCGGCCAGCGGCGGGATCACGTCGAAGCTGGACGAAGCGGCATCCGCGTTCTCGGCGCACATTCACGACGATGTGAATGCGGCTGCGGCGATTGGCGTGATGTTCGACCTGGTGCGCGCGCTGAACTCGGCGATCGACGCAGGGGAGCTGCGCGGCGGCGATGTTCCGGCCGTCCGTGCGGCCTTCGATCGTTTCGACCGGGTACTTGGAATCCTGACACTTCGGCGCGCCGAGGACGAACGCCCGCCGGTGCCTGTCGAGGAGATCGAGCGTCTGATTGAGGGCCGTCGCGCCGCCCGGCTCGCGCGCAATTTCGCCGAAGCCGATCGGATTCGCAAGGATCTCGACGCGCGCGGCATCGTCCTTGAAGACACGGGCTCGGCAACGCGGTGGAAGCGGAAGTGACGTCCGCGATGCGGGATCCGGGATGCAGGATCCGACGATTCACTGATTGACAAGATTCAGCGATTAGGGATTCGCGATTAGGGATTCGCGATTAGGGATTCGCGATTAGGGATTCGCGATTAGGGATTCGCGATTAGGGATTCGCGATTAGGGATTAGGGATTCAATGCAGGTTCCTGAGATCAAGACCTCACTGCCTGGTCCGAAGGCGAAAGCCATTATCGAGCGAGACAAGCAATTCGTATCGCCCTCCTACACGCGCGACTACCCGTTCGTGATCGCGCGCGGCGAGGGAGCCGTCGTCGAAGATGTCGACGGCAATCGCTTCCTGGACTGCGCGGCTGGCATCGCGGTGAACTCGACCGGCGTGTCGCACCCGGACGTGGTCAAGGCCATTTCGGAGCAGGCGCAAAAGTTCATCCACATGTCGGGGACCGACTTCTATTACGAGCCGCAGGTACGGCTCGCCGAAGAGCTCGCGTCCATCGTCCCGATCGACGGCCCCGTGCGCAGCTTCTTCGGGAACTCGGGGACCGAAGCCACCGAAGCGGCGATCAAGCTCGCGAGATACTCGACGAAGCGGCCCGGCCTCATTGCGTTCCTCGGCGCTTTCCACGGACGCTCGCTCGGATCGTTGTCGCTGACCGCGAGCAAAGCGGTGCAGCGGCGCGGTTTCGGTCCGTTCATGCCGGGTGTCTACCACGCGCCGTATCCGGACCCGTACCGCTTCGCGGGCGGCGCCGACGCATGCGCGGCGCAGAGCCTGTCCTACATTCGCGACCAGATCTTCGTGCACCTCGCTGCGCCGGACGAAATCGCGGCGATCGTCGTCGAGCCAATCCAGGGTGAGGGAGGCTACGTCGTGCCGCCGGCCGCCTTCCTGCAGGGGCTGCGCGAGATCTCGCGCGAGCACGGCATCGTGCTCATCGTCGACGAAGTGCAGTCGGGCATGGGGCGGACCGGCAAAATGTTCGCGTCCGAGCATGTCGGGCTGAAGCCTGACGTCGTGACGATCGCAAAGGGCATTGCGTCAGGGCTGCCGCTCGGCGTCGCTTGCGCGCGCGCCGAGATCATGTCGTGGCCGCCCGGCGCGCACGCGAGCACGTTCGGCGGCAATCCGGTCTCGTGCGCCGCCGCGAACGCGACGATCCGGCTGCTGAAGGAATCGCTCGTCGCGAACGCCGCCGCCGTCGGCGGACATCTTCTCGACGGCCTGCGGGAGCTTCAGAAGAAGCACCCGATAGTCGGCGACGTCCGCGGCAGAGGACTGATGATCGGCATCGAGCTGGTGCGGGATCGGCAGACGAAGGAGCGCGCCGTCGAAGAGCGCAACTCTTTCGTGCAGGCGATGTTCCGCCGCGGCGTTCTCGTGCTCGGCGCAGGCAAGAACGCCATCCGTCTCGCGCCGCCTCTCGTTCTGACACGCGATCAAGCAGACATTCTGCTGAAGGTCATGGACGAAGCTCTCGCGGAAGTCTCACCGACCGCGGCCCGTTAGGCCCCGGATCCCGCGTCCCGCATCCCGCATTCCGCATCCCGGATCCCCGATCCCGATCTTGCATCGTCATAGGAGGCGTCCATGACGATACAGCGACAAAACCTCGGAAAATCTGGTGAAGATCGCGCCGTGCGCGAACTGGAGCGCCGCGGGTACGCGATTCTTGCCCGCCGCTACCGCACACGGCATGGCGAAATCGACGTCGTGGCCGACGACGGCGGCACGATCGTGTTCGTCGAGGTGAAGGCGCGCGAGACCGACGAATGCGGCAGCGCGGCCGAAGCGGTGACGACGCACAAGCAGCGCCGGTTGACCGCGATGGCGGTCGATTATCTGGCTCGGAATCATGTCACCGACAGGCCATGCAGGTTCGACGTGGTGGCGATCGATGGCCCGACCGTCACGGTCTATCCCGCGGCATTCGATGCGTCCTGTTGAACGGCCAGGGTAAGTTCAGCCGCTGACCACAGAGCATTTGTGTATGGACAGCGGTCACTTAGGTAGATTATCTTGTGGAGCGATGCCGAAGCGTGGAGCCGCCCCGATGCAGGGAGAGTTGCTGCAGGGCACGCTCGATCTCCTGATCCTCAAAACGCTTGCCGTCGGCCCGGCGCACGGCCACACGATCGCGCACGCCATCGAGCGCCAATCCGAAGACGTGCTGCAGGTCGAGCACGGCTCCCTCTATCCCGCTTTGCATCGTCTGGAGGACCGCGGCTGGATCGCATCGTTCTGGGGCACCTCCGAGAACAACCGGCGTGCCCGCTACTACCGGCTGACGCCGAAAGGACGCGGACAGCTGGCGGAGCAGACCTCCCGATGGGACGAGATCGTGCGCGCGATCAACCGAGTCCTCCGTCCGGCCGATTGAGGGTGATGCATGCCCTGGTCACGCTTCTTCCATCGCGGCCGCTGGGATGAGGAGCGCACGCGGGAACTGGAGGACTACCTGGCCCGCGAGACCGAGGACAACATCGCGCGCGGCATGACGGCCGAGGACGCGGCGCGCGCGGCCAGGCGCAAACTCGGAAACGCCACGCGAATTCGCGAAGAGATCTACGACATGAACACCCTTCACCTCGTCGAGACGACCTGGCAGGACTTGCGGTACGGCCTCCGCCTGCTGCGCCGCACTCCGGCGTTCTCGATCGTCGCCATTCTGACGCTCGCGCTCGGCACCGGCGCGAACGCGGCGATCTTTCAGCTGGTCAACTCCCTGCGTCTGCGTCCGCTGCCGGTCGAGAAGCCGCAGGAGCTGGTATGGGTCGACGTCGATACGCAGGGTATCGGGCGCACGGGCTGGATGATGAGCCGCCGCGGCCGGATGACGCAGGCGTTGTGGGACGCACTGCGCCGCGAGCAGCATGCGTTCAGTCAGGTGTTCGCGTTCGGGCTCACGAAGTGGAATCTCGCGGCCGACGGCGAATCGCGGCTCGCCGACGGCATGTACGTCAGCGGCAACTTTTTTGGCGCGCTGGGCGTCCGCGCGCACGTCGGGCGCGTGCTCAATGACGCGGATGATCGAACAGGCTGCGGCACAGCGGGCGCGGTCCTGAGCTATGGCTTCTGGAAGGCGCGGTATGGAGGCAACGCCGCGATCGTCGGCCAGCCCATCACACTGGATGGATACCCATTCGAAATCGTCGGCGTGACGCCGCCCGGATTCTTCGGCGTCGAAGTGGGACGGGCGTTCGATGTCGCAGTGCCGCTGTGTGCCGAGCCGCTCGTGCGCGGCGAGAACAGCGGGTTCGGCCACCCCGAACGGTGGTTTCTCGACACCATGGCGCGGCTGAATCCCGGGTGGACCGTCGAGACCGCCAACGCGCATCTCAAGACGCTCTCTCCCGCGATCTTCGCCGCCAATATCCCGCCGACTTACAACGCGGAGACGACAAAGGGCTACCTGCAGTTCATCTTCACGGCGGCGCCCGGCGAGACAGGCGTCTCAGGGCTGCGCAAGACCTACGCCTCGCAGTTGTGGATTCTGCTCGCCGCGACGGGGATCGTGCTGCTGATCGCGTGTGCGAACCTGGCGAACCTGATGCTCGCGCGCGCGACCGCGCGCGACCGCGAGGTTGCCGTACGCCTGGCCATCGGTGCGTCCCGGCTCCGCATCGTCCGGCAGATGCTCGCCGAAAGCCTGCTGATCGCCGCCTGTGGCGCGGCCGGCGGCGCGCTGCTGGCGCGCTGGGTGAGCGCGTGGCTGGTTGCGTTCCTCAGCAGTGAGTACGACAGGCTATTCCTCGACCTTACGCCGGACTGGCGGGTGTTCGGGTTCATCGCGCTCATCGCGGTGGCGACGTGTCTCCTTTTTGGCCTGAGCCCGGCGCTTGCGGTGACCGGCACGAACCCCGGACGGACGATTCAGGCGGGAGGGCGTTCGACGACGGATTCGCGCGAGCGGTTCACCCTGCGGCGCGCGCTCGTCGCCGTTCAGATTGCGCTCTCGACGATGCTCGTGGTCGGAGCCGTCCTTTTCGGCCGCACGCTGCGGAACATCGTCAGCGTCGATCCGGGCTTCCAGCCTGATGGCGTGATGGTCGTCGAGGCGGACTTGCGGCGCACGCGAATACAACCTGCCGCGCGTCCTGCTGCGCATCAGGAGATACTCGATCGCGTGCGCGCGGTTCCCGGCATTGCGACGGTGGCCGAGGCATTCATCCCGCCGATCAGCGGCTCGGTCTGGAACCAGCGCATCGTCATCGGCGGCGTCGTGCAGAACGGCTCGGTAAACTTCAACCAGGTCTCGGGCGAATACTTCGCCGTCCTCGGTGTGCCGGTGATTGCCGGGCGGACGTTCGATTCCCGCGATCGACCTGGCGCGCCGAAAGCCGTCATCGTCAACCAGACCTTCGCTCACCGGTACTTCTCCGGCACCTCTCCGCTCGGCCAGACGTTTCAGTACGAGCCATCGGGCCAGGGACCACAGCCCGACTTCCATATCGTCGGCGTCGTGAAAGACACGAAGTACGTGGATCTGCGCGAGGATTTCGTGCCGATCGTGTACCTGGCGGCCGCCCAGGACGAACAGCCCGGCCCGTCGCTCTCGATGGTTGTCCGCTCGGATCTGTCACCGGCGTCGCTCACGCCGGGGATCACGCGCGCGATCACCGACGCGACGCCGGGCGTTTCGTTGACGTACTACACGGTCCCCGGCTTCATCAGAGAATCGCTGAAGATCGAGCGGCTCATGGCAACGCTCTCAGGCTTCTTCGGCGTCCTCGCGATGATCATCGCCGTCGTCGGGCTCTACGGCGTGATGTCGTACCTGGTGACGCGCCGCAAGGTGGAGATCGGTATCCGGATGGCGCTCGGTGCCGATCCGCACGTGGTGGTGCGAATGGTGCTCGCGGAAACGGGGGTCCTCGTCGCCGTGGGTCTCGTCGCGGGAATTCTCCTCGCGATCGCAGGATCCAGCTGGGCGCAAAGTCTTCTGTACGCGCTCAAACCGTGGGACCCCTCGTCGCTTTCGCTGGCCGCCGGCGCCCTTGCCCTGGTCAGCCTCGTGGCCGCGTGGTTTCCGGCGCGCCGGGCGTCACGCGTGTCGCCTGCCATTGCGCTTCGGGAGTAGTCCGGCGTCGCCGCATTCGCGGCGTCAGCGCGCCTGACGGCGCGAACCACGGAGCAACGGAGTAACGGAGAAACGGAGGGCGGCGCGAACCCGTTCGACTCGCCAACCGCGCTGCGCGCGGTTAGAACGAACGACGAGATCGAAAATACAAACGCCTCATGAACGTGCCGGGCGCTTGTATTTTCGATCTCGCCGTTCGTTCGCGACGCCGGCCGGAGGCCGGCGTTGGCGGGTCGAACGGGTCCGTGCCGCCTTCTGCCCTTCGATCTTGTTCCCGACCCCTCCGTTCCTCCGTTTCTCCGTTTCTCCGTGGTTGGCGGCGTAGCCGCCCTGCGCCGGCTCTCTCGCCTAGCCGAGACGAAGAATGTCGCCGGCGCCCACCCGGTTATCGTCCGGCGTGTGGCGGATCTCATGCAGACCTCCCACACGCCCGCGGCATTTGCCGCAGTGGAACTTCCGATCAGCGGACCGCAGATGTCGCGGCGCCGGTCACGACTCCCGTGACGGCCCTGATCGTCCCGTCGCTCTTCGTCAGGAAATACAGCTCTCCCTGCCGATCGATCGCGAACCGGAGGTCGACCCGGCCGTTGGGCGCGGATGCGGCGCGGCCGGGCAGGTGCACGGACTTGCCGCCGCGCGTGTGATACGCCGCTTCGACGATCGGGAACATCGTCGAGTACGTCTGCACGCCGCGATTCGGCTGGTCCGCGGGATCGTCCCACGACACCTGCACTTCGTGCATCGGCGCCATCGTGCGCGGGTCATCGTCGTCGGCCGCGATCATCTCGTTGACGTCCGCGGACCACACGTGTCCCGTGGTCGTATCGCCGAAGATGAATTTTCCGCGGAGCTGCGGGATCGCGTTTCCACGATAGACGATCCCGCCGGCAATCGCGTCGCCGAGCGCATCGGGTCCGTGTTTGTATTCGATGACCGGATACCGGGGGACAGTCGTTCCGTGTGTCACGGTGTCGCTGACATATACCGGAATCGTGTCGGGGTCCGGGATCTTCGCCATCGTGTTGTCCGGAAGCAGCGCCTCCGTACCTTCGCGCTGCGAGTAGCCAAAGTTCGCGCCCTTGCGAACGACGACGACCGTTTCCCAGGTGCGCAGCCCGATGACCACTGCGAACAGGTGATTGTTCGACGGGTTCGCCGGATCGACGTCCCACGTGAGCCGGTGAGGGTTGCGCAGCCCGGACGCCCACACTTCCTTGCGCGCGCCCGCGACCTCGGCGAACGGATTGTCCCTCGGGATCCGGTACCGGCCGTTCTCGCTCACGATGCTGTCGGACTTGTGCTCCGAGAGGTCGGGCACGATGCGGAGGATTTTGCCGACCATCGTGTCGAGGCGCTGCGGGTTCAGCCGCTGTTCGTTCGTCTGTTCCCCCGAGCCGCCGTCGCCGCACGCGATGTAGAGCACGCGCCAGTCCGGATCGCCCTGGCGCGCGGTCGGATTGAACGCGAGGTCGCCCATCGGGTGAATGCGGCTGTTCAACTGCACGCGCATCAGCTCACGCGCGGTGCCTTCGAACGTCGTGTTCGAAACGTTCTTATCGGTCCACTCGATGACCACGGCCTCGTGATCCGACTGGCCCGGCGTCGGGATCGCCGGCGTCGGACGATAGTCCTTCACGACCAACCCCGGCACTGAACCGTTGTCGGGAACCAAAGACCCAGAGAGGCTGATGTCCTCGACGTGGATCGTGTAGAAACGTCCGTTCCGCGCGTAGTCCGGATCGAACTCGAAGCTGATGAACCCGCTTGCGAGCCCGTTCTCGGTGGGCAGGCGATCGAACATGCCGGTGTTCGCGCCGCGACCGTTGAAATCGAGGTACTTAATCGCCTTCTTGTCGGCGCCGAGGATGTACAACGGACCGTTCAAGTCGTTGACGAATATCCGTCCGCCGCGGTTCGGGCCCGAGCGAGACGGCGGTTCCTGGCGCATGAAGTTGATCCGCGCGAGCGAGCCCGCGTTGTTCGTCGTTCCGTCGAGCGCGCCCGTGATTGGCAGCACCGCGTAGTCCGTGAGCCGCAGCGTCAGATCGCCAGGCGCCGCGAGCGCCATTCCAGCCGCTGCTCCCGCCACCGCCATCAGTCGCCATATGTCGTTCGCCATGCGCACAAGTTAATACCACCGCACCGGCGGAAGCAAAGCGCCCGGCCGCCGATCGGTATATTCCGATCAGCGAGCGGCTCGGCTAATATGAGGAATGATTTGGCTGTTCGAGCGGGGGAATCGTGTGACGCGACTCGTCACACGATTCGAACCCGCAACTTCCGAATACGTGCTCGACGTGGATTGGTCCGACGGCGCGTCGTCCACCGAGCGATTCACTGATACCGAAACGTTCAAGGCCCGTCTGCTCGCGCTCGAGCAACAGCTCCTCGCCGAAGACTGGAAGCACGCCGACGGCTCGCCGCAACTGATCGGCGACTGGTGGAAACCGTAGGTGACTTCGCTGAAATGCTGATTGTCAATTGCTGATTGCTGATTGAATTCAATCACCAATCAATCAGCAAACAAATTTCAGCAATTGTCAGACCGCGACCGGCGGACCGCCGTAGCTTTAGCGGAGGCTGGTCAGACCCCGCCATCAATCAATCTGTCAGTCGGTGTCGCGGTGGGCTGGAGCAATCCAACTGCCACTTCGGAAGCGGATCTGGCGTGCGATCGCGCGATCCGTCGTCACTCGCGTGAGACGTGATCGGTCATTTACCTCGGACACGTGCGGCGTGTCCGAGGTAAATGTGTGTCGTTAGTACGACGGGATCACCGTGGGACGTTCGGACCCCCGCCGGACGTGCCGGGGGTACCCGTTCCTGGGGCATTCGGGCCCGGAACGTTCGTGCTGACCTCCGTCGTGTTGCCACGCCCGCGCCGGTCGCGTGTGGTCAGGACTACCACGACGGTGCCTGCGCGATCGACGAGG
>Ga0075434_100002055_pt1 | contig 17477 bp, 13 predicted proteins | sample RhiMethybrSRZTD3_FD_75298 | JGI IMG/M metagenome (GOLD analysis project Ga0075434, IMG submission 75298) | Populus rhizosphere microbial communities from Tennessee, USA - Rhizosphere MetaG P. TD hybrid SRZTD3 | ecosystem: Host-associated > Plants > Roots > Rhizosphere > Soil | place: USA... | reverse complement strand
CCGCCGGCCGGATCGCGCACGATCCTGTTGAACTCCGCCTCCTGCGATGGGACGCAGAACTGTTCGGCGATCTCTCGACCGCGCGGCGCCAGCTTCATGACCCGGCGATCGCTCACCCATGGTGCCGTGAAGATCTGTGGATCCGTCAGCGTCATGGTCAGTTCCAGCGTGTCGCGATCCAGCCGGCGCCATCGCTCCTCCAGCGTCATCTCGGTGGAGTGAGGCATTCCGAAGTGATCGAGCCAGCTGCGGTCATCGAAGAACCCGGACGTGACGACGAACGTGTCGCCCTCCCATCGGCCGATGGAGATGCCGTTGAACGTCAGGTCGGCGTCTTTCGGCAGCGGCCGGCCGTCAGTCCACACCTGGCGGTACGAGTGCGCCCATTCGAAGAACTGAAATACCCGATTCGGCGTCTGGACAATCTCCATCGGGTAGAGCGCGACGACCTCGAGCAGCAGGTTGCGAACCAGCCCCAGCGGATCGCAGTTCCCCATCGGATCGTTGCCGATCGCCGGCGGCACGGCCCGCGGGCCGTACGACGGTTTGTTGGCGTCGAACAACTTCTTGCCCAGGGGCGTAAAGGGCGGGGGTGTCTGACTGAGTGCCAGCAACGGGCTTGTTCGTGTCCAGACGCCCGACAGGTCGCGCGGGTCATGAGGAACCGACACAGCAGGCTTGGCCTCGGCGCCGCCGCCACGTCTCCCGCCACCGCCGGCCGGCGCCTGGGCGTGTCCTTGGGTTGCCGCCATTAGCACGGCCGTCAGCGTCGCGATCGCGATAGCGGAGCGCGCTCGCACGACACTAGTTCTCATTGCTGCCGCCGGTGCCCAGCACCTGCTTGCCGTTGACCAGGATCGGGCGCATGCGGTTGACGACACCCCTCGGCGTGCCGGCGCGCGAGGGATTGAGTGTCATCGTGAGCGCATCGCCGGCCTTGATCGTGGTGGCTGTCCAGCCGGCCTCCCGCAGCACGGTCGGACTGTTCATTTCGCCGACCCAATGCACCATCTCGCCCTGCTCGTTTCTGACGTCGAACTCGACGAACGAATGCGGGTTCCTGAAGGTGAACCTCGTCACGACGCCGGTCAGCGTCACGGCCTTCGTCGAGTCATAGGATGCGTTCGTGCCGTGGTGCGCGAGCACGGACGTCGAGCCCAAGAGCACCACCGCCGCGATCAGGCACCGTTCAATCGCGCTTCTCATAGAGATCTCCAACGAACGGGCAAATTAGGCGCGGCTGACACTGATGTCAAGCCAAAAGCAGCCGCGAAACCGGGTTCTGTTCAGAAGCGCAGCTGCATGCCGACCTGCACCCGCCGCGCCTGTGATGCGGCTGTTGGCTGCCCGAAGAGCCTCGACGTCATCGTTCCCGCATAGTTCGTGAAGTTCACGCGGTTGAGAACGTTGTCCGCCTGCGCGAAGAATTCGAGATTGCCGCCGGCGCCGGCGCCGCCGGTCGCGCGATCGGGCGACGCCCGGTTGAACGCGAACGCGCGCCCCAGGCGCATGCTCAAGTCGCCCCATCGCGCAGCGCCGCGCGCGCTGTTGCGGCCAATCATGTGACCCGAGGCATCGAACGGCCGGTCGTTGATGATCAGATCGTGGTTGTCGTCGCGGCCGGTCGTGATGTTGTACGGCGCACCCGACTGATACACCAGGCCGTTCACCGACAGGCGGAAGCCCCGGATCGGCGGCAGGAAGATGTTCGTCTGAAGGCGGTGCCGGATGTCCTGTAACGAGGGTCCCCACTCCGCGTCGGGGTTGTAGCTGTCGACGGGTAGCTGCGTCGGGTTGTCGGCGTGGTTCTTGAACTGCGCCAGGGTGTAGGTCATGCCGACGTTCATCTGCCGGCGCGGAATCGCGTAGGCGAGGTTGACGTTGAGACTGTCGCGCGCGGACTTTCCCGTCGACTCGAACTGCGTGATGCTGCCAATCGACGGTTCGGGCCGGAGGCCCATGACAGGATCTGGCGTGTTGATGTCGCGCGATCGCATCTGGTTGCGTCCGCGCAGCATCTGATAGCTGATCATCGTCCGCAGGTTCGCGCCGATCGGACGCTCGATGCTCGCCGAGGCCTGATGGACGTGCGGCATGCGCAGATCGGGACTTTCCTGAATGCGTCCGCCGGGCTGGATTACAGGGACACCGCCGAGCGCCGCGCGGCACGCAGGGTCGGCTGAGGCTGCAAACGGATCCGGATACCCGGGACAGTTCACGCGCAGATCGCGCTGGGCGATGCCGTTGACGCGAAGCGTCTGGTCGTACAGGCCCGAGTCGTACCAGTCGTAGAACAGGCCGTAGCCGCCGCGGACGATCGTCTTGCTGCTGCGCGGACTGTAGGTGAGACCCAGCCGCGGCATCAGATTCAGCTTGTCGGCGATGAGCGACTGCATCTCCTGCCGGATGCCGACGCTGATCGTCAGCGTCCGCGTCGTGCGAATGTCGTCCTGCCAGTACAGCGCGGTCTGGTAAGCGGCAAACGACGTGTTCACTTCGCCGAGCCGCTGCGTGAACTGCAGCGGTGTGCCCGCGCGGTACGCCTCGAGGCTGCTGAACGTGAACGTCCCCGCCGCGTTTCGCGCGTCGAAATATCTGTAGCGTCCGCCAAACAGTTCGAAGCCGACGCGCGTCGCGTGCTTGCGGCCGATGGTGAAGTCGAGATTGTCCGCTACCTGGAACGTGTGCTGGTTCGATCGCGTGTTGATCCCCGAGCCGCCGGCGTTGAACGCATCGAGGACGTTCACCGACGGCGCCGACGAGATCGACACCTGGTTGTTCCAGGCATCGCGGTACTCCACGTGAAATTCGTTGAGCGTCGATCGCCCGAACAGCCCCTGCACCTGCGCGCGCAACTGGCCGTTTCCGTTGTCGCGGTTGTTCGCACGCTCGGGCAGGTTGAAGCCGCCGACGCCGCCGTTGCGCGACACGTTCTGCTGCCGTTGGTACTCGACGCGCAGCGTCTGCATGTCGGTGAGCGCGTGCTCGATGCCCGCCGTGCCAAACGTGTTGTGCGACGGGTTCGAGACGAAGCCGCGGAACGGGCTTCCGTCCGGCGTGAGCGCATAGATATTGGCGGCGGTATTCGATTCGTTGCGCTCGAGATTCAACCGCAGCGAAGTCTTCCGCACCACGAGTGGTCCTCGGATGCCTCCACCGATGCGGGCGATGTTCTGAGGCGTCTTCGTGGCGGCGAACGCGTCGCGCGCGTTGAAGATGTCGTTGCGGAGGTTGGCGTTGAGGTTCCCGTTCCACGTCTGCACGTTCGGGCGCGTGATGATCTCGATTTGAACGCGCCCCGCGTCGTGGTTGTCGGCCGCGAACGAATTGGTGCGGAACCGGATCTGGCGGATGTCTTCGCGATTCGGCAGCCGCCCGCCCGTGAAGCCGTTCACGCGGAAGACCGCGCCCACGCCTCCCGCCATCTGCTCCAGCACGGCTTGCAGTTCGTCGGGATCGTCGGGCAGCTGCTCGACGACGCTTTCGTCGAGCACGTTGGTCGTCTCGGCGCTTCCCGACGCCTGAACGGCCGTGGCCGAGTCATCGACCTGCACCTGTTCCTGGAACCCTTCGATGGTCAGCGTAACGGTCTGGTTGTTGGTGCCGCGGCGGAGCGTGACCGGTACATCGCGCGGCGTAAAGCCGCCGGCTTCGACATGCAGCTGCGAGGCAACGGCGGGCAGCGCAGGAACGGTGGCCACGCCGCGTTCGTCGGCCGTGGCTTTCACAGGCGCCGCACCAGGGGACGTGACCGTGACGACTGCCGCTGGAATTCCCGCTCCCGTCTGATCAAGGACGACGACCCGTAGCTGCGCGGGCGCGTTCGGTGGCGAAGGCGCTTGCGCCAGCGCCGGCGACGCGATGCAGAACGCGGCGAGAGCGAGTGCGACGCGCGTCATTGCACGAAGGTGTCCGCCTTCAGGTTCGGATTGATCTTGAAGGTTTTGATCTTGAGCTCTTCCTGCGTGATTCCCTCTGGACCGCGTGTGATCAGATGCGGCAGCTTGATGCCGTTCACCGTCTTGTAGTCACCCATGTGCAATTCGAGCGTCGCCTGCCCCTGCGGCGGTGCCGCAGGAGCCGCCGCGCCGCGCCGGCGGATGTCGCCGCCGCGCGTCGGTTGGCCCGACCATGTGATCATCAGCGGGATGTGCGTCGTCGGGTCGAGGAAGAGTCGCGTCGGAATGCCATTCGCCGGCCGGACTTCGAGAACGTCCGCGGTGCCTTCCGGCGCTTGCGCCGTGCCGATCCATGCCACCGGGCCGTCCGTCGTCATCAGCCATACCAGTGCGAGACGCGCGAGCTCCGCCTGCCGGGCGCGCCGCTGAAGTTCTTTGGCGCGCTCGCCGCCAGCGGCATCGGCCGGCGCCGCGGCTGCACCTTGATTTTGATTTCGCCCGCGATCGAAACCGCCGCCGCGGAAGCCGCCGCCACCACCACCACCACCGGGGCGATCGTTGCCGCCTCCGCGGCCGAAGCCACCGCCTCCACCGAAGCCGCGCCCTTGCGTCAAGCCGCCGCTCGAGTCGTCCCAGACGTCAGTGCCGTTGAGCACTTCGGCGCGCTCGACATTCGCGCCCGCAAATCCGGTGATCTCGTTCCTGCGGTACTTGTCCGGCAGCTCGATGAAGATGTCGAAGTCGCCGTCGGTGACTTGATCGGGGCCGGTGGAGCGAAGAAAGGTGCCGGAGACCTGGAGACGCTTGATCGCGGCGAGCTTGTCGTCTCCGCCAATCGCCTTGCGCGCTTCGGCCAGCAGCGCTGCGCCCTTGGCCGCGTCCTGCGCGTGGGCGACCTGCGAGGTCGTGAGCGCCGCGAGGACGAGAGCCGCCAAGATTGCCGCCGGAGCCTGCCTGAGAAACATCGGTCACTCCTGGCCTGGTGCACGAACTGAGCGGATATGGTCGCGCAGGCGGGCCTGCGCCGCATATGACATTACTGTGGCAGCCGGATTGGTCGTTTACTTACTCGTGCTCAGAAGGCGCTTTTGACCACGCCGCCGTCCACGCGCAGGGCTGCGCCGGTTGTTGCGGACGCGAGCGGACTTGCGACATACGCGACGAGCGACGCGACTTCATCGGGCCTCGCAAATCGCTTGATGAGCGACGTCGGCCGCACTTTCTGAAAGAACTCCGTCTCGAACTGCTGGAACGTCTTTCCTTCGCGCCTGGCGAGCGCATCCACGAAATCCTCGACGCCGCGTGAGCGCGTCGGCCCCGGCAGCACGCAGTTGACGGTGATGCCCGTGCCGGCGAGCGCCTCGGCGAGGCCGCGCGATACCGCCAGTTGCGCGGTCTTCGTCATCCCGTAGTGGATCATCTCCGGCGGAATCTGGACGCCGCTCTCGCTCGAGATGAAGATGATGCGGCCCCAGTTGTTCTTCCTCATCGATGGCAGGTAGAGCCGCGCGAGCCGGATGCCGCTCAGTACGTTGACCTCGAAGAAGCGCGTCCAGTCCTCGTCGGTGATGTCCTCGAACGACTGTGGCTCGAAGATACCGAGGTTGTTGATGACGATTTCGACATCCGGGAAGCGGCGCGCCACTTCCTCCGCCGCAGCGGCCGTGCTGAGGTCCGCGGGAAACTCGAGCGCGCTTTTCGGTGCAATGGCGTTGAGCGCACCGACGGCCGGTTCCACTGACTGTCGCGAGCGTCCGTTCACGATGACCCGTGCACCTTCACGAACGAGCTGTTCCGCGATGGCGTACCCGATACCTGCCGTGCTGCCGCTGACGAGCGCGAGTTTTCCCTTGAGTCCGAGATCCAAACAGATGCTCCTGATGACGGGCCGCAGAGACTCAGAGACGCAGAGGTAAAAAATGTTTCTCTGAGTCTCTGCGTCTCTGAGGCTTGTGACTCTAATTTGTGGATGTTGTGGACATCCCCTTGAACGTCAGCTTCTGCAGCCCCATCGTCGTCCCGGCGATGTAGATGTTGCCCTTCGAATCGGTGGCGATGTGATGTCCGCCGCCGATCTGCCCCGGCAGCTTGATGCTGCCGACAATCTGCATCGTCTTGCGATCGACGATCTGAATATCGTCGCCGTTGCCGACGTAGAGGAACTGCTGCTCCGAGTCAGGCGACAGCGCGAGGTCGCGCGCAAACGGCGTGTCGGTCTTGATCACCTGCTTCAGATACTTGCCGTCGAGCGTGAAGGACTGAACGCGCCGGTTCTCCCGATCGGCAACGTAGACGATGCCGTCCTTCGCAATGCGAATCGCGTGGACGATGCTGAAGTTCGAAGGCCCGTCTCCCGGCGCGAACGTCTTCGGCGTGACGACTTCGCAGTGATCGTCATCGACTGGTCTGTTGCCGAACGCTCCCCACATCCGCTTGAACTTGCCCGTATCGGCATCGACAACGATGACGCGGTGGTTGCCGTACCCGTCTGCGATGAACGCTTCATTGGTGCGGGCCCACACCTGCACGTCAGCCGCGCGATGCACGTTCATCGTGTCCGCGTTGCCCTTGCTCTGGTTGCTGTGGCCGATCTGCATGACGAACTTGCCGTCCTGCGTGAACTTCAGGACCTGATCGTCGGCGACGTGCTTCAGGTTCGCGATGCCGTTGGTCGGGCAGTTGTTGCCGGTAATCCAGACGAACCCCTTGTTGTCGATGTGGATGCCGTGCTCGCGCTGCGGCCACTCGAACCCGGCGCCATCGCCGCCCCACGCCTTGATGTAATTGCCTGCGGTATCGAACTCCATCACCGCGGGCGCACGCTTCGGGACGTCTTCAGGTTTGAGCAGCGTGCGCGGCCGATGCAGCAGCCACACGTTGTCCTTCGCATCGACCGCGAAGCTCGAGACGTCGCCAAGCTTCCACTGCGCGGGAACCTTCGGCCAGTTCCGATCGACCTGGAAGGTCGGAATGCTGCGGGCACCCGCGGTGGCAACCGCTCCAGCGGTGCCGGTGGAGGTCCGCTGCTTCGGCGCGAGCGCCGGGTTCACGTATCCCTTCTTGAGGACCTTCTTCAGGTCCGGACGAACGCTGAGGTACGTGATGTGATCGGGGATCGCGGAGAAGCCGTGCGGCACGCCCTCCGGAATCACGATGATGTCGCCGACGTTGATGACGCGGCTGCTGTAGCCCACCATCACCCCGCCGCACGACGGGCCGTTGAGGATCGTGGTGACCTCGTTGTCGGCGGCGGACTTGCGTCCGTTGACGATCGTCCCGCCGGTGATCAAGGTGCCGGTGCCTGAGATCACGACGTAGGTTTCAGCGGTGCTGTCGTGCGAGATGCCGTTCGGCCCGGTTGCACCCGCACGCGCCTGACCGCATACCGGAGTAGTCGCCGCGGGCGCCGCAGCGGTCGCCGGCGCTGCCGGTGCGGGCGCAGGGAACTTGCCGCGCGCGACGACCGCGACGCCCAGCTGATACGTCCCCATGTCGATCACGCGAATCGTGTTGTCGGGGATCGTGCGCCTGGTGTCGGCGGCCATCTTCAACACCGCCTTGATGTCGGCGTCGCTGACGATGACGGCGTCCTTCGGCGCCTGCGCGGAGAGGATCGCCGGCCCGGCGGCGATGAGGATCGCCAGCGTCCGGAAGACGTTTTTGCCTCGCCGAAGCGAAGCGAAGGCGGGCTGCTTCATGGCTACTTGACCTCCACAAGCTCAATGGCGACGCGGTCCGGCCCTTCGATCATGGCCGCGCGCATGTTGCCCCACGGATGAATCTCCTCGAGGAACTTGACGCCTTCGCCCTTCAGGCGCGTGACGGTTGAATCGAGATCGGCCACGCTCAGCGCCCAGTGATCGACGACATGCCCGCGCGTGCTGACGAGACCGCCGCCCGGCCACGGCCTGATCGAAATCGAGATGTCGTCGAAGAACACCGCACCTGACGGATCGCGGACGAAGCCGGTCTTCGCGAACGACGGCCACGTCGGCGGCGCGTAGAGCTGTTTGCAGTCGCCGGGCGGCAGCGTTCCGGGCGCACCGCCGCGGCCCTGCGGCAGCGTGGCGCCGAGATGCGTGATGTACCACTGCATCGCGCAGATCGGATGCTCGTGGTACATGTGAATATGATTGAAGCGCTCGACGCTCCCGGCCTGCGCGTTTTCGATCATGATGCCGTCGGGTCCTCGCAGGTAGCCGAAGCCGCCCTCGCGGGTCGGCTGCACGCCCTTCGCGCGCATCTCGAGTATCTGCTCCTGCGTCGGCAATCCCGGCAGCGTGTCGCTCGACATGTCGACCAGCTTGCCGTCGGCCGCATCCCACATCTGGGCAATCTGCAGCCCCATCTTGTGGAAGTTCTCGTTGTACTTGCGCGAGTCGGGCGTGTTCCAGCCGAAGTGCCAGACCGATGTCTGCGGTCCCGTCAGCTCGTTCTGCGGCGGCGCCGCGACCTTCGTGAACAGCAGGTAGACGTTGCCGGTCTTCACCGCCTCGTAGCCGTTGAACGTCGTCTTCGTTGCGGTGAGGGCGAAGGGCTTCGGGTAGTACGCCGCCGCCTTCGCGGGATCGACCGAGTTCAGGTGGACGTGATGGACGTGCATCGGAGCAATCTTCGGCGCCTGCGCGAGAACCGGAGATTGCGCCAACAGCCACAAACACGAGCCGCAGAGACTCAGAGACGCACAGAAAAGCCATCTCGCCTTTTGCATCACTCGCCTCACTTATTCTTCGGCCACGGAGGCCCTTTCGGCGCGCACGAAGAACGCGAAGAGACCGGACGAATCCTCTCCCAGCTCCGAGACGCCGCTGATTATAGGTTCATTGCGGGAAGCCGTCCGTTCCTGCAAACCAAGAATTTCGGCCCCGCCTGCATCAGCGGGTGTATAAGAACCTTCCGGATCTGCCGTCCGCTGTTCCAAAGGAGGCACTCATATGGAATCCAGAATCGCCGGGAGCGTTCCGTTATCCGTTCTTTTATTCAGCGCCGTTCTCCTCCTCGCAAGCCATCAGGCCCCTGTCGTGTCCGCAGCGCCCGGGCAGGGATTCATTCCGGGCATTCCGACCGTTGTAAAAACGCCAGTGACGCTGGTCAAAGCCATCGCAGTTCCCGGCGCCCCTCTGGCCAGCACGGATCTTCTCTGGGTCGATGAAGCAAGCAAGCGTCTGTTCTTCGCGGATCGATCGAATTCCGGGATCGACATCATCGACGCGGAGCATGATGCATTCGTCGGACGCGTCACCGGATTCGTCGGTGCGGTCGGCGCGAACGGCGCCGGGCCGAACGGCGTGCTCGTGACGTCGGACGAGAAACTATGGGCAGGCGACGGGAACAGCTTGACCCAGGTCGTCGACCTGAAGCTGACTCCGCCGCGGATCGTGCAGTCGATCAGCACGGGCGGTACCAATCGCGCCGACGAGCTCGGCTACGATCCCGCCGACCGCATCATCCTCATCGGCAACGACCGGGACGCGGTGCCTTACGTGACCCTGATCTCCGCCGACACCTATCGGGTATTGGGGACGATTCCTTTCAGGGAGGGCACGGGCCTGGAGCAGCCGGTCTGGGATCCGCAGCTCCGACGGTTCTTGATCAACGTCCCAACGGCCCGCGGCGCCGAGGTTGCCGTCGTCGACCCCAAGACGATGTCAGTCACGAGCGTCTACCCCGTGGGCAGTAACTGCGGCGGCACCGGACTCACGCTGGGACCGTTTCAGCGACTCCTGGTCGCGTGTGGCACGCCGTTCGTCGTGAACGCGGTGAACGGCGCCATTATCAGCAACATCACACAGGTAGGGAGCGGAGACGAGGTCTGGTACAACGCGGGTGACGGACAGTTCTATGTCACGTCGACCGACAACACCGGCGCCACCGTGCTCGGCGTGATCGATGCTCAAACGGGTACGTGGCGTCAGAACGTTCCCGCTCCTGGAGCCAGGAACGTGGCTGCGCTCGCCAGCAACAATCACATCTTCGCTGTCGTGCGCGCTCCGGCCGCAGGCGTGACGGATACCACGCTCTGCACGCGGTTCGGAATACGAGACACCGGGTGTGTCGCGGTCTTCAGCCACCAGTAACTCGGGCAATCCGGGTGTTGAAAGGAACTGCCATGCGTTTCAGCTCCGCCGTTCTCATACTTCTGTTCATATCCGTCGCGCCCCTGGCTGCGCAGTCCACAGGTTCTCTGCGCTACGAAGTCGCCGCGGGGTATCAGTTCATGCACGATCAGGACATCGCAAAAGCCGACACCGATCTCTCGGCGAATTTTCCAGCCGGTTGGATGGCGTCCGGGGGCGCCCGTCTGTGGGGGTGGCTCTCGGCAATCGGTGAAGTCGGTGGGAGTGCCAAGACGCTCAGCATTCCCGGAGACAAGCCAAAGCTGCGCGTCTACACGTTCATGGCCGGTCCTCGGTTCACGAGAGCCGTTCATGGCATCAATCCATTCGCGCAGGTGTTACTCGGCTCTGCGCGCGCCAGCAACTCCGTGCTGGGCATCCATGAGACCGTTACTGATTTTTCGTATCAACCCGGTGGCGGGCTCGATCTGAATCTCGCTCGTCGAGTCGGCGCGAGATTCGAGGGTGACTATCGAATCATTCGAGCCGAGGGACATAACAGCAAGGAACCGCGCGTCATCGCGGCAGCGGTCGTCGGCTTCTGAACGCGGGATCACACCCGCCGTTCATTGACCGATTGTCGTGCAACGGCGCGGTGGTTGCGACTCCGGACGCCGCCAGCCCTATCTTTGTTTTCGACCTGACAATGGGCTGTTGGCGTCTGTTGAAGCGACTGGCCGCCTAACCAGGACATACCGTCGAACCATCGCACATCTCCATCTGCCATCGAATTCCACAGAAATCCAATCCGCGCCCGTGTCCGTAGAGACAGGTGTTGCAGGACCACCGGCGCACGGCCGCGAGGGTCAGGGAGGAAGAAGACTGTGAGGAAGATGTTGCTCTTCGTATCGGCAGTTGCACTGCTGGTCGGGTCACAGATGCTGCCGGGGCGAGCCTCGAGCCACCGCGAGGCGCCGCTCATAAGCCAGGATCCGACGGCGGACAACACGGATCTGTATGCGTTTGTCAGCCCCGACCGTCCCGACACGGTCACGATAATTGCCAATTACATTCCGCTCGAATCACCCGCCGGCGGCCCGAACTTTCCAAGCTTCGACGACACCGTTCTGTACGAGATCAACGTGGACAACGACGGCGACTCCAAAGAGGATCTGACCTACCAGTTCCGCTTCCACACCGAGACGAGGAATCCGAACACGTTCCTCTACAACACCGGTCCGATCGCTTCTCTCGATGACCCGAACTGGAATCGGCCTCAGACCTATAGCGTGACGCTCGTCAAGCACGGTCCGGGGAACGCAGAGCGCTCCGAGTTGCTGGGCAAGGACATTCCGACACCGCCGGACAACATCGGACCTCGTTCCACACCGGCGCTCGACTATCCGGCGCTGGCCAACGCGGCCGTGACGTCACTGCCGGGCGGCATCAAGGTCTTTGCGGGTCAGCGCGACGATCCGTTCTTCGTGGATCTCGGGTCGGTGTTCGACCTCGCCGGTCTCCGCCCATTCAACGCCCTGCACCTGATTCCGCTGCCCCCCGAACCCGGACGCGATGCCGTTGCCCGGTACAACACACACACGATTGCGATTCAGGTTCCCATCGCGCAGCTCGTTCGGGCGCCGCGCACCAATATCGGAATCTACGCGAGCGCACTTCGGCAGCAGGTGCGGATTCTGAGGAATGACGGTGGCAGCGATGGCGGCGGTCCGTTTGTCCAGGTTTCCCGACTGGGTGAGCCGTTGATCAATGAGGCGGTCATCCCGCTCGGGCAAAAGGATCGCTGGAATCGCGTGGATCCATCCGACGATGCGCAGTTCGAGAGCTTTTATACCGGCCCAGAGGTCTCGCGTCTCGAGAATCTGCTCTACGGCAGCGCGCTGGCGCCGATTACCGTGACCGGTCGGAACGATCTCGTAGCCATTCTGCTGACCGGCGTTCCTGGACTGAACTTCACGGGTTCGACGAAGGCCGACCTCCTCCGCCTCAACACGGCGATCGGGCCGACGGCCGCCGTAGGCAAAGGCGACAGGCTTGGTGTCCTCTCCGGTGACCTCGCAGGCTTCCCGAACGGCCGCCGCCTCGAAGACGACATCGTCGACATCGACTTGAGGGCGTTTGCCGAGGGCTATGGGACGTTCTTGAACGGCCTGCTGCATCTGCCGAACAAGAGCCCGAACAACATCCTTGGCGACGGGGTGGACGGCAACGACAAGCCGTTCCTCGACCACTTCCCGTACGTGGCGACGCCGCATCAGGGTTACGACATTCCGTAGAGGTCACGAAGATGGATGGCACAGGCGGGAACTCGGTACGTTCGATACCCTATCGTGTCCGATGGGTCGTGGCAGCGATTCTCGTCGCGGTGGTTGCCGCCGTTGCTCCGCATCTGATTTCGCGCAGTGCGCCGCGTGTGGCGGCGCCCGTGAGCGTCGGTCCGGCGGTCGGGATGCCCGGTGCCCCTCCGACGTCCACGCTCGGCCTGCTTCAGCGCATCAGCGAGATGGAGACGCGATTGCGCGCGCAGCCTCACGACGCGGGCGCGGCCGTGCTCCTCGCCGATGCGCTGCTTCGCCAGACACGCGCGACGACGGATGGCCGGCCTGCGAATCGTGCGAGCGAGGTGTTGAAGGCGGCCCTCCAGGACGATCCCGGTCAGTACGACGCGCTTCGAATGCTGGGCGCCATCGATCTTTCGCAGCATCGTTTTCGCGAGGCGCTGGACGTGGCCAAGCGCGCCCGCGATCAGCGGCCGGACGACGCGTGGAACTACGGTGTGATGGGCGACGCGCAGATCGAGCTGGGTGACTATCCACGCGCCTTCGAGGCCTTCGATCGGATGATGATGTTGCGGCCGAGCGCAGCGGCGTATGCACGGGTCGCGTACGCGCGCGAGCTCCAGGGCAATCTTGAAGGCGCGCTCCAGGCGATGCGGATGGCCGCGAAGGCCACGGCGCCGCAGGATCCGGAAGCACAGGCCTGGTACGCCGCGCAGGTGGGTGAGCTCGAGCTGAAGCTGCAGAGGCTCGATGATGCCGATCGTGAATATCGCTTTGCGGTGTTCATGTTTCCCAACTATCCGCTCGCGATGATCGGGCGGGGCAAGGTGAAGGTTGCGCGCGGTGATCTGCAGGGCGCGCTCGAGATGTACCTCGATCAGCTGAAGCGAACGCCGACACTGGATCTCGCCGCACGGATCGGCGATGTGTACGCATCGCTCGGCAATGCATCCGAGGCGAAGCATTACTATCAGCTCGCCGAAGACGTGGCCGGGCCGGCCATCGCGCAGACCGAGGCCAACCTCGCCCTGTTCCTCGCCGATCACGATCTGAAGTTGCCGGAAGCGGTCTCGATCGCCGAGGCCGTTGCGTCCACGCGGCACGACATCTTCACGGAAGATGCGTTGGCGTGGGCGTATTACAAGGCTGGCCGCATCGACAAGGCGCTTCTCGCGTCACAGCGCGCGCTGCGGACTGGCACTCGCGACCCGGCCCTTCTCTCACGCGCCGCCCAGATCCGCGCGGCCGCGCTTTCGACGAGACGCTCTGATGGATCCACGATGTAAATAGCAAACCGGCGATCCTTGAGCACCTCCTCACGTGTTCATGGCTTCGTCCCCACCGCACAGTGGTGGGGCCATGTCATAAAAAAAGTGCCTGCTGCCTCGGCCTCGGCTCGGGCAGACTCCCACTGCCGCGCTTCTTCCTGGGTGAGTTTGCCCAAGATGCTGTTCTGCATGAACTGGAGCATGGCTGGCTCTGAACCGTCGAAGGCTGGAAGCTGGGGAAACATCTGCACCTGGGTGAGCCGGGCCTGGTGAAAGCGTTTGTAGAGGCTGGCATCGGCACATCCCCGCTCGGCGACACTGCCGAGTAATCCAGGCACGTCAACCTTCGCTTTCAATTCAGCGGGGAGCCGAAGATTCGTCAGGAAAGGCATATCCATGGCCCGCGCTATCACCGCCACCCTGCCTCCCGGTTTGGTCACGCGGATCATTTCGGCCAGCATCTGCTCGGCATCGGCCTCTTCGATGACCGTCATCGACATGGTCACGTCAAAGCTGTTCTCCGGGAAAGGCAAGGCTTCCGCACTGCCTTCTCGGAACTCTATCGCTCCTTCCAGGCCCTCCTTCCGGGCCAGGGCTGTGGCCGCTTGCAACAGATACTGATTGATATCCACGCACATGATGCGGTTCTGCCCCGCTGTGTGACGTCCCAGCCAGCGGTCGACAACCCCGGTGCCACATCCGACGTCCAGCACCGTCTGGCCTGGTTTCAGATGGGTTGCATCCATCAGGGCCTGCACCATGCGCACGTATCCAGCGGCGCGGCCTCGTGATTCCAGATTGGCGACTGCACCCAGCTCCACGCCACCGAGCGTGATGGTGCAGTACTGCTGGCTCAGTCTGGGCAACAGGGGTTCCCATTGGGAAGGAGCAAGGAACAGGGGGAGGAGCACCAAGGGCGGCCCAGCACCTCTCATGCGGTACGAGATCCCGGCAATCTCCCCCTGCTCTTCGGCGCGAGGGACGGTCTTTGCTCCCCCTGGAGGCGTGTGTTGCGCCAGGAAGTGCAGCATGGCGGAGCCGATCTCGTCAGGACGGTCTGCGATCACGTCAGTCCACCCCAGCAGGGAGTAGTCACGGAGCGTGACAAGACGCGCATCCGGGAGATTTTCCACGACGCGTCGTACGCGCTCGGCGGAGGCCTCATGGTCCCCGGTGAAAACCAGCAGCCTCGAAGCAAGGCGACTGACGGTATGAGGGGCGATCACCCCTGGACCAACGAGAGTGAAGGAGGAAAACATCGATGGGTACGTGGTGGCAAGTCCCGTCCAATCCCCTGGCGTACGGGCCGCGAAGTGGGCGTGGTCAATGCCCAGGTATTGGAGCAGCTGAAGAATACGTTCCTCGACGGGCAGTGCTGTTTCTCCTGTCATGCTTTCTGCTCCTCGTCGTACCCGCTCGCCTTTCGATCAGGTCAGTTCCCGCCCGCCGATCGTCGGCTGCAGTGGCCTGTCAGGCGGCACCGCGATAGTGCGCCCACGCCCATCCGAATAGCGTCGCCGCCAAGAAGGGATACGCGAAGAACGGTTCGGAGAGCGGAGTCAAGGCAGCGCCCATGAAAATGCGCACGGCTACGACTGCAAACAGCAGCTTCCCGGACCGGCTTCAGCCATCGGATTGCCAGGACAAGCAAATACGCTTAAAGCTGACGAATCGCCGCGCAAGCAGAACAAAGTCAGATGGAGTCGCAGGTTGCTCGAGTGGCGTGCTTCAAAACGCCATAGACATCTGCCTCGTGGTCTGGTGTTTCTCTTGCACTGCGCGCCCCTTCTTCGACAGCTCACCAGTCGAATGGCAACGGTCCCCAGTTCCGAACGAGAGTTGAGAAAGGCGATCCCATGATCTCCGGAAGGACATTTCGGACGGCCGTATTTTCGATTGCGCTCCTAATCGGCGGATTGACCACCCGCATAGCGTACGCGTCGATCATAACGTTGGGTGTAGCAACCGCCCAGGGCGCTGGAGTCGGCGTGTCAAACGTCGTCCTCACAGTTCAGAAGAATCCGACCGAATCCGGTTGCGTGGGCTGGAATGGTACGACCGACGTTGTCGGGAGTGCCGCATGTACCGGGGGCCTCTCGCCGGCAATACCCGGCGGCGACGAGAAAACGGGAATTGCGCAAACCCAAACGCGGACCGTTTTGCAAACTGGCGTGCTGAGCGGCTCGAGCCTGATTGTGGTTCTGAACGTCGGTGAGCCGAGTGGGACACTGTTTACCGTTGAAAACCTCAGCCTCACAATTTACAGTCCCGCCGGGTCGATCCTGTACAACACCGGCAACTTAGTCGGAGCAGGGGTGCCACCTGGCGGGGGCATCACGCTCAACAGCTCGGATCAGGGCGTGGGAACCCTCGGGTTCGCATTCGGTTTGGATGCGACGCAAGCTGTGGTGATCAATCCATTCCTCTCCAACCCAAACAACCGGTTCGGATTGTCGGCACTTCTGACCAATGTAGCAGGCAGCAACGAAACGTTCTTCATCGCGGATTCCGCCAATGTGAGCACAACTCCTCCTGCTCCGGTTCCCGAACCGTCAACATTCGTGCTCCTCGCTTCCGGCGTTCTTGGAGTTCTCGGGAACTCGAAAAGAAAGTTGCTGCGGGTGGTCCGTCGTTAAGCAGCGCGATTCGCCCCGATCGATTCCGGACACCGTGCGCAACGGGGCAGTGTCAGCGGCTCGCTAGCTCCATCCCGCGGATTCATTGACAACGCGAAAGTGCGGGTTCTAGACTCGCGAAATCATGAAGAGTTTTGTTCGCATCGCGATAGTCATAGCTGCAGTGCTTGTTGTGACGGCCGCCATTGTGGCTGCGCAGGCCGTCGGCGCCGCAAACGGCATCTCGGGTCCCGCGAAACTGAACCCGAAGGCCGACGTCACCGCCGCAGGCTTCCCGCCGCCGTACTGGGCCTACCCGGTCAACCTGCCCGACTACGTCGCGCCGCCTGACAAAGGCGAGAAGATGCGCGTGCCGAACAGCAACGTGCAGTTGACGCTGACGCAGATCCGCGACTTCTTCGCACCGCCCGATTGGCACCCGGAGGATCATCCCGCGATGCCGCCGATCGTTGGTCAGGGACGCAAGCCGCAGGTATGGGCGTGCGGCTACTGCCATCTGCCGACCGGTTGGGGCAAGCCCGAGAATGCGAATGTCTCGAACCTGCCGGAGCCGTACTTCATGCAGCAGGTCGCCGACTTCAAGAACGGCTCACGCCGCGGCACAGTGCCCGACATCCTGCCGCACTCGGGGATGGTTGCCGCGATTCTGCCGACCACGGACGCCGAAGTGAAGGAGGCGTACGACTACTTCGCGAAGAACAGGCTGACGCAGCAGAGATATAAGGTCACCGAATCCGCCACGGTCCCGAAGACGAAAGTGCAGGGAAGCTGGGTGCTGGCGCCGATCGTCGGGTCAGGCGAGGGGATGGAGCCTATCGGTCAGCGCATCATCGAGGTCCCGAACGATCCGATCCTCACCACGCTGCGCGACTGGCGCATCGGGTTCACGACGTACGTGCCGCCGGGGAGCATCAAAAAGGGTGAAACGCTCGTGACGACGGGCGGCAACGGGAAGACGGTGCAGTGCACGATCTGCCACGGCACCGATCTGCGCGGCATCGGCCCGGTACCGCCGATCGCGGGGCGGTCGGCGATCTACACCTTCCGTCAGCTGTACGACTTCAAAGATGGGGCGCGCCACGGCGCGTGGTCGGCGATGATGAAGCCGGTCGTGCAGAACCTCACGCTCGACGACATGATCGCGATCGTCGCGTACACGTCATCGAGGATGCCGTAATCGGATGGTAAGAATGCAAGATTCAAAATGCATTTTGCATTACTGTTTCAACAGCTCCTCAATCACCTTCCGATACTCCGGATACTGCTGCGCGCCGCCCATCACGCGGCCGTTGATGAAGAAGGTCGGCGTGCCCTGGACGCC
>Ga0075434_100002053_pt1 | contig 17486 bp, 12 predicted proteins | sample RhiMethybrSRZTD3_FD_75298 | JGI IMG/M metagenome (GOLD analysis project Ga0075434, IMG submission 75298) | Populus rhizosphere microbial communities from Tennessee, USA - Rhizosphere MetaG P. TD hybrid SRZTD3 | ecosystem: Host-associated > Plants > Roots > Rhizosphere > Soil | place: USA... | reverse complement strand
AGTTCACCGAGAGCGCGGTCCAGGGTTGCACGGTAGGGGGAGGATGCGACGTCGTCCTGACCAGCCGCTGGGCGACGCTGCTCGGCCTTCCGACGTCGCTCTGGGGACTGCTCGGGTACGCGTCGCTCGCCGCAATCGCGTTCGTACGGCGCGCCGATCGGCAATGGTCGTGGGCGTGGACGATCGCTCTCGTGGGCGTGTGCTACAGCGTTTACCTGACGACGGTCTCGTTGACGATGCTTCACTCGGCGTGCCCGTATTGCCTCACGTCGCTCGCGCTGATGTCCGCGATTCTCGCAGTCGTGGTGACGCAGCGTCCCGCCGAAATGGCGCAGCGCTCATGGCTGTGGCTCGCGGCTGGCCGTGTCGCGTTGGCGGCGGTTGTGATCCTGCTCGTGCACGGCACCAACATCCGTCCTCAAGAGGAGCCGACCGGGCCGGAAGACCCGCAGGTTCGTGCGCTGGCGGAGCATCTCGCCGACAAAGGGGTCCTGTTCTATGGCGCGTCGTGGTGTCCGCATTGTCAGGAACAGAAGCGGATGTTCGGCGCGTCGGCCAAGCGCCTTCCGTATGTCGAATGCAACCTCGCGGGACCGACCGCTCCACAGGCGTCGGCGTGCAGCGCGGCCGGCGTCAACACCTATCCAACCTGGGTCATCAACGGTCGCCGGTTCGTCGGTCAGGTGATGACGCTCGCAGAACTCGCGGACGCGACGGGGTTTCCGCAGGCAGCCAGCTTCCGGTAGCGCGTTAGGGAACCATCGGCTGCACTGCCCATGCGGATGCCGGGCGTCCAACCTGGATTTCGCTCCGCGTTCGATTCATCGTCGGCAACGTAAAGCGTGTCGTCCGGCGCAACGATCGAACTCGAGAATGGGCGGATCGGCACGATGGATGACCCAGATGTCGCCGCGCGCGTCGAGTTCGACGCCGCTCACCTGGCCAAATTCCATTCCCGCGGGAAGCTGCGCCCAGGCGGCGAGCGGCTGATAAGGATTGACGGCTGCGGGTGATTGTGCGGAAGGCCCGGCTGAAGCCGGACTCCACACAACGAGAGCCGAGCAGCGCAGCACGCAGGCCGTTCTTCATCATGCGGTGGCCAGTTGTTTCTTCGTGCGCGCGAGGTGCAGCGCGATCGCGATGGCGAACAACACAAGTCCCGCAACGTCTGAGATCGTCCCCGCGTAAAAGAGCAGCAGCCCCGCGGCTGTGGCGATGACACGCTCCAATGGATTGGCAAGCGCGCGCAGCCATCCCCCGAGTCCAACGCCGAGCGCAAGGATGCCGATGACCGCCGTCAGTGTGGACATCAGAACGTCGCTGGCAGGCGCCTGCAGCAGCAGGCCCATGCCTTGTTTGCTGAGCGTGAACGCAAATGGGAAGACGAACGCGGGCAGCGTGTACTTCCACGTCAGCATCATCGTCGGAACGGGCTTCGCGCCGGTGATGGCGGCGGCTGCAAATGGCGAGAGCGCGGTGGGCGGACTCACCTCCGAGAGCACTGCGTAATAGAAGATGAACATGTGGGCGGCCAGATCCGGTACGCCGACCTTCGTCATCGCGGGTGCGACCATCACCGCGGCGATGATGTAGGACGCCGTCACCGGCACCGCGAGCCCCAGCATCCAGATTGCCAGTGCCGAGTAGAGGACCGTCAGAAAGAGATGTCCGCCCGCCATATCAACGATCAGGCCGGAGATCTTCAGACCGAGTCCCGTGAGCGTGACCGTCCCGACGATGATGCCGGCCGTTGCCGTCGTTGAGGCCACGGGCAGGACGCTCCGCGCGCCCGTATAGAGGGCGCCAAGCAGGCGCCGGGGCCACAGCGCATTGGCACGATCGACGAAGCTGAGCGCGACGGCGATGAGCATCGAGAAGAACACCGCGCGGAACGGCGACATCCCGAGAATCAGCATGATTGGAATGCCGACGACCGCGAGGAAGTGGTACCCGTGCCGTTTCGTCAGCTCCCACAGCGGCGGCGTGGCAATCGGCACCGGCCGCGCGCCCGCACGCCGCGTGTCGGCTTCGATCATCAGAAAAATCGAGAAGAAGTAGAGCAGCGCGGGAATGGCGGCCATCACGATCACCTTCAGATAGGTGATGTGCAGGAACTCCGCGATGATGAACGCGGCGGCGCCCAGCGCCGGGGGACAGATGATGGCCCCGATGCCGGCGGCCGACAGAATCGCGCCGCCCATGTCGGGCTTGTATCCGGCGCGCTTGAGCATCGGCCACGCGACCGACCCGAGCGTCACGGTATTGGCGACGCCGCTGCCCGAGACAGTGCCAAGTAAGAGACCGGCCACAGTGACGGCCCGGCCAGGCCCCGCGCCGCCGCCGGACGTGCCGACCGCGGCCATGGACCATTCGAGAAAGAACTTGCCCGCGCCCGACGCGCCGAGGATGGCGCCGTAGATCGAGAACAGGATGATGTAGCTGGCTGCGACGTCGAGCGGCACGCCGAAGATGCCTTCGAGCGTCATGTAGATCGTGCCGACGATGCGCGCGAGGTCGTAGCCGCGATGCGCGATGATGCCGAGTCCGACCAGATCGAGCAGCGGGCCGTAGAAGGTGTAGAGGATGAAACACGTTGCCGTCACCGGCAGCACCCATCCAGCCGTGCGGCGAGTCGCCTCGAGCACGAGCAGGATGCAGATGGCGCCGAGCGTCATGTCGCGCGTCGTCGGATCGGCGGCGCGGTAGATGAAGTTGTCGAAGTCAACGAGCGGCCAGAGCAGCGCCACGACCGCCAGCGCCACGAACAGCCAGTCGAGCGGCGAGACGTGCGTGCGCGCGCGCTCGCTCTCCGATCCTGGATAAAACAGGAAACTCAGGACGAGCACGATCAGCAGAAAGCTCGCGCGATAGACGAGCGGCTGGACGATGCCGAGGACCCAGTACAACGAATAGAGCGAGAGCCCGGTGGCGAGGACGGTTGCCAGCCGCGCCGGCCATCCGGTCAACTGGCGCGTTGGTGATTCGAGTTCGTCGTCGGGAGCGGTTGGGAGTGGAACGTCGGGTGCGACCCCTCGACCCAGGTCGGGGGTGGCTACTGTTTCCACGCACCACGCTCCTGGTAATAGCGGATGGCCCCCGGATGAAATGGAGCGGGCGATCCTGCGACCGCGGTCTCGAGCTTCAGCTTCTTCGCCTCCGGATGGATCGCGGCCAGATCCGGCTGCCGATCGAAGAGCACTTTTGTCAGCTCGTAGGCGAGCTCGTCGCTCATCGTGTCTTTGACGATCAGGGCATTGGCGACGCCGACCGACCCACTGTCGTCGTTCACCCCAGGATACGTGCCCTTCGGAATCACGAGACGGAAGTAAAGGCCGGGCGTGAATTCCTGTTGCAGTTTCGGCAGCACTTCGTCATTGGAGATCAGTTTCGCCGTGATGCCGACTGTGCTCGCGAGGTCGAGGAGCGAGGCGGTCGGAAGCCCGCCGCTCCAGAAGAAGGCGTCGATCTTCCCGTCCTTCAGCGCATCGACTGATGCGTTCACCGTGAGGCCTTGCTTGCGGATGTCTTTGTCGGGATCGATCCCTGCGGCGCGCAGCACGCGAAACGCGATCACCTCGGTGCCGCTGCCGGGCGAGCCCGTCGAAACGACGCGCCCGCGCAGGTCGGCGAGGCGGTTGATCCGCTTCCCCTCGATCGTGGCGACCTGCGTGTAGTTCGGATACAGCACCGCGAGCGTCCGCGCCTTGACCGGTGCTTTCGCAAACGGCCCGCGTCCGTGAATCGCATCGTCAAGCGTATCGGTGAGCACGAACGCGATGTCGGCCTTCCCGAGTTGAATCAGCTTCAGGTTGTCCACCGACGCAGCGGTGACCTCGGCGGTGGCGTCCACACGCGGCACCGATTGGCTGATGACACGCGCAAGGCCGCCGCCGTACGGGTAATACACACCGCCTGTATTGCCGGTGGCGATCGATAGCCGCATGACGCCGCCATGCGTGCGCGCGAACTCGCGCGGGTCGAATCCGGAGGCGGCCAGGCCGACGGCAAAGAGGACAACGGCGCCGAAAATGACCGCGGGTATACGGTTCACGCGGGGCATTCTACTCTTTGGCGATCTATAATCGGTCGCTTTCGCCCGTCGCCAAACCACGAAGGTCGCTACGCGACAAATCACGAAGCTCACGAAGAGAAAACCCTTCCAGTTTCTTCGTGTGCCTCGTGGCCGCCGATGGGCCTTCGTCGCTCAAGGAGTGTCTATGCGTGGTCTTCGGCTGATTGCAGCAATTGCTGTCCTCGTACTTGCGGCCGCAAATGCGGGTCGCGCGGCCGACCAGCTGCAGCTGCGCGTGCTCTCGAGCCGGCCCGACATGGTGACCGGCGGCGATGCGCTCGTCCGCGTCGAGCTGCCCGCCGGCGCAACAGCCGCCGATGTGAAGCTCACGATCAATGGCGCCGATGCTACGAGGAAGTTGACAGCCGATGCATCCGGCCGTTCGCTGACCGGACTCGTCACCGGTCTGACCAACGGATCCAACACGCTGATGGCAACGGCAGCGAAGAAGGGCTCCGCGAAGCTGACGGTCGTCAATCACCCGATCAGCGGTCCGATCTTCTCCGGTCCGCAGGAGCAGCCGTTTGTCTGCATGACGAATCAGTTCAAGCTGCAGGGCGGAGGCACGCTTGGTCCTCCGCTCGACACGAACTGCTCGATTGCGACGCGCGTTGATTACGTCTACCGCTCGAAGACCGATGGAAAGCTGAAGGCGCTCGCCGATCCGAAGGCACCCCCGGCCGATGTGGAGACGATCGTGCGGGACGGCAAGACGATTCCGTTTGTCGTGCGGATCGAGACCGGCACGATCAATCGCGGCATCTATCAGATAGCCATGATCGACGGCGGATGGAACGGCCGCTTGATTTATACCTTCGGTGGCGGATGCGAGCCCGGATGGTATCAGCAGGGCGATTCCACGGGTGGCGTCGACGATCCGATCCAGCTCTCGCTCGGCTACGCTGTCGCTTCGAATTCCCTCAACGTGCAGGGGAACAACTGCGGCGACGTCAGCAACGCCGAGACGATGATGATGACCAAGGAGCACTTCATCGAGACGTACGGCGTGCCGGTGTTCACCGTCGGCTGGGGCTCGTCGGGCGGATCCACACAGCAGCATGCAATCGCGGAAAACTATCCCGGCCTGCTCGACGGTCTTATGACCGGCCGCAGCTTCGCGGACGGCACCTTTGCGAGCAGCACGAGCAGCGGCGAAGGGCGTTTGTTCGAGCGCTACTTCGACAAGCTCGCGCCGGGACAGTACACGCCCGAGCAGGTGATGGCGGTCACCGGCTTCCCGGTGCCCAACACGATTCACAACCTCTCGCGTGTCCGCGCGCCGCGCTTCAGCGCGACGGAGGCGTGTCCCGACGACCTGGGCAAGGAGCTTCGTTACGATGCGCAGAAGAACCCGAAGGGTGCGCGCTGCGACTTTTGGGATCACAGCGCAAACGTCTACGGCCGCGACCCGAAGACCGGTTTTGCCCGTCGTCCCTTGGATAACGTCGGCATTCAGTACGGGCTCGGGGCGCTCAACGCGGGCAGGATTACCGTCGCGCAGTTCCTCGACATCAACGAGAAGATTGGCGGTTTCGACATCGACGGCAACATGGTGCCCGAGCGGATGGTCGCAGACACAGCGGCGACACGTGCCGCGTACCGCACCGGCCGCATGAATCAGGCGCAGGGCGGCATGGGCTCGGTGCCGATCATCGACTACCGCACCTACTACGACGACCTGCCCGCCGGTGACGTCCACATGCGCTTCCAGACGTTCACCACCGACGCCCGCCTGATGAAGGCGCAGGGGACAACGGACAACCGTGTGATGCTGACGCAGGATCGGCAGTACGGCGACTTCCGGCTCACAAGTCCTGTTCTGCGCGAGGCGCTCGGGCAGATGGATCAGTGGCTGACGGCACTTTCGAAGGACGCGTCGAATGACGCGGCGATCGTGAAGATTCGCCGGGCGAAGCCGGCGGGCCTGGTGGACGCCTGCTGGACGAAAGACGGGCAGAAAATCGCCGAGAAGCAGCAGTTCATGGCCGGCCGCTGCAACGACCTGTACCCCTCGCACTCGTTCCCGCGGTTCGTGGCGGGCGCCCCGATCACCAACGACATCATCAAGTGTCAGCTCAAGCCGATCAGCTCATCCGATTACAAGGTCGCCCTCTCGGCCGACGAGGTGGCGCGGCTGAAGAAGATTTTCCCGAGTGGCGTCTGTGACTGGTCGAAGCCGGGTGTCGAGCAGCAGCCGCTGGCCGGCACGTGGCAGACGTTCATTTCAGATCGAGGAACGAACTGAATGCGCCTCCGGGCTTGGGGTTTGGGATTTGGGATTTGGGTTTTGGGATTTGCGGTCGCCGCACTTGCGGCACAAGGCCGCGGCGGCGGGGGCCGCGGCGCCGGCGGTGCGGAGGGGAATCAGGTAAAACAGGTTCTTTACGATATGGCCGACGCCATCGGGATGCTGCGCAACGCCAATGAGGTCGATCGCATCGGCAGCATGAACTACTGGGCGGCCGGGACGATTGCTCCCGGCGGCCAGACGTGCAAGGCCGTGGACTACAAGGCGAGCGTCAACTGGCTGCTCAAAGGGATGCGCGTGGACTACAAGTGCGACGGTTCACCGCAGCGGCATGTCGAGGTCGTGAAAGACAACTACGCCTGGAACGAGACGGAACCGGGCAAGGGTGGAACGCCCGCAGCCGCGGCCTACAACGACCGCGCGCTGATGCTATGGACGCTGCCAGCGGGCGCCATCAAGGCAGCCAACGACGCCCGCGCCGCCACGAAAGTCAGCACCGAAAACGGTAAGACGGTTGTGACCTATCCGCTTGCGTCGCTCAAGGCCGACGTGAAGCTCACGCTGAACAAGGACAATCGGATCGAACAGGTCGAATCGCGGATGGGTGGTGTCACCACCGTGACGACTTATGAGGAGTACGGCGACTGGAACGGCGCCGACTATCTCAGCGACGTGATGTTTCCGAAGCACATCGTCCAGAAGCGCGGGAACATGACGATCATGGACCTCACGGTCACCAAGACCAATACTTACAACCCCTACGTCATCATGCCCGTGCCCGACAGCGTGAAGGGCGCGCGGTAGTGCAGGGCGGGTCTTTTGAGACCCGCCAAATCGGTAGAGCTTTTTTCAGGGAGGAATCGATGCAACGGATCGCTCGGTTCGGGACACTCCTCGTGCTCCTCGCGCTGGTTTGCGCGGGACCCGCGGCGGCCCAGAACACCAGCGGTGCCATTACGGGCACCATCACCGACACGCAGGGCGGCGTCCTGCCCGGCGTGACGCTGACTGTCACCAACGCGGACACCGGCGTCGCGCGCACGGCTGTGACGGAAGGCGACGGCCGCTATCGCTTCGCGGGTCTGCAGCCTGGCCGCTACGATCTCAAGGCGGAGCTCCAGGGTTTCGGCACGGTCGAAGTGAAGAACATCGCGTTGACGATCGGGCTCGAGTACCCGAAGGACATCCAGATGGGTGTCCAGACGCTGCAGGAATCGGTGACCGTTACCGGTGAAGCGCCAGTCGTCGAAACGACGAAAACGGAGGTGGGCGCTGTCGTCACGCAGGAGCAGATCTCCGTGCTGCCGGTGCAGGACCGTTCCGTCGTGAACCTCACGCTCCTCGTGCCCGCGACCGGGCAGGACACCGCGCGCGTGAAGCGGCCGAACGCGTCGGTCGGCGCGGCCATCGGGACCGCGTCCACGAACTTCCTTGTTGACGGCGTGCCGAACGTGACGGCGAAGACCGCGGAGCCTCGCAGCGACATTCCGCAGGCCGGCGTCCGCGAGTTCGCGGTCCACACCTCGCAGCAGCCCGCGCAGTACGGGTGGCGGCCGGGCGGCACGGTATCGATCGTCACCAAGAGCGGCACGAACACGTTCACTGGCGAAGCGTTCGAGTTCTTCCGCAACCAGGCGATGAATCGCCTCGACAAGTTCGCGCAGGCCGCCGTCGATGCGGGCGGCACCAAGCCGAAGTACAGCCGCAACCAGTGGGGCGGCGCGCTCGGCGGTCCCATCATCAGGAACAAGCTGCACTTCTTCGGCACGTACGAGCGCACCGACGAGCACGCGTACTTCACAGTGAGTGCGCTGCCGCAATACTACGCGACGTTCAACGGCGTCTATCGCGGCGGCTTCGGTCAGAACCTCGAGCTGTTCCGCGTCGACTACCAGGTGACGCCCAATCAGAACTTGATGTTCCGCTACCTGAACGAGCACACGCTGTTCTACTGCAATGGCTGCGGCGGCGCCGCATCGGCCTTCGCGGCGGGCGACGAGTTCATCCCGCGCTACACGAGCGCCGGCACGCACACCTGGGTGATCAACAGCCACATGGTCAACGAGGTGAACTGGCAGTGGGCGCGGCAGACCGACACCACCGCGATGAGCAAGGACTTCACGCCCGCCAACTGCAACACGAAGCAGACGATCCTCGGCGGCGACACGCTCGGCTGCACGCGCTACACGTTCCCGAGCGGCTTCCAGTGGGGGTACTCGCAGTGCCTGCCGCCGTGCCTGCAGAACCCGGGCACGACGACCCCGTTCAAGGACATCTACGAAGCGCTGTCGATCAGCATGGGCAATCACAACTACAAAGTGGGCGGCGCCTACAGCAACTACAAGACGCACGAGGACGCGGCGCCGAATCCGCTCGGCACCTGGACGTTCAGCGTCGACCAGTACTTCAACCCGAGCGATCCGAACTTCGACGTCCGGAAGCTGACAGGCGCGCGCCAGTTCCAGATGACGTGGCCGGTGGTCTTCCGCGACATTCCTGATCATCTCTACACCGGGTACGCGCAGGACGAGTGGAAGGTCACGCGTGAACTTACGTTGAACCTCGGCCTGCGCCTCGATTATCAGACGATGGCGTGGGACGAATGGGTGAGCATGAGCCGGTATCCGAAGCCGCTCCCGTATGTTGATTTTGCAAGTCGCGGAGGCAAGCCGCTGTGGCAGCCACGCATAGGCGTCGCGTGGGACCTGACGGGCAACGGCAAGTCCGTTGCGCGCGCCGGCTTCGGTACCGCCTACCAGGTGTTCTTCAATGGTAACCAGGGCAACGAGCTGGTCGCGCTGCTGCAGAACAACATCAACATCACCAACCCGTCGTATCCCGATCCGTTCGGCGGCCGCGACCCGATCACATTCATCTCCACGGCGCCACCGAACGTCGGCATCATGGCCAACGACCTGAAGAACGCGCCCACGACGACGAGCAGCGTCGGCTTCTCACAGCAGCTGATGGCGGACATGGCCGTCAACGTCGACGGCATCATCCAGCACACGGCGAACCTTCCGCTGACGACCAACGTCAATCAGCCGTTCACGCCGACGGGGCCGCGGCCGCTGCCGGAGTGGGGCCAGATCACGATGACGAAGACGATCGGCAACTACGACTACAAGGCGTTTCTCGTTCGTCTCGAGAAGCGGTTGTCGAATCACTATCAATACCAGGTCGCGTATACGCTCTCGAAGCAGGACACCGACTTCGGCTGGACCGATGCCTATGTGCACTCACAGGACGTTGGGCCGTCGAGCAGCGATCGCCGGCATCAGCTGGTCATGAGCAGCGGTCTTCAGCTGCCGGCTGACGTCGTCGCGGGCGTCATCTTCAGCTACCGGACGCCGACGCCGTTCACGCCGACGGCCGGCATCGATCTGAACAACGACGGATCGACCAATGATGCGGTCCCCGGCACGCATCGCGGCATGGGCAATCGCGACAACGCGGCGATGGTCGCGGCGGTCAACGCCTATCGTGCGTCTCGTGGCCTTGCGCCGATCACGGAGGCGCAGATCGACGACAACCGGCTGAAGAGAGTAGACCTGCGGGTGACCAAAGGGTTCAGTGTCGGAAGCTCGCGGAAAATCGAGGTGGTCGGACAGGTCTTCAACCTGTTCGGCAGCGACAACCTTGGCGGCATTGGCAGCAGCCAGGTGGGGAGCGGAATCGCCCCGAACTTCGGCCAGATCCCGAGCGCGCAGCCGCGCCAGCAGGGCGAGGTCGCGATTCGATATATCTGGTAGTTGCTGGGGCTAGTTGGTAGTTAGCAGTTGGTAGTTGCACTGCCAACGGCCAGCTACCAACCCGGCCCGCGAAGAGAGTAGTGGACAAACACGTGGTATGAAGACGGGGCGCCGTAGGAGTCCTGCAGATTCTGCGGCACCTCGTATCCGGTGGCATCGGCACCCACGCCAAATACGCCCGCCTTCGTTTCCAGGAGATTGAACAGGTAACCGACGGTCAACGCGCCGACTTGCGAGTGGCGATGTCGATGGAACACGCCGCGCGGATGGAAGCCGGCGTCGAGGATGTCCTTGTCGGCTGATTCCGCCCGCGTATAGACGACGCTGCGCGGCGCCCTGATCGCCGCCTCGAAAAGATACGCCTCGAAGTTGCCGTGAATCTCGCGGTTCTGGCCGAATGCGAATGTCCACGCAGCGATTCGACGCCGCGAGTCCGTGTACGAGACGGATCCGGTCAGTCTGTCGGCGTCGTACGGTGTGATGGCCTCCGGCAGTTTCAGCCGCGCGCCGGACGCCTGGGCGCTCCATGCGCCGCGCGCCCACGAGAGACGCAGCGAGTACGAGTCGAGCGCGCCCAAATCGATGTCCGTCCGCCGTTCGTCGGGTTCGCGACCGTGGAACCACGACCCTTCGAGGCCGATGCCGCGGGCGCCCAGGCCCGCGCGTATGACGCCCGGCGTAATGTGCGTCGAGTCGAGGAAATGATGCGACAGCGGCACCTGCGGGTTGCCGTACGCGGACGGGCGGTGCATGAACGCGGTCGGACCGAGCGCCGGCGAGCCGACGAGATCGGCGCCGAGGACGTACGTCATCGCTCCCACGCTGCTGGTGTAGTCGGCGCCCAGCCCCATGATGAGATCGTGCGGGTGCTGGTAATCCTTCAGCGGCGCCGAGTGAAATGTCTCGCCCGTTTGAAACACCTGCGGCGATCCGATCTTCTTCAGGGTGAATGGCTCGAGCGAGGTCATCGCGGTCGCATGAAACGTGCCGCGGCCGGCGCGATGAGCGCCGTCGACCATCAGCCAGTTCTGCGATTCCCACGTGCGAAAGTCGCGGAATTTACGCTCCTGATCGTTGAAGCCGAAGAAGAGTGACGCATCCTCCGTCCACTGCCATCCCGACGCGGACGGCGCGGCTGCATCGTGATGCATCCCCGGCATGGTCGGCATGTCCTGACATCTCGCCTTTGCGTCCGGCACGAGTAACGCGAGTGCGAGCAGAACGAACAGGCGGGGCGTGAAGCTCCGCGGCGCTTGAGGCGCCGCCAAGACCGGATCAACGAATGACAATGCGTCCTTCGAAAGCGTGGTGTTCGTCGTGGACCGTGTGATCGTGGTACTCGCACGTGCGTTCGGTCGTCAGCGGATTTGTCTGCCGGCTCTGCCCGGGTGTGAGAAAGCCGACGATGTCGATCTCGGGACAGTCGCGATGCTCCGGATCCGGTCCGCCTTGAATGTCGTGCGGGAGGTTGTCGTTGTTGACGAAGGTGACGCGTCCTCCGACGGCGACCGTCGCTTCGTACGGAATCAACCCGAACGGGGTAATCGACACGCTTGCGGTTGAGGGTGGAGGACCAGGGGACGGCAGCGCGGCGGGGGCCGGGACGATCGGTGTCGGCACGGCAGATGGCGCGGGCGCGCCCGAGGAGCCGCAGCCACCGACCGTAAGTGCGACCGCGAGAGTGAACGCACGTGGAAATCGCATTTCACGAATCGTAACCCTGCGGCCGAAGAAACGATGATTTTTGACAGGTGACGGCACGCGATTGGCGTCGGTGCCAATCGCGTACCACGGAACCCGCTCTCAGCGATTCACTTAGGCGGCGATCTTCAGACGACTGACGACGCGCTTGACGCCCTTGCTCTCGCGCGCAATCCGCATCGCTTTGTCTGCTTCCGCCTTGCTCTTGACGGTGCCGCTCAGCGTCACGACGTGATCGTTGGTGTCGACATTGATGTTCAGGCCGGACACGCCGGGCTCGGCCAGGAACTTCGTCTTCACTTCAGACGTGATCGCCGCATCGGTGATTGCCTCACCGGTCTTGTCGGCGGCGTTCTCGCTGTGCACCTTGGCGTCATGCGCCGTTTCCTCGGTCTTCACTTTGGCGTTGTGCGCCGCGTCCTCGGTCTTCACCTTGGCGTCGTGCGCCGCGTCCTCGGTTTTCTCCTTCGCGTTGCGCGCCGTCTGTTCCGCCGCCTCGCTATAACTGCGATCGCGATCGGTTCCCGACGTCGCGACTGGACCCACCGTCAGGTCGTCCACCACGCTGGTGACGCCCTTGGTGTCACGCGCGATTGTCACGGCGCGCTCTTTCTCCGCCTGCGACCTGACCGTGCCGTTCAGCGTGACGACATGATTATGGGTATCGACGTTGATCTCGCTGGCCTTGACCGTGTCGTCGCCGGCCATCTTCGCTTTCACCGCTGTCGTAATCCCCGTATCTGTCTGCGAGCACGCCGCGGTGATCGCGAACGCGCCGGCTGATAACAGAATTGCGAACCTCTGCTGCATAGCTCCTCCTCAACGTCGAAAAGGAGCATCACTCGTACCAGCATTCGGTGCTATCGTCTCATCCGTGCGCGTTCTCCTGATGTCGATGCCGGATTCGTTCGAGCATACGCCGACGCTGGCGATCCGCATGCCCAACGGTGCGCTGACATCGCTCGCCGGCAATATCGATGAGCATCATGATGTCGCCGTGGCGGACCTCGTCCTCGCACAGTCGGCCGTTCGGCCGACGGTCGAGCAGCTTGTCCGCGACCATGCGCCGGATATCGTCGGGCTGTCGGTGATGACCTTCCAGCGCGCGACGGCCAGGCGCCTCATTGCGCTCATCAGGTCGCGGCGGCCCGAAGCCTTCATCGTCGTCGGCGGCTACGACCCCAGCCTCGCTCCCGAGGCATGGACCCATCCGGCGCTCGGCGTGGACGCCATTGTGCGGGGCGAAGGGGAACTGACGTTCCGGCAGCTCGTTCGCGCGTTGGAACATGGTGAATCGTTGTCGGCCGTCGACGGACTGTGGTACCGCTCGCACGGCGGGTTCGTTCAGACACGGCCGCGGCCCATCAGTGCCGTGGAGGACGGGTCGATTGCGCCGCCGAAGCGTACCGCGCGGGTGTTGTCGGGCTACACGATGCTGGGCCGCACCGTCGACGTCATTGAAACGTCGCGCGGCTGCACGTTCGACTGCAGCTTCTGTTCGATCATCGAGATGCGCGGCCGCAACTTTCACCGCTTTCCGATTCCGCGCGTGATCGCCGACATCGCCGACGCGCGGCGGCGCGGCGCGCGCGTCATCTTCATTGTCGACGACAACATCACGCTCGACGTGCGGAGGTTCAAGGCGCTCTGTGAGGCGATTGTGGAGGCCGGCCTCACCGACATCGACTACATGGTGCAGGGCATGACGTCGGCGATTGCGGAGCACGGCCGCGAGCTTGCGCCGCTGATGCGGAAGGCGGGTTTCAGGTACGTCTTTCTCGGCATCGAAAACATCCTCGAGGATGATCTCGCATTTCTGAAGGCCGGCGCGAAGAACGCGACGCGCGAGGGCGGCCGGCGGACCGGCAACGCATCACAGATCGCAGTCGATCTCCTCCATCGGCACGGCATGTTCGTGATTGGCGGTTTGATTGTCGGCAATCCTGACGACACCCCGGACGCAATCGCGGCGAACCTCGCGTTCGCGCGAAAGCACGTGGACTGGCCCTACATTCAGCACCCGACCCCGTATCCCGGCACGCCGATGACACGCGATTTCGTCGAGCGGGACTTGATCGTCAATCTCCGCGTCGAGGAGTACGACGGGACGACCGCCGTGACGCGCACCGCGCATCTGCCGGCCGGCGAGGTCGAATTCCTGCGATGGAAGGCGGAACGCTGGATGAAGCTGCGGCACCTTCCGGTCGTGCTTCGCCACGACCCGGGCTTTGTCGTGCGAAACGCCCACAGGATGCTCGCGCATACGTTCCGAGGGACCACCTGGCGCTCGCTCCTCGGCCTCGAGAGCGCCCGCGATGTCTTCACGCGATACCGAGCGATTCGCGAACGCGAACGCGATTACGTGGACTGGCCCGATCCCCTCAGCGGCAACCCGGCGGCTTCCCACGCGGCGATGCCGCCGGCCAGCTCGCTGACGTTCGTGAATCCCTCGCGCTGAAGGAGGCTGGCGGCAATCGAGGAGCGGTAGCCGCCCGCGCAGAACACGATGACCGCGCGGTCGCGCGGCACGTCGTCCAGTCGCGAAGCAAACGTATTGAGCGGACGATGCGTGCTGCCTTCGACGGCTTTGGCCGCACGCTCGGTCGGCGTGCGCACGTCGATCATCAGCGCTGGATTGTTGCCTGTGATCCGTTCCGCCGCCGTGTGCGGACTCAGACGATCGGTCGTGACAATCGCGGACCCGGAGGGTCCGCGCCGCTCGGACCCGCGATCGACCGCCGCCAACCCGCCGTCGAGGTATCCCTCTACGCGATCGAACCCAATCCGCCCGAGGCGCATGGCCGACTGCGTCTCGGCACCTGGATCAGCAACGATGACGATCGGGCGCGACGGGTCGAGCAGCGTTCCTGCCCACGAGGCGTACTGACCCGCAAGGCCGATGTTGATGCTGCCCGGCAGGTGCGCGGCGGCAAATTCGGCGGGGTCACGCGTGTCGAGGAGCTGCGCGCCGTTGTTCACGGCCGACTGAAGCTGCGCGAGCGTCAGCGGCCTCAGCTCGCGCGCGAGCGCCTCGTCGAGTGTGGGTCGCTCGCGGCTGTTCAACACGGCGTCGTAGGTGAAATACGCGGGCGCATCCGGCTGGTCGGCCGTCACCAGCTCGATGAACCGCTCTTTCGACATTGGCTGAAGCGCGTAGTTAAGGACGCGCTGCTCACCAATGGTCGAGACCGTTTCCTTTGAGATCGCTTTGCCGCACAGCGATCCGGCGCCGTGCGCGGGGTAGACCTTCGTCGCATCGGGCAGCTTCAGGAGCTTGCCGTGCAATGAGTCGTACAGCATCGCGCCGAGCTCTGTCGCCGACCATCCAAGCGAGGCGCGCAGGTCCGGCCGCCCGACATCGCCGACGAACAACGTGTCACCCGTCAGCACGGCCGCGGGAGGGCCGGCCTTGTCAGGCCCGCCGGATTCGCCCTCATATATCACCAACGAAATCGATTCGACCGTGTGTCCAGGTGTCTCCAGCACTTCGATGCGGACGTTCCCCAGCCGGACAACGCTATCGTCGCCCACAGGCTTGAACGCGTATTCAGCGACCGCTTTGCGCCCGAGGTAAATCGTCGCGCCGACCCGGTCTCGAAGCTCGAGATGGCCGGCGAGGAAATCCGCGTGGAAGTGAGTGAGAAAGACGTGCGTGATGCGGAGATGGTGTTCCGCAGCGAACGTCAGATACTGATCGACGTCTCGCTGCGGATCGACGACCGCGGCCACGCCGCTCGCGTCATCGCCGACGAGGTACGACGCGTGGGCAAGGCAGTTCAGATAGAACTGCTTCAGAATCACTGGTGCGCGATCCTCTGCCTACGGACGCGGCTGCGGGACGATTCTGATGTACGGCTTCGGCGACTTCCATCCGTTCGGGTACGTTTTCTTTGCGTCGTCGTCCGATACGGATCCGGCGATGATCACGTCTTCCCCTTGCTTCCAGTTCACCGGCGTCGCCACCTTGTGTTTCGCCGTGAGCTGCAGTGAATCAACGACCCGCAGGACCTCGTCGAAGTTACGGCCTGTGGTCATCGGGTAGACGATGATCAGTTTGATTTTCTTGTCCGGTCCGATCACGAACACGTTGCGAACCGTCTGGTTGTCGGCCGGCGTCCGGCCTTCTGAGCTTCCGGAGACGCTTGCCGGCAGCATGCCGTACAGCTTCGAGATGTGCAGGTCGGTGTCGCCGATCATCGGATAGTTGGGCGCGTGGCCCTGCGTCTCCTTGATGTCGTCCGACCACTTCGAGTGTCTGTCCACGGGGTCGACGCTGAGACCGATGATCTTCGTGTTCCGCTTGTCGAATTCCGGCTTGAGCCTGGCCATGTAGCCGAGCTCCGTCGTGCAGACCGGCGTGAAATCCTTCGGATGCGAGAAGAGCACCGCCCAGGAGTCGCCGATCCATTCGTGGAAGCGGATTCGTCCCTGCGTCGTGTCGGCTTCGAAATCCGGAGCGATGTCGCCAAGTTGAAGAGCCATTGTTGGTCCTCTCTGAAAGTCTTTTTTTTGAGCTGTCTAGTATAGGGCTAACGATTTAGGACGCGGGGCGTAACATGCGGGATCCCATGAAATATCGCCAGCTCGGCACGCACGGACCGACCGTTTCCGCCATTGGCCTCGGCTGCATGAGCATGTCGCAGGCCTATGGCCTCCCGGACGATGACGAGTCGATTCGAGCCATCCATCGGGGGCTGGATCTGGGCATCACCTTCTTTGACACGGCAGCAATTTACGGCGAGGGGCACAACGAGACGCTGGTGGGCCGGGCTCTCGGGGCGCGGCGGAACGACATCGTGCTCGCGACCAAATGCGGCATCGTCCCTGCGAAGCCGGGTCCCGGCATCGATGCGGACGGGTCGGCCACGGCGATTATCGCGTCGTGCGATGAAAGTCTGCAGCGGCTCGGCACCGACGTCATCGACTTGTTCTACCTGCACCGCGTCGATCCGAAGGTGCCGATTGAAGAGAGCGTCGGCGCGATGGCGACGCTCGTACGGGCAGGGAAGGTGCGCCATGTTGGCCTGTCGGAGGCGGCGCCGGCGACCATTCGACGAGCGCACAAAGTGCACCCGATTGCGGCGCTGCAGAGCGAGTACTCGCTCTGGTATCGCGAGTCGGAGAAAGAGGTGATCCCGGTGTGCCGCGAGCTTGGCATCGGGTTCGTTCCGTTCAGCCCGCTCGGTCGCGGCTTTCTGTCGGGCGCGTTGAAGGACACCGACTCGCTGGCCGCAGACGACGTCCGCCGGCGGTTGCCGCGTTTCCAGGGCGCCAATCTCGATCACAACCTCGCGCTCGTCGAGCGACTGCAGGAGATGGCTCAGGGTAGGCCGGCTCCTTCCGGACCCGGCAACAAGTCGACGCCCGCGCAGCTGGCGCTCGCCTGGTTGCTCGCGAAGGGCGACGACATCGTGCCGATCCCCGGCACCAAGCGCGTGAAATACGTGGAGGAGAACGCCGGCGCCATCGACATTACGCTGACGAAGGCGGAGGTCGAGGAGCTCGAAGCGACGTTCAAACCGGACGCCGCGGCGGGCGATCGTTACAACGAGGCGATGGGGCGGTTGGTGGATCGGTCCAGTTAGTAGTTAGTGGTAGCAGTTGGTGGTTGTGGAAATCAACTACCAACTACCAACTACCAACTACCAACTACCAACTACCAACTACCAACTACCAACTACCAACTACCAACTACCAACTACCAACTACCAAC
>Ga0075434_100002052_pt1 | contig 17486 bp, 17 predicted proteins | sample RhiMethybrSRZTD3_FD_75298 | JGI IMG/M metagenome (GOLD analysis project Ga0075434, IMG submission 75298) | Populus rhizosphere microbial communities from Tennessee, USA - Rhizosphere MetaG P. TD hybrid SRZTD3 | ecosystem: Host-associated > Plants > Roots > Rhizosphere > Soil | place: USA... | reverse complement strand
AGACGGGCCGGGGGTGCGCCGGAGCCAAAGCCCGGCGCCGAAATAACCAGCGCGCGAGAGCTTAAGTAGCCGCCACGGGCGCAGGTAGTGTCCCGGGAGGACCGGCAATGGGTTGCCGCTCCTGGGGCGAGGTCGCGCCCGACGCTGTCAGGGACTTGGGAGGCTGCACCGAAATCCGGCTGCAGCCCGGCCGCAGGCAGCCATTGACGCTCACGCGCGCGAACCGATAGCCTTGCCAGACAAGGCGGGAGAAAAACTCGAGTGGGGAAGCCATGCGCCGGGGGTTTTTAGCACTGATCGTACTTGCGTCGTGGGCATGCGTGCCGAGCGCTGAGGTGCTGGCACAGGCACCGGCTGGACCGCCCCCGGTCCCAGATGGTCCCCGTTACGTCGTCACATACCTGGAAGTGATGCCGACGCAGACGGCGCAAGCCAAAAAGCTGGTGCGCCAGTTTCGCGATGCCACGCAACGGGAGCCGGGCAATCTGCGGGCCGAGGCCCTGCAGCGCATCGGTTGGCCAAACCAGTTCGTGTTGCTCGACGCCTGGAAGGATCCAGCCAGCGCCGAGGGGCATGGCAAGGCGCCCACGACCAGCGAATTTCGCGACAAGGTCAAAGCCATCCAAAATGCCCCCCTCGATGAGCGTACCCATTTTCCTCTAGCGGTTGCGTCGCTGCCGGCCAAGTCCAGCAGGTCAGCGGTCGCGGCCGTGACCCATGTCGACGTCATTCCGCCACAACGGGAGAACGGCACGGCGCTCACCAAACAACTCGCCGAAGATGGCCGGAAGGACGACGGCAATTTGCGCTTCGAGGCCGTCGTGCAAACCAACCGCCAAAACCATTTCACGGTCATCGAGCTCTGGCGCGATCGCAAGGCTGCGGAAGCGCACAGCATGGCGGCGCATACGCGCGCTTACCGCGAGAAGCTCGCGCCTGCGAGTGGAGCCCTCTACGACGAGCGGTTTTATAAGGCCTTGGACTGATACCACCGGTGGCTTGCGTCGGCGAATCCACAGGTATGTGACAAGCAATCTCGACCTCGTTCGCGCAAGCCCGGCTTTGGCTCTAGCCGAGCTTGCCCACATTTTCTTCGAGCAACGTCCAGCACTCGACGCCCAGCTTCTCCTTCCCCTTGGCATAGACCTCGGGCAGCCGCGCCCGAAATGGCCCAGGTTCGACTTCGTTGAAGATGAGCCCGCCGCGTGCTGAACTCCTCGCAGAGACTCGCATTGAGGTTGGCCTGCTCCTCGCGCTGTTGGCGCACGTATTTGGCGGCGTTGCGCTGGATCACCTCTTTGAGGTCATCGGGGAGGGTATTCCAGGTCGGCAGATGTGCCATCAGACACGACCGCCGCTTTCCCTGTGCACCGCTTCCCACATCTGGGTCAGGTTCTTGTGCAACGTCCCGGACGCCGCCTGATTGTGGAACTGCGTGAAACTATAGTCGGCAACGGGCCGCACGATGCGACTGACGCCGGAAGCCGCGGCCCCCGCAAGCAGTGAGCGGCGACCCATAGGCCCTGATCGCGATACCTCCTCGGGCGCCAATGCCGCGCCATGCCAGCAAGAGTAGCCACGCGCGCGGCCGGGCAGCGCAGCAAGCCCCGCGGTTCGAAGCTGCCTGCGGCACAGCGGGCGGGGCAACTGGCGCACATTGGCGCGCCCTGGGGTGGGGGTGCATGCCGCCGGCTTGGCCTGCAGTGGATATGCCGGCGCGACCCGGAACCAGGCGCGAGGCGGACGAGAGCGCGTGGTGCGCGTGGCTTGGCGCAGCTGCGCAATAACGGTGCACAAACCGGCCCGGGCGACAATCTCAGGGCATTCAGCCAGGAGGGGGCCCCATTGTGTCGTCGGCCGAATCGGCCCTAGCTCCGGCGCGAGCCAACCCGATTGGCGGGAGCAGCGCCGGTGCGATGGGCTTTGCCAATACTTTGTCTCCTTGCCGCAGGCTGTTCCCTGCCCTCGGCGATCCTTCCCGGCTCCGGCGCACCGAGCGACGAGCGGGTCGGGGGCGGAATCGTCAAAATTGTGCTGCCGAAAGGTGCCCTCGCCGATTGCCAATCCGTGGATGATTGCACGCTTGTGAGGGCTGCGGAGGCCACGCTGCGTGCTGGCGGGACCCATTTCGCGCTGCTGCCGGGGCATGGCGGTTCGACGCAGAAAGGTTATGCCTACATCAAGGTCTTCACCTTGGCTCCCGGCGAGGGCGCGCCGAGTGGCACCATGTCCGTCGAGGAGGCTTTGCACTTCTTTCGCCGGCAGCCGGTGCAAGCCGCAAGTTAGACTAGGGCCCCACGGCGGCTGTCGCGCATTGAGACCCGCTTGCGCCGATGCAAGGCATTTACCGTCTGGCTTAGCCGGGGGATGGCGGGGGCCGGCAAGGTGCCGGCAACCGCCTCAAGCCGCCTGGCGGCGCGCCAGAGCGGCGCGCAGCAGTATGAGTCGGTCATTTCCGAAATACATGTCGTCATTGTCGAGGAACATGGTCGGCGAGCCAAAACCGCCGCGCTCGATCAGCTCGTCGGTATTCTCTTTCAATTTGCGCTTCAGGGCTGGCTCGGCCAGGGCGGCGAGAAAGGCGAGCCGATCGACACCAACCCTGGTGCAGATGTCGCCGAGCACGCGCTCATCGGAAATGTCCTGATCCTCGCCCCAGTAAGCCTCAAACACGGCGCGCGCGAAGGCGACCAGCTTGCCATCGCCTTCGAGCAAAATACAGCCGCGCATGGCCTTGACGCTGTTGACCGGGAAAATCGTGGGCCGGATGATCTTCAGTCCCGCCAGGCCGGCCCAGTCGGCGAGATCTTTCCTGCCGTAGCGCACCTTGGCGGGGACCGGCTTTTCGCGCGAGTGATAGACGCTGGGATTGATGCTGTTGAAAATGCCACCGACCAGGATCGGCCGCCAGGCTATCGCCACGTCGAACTCGCGCGCCAGCGGGATAAGGTTATGAAAGGCGAGATAGGTCCAAGGGCTCGAACAATCAAAGAAGAACTCGATCATGTCGTCCTCCTGGGTGCCCGGTGCGCAAACCCTGGCCAGGGTTCGCTGCCCCGTTCATTGGCGTCGCCGCTTGCTCGCCCCGTGTCAATGGTTGGCCCCAATCGAGCCCAGCGTCTCCCTCTAGCAGAAGATGGGTGAGGCGCTCGCTTGACTGTCACCTCGCCCACGCCCCTTGCCCCTGGGCTCAAGCCACGGGGTGGGCGCACACGGCCTCGCTTCTTAGCTAACCGAGCCCCCGCTTCAATTCGCGGGCCACGTGGGGCGCAGGTACGGGCGGGACTTGCGCCTCCCACCGCAGGAGTGCGGCCCTTCCCGCCTCGGTCAGCGCATACACGCCCCGCTCGCGCCGGACAAACCAGCCGTAGACGTTGCGTTGCAGGATTTTTGGCGCGTCGGGCACGCCGAGCTTGAGCACGCCAAGGCGGCCGGGCCCCGTGGCCAGCGCCGCTGCACACGCCAGCGCCTGCTGGCGATAAGCCGTCATGATCGGTTGGCGCACGCTGCCGCCCGCGGCGGGATCGCCCCGACGACGCCGATGCTCATCGACAAGGCGTGACCGGCGCTTCGCATCGCGCCTTGGACGCCAGGGTACGGGTTCGACGATCACCTCGACCTTGCTCGCGCTGGTCACGGACAGCAGCCCAAACCCGAGAAGGCGGCAAAGCCTTTTGACCCGGGCGTCAGTCTCCCGCCCCCGCCCTCGGCGCGAGGCCCGCACGGCCAGCCAAATCTCGTCGCAAGCCGTCGTGCGGTCCACGGCCTGCAGCACCAGATCGAGGGTGAAGGTCAGCTTCAGCTCGCCGATGACGACCGCGACGGGTTCACCCTGCCGCAGCGCCACCAAATCACAGCCGCAGATCTCACCCTTCGCCTCGAAGCCGAGGCCTTCGAGGAAGCGTTTGACGGGCAGGTAAAGGCTTGATTCCACGGCCGCCTCTTCGGCGCCATCGCGTAGTTGAGATTCGCGCGCCTGTCGAGCCGAGCGCAACAGGGCCTTGCGGGCTCCGGCAGAAGACGATGGCTTTAAGGGAAGGGTAAAGGAACGGGCGTGCGAGGCCATCATGAGGCGGCCAAAGAACTTGGGACGCAGGCGGCCACAAGCCACCAGGCGCGCGCCAAGCGCTCCTGCGACCGCGCTGCCGACGGCGTTCCCCGCTCGCAGGTGTCAGCGGCGCGGCGTCAACCGACCCTGAGGCAGCGATTATTGACCAGAGGCCAACCACCTTGTGAGGCGAGTTTCGCCGCTTCCAAGGCGGCTAGACGCTGGGTCATCTCTAAGCTGACGAATGCGTGGAAGGTGCCGCCGTGGATCCTATAGCTGCCGCAATGATCACAGCCAACCACCACCCCATCCAAGGTATTGGGCGTCAAATTCTCCGCCGGGCGCGCGCACACGGGACATTGCATGGGGAGCCTCCACGCTACTTTCTGGTATACAATATGCCAAGAGCTGGGTGTTTGTCAAATCGGCCCCGCGGGCATCGGCAGGCCGGCGGCCGGGGCCACGCCTCCCCGGTGTGCAAGTTGCGGGGCGCGCGCACGCGCGCTGCGGGCACTGCGGCGGCGCGCGGCGCGAAGCTGGCTAAGGCACGCGCGATTCGGGTATCAGCTCGCGCGGAGAGGAAAAGTTGGCCGTTGCCAGCGATGTCACCTTGCGTGACACTTCCGCACGAGTTAGGGCGCCAACGCCAGCCATGCGCATTGACTGCGATATTCATCCGGGGCTTGAGGGGACGCGGACGACGCTGTTGCCCTATCTCGACGCGCATTGGCAGGAACAGGTTTTAAGCCGGGGCATCGATGGCTTGGACTTGATGAGCTATCCCCCGAACATGCCGCTGTGTTGCCGGCCCGATTGGCGCCCGAAGCGCGGCAAACCCGGCAGCGATTTCGAGCTGCTCAAGGCCCAGGCCCTCGACGCCTTCGACACGTCGCACGCCATTTGTAACGTGCTCTATGGCGCGCAGGCGGTGTTCGATCCCTACATGGCGGCTGCCTTCTGCCGCGCCATCAACGATTGGATTGCGGCCGAGTGGCTGGCGCGCGATCCTCGCCTGCGGGCCTCCATTGTCGTGCCCATGCAAGCGCCCGACCTCGCCGTCGACGAGATCAAGCGTCTTACCGGCGATCAGCGTTTCGTGGCGGTCCTCGTGCTGGTGCAGGGAGAAACCCTGCTTGGACGCCGACAGTTCTGGCCCCTCTATGCCGCTGCCCAGCAGCACAAGCTGCCAATCGCCATCCATTCGGGGAGCCAATACCGAATGGCCCCCAGCTCGATCGGCTGGCCTTCCTACCGCTTGGAATACTACATCGCCGAGGCCCAGGCGCATCAGGCACAGCTGCTTAGCCTGATTTTGGAGGGCGTGTTCGCCAAGTTTCCCGACCTCAAGGTCGTCATGATGGAATCGGGCATCAGCTGGTTGCCGGCGTTCATGTGGCGCGCAAACAAGACCTGGAAGGGCGTGCGCGTGGAGGTGCCCTGGGTCGATCGCCCGCCCGCCGATATCATGCGTGATCACGTGCGCCTCACCACGCAACCCTTCGATCCGCCACCTGGACCGAGGGATCTGGAGCAGCTGTTGGACCAGATCGGATCCGATCGGATGTTCCTCTTTTCCAGCGACTATCCGCACTGGCAATTCGACGGCAATTGCCCCATTCCCGAGGGATTTCCGGCAAGCCTGGTGGCGCGCATGTGCGTGGACAACCCACTGGAAACGTTTCCGCGCTTGCAAGCATCACCTTGAAAACGAGAGGCGCCAATGGCCGATGTTCTCGATGAGCCCCGAGCCCGGGCCGAACCCCAGAGCAAACTCAAGGTCATCGATTGCGACATCCATCCAAGCCTGAAAAGCCGGGCGGATCTCAACCCCTTCCTGAGCAAGCGCTGGCAACAGCATCTGGAGACCTATGGCGGCCACCTGCGCACGCCCTTTACCTCGACCACGCCCTACCCCCGCTCCTCCCCGCTGCTGGCGCGCCGGGACGCCTGGCCGCCGAGCGGCGGACCGCCGGGCTCCGACCTCGCCTTCATGCGCCAGCAGCACCTCGACCCCATCAACGTGGAGTTCGGCATCCTGCAGGTGCTCGATCTGTTGGTCGTCTCGCAACAGAACCAGGAGCTCGGTATCGCACTGCAGCGCGCCATCAACGAGTGGCAGATCGAATGTTGGAGCAAGCCCGAGCCGCGCCTCAAAGCCTCAATCGTGGTCGGCCAAGACAATACGGAAGCGGCCGTGGCGGAAATCGAGCGCTGCGCGGCGACGGACCGATACGTGCAAGTGAACGTCTCCCCGCGCGCCAACGAGCCCCTGGGTCGCCGCCGCTATTGGCCGCTCTACGCCGCCGCCGAGGCGGCTAACCTGCCGCTCGGCATCCATGTCGGCGGCTACGGCGGTCACGCGCCCACCGGGAGCGGCTGGCCCTCCTACTACAACGAAGAGCACCATTCGAACGCTCATTCTGTTGCCGGTCAGCTGACCAGCCTGGTGCTGGAAGGCGTGCCCGAGCGATTTCCCAAACTCAAGTTTGTCTTCATCGAGGGCGGTTTCGGCTGGGTACCCGCACTCACCTGGCGCCTGGACAAGCACTGGCAGCGCTTCAGAGACGAGGTACCACACGTGCGGCGCCCCCCGTCCGAGTACGTGCGCGAACGCTTCTGGTTCACGACCCAGCCGATTGAGGAGCCCGAGACGAGTGGGCACCTGCGCGCCGTGGTCGAGTGGATTGGTGTCGACCGCTTGCTGTTCTCGTCAGACTACCCGCATTGGGACTACGACGACGCGCGCTTCGCCTTCAAGACGCCGCTGTCCGAGCCCGAGCGCGCAAAGATCTTCAATGCCAATGCCCGCGGCCTCTACCGGCTCGGCTAAAAGGATGGCCCGCCACATCGTTGCAACGACCTGCGAGATTGCGCCGGGCGGCAACAAGGTCGTCACGCTCGAAGGCCGCGAGATCGTTGTGTTCCACGTCAACGGTCGCTTTTTTGCGCTTCTCAACCGCTGCCCGCACGAGGGCGCGCCGTTGGCAAGGGCCGCCTGCGTCGCGCATCTGACGTCACATGAGCCTGGCCAATTCACGCGCACGCGCGTTGGCGAAATGCTGCGCTGCGCCTGGCACGGCTGGGAGTTCGACTTGGCGACCGGCCAATCCTATTGCGATCCAGAGCGCACGCGGGTGCGCTCCTATCCCGTGGCCGTCGAAGCCGGCGCGACCCTGGCCAAAGGGCCATATGTCGCCGAAAGCTTTGCCGTAACGGTTGAGGAAAATTACGTGCTGGTGCACGTCTAGGCGCCGCCGGGGCGCACGCGCTTGGCGGTGGTCTGAAGCCCCGCGCGCGCCGCGCTTCTGCGGCGCTAGCCACCGGCCCAGGCGCCGCCGCTCTAGCCCTCGAGGGCGGCAAGCCCGACCGGGTCCCGCGCTCTCGTCTTGCCGATCGAATACGCGCCAAGAACCTCAAGGCGGTCAACCCGTCCGGCATCAAATTAACCGATCTTGCCGCTTCCTGGTTTACCGCGGCCCAATATCGGTAGAACTGCCGATGCCCGCGCCAGGCCGTGAACGCCTACCGCTGCTGTGGGCATTTCAAAACTGAGCGCGTTCGCACGCGTTGAAGCCGGGGGGCGGTCTGCAGTCAAAGATGCTCGAGGGAATGACGCGGATGCCGAACCGACGGCATGGGAGGTGGTCCAGCGCGTCCCGGCTGCGCCACGTGCCTCGCTCGTTGCTTGGCCCAGCGCTCGTCAGCGTCGCGGTCGGCGTCGCCTACTACGTGGCCGCCCGGTTCGGCCTTGCCCTGCTGACCGCGCCTGACGGGGTCGCCGTGTTCTGGCCGGCCGGGGGAATTTCCGCAGGCACCTTGATCGTCCTTGGCCCCCGCGCCCGCGGCGCGGTGATCGCCGGCACCATGGCTGCAGCCCTGGCGGCCAATCTCATGGGCGACCGGAACATCCCAGCCACCATCGTCTTCGCCTTTTGCAATGCGGCCGAGGCGGTCATCGCCGCCTGGCTGATCGAGCGCCACACGCGCGCGCCTTTCCGCCTCGATGCCCTGCGCCGTGTCCTTGCCCTCTTTACGGCCGCCGTCATCGCGAGTGCGGTATCTGGCGTTGGCGGCAGTCTCGGCTTCATGCTGTTTCATCCCTCGGCCGCCGGCTTTCTGACCATCTGGTCGAACTGGTTCGTGGCTGCTGCCCTCGGGATCGTCACCGTAGCCCCGGTTGTGATCGGACTGATCGCGGCCATGCGGGAGCCCCTTTCACAGCGGGAATTGCTCGAGGGCCTGACCGCGCTCATCATCCTTGCGGCCGTCAGCGCCATCGGCTTTGCCTCGCCGACGCAATACTGGGTGACAATCCTACCGCCGGCATTGCTGGTGCCGCTGCTGCTCTGGCCGGCAGCCCGATGCCGGCCCGTGTTCGCCGCCGCCGCGGTGGCCATTATCGCGCTCACCATGGTTTGGACGATCACTTTCGGGGTCGGGCGCCTGGGTGATCCAAGCATTCCCGTCGGCAACCGCGTGCGCGCCGCACAGGGCGCGCTGCTAGCCATCGAATTGGGCACATTGGTTTTGGCGGCGGTGTTCGCAGAACAGCGTCGCTACGAGGACGCCCTGAAACAGAGCGAGGCGCGATTGCGAGAAGCGCTGACGGCAGGTCAAGTGGTGGCCTTTGAATGGGACCCGCACAGTCGTCTGTCGCAACGCAGCGCAAATGCCGCGCAGATCCTCGGCTTCGACGCACGGCAAGGGCTCTCTGCCGCGCGCTTCCTTTCCCAAGTGCATCCAGAGGATCGCGCCGAACTGACCGCCGTCATGCGCACGCTCAGCCCAGATAATCCGTCCTATGCCGCCCGTTTCAGGTTCAAACGACCCGACAATCGGGAAGTCTGGCTGGAGGAGACGGCCACCGGCGAGTTTGATCCCGCCGGCGGCCTTGTGCGCATCAAGGGCTTGGCGAGAGATATCACCGAGCGCCAACAGGCCGAGGCGACCGTTCAGGAGAGCGAGCAGAAATTTCGCGACCTACTTGGCACCCTACCCGCGGCGATTTACGTGACGGACGCGGCCGGCCGCATCACATACGCAAACCAAGGGGCTGCGGATCTTTGGGGCGTGACGCCAAGGCTCGGCGTCGACAAGTGGTGCGATTTCGCGCGCTACTACTACAGCGATGGCACTCCCATGCCGCTGTGGAACTGTCCCACGGAAATCGCCTTGCAAGAAGGACGCACGGTGCGCCGTTGCGAGGCCCTAATGGAGCGGCGCGACGGCCGGCGCGTCTACATCAACCCCAACCCCACTCCCCTGCGCGACGCCGCCGGCGCGGTCATCGGTGTCGTGAACATGACGCTCGATATTAGCGAGCGCAAGGAAGCTGAACTGGCGTTGGCCGAGCGCGACTTGCAGCTCGCGCTGGCGGGAAAGGCGGCGCGTGTCGGCAGCTTTGCCTATGACACGAGCACCGAGTTGATCCAGATTTCGCAAGGATACGCCGTTCTGCATGGCTTGGCCGAGGGCACCACCGAGATCCCGCGTAGCCGATGGCGGGCCGGCGTTCACCCCGAAGACTTGGCGCGTCTCGATCAGCACCGCGATCGCATTTGGGAGGAGCGGCGGCGGGAATCCAACACCGAGTACCGCATCGTGCACGCCGACGGCGAGACACGCTGGATCGAGGCGCGCAGCTTCACCTCCTACGACCACAACGGTCGGGCTCAGCGCGTGGTCGGGGTCAATATCGACATCACCGAGCGCAAGCGAGCCGAAGAGCACCAACGCGTGCTGGTGGCCGAGCTCGATCACCGCGTAAAAAACGTGCTCGCCACCGTGAGCGCGATCATTTCGCGCACGCAGCAGTCAAGCCTGTTGGCGACCGAATTTGCGACAGCCTTGGACGGTCGCATCAGATCGATGTCCTCCACCCATGAGCTGTTGAGCCAAGGCCGCTGGCGCGGCATACCGTTGTTCGAGCTGGTCCGGCGGGAGCTCGCTCCCTTCACCACCACTGACAATGCTGACATCGGTGGTCCAGATACGGTCTTGAGCGCCGAGGTCGCGCAAATCATGGCCATGGTCCTGCACGAGCTCGTCACCAATGCCGCCAAATACGGCGCGCTCTCCACGCAGGCCGGGCGTGTCCGGGTGAACTGGCGTTGGCGTACGAACGGCACCCCGCACGGGCGGCTCGTCGTCGAATGGCAGGAGAACGGCGGCCCGCGCGTGTCGGCCTGCAATCCATCGGGTTATGGCACAAGCGTCATTCGCGAACTATTACCCTACGAACTGGGCGGGCAGGTTGATCTCGCATTCGCTCTGGACGGGGTCAGGTGCCGACTGGAAATTCCGGCCGAGTGGATCGGTGCCGGCCAGCCCAAATCGCCAATCGCCGCGCTCACAACTTGAACCGCTCGCCTGCCTACTGGTGTGCCAGGTGCCGGGTAGGGCCATCGCCAATTCTGGTTGCTTGCGACCGCGCCGGTTACACTGCTGGGGCGCAGCCGGAACTGGTGGACGCTCAAATTTGCCCACACTGACCTCGGGCGAGCGCGCCTGCCCACGGCCTTGGCGGCCTACCGAGGGAACCCGAAAGCCCGCTTGCGCGCGCTAGCTGATCCTTGCGCGCCGCGCGGATGCGGTCGATGCTGCTGCCACCGCTCAGCCCGGACTTGCGCCGATGCCCATCAAAGCTCTCGACCACGTGCAATTGGCGATGCCTGCCGGCCGCGAAGCCGAGGCGCGGGCCTTCTATGCCGGACTGCTCGGGATCCCCGAGCGGCCAAAACCGGCAACCCTCGCAAAACGCGGCGGCTGCTGGTTCGAGCATGGCACGCTCAAGGTTCACCTCGGCGTCGAGGCGGACTTCCGTCCTGCGCGCAAGGCTCATCCCGCGTTTATCGTCGACGACCTGGCCGGCCTGATGGCGAGCCTGAGCGCGGCTGGCTTCCCAACCAAGCCCGACGAGCCCTTGCCCGGCTCAACGCGCGTCTTTGTCGATGATCCCTTCGGCAACAGGATTGAGCTGATCGAGCCCATAGCCGAATGAGCCAGCAACATGGGCACGTTGCTGCCGGCGTTGGATGATGCGTTGCACGCCGCAAGGCCCGAAAGGAGCGAAAGGAGCTAAGGCAGGCTGGCGTATCGGCGCGGGCCGCCACAGGGGCTGGGGCACTACCCCCCTGCCGGCGTCTATGCCAGAGTATCCGGGCGAGGGCGGCACGGCCGTGCCGGGCGCCGGGCGGCCGACAAACAGAACGGGCGGAGGACGATAATGAGGGTTGCTGGAGCTTTCGGGTTGGCCTTGCTCGTGGGCTTGTTGCCGAGCTGGGGCCAGGCCCAGGGCAAGGTGTGTGACAATCCCCGGCAAATGCCGGGCTTTAAAACCTGTGCCGATGTCGACAAAGCCGAGGCAGAGGGCGCCTTCGTGCTCTACTCCACCGACCCCGAGGCCGGCCAGGTCAAGCTGTTGGCGGCTTTCAACAAACTCTTCCCCAAGATCAAGACCTCCTATGTCCGCCTGCAGGCGGGGGCGCTCTATGCCAAGGTGCTCTCAGAACGGCAGGCCAAATCCTATCTGGTCGATGTCATCCAAATCTCCGACATGGGCATGATCCTCGATTTCCAGAAACGGGGCGGCTTCCGTCAATACGTCTCGCCGGAGATGGCCGCCTTCAAGCCGGAATATAAGAGCCAGCCGGAGGGCTATTGGACCTGGGGCTCGATCATCATGGGCGGCATTGCCTATAACCCCAACAATGTCTCGGCCGCCGAGGCGCCGAAGACATGGGAGGACCTGCTCGATCCGAAATGGACCGATGCCATCAATGTCAAGGTCTCCAATTCCGGGCTGCAGCACGGCATCTACTACATGCTCAAGCCGATTTTGGGCGAGGAGTATTTCAAGAAATTCGGCGCCATCAAGCCGCGCGCGTTCGATTCCTACGTGCAGCAGTACGGGCGCCTGGTCGACGGCCAAGACAAGATCATTATGGGCGCCCAGTACTCCGGTTATATCGAATTCAAGGCCAAGGGCGCACCGCTGGCGTTTGTCTTCCCCGCGACCGGGGTTCCCGCCGTGTCCGAGACCTACGGCATCGTCGCCGATGGTCCCCACCCCAACGCCGCCGAATTGTTCATCGACTGGTTCCTGTCACCGGTCGGCCAGCAAGCCCTGAGCGAAGCCTTGCTGCTCCACTCCCCGCGCGCCGACGTTCCCGCGCCTGCCGGCAGCATGCCGTTGCAGGACATGAAGCTGCTGATCCCGGCCGACTGGCACGATTTCGAGAAGAGCCGGCCGGAATTCGCGCGAGACTGGGATCGCATCGTCGGCGCGCGACGCTGAGGAGCACTTGGCATCCTCGTGGAGGCGCCGTGCGGCCTCGCCTCAATTCGCAGGGACTGATCACGCTTGCGGTCCTCCTGGCCGTAGCCTTTCTCGTGCTGTTGCCCGTCCTGTTCCTGGTGGAGGAATCGCTCAACACCGGCGATCCGATGGCGTTTCCGCCCCAGCAATACGGGCTTGCCAACTACCTGGCCATGTTCGAGGAGGACCTGCAGGTCATCATCAACACCGTGGTGATCGCGGTGGTGGCCACGGTGATGGCCGTCCTGATCGGTTTCACGCTGGCCTGGATCCTGACGCGGACCAATGTGCCCGGCCGGAAAAAGCTCGAGCGGCTGATGGAGCTGCCCTACTATATGACCCCCTTGGTCGGCGCGCTGGCCTGGGCCGTGCTCGCCAGCCCCAAAAGTGGGTTTTTCAACCAGATTTGGCGTTGGTTGGGTGGGACGGGTGATCTCGTCAACATCTATTCGATGTTCGGCATCGCTTGGATCATGGCGCTGTTCGAGGGCACCGTCGCCTTCGTTATGATCGCGGCCGCCATGAAATCCATGGATCCCGCGCTGGAAGAGTCGGCGCGGGTGATGGGCGCTTCCAAGCTGCGCACCGCGCTGACGGTCACCTTGCCGCTGGTCATGCCGGGCGTACTCGGGGCCACGCTGTTCGTGTTCGCCGAGATGCTGGGCTCGTTCGCCGCTGCCCTCGTGATCGGGATTCCGGCCCGCGTCTACGTCATCACCACGGCGATCTGGGATTCCACGCTCAGCTACCCGCCGGCCTACGGGCGCGCCTCGGCGATGGGGCTCACGCTGTTCGTCGTGATGTTCGCCATGCTGACCTTCTATCGCTGGGTCGTAGGCCGCGGCAGCTTCGCCACCATTACCGGCAAGGCGTTCCGGCCCCGCCTGATGGATATGGGGCGCATGGCTTGGCTGCTGTTCGGCGTATGTGCACTTTATGTCTTTCTCGCCGTGCTGCTGCCGATCGCCGCCCTGCTGCTCACCTCGTTCCAGCGTTTCGCGACGGCGCTGCTCGGCCAGGCGCAATATACGCTTGCCAATTACGAATTGGCGTTGGCGCTTGGTCCGGTGCGCACCGCGCTCGCCAACAGCCTGATGCTCGGCCTCGGCGTGGCAACCACGGGCGTCATCGTCATGGCGCTCCTGGTCTGGGTGATCTATCGCTCGCAACTTGCCGGGCGCGGCAGCATCGAATACCTCGTCATGTTTCCGCAGGCGGTGCCGCGCTTGGTGTTCGGCCTGGCGCTGCTGTGGGCATGGCTCAACATGCCAATCCCGATCTACGGCACGCTATGGCTGCTGGCGCTGGCCTATTTCACGGTCATGCTGCCGCTCGGCGTGCGAACCTTGGCCGGCGTTGTCCTGCAAATCGACAAGAGCCTGGAGGAGTGCGCGCGTGTTTGTGGCGCGAGCTGGCTCTATCAACTACGCACGGTCACTCTGCCGCTGCTCAAGCCCGGCGTACTCGCCGCCTGGTTGCTCATCTTCATGGCCTGCGTGCGTGAGCTCGGCGCCTCGGTGTTCCTGATGGGACCCAATGCCAAAGTGATCGCGCCCTCGATCGTGAGTGCCTTCGCCAGCAGCGGCATCGAGCTGACGGCAGCCATGGCGCTGATTCAGACGTTTACGGTGATTTTGGCGCTGCTGATCCTATTCCGGCTGACGCGCGGCATGACGAGGGAATTGACGTGAGCGCAGGCGCCACATGTATAGAGCTACGCGATCTCGTCATCCGTTACGGAGAGGTCGCGGCCGTCAACGGCGTCAGCTTCGAGGTGGCGCGCGGCGAGCACGTAACGCTGCTCGGGCCCTCGGGTTGCGGCAAGACCACGACCTTGCGCGCGATCGCCGGACTGGAACAGCCCGTTGCGGGCAGCATCGCGATCGACGGTCAAGTCATGTACGATGCCAAGACCCGCCGCAATGTGCCGACCGAGCAGCGCGGCGTCTCCATGGTCTTCCAATCCTATGCGGTATGGCCGCATATGACCGTGCTCGGCAATGTTGCCTACGGCCTGAAGGTACGCAAGCAAGGCCGGGCAGAGATTGCGGACAAGGTCGAGCGCGCCCTCGATCTCGTGCAGATGCGCCATCTCGCCGACCGGCCGGCCTCCAAGCTGTCGGGCGGCCAGCAGCAGCGTGTGGCGCTCGCTCGCGCCATCGCATTCTCGCCGACCGTGGTCCTGTTCGACGAACCGCTCAGCAATCTCGACGCCAAGCTGCGCGCCGAAATGCGCCTGGAATTGCGCGAACTGCAGCGCCAGCTCGGCATTACCTCCGTTTACGTTACCCATGACCAGGAAGAAGCGCTGGCCATTTCCGATCGCGTGATCGTAATGAATGTGGGTGTCATCGAGCAGATCGGCACCCCCGAAGAGATCTACAACCAGCCGCGCAATCGCTTCGTTGCCGATTTTGTCGGCTCCGCCAACCTGATCAGAGGCCACGTACGCGAGAGCTCGGCGGGTCCGAGTACGCTGCAGTTCGTCGCCGAGGGCGGGCACGTGCTCGAGGCCACCGCGGCTCACGCCTTGCGCGGCAATGAGACCGAGGTCGCCGTGCGCACGGCCTATATCGAGATCGGCAAAAGCAACGCTGTCAATCAACTGCCGGGTACCGTGCGGCGGCGCATGTTTCACGGCGACTTCGTGCAATACGTGGTCGACAGCCCGGTAGGCCAAATGATCGTGCGGCACCCGCCGACAAACCTCGTGCCCGAGGGCGAGAAGGTCGAATTATCCTTCTCGCCCGAGCACTGCGTGCTGCTCGAGGGCTGACGCTGGCAAAGTTCACGGCGCCGCCAATGCCTTTCAAACCGGGGCACTGCCGGCAATGACAAGCCGATGCATCAAGCGGCGCTCCCCCTCGGGATAATCGCCGTTTGCCTTGTGCATGGTGCGACGGTTGTCCCAGATCACGAGGTCACCGCGGCGCCAACGGTGACGATACTGATATTTCTGCCGCGTGGCATGCGCCGTCAATTCGTCGAGCAGCCGGTCGCTCTCGTTGCGCTCCATGCCGACGATGCATTCCATGCGATTGGGGTTCAAATAAAGGGCACGGCGGCCGGTTTCCGGGTGCGTGCGCACCAGGGGGTGGGTCGCGTCCGGCATCGCAGCCATTGCCGCCGCGGTAAGCTTGGCCACGCGCGTACCCTTCCGGCTGGAGTCATATTTGTGTACGACCTGGAGCCCATCGATCCGCCTCCTGAGATCCGCCGGGAGGTCCGCATATGCCGTGTACATGTTGCTGAACTGCGTATCGCCGCCCGTGCTCGGCACCACCACGGCATGCAGCATGGTCAGCGAACAAGGCTCGCGCATGAAGCTGTCGTCGGTGTGCCAGTGGGCGCCGTTAATGAGCCGCCCGCCGTCGCCGAGTTCGTCGCGATCCTCGCTGGATATGATGCTCACCTCGGCGCAATCGGGATGCTGCGCAAGCTGCGTGCGCCGAACCGGCACGCCAAAGATGCGCATGGCATCACGGAAGGCGACGGCCCCGAGCTGCTGGTCGCGGATGCAAAGCACGAGACGTGCAAGCAGAGCCTCGCGCAGTTCGGCCCGTGTGGGCTCGGCGAGCGGCGCATTCAGATTGAGACCGCTGACCGCCGCCGCCATCGGCTCCGATAGTTTTTCACAGCGCAAAGCCATTGCCGAATGACCCCGGTGGCGTGGCCTTTGGTGAGGCGGCGAAAGGGTACGTCCGCCGCTGACGCATGGCAATCGATCACCGCCATCGGCTGCGGGCGCTGCGGCCGCCCTCCCCGACGCTCGAGCCGACTTGCGTGGAGCGGCCGCCCCGGCGCCCGCTCGACCGCTCGCGCTCCCGAGACCGCCTGCGAGGGCTCGACAGCCGGTGGCGGCCGGCGTTTACTGGAACCGCAACGCGCATCGCAAGAGACGTCGGCGGCAACGTCCTGAACATGGCACTGGCGCGCCGCGCACAAGCAGCGCTGCCCCGGGGGATCGGCGCCCGTGGGCGCCTTGGAGGTTAGGTGATGCCCAAACGGCTCTCCAGTTCAGCCATCGAAGCCTACCGGCGCGAGGGCTATTGCTTCCCCGTTTCCGCGCTCAGCGCCAGCGAGGTCGCGCGCTACCGGGCCTGCCTGGAGCAGCATGAGGCGGGGACCGGGGCTCCGCTGCAGGGCAATTGGCGCCATAAGGCGCATCTTTTGTTCACCTGGGTCGATGAGATCGTGCACCATCCGGCCATCCTCGATGCTGCCGAGGATATTCTGGGTCCCGATCTCTTCTGCTGGACTACGAATTTTTTCATCAAGGAGGCAAAAAGTCCGGGCTTCGTTTCCTGGCATCAGGACGCATTCTATTGGGGGCTCAGTCGGGACGACGTCATGACCGCCTGGGTGGCGCTGTCGCCGGCCAATCTCGAGAGCGGGTGTATGAAGTTTCTGCCGGGATCGCAGCGGCAAGATCACCTCCAGCACGTCGATACCTTTCACAAGGACAACCTGCTGTCGCGCGGGCAGGAGATCGCCGTCGAGGTCGACGCCGGCGCCGCCGTCGATTGCATCCTCAAGCCGGGCGAAATGTCGCTGCACCACGTCAAGCTGGTGCACGGCTCGGAGCCAAACCGCTCGCCGGACCGTCGCATCGGTCTGGCGATCCGCTATATACCCACCGACATCAAGCAGCTCAAAGTTCGCGACTCCGCCACCTTGGTTCGCGGCGTCGACCGCTACCAGAACTTCGATCACGAGCCGCGTCCAACGCGCGACCTCAGCGAGGCGGCGCTGGCAGCTCACGCCGATGCCATTGCACGACAGGTGAAGGCGCTCTACTCCGGCACGGACAAGGCGGCGTTCCGCGCTTGACGGCGACGGAACAAGGCATCCTGCTGGGTGCACGCGCGGGCGGTTGTTGCTCGTGTACCACTGATATATCATGCCCTGCCTTTGTGCCGCGGCAGAACGCGAAGCCTATGGGGAGGTGACATGAGGATTACGCGCCGGGCTCTTCTGCACTCCATGACCGCAAGCAGCGCGGTGGCGGCGGCATCGCGCCTCGGCGCGCCGGCCATCGCCCAGAGCAAGCCTTGCAAGCTCGGCATCCTGGTGCCCCGCGCCGGTATTGCCGCGAGCCCGGGAATCAGCGGGCTCAGGGCC
>Ga0075434_100002051_pt1 | contig 17487 bp, 17 predicted proteins | sample RhiMethybrSRZTD3_FD_75298 | JGI IMG/M metagenome (GOLD analysis project Ga0075434, IMG submission 75298) | Populus rhizosphere microbial communities from Tennessee, USA - Rhizosphere MetaG P. TD hybrid SRZTD3 | ecosystem: Host-associated > Plants > Roots > Rhizosphere > Soil | place: USA... | reverse complement strand
AAAGTCTCGCGTTTCGAGTTGCGCCGAGAATTTAGGATGTAGGGGCGACCGGCGGTCGTCCCTACAAGCAATGTCACCGACGACACAACAACCCGTGAGATAAAAATTCCAGGAGCAGTCATATGACCAACAAAAAACACAAAATCATCGACGGCGACGGCCACGTGGTGGAAGATCATTCGGCGATAGTCGCGCGCATGCCGGAAATGTATCGCGACCGTTTCAACACGAGCCGGGGTGCCTATCCGCCCAACGACCATCTGCATTCCGCAAACGCGCACTTTCTTCCGCCGGGCGCCTTCGCTAAAGTCGGCCGCGGGGGTTGGATTGACTTTATGGAGGACGTCGGCCTTACGAGCGCCGTTCTCTATCCCACCAGCGGGCTGTCCTTCGGTCGCATCGTAAGTCTGGATTGGGCCGTGGAGCTGGCGCGCGCCTACAATAACTGGATGCACGATGAGTACCTCAGCAAAAGCGACCGATTTCAGGCGTTAGGCTTGATTCCGTTGCAGGAACCGCAGGAAGCTGTGACGGAGCTCCGGCGCATCGTCAAAGACCTCGGGTTTTGCGGCGCAATGCTGCCGAGCACGGGCGTGATGGGCGCACAGAACCATCTCGGGGATGAAAAATATTGGCCGATTTATCAGGAAGCCAATCGCCTGGAGTGTTGTATCGGCATTCACGGCGGCGTGCACGATCATATGGGTCTGGACGATATGACTCCTTACGCGCCGGTGAATGCGCTCGGCCATCCCTTCGGACAGATGGTCAATTTCGGCGGGATTTTATTCAACGGCGTGTTCGACAAATACCCCAAGGTCCGCTTCGGGTTCATGGAAGCGGGCTCGGGCTGGTTCGTCAACTGCATCGAACGTTTTGAGCGGGCCTGGACCAGCCATGTGCAATATGATCCGCGCGGTCGATTTCTGAAACTGCGCGACAAGGAATCAATCAGCGATTACATCCGGCGTCACGTCGATGAGGGACGCATCTTTGTCGGAGTCGAGGGCGATGAGCTTACCCTGCCCTTTGCCGTCAGTATTGTGGGCAATAAACCTTTCATCTTTTCGTCGGATTTTCCGCATGAAGTGAATAACGACACCTGCAAGGCCGAGCTCGAAGAACTGGACGAGAATTCACGCCTGACCCAAGCCGACAAAGACGCCGTTCGTTACGTCAATGCCGAAAGGTTCTACGGCTTGAGCGATTCTTGAGACTTTCGGCTCTGTCACGGCGCAGTCACACCGGCGGCGCCGATTCAGTCTCTTCCGGATTTTTCGTCGTGATCATTTTTGCCTCCCCCGGCGGGCGCTGGCTTTCAACAATGACACTCGCGCGACCCTCTGCTTAAAAAATGCCCCTCGCTTATCTCTGGTTGCTTCCTCTCGGCCTCGGTATTGGCGCCTTCGGAACGTTGATCGGCGCCGGCGGCGGATTCATTCTCGTGCCCATTTTATTGATTCTCTATCCGAACGAAGATACCGAGCTGATTACCAGTATTTCTCTTGCCGTGGTTTTCTTTAACGCGCTCTCTGGGTCATGGGCATACGGCCGCATGAAACGGATCGATTATAAGTCCGGCATAATCTTCGCCGTCGCGACGATTCCCGGAGCGATTTTGGGGGCCATATCTACGGCATACGTCCCACGCCACGCGTTCGATCTGATTTTTGGCGTTTTGATGATCACCGCAGGAATTTTTCTCTGGTTTTCGGCCAAAGATGAGCACAGCCATCTGACCGTCCAACGAACGGAACAAACCGCGGCTAAAAAGTCCGCGCACCGGACGGTGCGTGACCTCATCGACGCTGATGGTGTGCACTACCATTATGAATACAATCAAACAATCGGTATCGTGCTCAGCGTCTTCGTCGGTTTCGCTTCGAGTTTGCTTGGCGTCGGCGGCGGTTTCATTCACGTTCCGGCATTGAGCCGCTTGCTTAATTTTCCGGTGCACATTGCGACGGCCACTTCCCATTTCGTCCTCGCCATCATGGCGTTGACGGGAACTCTAGTGCACATTGCGCGGGGTGTCTTCGAACATGGAGTTCGGCGTACGGCAATTCTCGCCGTGGGAGTCTTGCTCGGCGCGCAGATTGGTGCGCGCCTCTCGAACCGAGTCGGCGGCAAATGGATTATCCGCGGCCTCGCGCTGGCTTTGATTTTCGTCGGTATTCGGCTTATCTGGCCGGAGATTTAAGCGCCGCGCCGTCAGGATGGCCCACTCGTGGATGAGTGTCGTAACACTCGAAGCCATTGTCATCTCGAACGAACGTGAGAGATCTTTCTTCTGTTTTCGACTACATACGAAGCAAGATTGAGGCACAGTTTCGGTGCCGAAAGTTAGTAGAAATCAAATTTCGCGTTTCTTCCGGCAAGGAGAGTTGCATGAAATCCCGGCGATTGGCCGCCTTTCTCGCTTTGATTGTGAGTCTTTGCCTTTCAGCTTCACAACCGAAAGCGCAAAGTCTTACGAACTTTCGCATCGCCAACGGCACCAGCGGCGAGAATCCCGCAGCGCTATGGGTCGGCATCGACCAGGGCTTTTTTCGCAAGCACGGTCTTGATGTCGAGGTCATCTATATGCGGGTGGGATCGCTCGCCGCATCGGCCTTGGTCTCCGGTGATGTAAACGCCGTGCTCACGAGCTCCAATGCTGTGTTGAATCTTGCGGCCGGCGGTTTGGACGTCGTCATCATCGGCGCGCTCTTCCAACGGCCGGAAGGGGATTTCATCGCGCGGCCGGAATTGAAGAAAGCCGAAGACCTGAAGGGCAAATTGGTGGCGATCCAGAGTATCGGCGGCGGCGGATGGGCCAACAACATGCTGGCAATGGACTACCTCGGTCTCGATCCAGAGCGAGACAATATTCGCTTCATCGTTTTGGGCGATCAGCCGTCCCGAATTCAAGCTCTTGAAACCGGCCGCGCCCAGGCCTCCTGGATGGGCTCTACCTTCAGCGCGCCGCTCAAGAAAAAAGGCTATACACTGCTGGTGGATCTCAGCCGCGCGCCAATTCCGTACGTCGGTTCATCGCTGGTGGTGCGGAAGAGCGCGGCGCATCAGGAAGCAAAAACCTATGAGGCGTTGCTCAAGGGCACGATCGATTCGCTGCGTTTCTTCCAGAAACCGGAAAACAAGCCGGTTATCCTGCGGGTCATGGCGAGACATCTGCGACTCAACCGGCTGGAGGAGGCGGAAATCGGATACAACGCCATGGTGGCGGCCTACAGCAACGATCTACGACCGAAACCCGAGGGGCTGCAGAAGATCTATTCTATTCTCGCGCGCACCAATCCCAAGCTTCAGAGCTTGAAACCGGAAAGCATCCTCGACAGTACGTTCATTCAGCGAATTCAGTCGAGCGGCTACTGGAGGTGACCATTATCAAATAATTTTGTGCTGATACTGCCGCGCTAGAAGCTGACCTTCGCCCGTAAATCAAGCCTCCCCCAGATTGAATGGTACGAAGCTCGCCATCACTGCTTTCGCTAGCGCCCGACTCTGCCGCGCAATTGGCTATCGAAACACGCTTGGACGCTTGCTCAAGGAAGGAAAGACCGGGTTTTGCAAAATAAAAAGAATGAGAAGAATCAGACGCGGCGACATTACTGCGTATCTTTTCTTTTCAGATTGGAGTTTTTCAGGAGCCAGTTCTCGATCATTTTTCTTTTAAAGCGCCATTGATTGCCGACTTTGAATGCCGGCAGCTCCTTATCCGCTAATAATCGGTAGACTGTAAATTTGTCGACGTTCAGGTATTCCGCTACTTGCTCCAGCGTCAGAAGTTGTTCGGGCATAGGTTTGTTGTCCTCGGCTCAGCGTTTTGGAGCGTAAGCTTCCTTTACACTTTTGATTCTCGGCCCAACCGGGCGATTTTGGGGATGAATTCATATTTCAAATAACTAACAATAGCAAGTGCCACCTGTAGCCGAAAGAAGCCAACGTCGGCATAGCGAAAATTGAATTTCCTACGTGCGAAGTCAGCGCCCGGTTATGGGTCAAGGGCTACTTCGCCGCACAGATCGTAATTTCGACCAGCGTTCCGGGGGTAAGCACCGCGCCCACTGCCGTGCGGGTCGGCAAATTGGCACGATCCACCCATTCCATCCATGCCACGTTCATCTCGTCCTTGAGCGCAGCATCGGCCATATAGACGGTTGCACTCAAAATACGCGATTTGTTCGTGCCCGCTTTCGCCAGAACGGCGTCAATTTTTTTTAGCACCTCCGCAGTCTGTCCCCTCATATCCAGGGATTTGTTGTCCGCCACCGTGCCTGACAGAAAGACCAGATCTCCGAACACCGCCGCGTTGCAGTTCCATTCGCGTGGGTTGATGCGTTGAATATCCATTTTTTTCCTTCTCCTCGAGCGCTGAGCGTCCGCTCGTCGCCCTGGTATTGACTATTATAAAATTTCTCTCCGCCTTCACTCTCTGCGTTTCCTACGGGTCGCAGCCTTTCGCACCTGATTCCTCACTTCTCACGCCTTACGTCTAAACGGGAGGCCTTCTCTCGTACCACTTCATCTGTTGTTGATAGGTATAACCGGCGCGCAAAACGCTTGGTTCATCGAACGGCTTCCCGACGAGCTGGAGCGCAATCGGCAGTTGATTCTCAGAAAACCCGCACGGCACCGACAACGTCGGCAAGCCGGTCAGATTGAACGGGCCGTGATATTCTGGCACCACATGCTTGAAAAGTGTGTCGATCGGTCCGACGTCCTCCACGCGCGGCGCGGGACCCCCCTGATTGGGCAGCGCCAAGCAATCCACTTTGGTGAACACCTCCGCCAGCTCGGCGCGACAGCGGCTACGAATTCTCTGCGCCTGAATGTAATCGGCCGAGCCCGTAAGCAATCCCAGATAAATGCGCGCGCGCCGCTGCGGCGCGCCGGTTTTCAGCACCGTCGCCGCATCGCTTTTGTGCGCCGCCCAGAATTCGTTGTAGTAGATGACGGCATTGGCGATGGTGGCCAAATCAAGCGTCGGCACTTTTACTTCTTCGATACGCGCTCCCAAAGTCTTGAGCTGCGCAATCGCTTCTTCGACTCGCTTCAGTACGATCGGATCCGTGCGCGGCGCGCATTCGTCGATGTAGGCGCGCGGCACGCCGATCGCCATGCCTTTTACATCCTCCCGGAGAACGCCCGTGTAATCGACCACTGCCATGCTGCTCGAAGTCGGATCTTTGGGATCATGACCGGCGATCACGTTCAGCATGTGCGCAAGATCTTCCACCGCACGCGCCATCGGCCCGCAATGATCCAGCGACCAGCTGAGCGGCGCCAAGCCGAATCGGCTGACCCGGCCATAGGTCGCCTTCAATCCGGCGAGACCGCAGAATGCCGAGGGGTTGCGAATCGAGCCCGCAGTATCCTCGCCCAATGAACCGAGACACAAGCCGCCGGCCAGCGCGGCGCCTGAACCGGTGCTCGATCCGCCTGTGATGTGTTCGGTGTTCCAGGGATTCCGCGGTACCGGCAGGTCCGCGTCGGGCAGACTGCTCATATGTAACTTGCCCATGATGATCGCGCCGGCTTCGCGCAATTTCCGCACGGCCGTCGCATCGCCGACACCTTTCGTGAACTGGCGGATCCGCGCCGGTGCGCCTTCCACGTCCAACTGGTCTTTGACGGCAACGGGGATGCCGTGCATCGGCCCGCGCCATTTTCCCTGCTGAATTTCCCGCTCCGCCTGACGTGCATCCATCATGGCGCGCTCAGCCATGAGATTGATGTACGCGTGCAGCTTTCCATCGACTGCCTCGATGCGATCGAGCACCGCACGAGTCAATTCGACGGGCGAGAGCTTACGATCTCTGATGAGCTGCTGCGCCTCATGAATGGTCAAATAATAGAGCGGCTTCTCTGCGATTCCCATGGCATCACTCCTCTTGCTTCAAATCATCGACAAAGATCTCTCATTTGAGTCGAGGTGACAGCATGCGGCTCGGTTGCTCGTTACCTGTGATTTCGACCTAAGCGAGAAATCTTTTTCAAGTCCTTATTTCCCCGTCCACTCGGGCCGAAACACCGGGCCCAATTCCTCTGAACCGAGATCCACCGAATGGAGCTGCTTCAAGTTCTCCACGTAGAGCTCGATAATTTTCGCAAAGTCTTCGAGGTCGCCTGCCTTCGCTTCCAAACCTTCCCGGCGCAAAACCGCGAGAAGATTCTCTTCAATCAGTTTGTTCATCTGTCCCTCCGAGACGGCATGCTTAAATTGCTGCGCGATCAGCCTTGTTACTCAGTGCGAGCGGACTCTAATCGTCTATTTTGACCGTCGACTGCCGTCGACTCTATCGTCTTCACGCAATTTCCGTCAAGCTCCCGTCGTAGCAGAAAACCGCCCGGTAATCGGTTTCCGCTCGTCAGGTCTCGGTTAAAAATCGCACCCCTGGGTAGAATTGGGCGTCTTTTGTCGTGCTTTCCGCGGTAGAAGCACCCGCAAGCTCGATGCTTATCCGTTAACTCACAACTTACTTCGGGCATATCGATTGCTCGAAGCAATCGCGGCATGCGGCGTAGCAACCAGATGTTCCGCACGCGAATTTATGTCGAAGTCCCTCTCGAGTTTAAGATCCCGATTGATCCTTCTGCTCCTCACAGCGCTGCTTCCAGCGCTTGCTTTGATGCTCGATAGCGCGGCCAAGTATCGCGACCTGACAGCAGCGCAAACCAAACAGAATATCCTGATGGCGGCGCGCGCCATCGCTTCCGAACAGGATCGAGCACTGGACAATGCTCACGAGTTTCTCGTCACCGTTTCTCGAATCCCACAGGTGCACGAGATGAATCGAACGGCATGCAGCAAGATCCTCGCAGGCCTGTTAGAGCCCCGTTACGCTGACCTGGTCGTTGCCGATCGAAGCGGCGATCGCGTGTGCACTGCATTAGCCCGGGACAACTCTCTCGCAAGCTCCTTCAATCCAGACCGCAGCATCGAGTCTCGCGATTTTGTTGTGGGCAGCATACGTCGGCATGATGCGAGCGGGAAAAGCCTTCTCGACGTGAGTTATCCGCTGTTCGACCGTCCGGGCGTGATCCGCGGTGCTGTTTCTGCGGTTTTGGATCTGACTTGGATGAGCCGGACGACGATCGATACGCATTTGTATCCCGGTGCGACATTTACGCTGCTCGACAGTAACGGTTTAGTCCTTCTGCGGTATCCGAACGACCATGAATGGATCGGCAAAACGATCTTCACCGACGCCGCAGAGTTAAAACTGTTTTCTTCGGGAAACGGAACTGTCGAAACCGTGGGTCCGGACGGAACTCGCCGACTGTTTGGAATAAGCCGGTTGAAAAACTCGGTCGGCGGACAAACAACGTATGCCGCGGTCGATCTGCCGGTCGATATTGCGTTTGCGAAAACCCGGGAGATTCTTATTGATCAGTTAATCGTTTTGGCCATACTTTCCGCGATAGTTCTTGGCTCCACTTGGTTCGGCACGGATATCGTGGTTCTGCGCCGCATCCGCGATATCATTACGGCGACGAAAAGAATTGCCGCAGGCGATTTACGGGCCCGGACAATTCTAGTCCATGACCACAGTGAGCTCGGGCAGATGGCGCAGGCGTTCAATCATTTAGCCGAGTCTTTGGAAAGACGCGAAGTAGAGGCGGTGCGGTCGAGCAAGCAGATTCATGAGCAACGGCAACAACAGGAGGCGCTTTACGATCTCAATCGCGGCATCACTTCGACGCTCGACGTCGAAAGCGTTCTTAGGATTCTGCTTGATCATATCGCGCTACTTTTCTCTTCGTATACGGTTACCGTGAGTTGGATCAATCCGCAGACGAGGCTTCTTGAAACGATTGCGTCTCGAGAAGGGACAGGAAACGATGTCTCCGGCCGCGATTTGCTCGCCGCCGGGTCGTTGCCGCTACTCGTTTTGCAACGGCAGACTCTGCTCAGCATTGCCGATGGCCGGGTGGATGCCGGAGCCGCGGATCCCGACATTTTTATCCGTCATGGCTGGGTATCCTACCTTGGCCTTCCACTGATGGTCAAAAACGAAGCTCTCGGTGTTCTTTCGTTTTACAGCCGGGAAGGGCGCGAATTCACCCGCGATGAAACTACATTTCTTAACGCGCTCGTCAATGAAGCGGCGATTGCCATTCATAACTCGCAGCTCTTTGAGCAAACCAAAGAGCAGGCTGCGCAGTTGGAAAAATCAAATAAAATCAAAGACGAATTTCTCGGCGTCATGTCGCACGAACTCCGCACACCGCTCAATATCATTATGAACTACTCGGAGGCCCTACGCATGGGAACGTTCGGTGAGATTGCCCCCGACCAGGTACGCGCAACGGATAAAGTCAGACAACAAGCAAGTCACCTGCTCTCGTTGATCAATGGCATCCTGGAAATCACAAAGATAGAAAGCGGCACAGTGTCGATCGAAGCGCGTTCGGTCGAGCTGAACGGCTTAATCGCAGAGCTAAAATCGGATTACATGCTGCCGACGGAAAACGGTATTGCGCTGATATGGGACTATACCGGTGCGCTGCCGAGTATCGTCAGCGACCGGCTGAAACTCAAACAGATTCTGACCAACTTAATCAATAACGCGATCAAGTTTACCGAACACGGATCCGTCACGGTCTCGGCGGCCGTTTCGCGCGAAAAAAGCAGTGTTGAAATCCGCGTCTCCGATACCGGTCCCGGAATACCCGTCGAACTGTTGCCATTTGTGTTCGACAAATTTCGGCAAATTGACAGTGCGACAACCAGAAATTACTCGGGCGCAGGCCTCGGTCTCTACATCGTCAAAAATTTTGTCCAAATTCTGGGTGGCACAATCGACGTGCGCAGCAAAGTCGGTGACGGGACGGTGTTTACGGTAAGCTTCCCATTGGCGCTGGACAGCAGAGAAGCAGAAAAACCAGCCGCGCTGCCGAATACAGCCGAACTCCGTACGTTCAACTAGGAGACACGAGTGATCACGATTTCAATATTCTGGCGCCTCGTTCTTAGTCACGTCGGAATCTTGCTGCTCTCCGGCGCCGCCTGCTTCTATTCGATAATGCAACTGGGAGCTTTGAGCGGAGCCGCCCGGAGCGCTCTCGACACCCACCAGCGGATGATCGCCTATCAGGAAGGCCTGACCGAGGCTTTTCTGTCGGAAGTGCGTTACGGCGGCAAATATCTCATCGACCATAGCAACGTCCGCTACGATCAACTGCTTCAGTTCAAGAGGGAATTCGTCAATTACCTCGAGATCCTCAAGCGGTTTGGACAGCCCGAATCCAGTTCACTTTCCACAATCGAGCGCCTGCACGATCAATATCACGAGCTTTTCGACCGTGAAGTGACATACGTTCGTGCCAATCAAAATTATGCTCAGAGCCGCTACCAGCAAGAGCGTGACAAGTTAGTCGAAAGCACCCTTGGCGAGCTTGATCATCTGAAAACGCAACTACGGGAGGGATTGAAAAATAAGCTCGAGAATCTCGATCAAGCTGCGCGCACTGCGCGAGAAATAGCAAGCGTAAGCACCCTCGTCGTGTTGATCTTGGGAATTTTGATTTCGCTCACGGTCAGCCGGACGATGGAGGCTTCCGTTATCAGACCGGCGGCACCGCCTCACAGCAGCGCTTCTTCGCTCGACGCCACATCAGTCGAGCACCCAAGCCTCACTGAACGGGTACAACAATGGGTGATGCGCCAGGCGCTGAGAAAGAGCAATTAATGAACCGTGTGGCTAAAATCCTGAAATTGTTTCCGGACGCCATGCCGCGGTTTCGGGCTTTGCATGCGTTCATAGCTTTGAGCGCCTGCTCAATCCTTACCGGATGCACGACTGTAGATCACGGTAGAAGCTCAACTATGGCGCCGGGACCGATCGTACAGACGCCTGGCGATTTCGAAGCAGCGCTAAAACAGAATCAGGCCGTATTAGCCGAGCGCAAGGGTGGCGCGGACCTGGCCCTGTACAATATCGGCGTAATTCTGGCGCACCCCGAGAATCCTAAAAAAGACCAAGGTAAGGCGATCAATTGTTTCAAAGCCTTGGTTGCAGAATATCCGCGCAGTATCTACGCGGAACCATCGAAGGTATGGATTGATCTTCTCGACCAGCAGCGCAAGCTCAAAGAGGAACGACAAAAGGTCGCCGAAGAAAAACGCGGCTTGACGCGCGAAAAGGAAATGCTCGTGCAAGAGCGACAAAAGCTCTATTACGAGAATGAGAAATCGCAGCAGCTCGATACGGAAATCGAAAAGAGACGGCGCCAGTCGTTACGCCGTTAACCCGTCGCGGATCTCCGCACAGTCAACAGCGCCTACATAAGCGCGGCCTCTTACACTGCTGCCGCGCTGTTTCTAGCGCGGCTGCGCGATAACATCGACGATCGCGGGTTTGCCGCTCTCGACGATTTCGATCGCTTTATCCAAGGCTGGCCCGAGCTGATCGGGCTCGGTAATCGGACCAAAGCCATCGACGTGAAGCGCCCGGGCAATCGTCGCCAGGTCCGGCGCCGGCTCTTCGATGCGAATTCCGATGCCCTTGTTCTCTACCGGCCGTTGGCGCACCCGTGCCATGCGCTCCTGATGCTCTTCGTCGTTGTAGTAAGAACGGTTGTTGAGCACTACCGCGAGCAAAGGAATCTGGTACTTGGATGCGGTCCAGAGCGCGTTCGACGTCATCAAGAAATCGCCGTCGCCTATGATTCCGACGCAGAGACGGCCGCTCTCCTTGAAACCGAGTGCTGCCCCGATCGATGAAGGCAATCCGTAACCGACGCCGCCGCCGCGCCCGCCGCCCATGCCATGCGCCGGCTCCGTGATTTCAATCGCTTCGCGCCAGCGCCGCCCATGCGCCGACACCAGCGCCCACGATTTTCCTTGCACTCGTTTATTGATCTCGCCGAACAAGCGCGCTTGTGAGATCGGCTTTTCATTCCAGGTTTTTTCCATCCACTCCTGGCTCTTCTTTCGCGTTGATTGATAAATCCCTTCGATTTTTCGCCGCCGCTCTTGGACTTGTCTGCTGGAGTCTTTGTTAGCGCTGAGCCGTTCCCGGACCTGCTCGAGCAATTGCGGCAGCGCCACCGCCGTATCGGCTGCCATCGGGACGTGCACGGGCAGGAGCCACATATTGTCGCTCACCCAGCTCTGCCGTTCGAGATCCAGCAAAGTGATGTGAATAAGTTTGCAGCTCGGCGCAATGATCGGCGCGAAATTGCCGCGCTCGCGCACCGATGGGCCGAGCGGCACGCCTAGACTCGGCACATCGAGCGCCAAAACCACATCGGCTCCGCGCAATGCCTCTTCGCGCGCATTGGTCAGATTCAATGGATGCGTGCTAGGGAAAGCGAAACGTCCGTCGCCATCGATCACCGCCGCCCCGAGCGCTTCCGCGAGATCTAGCAGCGGCGGCAACGCCTTGGGATTGCGGCCGACTTCCCCGGCAACGATCACCGGCCACTCTGCTTCGGCGAGAAGCCGCGAAGCATTGCGCAGCGATTCTGGATTCGCACCGGGGCCGGGCGGCGGCCGAAACAGCTGCGCGTGGGGCACGATCATCGGTTTGTTGACTTTCGCTTCCTGAACATCCGTGTCGAGGCAGATGTAGACCGGCCCTTTCGGCTCGGTCATCGCGATCCGATAGGCTTTGAGAAACGATTCCGCGACGGCGTCGACCGAATTGGGCTGGTCGTCGAATTTGACGTACTCGCGCACCGCATTGCCTTGCACCAATGCCGTGTGCACCCAATCGGTGGAGCGTCGGTTCGTGGTATCGAGCGGGCCGCCGCCCCCGAGATTGAGGATCGGTGTGCGGTCGCACCAGGCGTTGAAAATCGCCATGCTGGCGTGTTGTAACCCGACGATATCGTGCAGGCCCGTGGCCATGATCTCACCTGTCGCCCGCGCGTAACCGTTGGCGAGCGCGACAGCGATCTCTTCGTGGGTACACATGATCAGCTCCGGCCCCTTGCCGGTCTCGAAATTCACCAGCGAATCGTGCAAGCCGCGATAGCTCGCACCGGGATTGAGCGCGATGTATTTGATGCCCAGCTCGCGCAAGACTTCGACCATGAGATCGGAACCGTACTGGGCGTTGCTCTTGCGGCCGATTCCCGCCGACCAGATTTCCGCGCCCCCTTTTACCTCTGCCATTTTTCCTCCCGAGTTAATTGCGAATTCGCTCGAAAATTAGCGATCCTATTCACCGCGAAGATCAGAGTGCGGCAGAGCCGCAACCAAAGAAATCGGATAATTCACCACAGAGCACACGGAGTTCACAGAGAAAAGAGGGAGGGATGTTGATTTTCAAAAATAATCTCTCTCTGTCTTCTCCTCTGTGCTCTCCGCGAACTCTGTGGTGAGTTTTCCGAGAGTTTGCGCAAGCCGCGCAGATGTTCATCTACAGTAGTACGAAGGCCACGAAGGTTTCTGTCATGCGAACATTTTTCCCCTTTTACTTCGCGCTTTTCTTCTGCTCCGTCGAAAAGACCGGCGTCCTTCGCTACGGCAGCGCGGCCGCTGCCTACTCAGGAGGTCGGTCTAAGCCGGTTTCCCGAGTAGCGCGCAGCGCGTATCGCGGGATGGTCGTCCTCAGGAAATGGTCCGTTTTCATCTCCTGTCGGCGAGCGTCAAGCTCATGAATCACGTCGTGGTGGAAAACTCTCTATCTCCCCAGCCGCTCCAGAGTGGCAACATAGTCGCGCACACCTCGCGCCACGTCGTATGCGGGTTCGTAGCCGAGATTTCTCTCCGCCGCCGATATATCGAACACGCAATAGCTTTGCTTGCTTCGACCCAGCTTGCTCGGGCCAGGGCCGAGTTCGATTCTGTGATTGGGAAACAATTTGGCCGCGGCATTCAAGAATTCCCGCGGCGTGGATGCCTTTCCGGTACCGATATTGAACGTCCATTCCTTCGGAGTCGCTGCCTTCAGCGCAAGATAAACCGCGCGTCCGACGTCGCCCACGTACACCGCATCGTTCAACTGATCACCGCCCTGAGGGATATTCCAACTCTCGCCGCTGCGCGCTTTCTCGATCAACTGGCCGTAAAACGACAGCGGTCCGTGACGCGCTTCTTTTCCCGGGCCGTAGATCGACACGAACCGCAGCGCGATGAATTCGATGCCGTAGGTTTCACGATAGTACCGACCAAGCTCTTCGCAGCAGAGCTTGATCGAGCCGTAGAGATCCGCCGGTTGTTTCGGATACTCTTCCCGCACAGGCTTGCAAGTTGGCGGCGCGTATTCGCCGGTGATTTCACCATAGGCGGCTTTCGAGCTGGTGAAGACAACCCGTTTGATTCCCTTGTGCCGGGCTGTTTCTAACACGTTAATGGTGCCGTCGAGGCCGACATTTACCGCAAGCCGCGGATCCGCCTCCGCGGGCTCCGGCATCAACGCTGCGAGATGCGCGATGTGCGTGATCTGATGCCGGTCGACAATTTTTTCCAACGTTGCGCGGTCGCAAATATCGCCGATTTCGATATCGACTCGATCCTTAATATCGGCCATCAACGTAAGATCCACCCGATTATCCATCAGCACCGGCCGCTCGCCGTCTTGCACCATCAAGCGCGCGGCCACCGCGCCGTTCACGCCGAGACCGCCAGTAATCAGAATGCGCATTTTCAATTTCTCATCAGCATTTCTTCTATCCGGTTTCGCGCGCCTTTGTCCAGCGCGGCATTGGGTTTCCGTTCGTTGATTTTTGCCATCAGACGCTCGATGTGAGACACGAAACAGACGGTTGACACCGCTTCGCTCCGCTTAGTAGAACCAGAAAACAAAGAAGGAGAATGAAAATGACCGATAGAAATAACTGGCAACCTCCGGAGTTTGTCTCCCGCGATCGTTGCATCAAAGACACCGAAGAAATTCTTGGCATGCCCGACGTGCCGATTAAAAGCACCGAGGACATCTTTCGCGTCAACGTTTTAGGAATGGACTGGGACCTCGGCATAGTCGTTCACGAACCGGTGGACGCAACTCGGATTCCCACGGGCGCCGACGGCAAGAAAGCAGGATTTTTTCTACTGCACGGCGGCTCCAGCGATTTCAAAGGTATCGAGCGCCACGCGAAGCTCCTCGCGAGTAAATTTGGCTTTCGCGTCATTGCCGGCACATTCCCCGGCCGTTTTTATTTTCCCGATCCGAACCGCGATTGGCCGGACGACACGATCCACGCCGACGGCACGGTGCGCACGCCCATCTGGAAACAGGGCGAAACGATTGGCTCAGATCAGTACGAGGTCGTAAAAGATCCGTCCAAGCGCAACCGTTACGGGACGCGTACTCTCGCGCGAGCAAACCCCGAGAGCGATTTCTGGTATCGCATGGCGGCGTGGCCTGCGGCCTTCGAGGATGGGATGATCGAAGCCTGCCGCCGGCATTTTCCGGAACGGGAATTTTCAGTTTACGGCCAGGGCCATTCCACCGGTGGTCCGTTTGTATGCATGCTGTCGCAGCGCATTCGCAACATGGCGGGCGTTTGCGCCACCGAGCATTCCCCGTTCGGCTATATCTGCCGCGACCGCGACATTTGGGGCGGGGATATGGGAAAGATCAGCGGCTATGAAAAACCCGAGAAGAAAGGCCAAGGCCGCTCCGATCCGTTCAATGAGCTTTACATCCGCACCTGGCGTGATCTCGCGCGCTATCTGGGCCCCGAGTCGCTGGGCCAGGAAGGACCCACCGCGTTGATGCGTCTGCCGGCGATTATGGAGGACATCTTCGATGCCTGGGACAAAGCCAAGGGCCGGCCGCAGTTCAAAGCGGAATACATCGTGACTCACGCGATCACCGACTCACTCGCCGAGGGCGCGCGGGTCAGCGCGGCGCGATTGAAAATGAACAAGGACGAAACTGAAGCGCTCGTGAATCGGTTTGTCGGCTACACACGGGAGCTCTCGGGCTCCAACGTGAAACCCGTCCCGCCTTTTCTCTTCGAGATCTCCAAAGACAGCCGCGATCATAGCCCGGAAGTTTACGCCGAAGCCATCATGCCCGCTTTCCGCGCGATGAAACCCGCGCCGAAAATAGGCATCACCCGGTTTGGCGCCGGCGTGCACAGTTTCTGGAAACCGGAAAAAGATCTTCCCGCCGGCATCGTGCCGTCGGTGATTAAATCGTGGAACGAAGCGGTGACCAACGGATATTTCGCGTGATCAGATCGAACGAGGAGAGCTGAATGAAGATTGCTCTTTATTATGCACCGAGCACCTGCGCGCTCGCCCCCTACGTGACCTTGACCGAAGCCGGCGCCGATTTCGAGGTCAGGCCGCTCAATCACCGTAAACGGGAGAATTTCTCGCCCGAGTACCTCAAGATCAACCCGAAGCACAAAGTGCCTTCGCTGGTGGTCGACGGCACGGTGTTGACCGAGAACGTCGCGATCCATCAATGGGTCCATCGCACTTTCCCTCACGCGAGAATCCTGCCGCCCGATCCGTGGGATGAATTGCAGGCGATCTCACTGCACAGCTGGTGCGCCAGCGGCATTCACCCCTATTTGAGCCGCATCAACAATCCCCAGAAAGTCTGCGATGTGACCGGAACGTCCGAAAGCGTGGTCAAGCTCGCGACGGAATTTTTATTCGAGGCGTTCAAACTCGGCGACGATTTGCTTACCGGACGTGAATACTTCTTTGACCATTTCACTGCCCCGGATGCTCACTTCTTTTGGTGCTGTCGCCGCGCCACCCAGATGGGTGTTGATATCTCTGACTTCCCGAACGTTGCCGCGCATTACAAACGAATGCAGGAGCGCCCGAGCGTCAAGAAGCTGCTCGCCTACGACAAGGAACTGAACCAAGCTTTTACCGACACGGCTTAGGCGATTGTTGACTTGGCCTAGCGTCTGCCGTCTCAGTGTGATGCCGCCAAACGCGCCGCGTGAGCGCCAAGAGCCGCCAATGAAAAGAAGCACTGAACGAATCTTAACTACCCATGTCGGCAGCCTGCCGCGACCGGCGGATTTGCGCGCCATGTGGGCGACGAAGAATCCGACGGCGGAAGATGAAGCGGCGTTGCAAACCCGGCTGCGCTCGGCTGTCGGTGAAGTCGTGCGCTCACAGAAGGACGTGGGCATCGATATTCCAAACGACGGGGAGTTCGGCAAACCGATGCGTGCGTCCACCGATCGCGGCGCCTGGGGCAATTACATTTTCGACCGTGTCTCCGGCTTCACGCCGACTTCGGCCGTGACTATTGCACCCGATACTGCCGAGGCTGGCGCGCCAATGCGCATTGTGGGAGTGCGCTGGGAGCAGCGCGAGTTCGCCGAGTTCTATGCCGACACCGGCCTCGGTGCGCCCAGCACTCCTGCCCTGCGTCCCACCTGCACCGGCCCGATCGCTTACACGGCGCAGCAGTTTCTGTGCGACCAGCTCGTCAACTTGAAGCTCGCCTGCAACGACGCGGGCAGCGAAGATGCGTTTGTCAGCGCCATCGCGCCGGGCAGCCTGGAAATGTTCTGCCGCGATCAGAACAGCTACTACCCGACCACGGAGAAATTTCTGGAGGCGATTGCCGATGCGATGCGCGAAGAGTATCGCGCCATCGTCGATGCCGGCTTCATCCTCCAGCTCGATGACCCGGGTCTACCCGGGGCCTGGGACATGCTCGATCCGCGGCCGACTGTGCAGGAGTACCGGCGCTACGCGACACGGCGGGTGGAGATTTTAAATCACGCCCTCGAAGACATCCCGCTCGATCGCGTGCGCTATCACATTTGCTGGGGCAGTTGGCACGGGCCGCACACCACCGATTTTCCGCTACGTGACATCGTCGATGTGATGCTCCGTGTCAATGCTCAAGCCTACTTGATTGAAGCCGGCAACGTCCGTCACGAACATGAATTCAAAGTCTGGCGCGACGTGAAGCTCCCCGCCGGAAAGATTCTCATCCCGGGTGTCATCAGCCACTCCACCGATCTGGTCGAGCACCCCGAACTTGTGGCCGATCGCCTCATCGCGTTCGCTGAACTCGTCGGCCGGGAAAACGTCATCGCCGGCACCGACTGCGGTCTCGGCGGCCGCGTCCATCCGCAAATCGCCTGGGCCAAGCTTCGCGCGCTCCGTGATGGCGCCGCAATCGCGAGCAAAAAATTGTGGAGCTGAATTCAAACTGCCTGTGCTAAAACAGCGCCAAGATAGCCTGTAACTCACGATCTTCATTTTCTTCTCGTATCCAGAACCGCATCGGGTGTCGAGAAGCTGCACCTGAGCGATCCGACACTACGAAGCGCTTGCCAGCAGCGGTTGGGCAATTAAGCAGCCCATGCTGCTGGTTTCATGGGCGGGCGCAGACACAGACTGAGCACGGCGGAAGTGAATAGCATGCCGATGAAGATGCTAAAGGACAGGTAATAACTTTCCGTGTAGTCGAAGAGCAACCCGAAGAACGGCGGGCCGCCGGCTGAAAAGACGCTCGTCACCAGCGATCCCATACCGCGAATTTTTCCCAACGAGATGCGGCCGAAAAAATCGGCCCAAATCGTTTCCGCTAAGATCGCAGT
>Ga0075434_100002050_pt1 | contig 17489 bp, 17 predicted proteins | sample RhiMethybrSRZTD3_FD_75298 | JGI IMG/M metagenome (GOLD analysis project Ga0075434, IMG submission 75298) | Populus rhizosphere microbial communities from Tennessee, USA - Rhizosphere MetaG P. TD hybrid SRZTD3 | ecosystem: Host-associated > Plants > Roots > Rhizosphere > Soil | place: USA... | reverse complement strand
ACCTGCGCGAGCCGGCTCCGCCACGAGAGCGCCGGCCGCAGCCCATCCTCGGCCGGATCGGTGTTGAACGGCGAGATCCCGTAGAGCGCGATCCCACAGCGGGCGGCGTCGAAGCGGGTGTCGGGGAGTCGCAGAGCGGCCGCGCTGTTCGCAATGTGGCGGGTGAGGTGCGCATACGGCTCAGTCGCCTCGCGGAAGCGCTCGACCTGGTGCGCCGCGAACGCCGTGTCCGAGTCGGCGGTCGCGAGATGGCTCATCAGCCCGACGACGTTCGCCGGCGGCTGCGGCAGCTCGGCGAGGCCCCAGCGTCCCATCCCGGTGTCGAGCTTCAGGTGCACCGGCATGTCCTCCGGGATCTCACCGCTGACGGAGATGACGAGCTCGAGCCGCGCCTCGCGCGCCTCGGCGAGCTCGTCGGTGGGGCACATCACGATGATCCGCGCCTCAGGGAGCTCGCGGCGCAGCTCGACAGCTTCGGGGACGGTAACCACGCAGAGGGCCGAAGCCCCGGCGTCGAGTGCCGCCCGCGCGACGTCGCGCGCGCCGTGGCCGTAGCCGTTCGCCTTCACGACGGCCCAGAGCTCGGCCCCGTCGAGCGCCTCGAGCAGCCGCCGCGCGTTGTGGCGAATCGCGCCGAGGTCGATCGTGATCTCGCTTCGGTGCATGCGTCTAGTCTCGCGCGAGAGCGCGCGGGAGCGCCTCGACCACGTCGCGGGCGATGAGGCCGTAGCGCTGCTCCGCTTCGTGCGAGGCGCGTTGCTGCGCCGCGCAGGCTGCCGCGGCCGCCCGCCGCGGCTCCATGCCTTTGGCGAGGAACGCCGCCGTGACGCCCGTGAGGACGTCGCCGGTGCCCGCGGTCGACAACGAAGGCAAGCCGAGAGCACAGACGAGAACGCCGCGGCCCGGCGCCGCGACGAGAGAGTCCTCGCCCTTGAGCACGACGACGCAGTCGAAGCGCTCCGCCGCCTCCTGCACCGAGGCGAGCCGGTGCGCCGCGATCTCCTTCGACTCGCGCCCGAGCAGGCGCGCAAGCTCGCCCTCATGCGGGGTTAGCACGCGCGGCGCCGACCACTCGCCGGGCTCGAGCTCGAAGAGCGCGTCGGCGTCGACGACCGCCGGCACGTCCACTTCCGCGAGCAGGCGGCGGACGAGTGCCGTCGACTTCTCCTCGCGCCCGAGGCCGGGACCGACCGCGAGCGCCTTCGCTTTCGTCGCCGCCTCGAACGCCTGCTCGAGCGGCCGCTTCACCGCCTCCAGCACGAGCGTCTCGAGCACCGGCAGGCACTCTCCCGGAGCCGCGATCGTCACGTAGCCGGCATCGGCACGCAGGGCCGCTCGGGCGGCGAGCGCCGGCGCTCCGGTCATGCCGCGCGAGCCCCCCACCACGAGGACGTGACCCGCCGTGTACTTGTTGTCGCGTGCCGAGCGGCGCGGCACCTCGGCCAGGATCTCCGGCGTGACGAGGCGGTGCTCGGTCTCCGCCGGCTCGAGGCCGATGTCGGCGACGGCGATCTCGCCGGAGTGGAAGCGTCCCGGCGCGACGGAGAGCCCGACCTTGGGGCCGTGCATCGTCACGGTGAGGTCGGCCCGCACCACCGCGCCGGCGACCTCGCCGGTGGACGCGTTCACACCGGATGGGATGTCGACTGCGACGACCGGAACGCCGGCCGAGTTGATCTGCTCGATGAGCGGCGACGTCTCTTCGCGCGGTGCTCCCTTCAGCCCGGTACCGAGCAGCGCGTCGATCACGATGTCCGGTCGCTCGTCGGTGAGCTCCCGTCCTTGCCCGCGCAGGATCTCGGCAGCGATACGCCCGTCGCCGCCGTTCGCGCCTCCGCCGGCGTGGAGCACGACCCGCCGCGCGTCGGGGAAACGGCGCATGAGCTCCTCCGCAACGGCCGCGCCGGCGCGCTGCATCATGGCGTCGACATCGTGGCCCGCCTCGGCCGCTCGCATCTCCTCCGCCGTGTAGAGCGGCTCGAGCTCAGCCATCGGAGGCGATCGCGACTGCCTGCGCGAGCTCACGCGAGTGCGTCATCGAGAGGTCGACCGAGCCGACGCCGAGCGCGGCTGCCCGCTCGGCGAGACGGCCGGAAAGGCGCACCGCCGGCTTCGGGCGCCCGACGATCTCCACCTCCTGCCAGGCGAACGCGCGCGCGACGCCGAAGCCCAGCGCCTTGCCGACTGCTTCCTTGCCGGCGAAGCGGCCGGCGTAGCTCTGCGCCGGGTTCGGGCGCGAGTCGCAGTAGGCGCGCTCCGCCTCGGTGAAGCAGCGCTCGCGAAAGCGCGCATAGCGGGCTAGCGAGCGCCGGATCCGCTCGATCTCGATCAGGTCGGTACCGACGCTGACGGTCACGCGATGTGCTCCTCGAGCCACTCGGGCAGGCTCGCGATCGACGAGACGATCCCGTCCGGCTGGATCCTGGACGTCTCGACGGCGTCCGGCCGGAACTTGCCGGTGCGGACGAGCACCGCGCGCATCCCCACCCCCCGCGCGCCGGCGACATCGGTCTCGAGGTCGTCGCCGACCATCCAGGTCATCGAGGGTTCAGCGTCGAGCGCGCGGCAGGCGGCGTCGAAGTAGGCGGCGCTCGGCTTTCCGAGCACGGTGGCCGGCGTCTGCGCCGCGTACTCGAGCCCGGCGACGTAGCAGCCGGAGTCGAGCAGCGGCCCGCGGGCCGTCTGCCACCAGCGGTTGCGGTGCAGGCAATAGAGGTCGGCGCCCATCTCGAGCTCCGCAAACGCGCGCGCGAGGTTCATGTAGGAAAAGACGAGGTTGGTCTCGGGCGAGTCGTCCGCGCCGCCGATCAGGACCGCGTCGACGTTGTCGCCGACGAGCTCGATTTCTTCGAGATCCCCGACGAGGGCGTGCATGACCAACGCGAGCACCCTCCGGCCGCGCAGCGCCTCGACAGCTGCGTCTGCGGTCGTCTGCACCTCGGTCACATCGAGGTCGATGCCGCTCGACTGGAGACCGGCGGCGAGATCCGCTTTCGCGCGGGTCGTCGCGTTCGTAACGAAGCGGAGCCGGTGTCCGGCCTCGCGGAGACGGCGTACCGCATCGGCCGCACCCGGCAACGGCTGGCCGGAGACGTGCAAGACGCCGTCCACGTCGAGCAGAATCGCGGCCATGAACGGAGACTCTATTCGCGTCACGCGTTCGGTCGTCCTGCCCCTGGCCGAGGTCGAGCTGCAGGTCTCCCGTTCGAGCGGGCCCGGCGGACAGCATGCCCAGAAGTCCGAGACGCGGATCGTCGCGGTCTTCGACGTCGAGGCCTCGAATGCCTTGACGGACGCGCAGAAGCGGCGCGTGATCGCGCGGGCGGGGCCCGTGCTGCGGGCCGTGGCGCAGGACGAGCGGAGCCAGTCGCGCAACCGCGAGCTCGCGATCGAGCGGCTCGTCGCGGCCCTGCGGGAGGCACTCCGCGTGGAGCGCAAGCGCGTCCCCACGAAACCCACAGCGGCTGCCCGCGAGCGCCGTCTCGAACAGAAGAAGCGGCGCTCCAAGACAAAGCGGCTACGGCGCGAGCTCGACTAGCGGACGGTGCGTAGCTCGGCGTTGGCGCGCGCGAGCTGGTGCCTGGTCGGATGGGCACGGCCGAACCAGACGAAGAGAAAGCGCTCGAGCGTTCCGGTCCGCACGAATCGCTGGAACACCCCGTGACGGCCAGGGTCTCCTTCGAAGCCGACCGTGACGTCGCGCGCGCGGATGCGCGGGGGCCACTTTCCGATCGGTGCGCGGGCGGGACGCTCCCGGCCGTTCGAGAGCTGGATGACGATCCCGCCGGGCGGCAGATGGGCGAGTGTCCGGTGCGGAGGGCTGCAGTCGGGGCAGTCCCGGTAGCGCACGGTCGAAGCCCAACCGGACGCCTGAACGCACCGACTCGCCGAGACCCCTGCGCATGCATGCGCCGGCCGCGAGTCGACGTGCCAGCCGGGCGCGTGTCGAAAGTGCGGAGGCGAGACGACGAGGAGGAGGGCGAGGATCCCGAACATGCCTTCTCTACGTCCCGCGCGGCCTCAGAGGTCCGCCACGGGCGGCGCCGAGACCGGTCGCTCGACCTCCACGCGTGGGAGCCACTCGAGCCAGCGCGGCAGGTACCAGCTGCGCCGGTCGAGCAGGCCGAGCGCAGCCGGCAGGACGACCGAGCGGATGATCGTCGCGTCGAGCAGGAGAGCGACGGCGATGCCGAAGCCCATCTGCTGGAACATCACGAGCTTCCCCGCGGCGAAGCCGGCGAAGACGACGACGATGATCAGCGCCGCGCCGGTGATGATCCGCGCCGTCGTCGCGACGCCACCGACGACCGCGTCGTGCGTCGAGCCGGAGGCGTCGTGGCGCTCCTTGATCCGGCTCATCAGGAACACCTGGTAGTCCATCGAGAGGCCGAACAGCACCGAGAAGAGGAAGAGCGGCACCCAGGCATCGATCACGTGCGTGTGCTGGAAGCCGAACAGGCTCGCCCCGTGGTCGTCGAGGAAGACGAGCGTCAGGAGCCCATACGCGGCGCCGACCGAGAGCAGGTTGAGCAGCACCGAGACGAGTGCGACGACGACCGAGCGGAACGCGACCGTGAGCAGGACGAAGCTCAGCCCGAGCACGAAGAGGAGCACGTACGGGGTCGGGTTCGTCACGGCGTCGAAGTAGTCGACGTTCTCGGCGGTGATGCCGCCGACGTACACCTTCGCCCCGCTCCCGCGGAAGATCCCCGGGATGAGATGCGCGCGGAGGTCGCGCACCGCGCTGACCGCGGCGCCACCGACCGCGTCCCCGCGGATCGGCGACGTGAGCAGCATCACATTCTCACGAGTCGACGCCTTGATCGTCCCGGCGCCGAAGCTCCCCCTGGCAGCCAATAGCCGATTGAGCTTCACGAGACCGGGACGGGCGTCTCCGCCGACGGCGACGACCCGCACCGGAGCCGGGTTTTGCACGGGAAAGGAGCGCTGGAGCAGGACGAAGCCCTGCTTCGAGGGCAGGCTTGACGGGAGCGTGCTGACACCGTTCGCACCGATGTGCAGGCCGAAGATCGGCGCGGCGAGGGCGAGCATCGCACCGGCGGAAACCGCGAGCCAGAGCGCCGGACGGCGCAGCACTCCCTCCACGATCCGGCGCCAGAAGCTGCCCTCCGCCGCGTCGGCGCGGCCGAGGTTCCGGCCCAGGATCGGGACCGGGAGCGCGTTGACGCGGTCGCCGACGAGGCTGAGCAGCGCGGGCAGGAGCGTCAGCGCCGCGGCGACAGAGACGATGCCGACGAGGATCGCACCGAGCGCGAGGCTCCGCATGATCGAGGTTGGGACGATGAACATGCCGGTCAGCGCGATGACGAACGTGGTGCCGCTGAAGAGCACGGCACGACTCGCGGTGGCGCCGGAGAGCGCGATCGCCTCGTCCTTCGCAAATCCCAGGTTCCGCTCCTCGCGGTAACGGGACACGACGAACAGGGAGTAGTCGATCCCGAGCGCCAGCCCCATTCCGGTGAGCATGTTCACGATGAAGACCGAGAGCGAGAACTCGAGCGAGATCACGGCAACGAGCCCGAGCGCGACGATGATCGACAGGATCGCCATCAGCACGGGCACGAGCCCGGCGACGACCGCTGCGAAGACGAGCACGAGGACGATCAGAGCCGCCGGCAGGCCGAAGGCGAGCTCGCCCTTCTCGAGATCCGTCTGCGACTGCTTGCCGAAGTCGTAGCCCGTCGAGTGGTAGCCGGTGATGCCGACTTCGAACGCGCCGCCGTTCGCCTTCTCCACGACCTGCTCGACAGGGCCTGCGCCCGAGTCGCTGCCGATGTGCACGGAGACGAGGGCCGAGTGACGGTCGGGTGAGACGGCGACGGTCCGGGCACCGCGCACCTCTCCGGTCGCGCGAAGTGCGGCGGCCAGCTGCTTGCCGAAGGCGCGGAACTGAGGCGAGCCGACCTTGTACCGGCTCGAGGTGGCGACGATCACGTCCTGCTGCTCGCTCGCGACCTCTCCGGGGAACGCCCGCGCGATCGTGTCCTTGGCCTTGGTCGACTCCGGATTGCCTTCGACATTTCCCTGCGAGCTCAGCCCGTGCAGCGTGGTCGCGACGAGCGCGAGGGCGACCAGCACGGCAACCCCCCAAAGGGCGAGCGTCAGGCGCGGACGCGCCGCGCACCCCCGAGCCAGTCGCTCGGTCAGACCCATGCTCGCGTTCTTACTCCACCGTGACGGTCTTCGCCAGGTTGCGCGGCTGGTCGACGTTGAGGCCGCGCAGACGCGCGATGCGGTAGGCGAGGAGTTGGAGCGGAATCACGGCGAGCGACGCCTGGAGGAAGTTCGGCGTGCGCGGCACGTAAATCACGTCATCGGCATGGTGCTGGATGTCCTCGTTGCCGTCGGTCGCGATCGCGATCACGTGCGCGCCGCGCGCCCGCGTCTCCTGGATGTTCGAGACGATCTTGTCGTAGACGTGGATGTTCGTCGCCACGACGACGACGGGCGTCCCCTCCTCGAGCAGGGCGATCGGCCCGTGCTTCATCTCGCCCGCCGAGTACGCCTCGGTCGGGATGTACGAGAGCTCCTTCAGCTTGAGCGCGCCCTCGAGTGCCACGGGCAGCCCGATGTGACGGCCGAGGTAGAGGAAGAACGGCCGCTCGTGGAAGCGCTGGGCGATCGACTCGATCGGATGGTCGCCGTCGAAGAACTCCTGCATCCTCTGCGGCAGCTCGTGCAGCTGGTCGAGGATGAACTCGATCTCGTCCTGCGGCAGCGTCCGCCGGATCTCGGCGAGCCTGAGCGCCAGCAGGCTGAGCAGCGCCACCTGCGCGGTGAACGTCTTCGAGGCGGCAACGCCGACCTCCATCCCACAGCGGGTGTAGAGCGTCGCGTCGGCCTCCCGGGTGATCTGCGTTCCCATCAGATTCGTGATCGCGAGCGTCCGCGCGCCGGCCTCGCGTGCGAGCTTCACGGCGTTGACGGTGTCGCGAGTCTCACCCGACTGGGAGATCCCGATCACCAGCGTGTCCTTGGACAGCACCGGGTTGCGGTAGATCCACTCGCTCGCGATGTCGGGCTCGACCGGGACACGCGCCCACTCCTCCAGGATGTAGCGCCCGACGACGCCGGCGTGGTAGGCGGTGCCGCAGGCAACGATCACGATCCGGCGCAGGTTGCGGACCTCGAGCTCGGTCAGACCGAGCGCCTCGAGCATGAGCTTGTGGCCGCGGACGCGATCGCCGATCGTCTCGGCCACGGCCTCCGGCTGCTCGAAGATCTCCTTGAGCATGAACGTCTCGTAGCCGGCCTTCTCGGCGCTCTCCTCGTCCCAGTCGACCTCCTGCCGCTCGGGCGCCTCGACCTCGGTGCCGTCGACAAAGAAGCGAACACCGTCCGGCGTCACCTCGACCACCTCGCCGTCGGGCGGATGAATGACGACGCGGGTCTCTCTGAGGAAGGCCGCGATCGAGGAGGCGAGGAAGTTCTCGCCGTCGCCGAGGCCCACGACGAGCGGCGTCTGGTGTCGGACGCCGGCGAGCAGGTCGGGCTGGTCGTGGTGGATGGCGACGATCGAGAAATGCCCCTCGAGCTTGGGGTAGACGCGGCTCAGCGCCTGCGCGAGGTCACCGTCGTACTCCTCCTCGAGCAGGTGGACGACCGCCTCGGCGTCCGTCTCGGAGGTGAGCGTGTGACCGCGCGCGGCCAGCTGCTCGCGCAGCTCGACGTAGTTCTCGATGATCCCGTTGAGGACGATCGCCAGCCGGCCGGGCTCGCAGCCGGTGAGGGGGTGCGCGTTCTGTTCGGTGACTGCGCCGTGAGTCGCCCAGCGCGTATGGCCGAGCCCGTGGTGCGAGTGAGAGCCGTTGGTTCCGGCCGCCTCGACGAGGTTGCTGAGGTTGCCGACGGCGCGCACGTAGTCGAGTGCGTCGTCCTCGCGCAGCGCAAGCCCCGCGGAGTCGTAGCCGCGGTATTCGAGCCGGCGCAAGCCTTCGAGCAGAAGCGGCTTGGCGTCGCGCATCCCGACGTATCCGATAATTCCGCACACGTCCCGCTCCTTTCCCGCTGGGCCCGGAAAAACGCTCCCCGGAACGCGAAAAGCCCGGCCTCACGACCCGATCGCAGCTTCGCGAGGGGTCAGCCGAGCTTCCGTGTCACCAGGGCGGCGATCCTAGCACAGAGCCTCTCCGCGACCTCCGGCGTCTCAGCCTCGGCGAGCACGCGGACGACCGGCTCGGTGCCGGACGGCCGCACGAGGACGCGGCCCGTGCCATCGAGCTCCGAGTTGACGTCCTCGACCGCAGTGAGCAGCTCGCCTGGCAGCGGACCGCGGCCGGCGCGCGGCAGATTCCGCATGACCTGTGGGAAGCGCGGCATGACGGAGACCGTGTCGGAGAGGGCGCGTCCGTGGAGCGCGCGACAGAGGAGAAGCCCGGCCACCAGGCCGTCGCCCGTGACGTGGTCGTCGAGCCAGATGAGATGGCCGGACTGTTCGCCGCCGAGCAGCAGGCCCTCGCGCCGGAGCGCCTCGAGGACGTAACGGTCGCCGACGTCGGTGACGACGACGCGAATGCCGCGCTCCTCCATCAGACGGTGGAAGCCGAGGTTCGTCATCGTCGTGACGGCGACGCCCTCGACCTCGAGGTCGAGCGCGAGCACGGCGAGGATCTGGTCGCCGTCAACCGACTCTCCTCGCTCGTCCACTGCGAGCATCCGGTCGCCGTCGCCGTCGAACGCGATGCCCAGGTCGAGGCCGCCGCCGAGCACAGTCTCGGCGAGCAGTCCGAGGTCGGTCGCGCCGCATCCGACGTTGATGTTCGACCCGTCCGGGTCGTTGCCGATCGCGGTCACCTCCGCGCCGAGCTGCTCGAACGCCTGCGGCGCAAGGCCGGCGTAGGCGCCGTTCGCGCAGTCGACCGCGATGCGAAGGCCGGTGAGGTCGGTGCCGAAGCGCTCGAGGACATGCTCGAGATAGCTGTCCGAGGCAACCTCTACGCCGTCAATCTCACCGCCGCCGGGCGCCGGGCCGTCGAGAAGCGCCTCGATCTCCTCCTCGGCGTCGTCCGTCAGCTTGCGGCCGTCGCGGTCGAAGAGCTTGACGCCGTTGTACTCGGGCGGGTTGTGCGAGGCGGAGATGACCGCGCCGAGATCGAGGCCGAGGAGCGCGACCGCGGGCGTCGGCAGCACGCCCGCGAGGACGGCGCTTCCACCCGCCGACGCGATGCCTCGCGCAAACGCCTCCTCGAGCTCTGGGCCGCTGGCCCGCGTGTCGCGTCCTACGAAGATGCGGCCCCGGCCGCACCAGAGCGCCGCCGCCTTGCCGAGACGCTCGACGAGGTCGACCGTAAGCATCTCGCCGACGACGCCGCGGACGCCGTCGGTTCCGAAGTACTGCCGCGCCACGGCGCGGGACGATAGCGGCTCAGATGATGAGCACGAGCTTCCCCCTGACGTGCCCTTCGCCGAACGTGCGCAGCGCCTCGGAAGCCTCGGTCAGGTCGTACGTCCGGTCGATCGCCGGCTTCAGCTCACCACTGGAGAGCAGGTCGGCGAGCGTCTGGAGATCGGCCTTCTTGAACTTCGCGACGAAGAACTTGACCGTGTGCTTGCCGAAGCGCGAACTGAGCCAGACGGCGGCGATGTGCCCTAGCTGGCTTCGGCTGCCGTGCGCGCCGACGATCACGAGCCGGCCCTCCGGCTCGAGGACGCGCCGGATGGCGCGCCACGAGTGCCCGCCGGCGACGTCGACCACGAGGTCGTAGCGCTCCGGCTCGCGGGTGAAGTCCTGGCTCGTGTAGTCGAGCACGCGGTCGGCGCCGAGCTCGCGGGTCTGCTCGAGGTTGCGCGTGCTGCACACCGCGGTCACGTGAGCGCCGAGCGCTTTCGCGATCTGGACGGCGAGCGTCCCGACGCCGCCCGAGGCGCCGTTGATGAGCACGCGCTCACCTTCCTGGAGATTGCCGTGATCCCGGAGCCCCTGGAGCGCGGTCAGTCCAGCGACACCCATCGTCGCGGCCTCCTCGAACGAGACGTTCGGCGGCTTCCGGACGACGCTGACGGCGCTGACGTACTCGGCGAAGGCGCCGCTCCGGCCGCCGAACACCTCGTCGCCGGACGCGAGATCGGTCACGTCCTTCCCCACGGCCTCCACTACCCCCGCAAAGTCGGTGCCGAAGAGCAGGGTCTTCGGGCGCAGCACGCCGTTGCGGGTGACGGGACGCAGGAAGCGCGGCCAGCCGCGCAGCTCGTGCCAGTCGGCCTTGTTGAGCGAGCTTGCGCGGACGCGGACGAGCACGCGTTCGTCCGTGAGCGCAGGCCTGTCCACCTCCTCCACGTGGACCACGCCGGGGCCGCCGAATTGGTGGCGAACGAGTGCCTTCATCATGGGTCTTTCCTCCATACGCCGTAAGTTTACGGTGTAAGATGACATACAGCGTAAGCTATGTCAATGGCGACGACGAGACGGAAACCGCTGAGCCGCGAGCGCATCCTCGCCGTGGCGCTCGAGCTCGTGGACGAGCAGGGAATCGACGCCCTCTCGATGCGGAAGCTCGGCCAGTCGCTTGGCTACGAGGCGATGTCGCTGTACAACCACGTCGTCAACAAGGACGACCTACTCGACGGAATCCTCGACCTCGTGCTAGCGGAGATGGAGCTGCCCGATCCGACTGGAGGCCTGCCCGCGATCCGCGCCTCGGCGCTCTCCGCCCACGATGCACTGAAGCGGCACCCGTGGGCGGCGAGCATGTTGCTCGCGCCGGGCCACGTGAGGCCGGCCCGGATCGAAGCGATGGACGCGCTGCTGGGCGCCCTTCGCAACGCGGGCTTCTCCGCCGAGACGACGTATCACGCGTACCACGTCCTCGACGCTCACATCATCGGCTTCTCGCTCTGGGCGTCGACGCATGGCTCGATCCCGGCCGACGTCCAGGACGACGTGCGCGGGTTCCTCGACCGGATGATCCCGGTCGAGACCTATCCGTACCTCCACGAGCACGGCATGCAGCACCTCGAAGGCGGGTCGTACCAGGACGTGAGCGCGTTCGAGTACGGGCTCGACCTGCTGCTCGGGAGCCTCGAACGGCTCCGCAGCTAGCTACCGCTTCGAGAACTGCGGCGCCTTGCGCGCCTTGTGCAGGCCGGCCTTCTTGCGCTCGACCTGACGCGCGTCACGCGTGAGGAAGCCCTCGCGCTTGAGCGGGATGCGCAGCTCGGGGTTTGCCTCGACGAGCGCGCGGGCGATCCCGTGGCGCACGGCGCCTGCCTGTCCCGTCAGCCCGCCACCGTGAACGCGCACGCGAAGGTCGTACTGCCCCTCGACCCCGGCCACTTTCAGCGGCGCGACGGCAATCGTCTGCCAGACCGAGCGCGGGAAGTACTCCTCGAGCGTGCGGCCGTTGACCCACGTAGCGCCGCCGCCCGGCCGGAGGATGACGCGCGCCACTGAAGTCTTGCGCTTGCCGGTGCCGCGGTATTGCGCGACCTGGCTCACTGCTCGGTCTCCAGCGGCTTCGGGTTCTGGGCCTCGTGCGGATGCTCGGGGCCGGCGTAGATCTTCAGCTTCGTGATCTGCTGCCGCGCGAGCCGGTTCTTGGGGAGCATTCCCTTCACCGCGACGCGGAGCACCTCGGTCGGCCGGCGGTCGAGCTGCTCACGGAGCGTCCGGCTGCGCAGCCCGCCGGGATAGCCCGAGTGGCGGTAGTACCGCTTCTGGTCGAGCTTGTTGCCGGTGACGTGGATCTTCTCGGCGTTCACGACGATCACGAAGTCGCCGGTGTCGACGTGCGGCGTGTACTGGGGCTTCCGCTTCCCGCGAAGCGTGTCCGCGATCTGGGTCGCGAGCCGGCCGAGCGTCTTGCCCTCGGCGTCGACGAGATACCACTCGCGCGTGATTTCTCCCGGCTTGGCGCTGTAGGTCTTCATAGGCTGTGTTTCTTCAAAGAAAGTGGCGGACTGGTGCCCGCCGGCGGCGGATTGTAGCGAATGACCGGCGCAATCCAGCCTCGAACTCGGACCCGCCGCCGTGCGACGGATGGCGAACATAAGGCGCCGCGAGGACGGAGGCGGCCAGCCTGCCCACGGCGATCGTGACGCGACCGCGGGTCAGCTCGTCGAGGTACGGGGAGGCCGCTGCGACCTCCTCACGCGTCGGCCGCCGGTTCGAGGTCTCGCTGCCCGGATGCGTCGGGACGACGTTCCAGAGCAGCACCTCGTCGTCGACGCCGAGCCCGGCGAGCACGCGGTGGACGATCGTCGCCGTCGCCTCCGCTGGGCCGGAGCCCGTGAGCTGGCGCTCTGAAGTGAACGGGATCCCGCTGACCCGGGCGCCGCGGTAGCCGGCCGCCTCGCCGACGAGCACGACCTCCGCGGCGCGACGAGCATCGAGATACGAGCCGAGGCGCTCGCACAGCTGCGCCGATCCTGCGTACTGGTTGTACGTCTCGCCGATCCGGGCGCGAGCAAGCCGCTCTACGAAGTCCAGGCGTTCCAGTGCACCACCTCGTCAACCGTGCGGCGACGCTGCGTGGCGCGACTCGTCTTGGAGCTCCAGCCGGGATCCGGAAGCGGATAACCGACGCTGATTCCCGCGACGAGCGTGAAGTCGTCCGGGATTCGCAGCAGGTCGCGCAGCTTCTTCTCGTCGTCGCCGAAGATCCCGTAGACGGCCGCCGCGAGACCTTCCTCGATCGCGGCGAGCAGAACGAGCATCATCGCGGCGCCTGCGTCGACGTGCCAGAACGGCACGGGCCACTCGATCTCCTCGCCGTCCTGGAGCTTGTCGTCCCGCTGGTAACGGTCGTGGTAGTCGTTCTCGCGAGTCATCACGAAGATCTGCGCGGCGGCCGTCTCCAACCAGGGTTCGACGCCCTCGAGCGGAGGATCGTCTCCGAGCGCCGCGATCGCCGCCAGGAGCTCTGGGTCGTCAACGACAAGCAGCCGCTGCCCCTGCGAGAACCCCCCGCTCGGCGCGCGCCGAACGGTCGCGGCGATTCGTTCGAGCGTTTCGCGGTCCACCCGCTCGCCGGTGTAGTGGCGAACCATGCGACGCTTCTTCAGCAGTTCGTACAGGGAGCCCACGCGGACTCCTACGCTACTCCCACTCGATCGTCGCGGGCGGCTTCGAGGTGACGTCCAGCACGACGCGATTGACCCCCGGGATCTCGTTCACGATCCGGGCCGAGATTGTCTCCACGAGGTCGTACGGAAGCCGCGCCCAGTCAGCAGTCATCGCGTCGTCACTCGTCACCGCCCGGATCACGATCGGGTAGCCGTATGTGCGCTCGTCGCCCTGCACGCCGACCGACCGCACCGCCGGCAACACCGCGAACGACTGCCACAGCTCCCCGTAGAGGCCGGCGCGCCGTACCTCCTCCTGCAGCACGGCGTCGGCCTGGCGCAAAATCTCGAGCCGCTCGGCGGTGACGGCGCCGATGATCCGGATCGCGAGACCCGGGCCGGGGAACGGCTGGCGCCAGACCATGCGCTCGGCCATCCCGAGCTCCTCCCCGACGCGCCGCACCTCGTCCTTGAACAGGAGCCGTAGCGGCTCGACGAGCCGCATCTTCATGTCCTCGGGCAGGCCGCCGACATTGTGGTGCGACTTGATAGTCGCCGCGACACCCTCGGTGCCACCCGACTCGATCACATCGGAGTAGAGCGTCCCCTGTACGAGCCAGCGGACGTCCCCGAGCCTGCGCGCCTCCTCCTCGAAGACGCGGATGAACTCGCGGCCGATGATTTTGCGCTTCTGCTCCGGCTCCTCGACTCCGTCGAGCAGCTCGAGGAACCGGTCCTGAGCCTGCACGTGGACGAGCGGAACGTGGAAGTGCTCGCCGAAGGTCTCAACCACCTGCTCGGCCTCGTCCTGGCGCAGCAGTCCGTGGTCGACGAAGACGCACGTGAGCTGCTCGCCGACCGCCTTGTGCACGAGCAGCGCCGCGACAGCCGAGTCGACCCCGCCCGAGAGCGCGCACAAGACGCGCTCGTGCCCGACCTGTGCGCGGATCCGCGCCACCTGCTCCTCGATCACCGCGGCGGGCGTCCAGCTGGGCGGCGCCTCGGCTGCGCGGTAGAGGAAGTTCTTCAGCACGTCCATGCCGTGCGGCGTGTGGACGACCTCGGGGTGGAACTGGACGCCGTAGAGGCCGCGCTCCGGAGCCTCGAAGGCGGCGACCGGCGTCGCCGGGGAGGTCGCGACGATGGACGCGCCCTCGGGAGCCGCGACGACCGTGTCGCGATGCGACATCCAGACGGTCTGCTCGGGCGGCGTGTCGGCCAGCAGCCGTGACTCGGTCGCCTCCATCGAGGTGCGCCCGAACTCGGAGACGCCCGTGCGGTCGACGCGGCCGCCGAGCTCGAGCGCCATGAGCTGCGCGCCGTAACAGATGCCGAGCGTCGGCACGCCGAGCTCGAACAGGGCCGGATCGACGCGGGGCGCGTCGTCGGAGTAGACGGACGCCGGGCCGCCGCTCAGCACGAGCGCGTACGGGTTCCGCGCCCGCACCGCCTCGGGGGTAATCGTGTGACCGACGAGCTCGGAGTAGACACGGCACTCGCGTACGCGCCGCGCGATCAGCTGCGAGTACTGGCCGCCGAGGTCGAGAACGAGGACAGGCCTGTCCTCCCGGGCCGGGAGCTCCAGAACCTGTGCCTCCTCAGCGCCGATAGTTCGGCGCCTCCTTCGTGATCGTGACGTCGTGGGGATGCGACTCGCGCAGCCCCGCCGCGGTGATCCGGACGAAGCGCGCCCGCTTCATCTCCTCGATCGTCGCCGCGCCGCAGTAGCCCATCGCCTGGCGCAGGCCGCCGACGAGCTGGTGGACGACGTGCTGGAGCGGCCCCTTGTAGCCGACGCGTCCCTCGATCCCCTCCGGGATGAGCTTCTCGACGTCCTCGACGTCGCCCTGGAAGTAGCGGTCCTTCGAGAAGCCGCGTGCCTTCATCGCGCCGAGCGACCCCATGCCGCGGTACTCCTTGAAGCGCTCGCCCTGAACGAGGATCACGTCGCCGGGTGTCTCGTCGGTGCCCGCGAGCATGCCTCCGAGCATCACCGCGTCGGCGCCCGCTCCGACCGCCTTCGCGATGTCGCCCGAGGAGGTGATGCCGCCGTCGGCGATCACCGGCACGCCATGCTCCGCAACGACGCCGGCGACGTCGTGGATCGCGCTGATCTGCGGGACGCCGACCCCGGCGACGACACGCGTCGTGCAGATCCCGGAGGGCCCGATGCCGACCTTGACGGCATCCGCCCCTGCGTCGAGCAGCGCGCGCGCCGCGTCGGCCGTCGCGATGTTCCCGGCGACGACGTCGACCATGACCGCGCCCTTGATCCGCCGCACCATCTCGATCACGCCCTGGGAATGGCCGTGAGCCGTGTCGACGACGATCACGTCCGACCCCGCGCCCGCGAGCGCCTCTGCCCGTTCGAGCGCGTCCGGCCCGACCCCGACGGCGGCGCCCACGCGCAGCCGCCCCTGGTCGTCTTTCGTCGCGTCGGGGAACTCGATCTTCTTCTGGATGTCCTTGACGGTGATCAGGCCGCACAGGCGCCCGTCAGCGTCGACCACCGGGAGCTTCTCGATCTTGTTCCGGTGGAGGATCTCCTCGGCCTCCGCGAGCGTCGTGCCCACCGGCGCGGTGACGAGGTTACGCGCCGTCATCAGCGCCGAGATGGGCTGCTCGACGTCGTTCTCGAAACGGAGGTCACGGTTCGTGAGGATGCCGACGAGGACACCCTCGGCGTCGGTGATCGGGACGCCCGAGACCTTGTAGCGCGCCATCAGCTCGAGCGCCGCACGCACCGGCGCGTCGGGGGGCAGCGTCACCGGCTCGACGATCATCCCCGCCTCCGAGCGCTTCACCTTGTCGACCTCGGCGACCTGTGCATGGATCGAGAGGTTCCGGTGAAGGATCCCGATCCCGCCTTCGCGCGCAAGCGCGATTGCGAGGCGGGCCTCGGTCACCGTGTCCATCGCCGCCGAGACGATCGGGATCGCGAGGTCGACCGAGGGCGTCAAGCGGGCGCGCGTCGAGACGTCGTTCGGCAGGACGTGCGACTCGGCCGGGACGAGGAGCACGTCGTCGAAAGTAAGCCCCTCGCGGCCGAACTTCCGGTCGAGCTCCAGCAGCCGCTGGACGTCGTCGGCGTTCAGCTCGGCTGCTGCGTGCTCCGTCAAGAAGCGCAGGGTAACAAGCAGAGTTGACAACGTCCTAACAGCGCGGAGGTACCGTCCTCGCGTGCGGTTCCTCGTTGCCACCGCCGGACTTCTCGTGCTCGCCGGCTCGGCGGTCGCGGGGCGTCCGACTGCCCACACCCTGCGGAAGAGCCCAGGCGGGCCGATCGCCGCGATCGCGGAGAACAACAGCGTCGCCGCGTGGCTCACGGCCAGCACGAAGGGGTGCAACCTTGTGCACATCCTCTCGCCCGGCAAGCACGACCGGAGCCTGCCCCAGCCTTCGTCCGGGGGCCCGGGCCCGACCTGCCACTGGAGCCTCAAGGACGGGCAGCCGCAGCTCGCCGTCGCCGCGCGCATGTCCACGGCACTCTGGACGCTCCACGAGAACGGCCCTTCGCCGGCCGACCGGGTCATGACCGCCTCGATCGGCGGGCCCGAGCGACAGCTGACTCGGCTCGCCCACGCGAGCGACGGTACAGGCGACTGGCTCGAGAGCGTCGCGGGCGGGGGCCGGACGCTCGCCTACTCGTGGGACGACGTCGAGTACGTCGACCCGGACGCGTGCCTCTCGCATGGCATGTGCAAGCAGAAGATCGCCGACGGCGGAATCCGCGTCGTGACCCGCACGGACGTCACCGAGCTCCCCGGATCGGAGCCTGCGCTCCAGCTCGCCGCGGCGGCCGGGCGCATCGCGTACGTCCCCGCTACGGTCGTCAAGTCCGGCCGACCCACCGTGAGCCTCAACAACACGCTCCGCATCGTGGACGCCGCCACCGGAGCCCAGCTGGGCCAGGCGTTCGTAAAAGGGATCCCGGTCGCGATCGCGCTTTCCCCCAAGGTGCTCGCCGTCCTCACGGCGTCCGGTCCCCACGACCGGATCTCGTGGTTCTCCGCGACCGACGGAACGAAGCTCGGCGACGACGTGGTTCCCGCGAACGCGGCGCCGCAGCTCGCCGCGAGTGACCGGCTGATCGTCTATCGCGTCGGCCGCCTGCTCCGCGGCATCTCCACGCGAGCCGGCCACAACGGCAAGCTCGTGAAGACGGGCCCGAACTACGTCGGCCTCGCGCTCGCCCGCGGACGGCTCATCTGGGCGCAGAATCACGACAACACCGGCCGCCTCCGCGCCCTCGCGGTCGGCTAGGGGACTGGCTAGGCCTCGACCGGCGCGAGCTCGACGATCTCGACACCGGAGGCGAGGCGGGCCGCCTCGCGCGGGTCGAACCGTCCGGCGCCGAGTTCGACGACCGAGGAGGCGGCGCAGCCGACCGCCGTCCGCAGCGCATCGCCGACCGATAGTCCGTTGAAGCGCTCCGACAGGTAGCCGGCCAGGAGAACGTCTCCGGCTCC
>Ga0075434_100002048_pt1 | contig 17501 bp, 18 predicted proteins | sample RhiMethybrSRZTD3_FD_75298 | JGI IMG/M metagenome (GOLD analysis project Ga0075434, IMG submission 75298) | Populus rhizosphere microbial communities from Tennessee, USA - Rhizosphere MetaG P. TD hybrid SRZTD3 | ecosystem: Host-associated > Plants > Roots > Rhizosphere > Soil | place: USA... | reverse complement strand
ACCGCGGCGGCGAAAAAAAGCAGGAAGGCACCTGCTGCGAAAGCGAGAGTGGCGAGGATTTTCCGCATCGAAATCCTCATGCTAAAGCAACTTCTCATTCGGCGCAAGCCGAAAAATCCCCGCGGCCGCTGAATTTTTCGGCGCTACCGGCTCTGTTGACTTCGCACGACTCAGCGCTACACTCGAATCACCGGCATAAACACCATGTCTAGAGCTCTCATCGCGCTCTTCGCCGCCCTCCTCTTCGCGATCGTCGCAGCAGTCCCCGCAAACGCCGTGAATCACACGACGAAGAAACAGCGCCACATCGCGAGCGTGCTGCTGTTCAGGCGCGCCGCGCCGCAACGCCAAACTTCGCCGATGGACGCCGTGTTGGAAGACCCAAAGAAACCGACACCGGCGCCGCAGCCCGTGGCGGATTGGCAGCCGTCTCCGGCCAGCGACGCCGTGCCTTCAGCGTCTCCTTCCGAGGTTGAACCGAGTTTTACACGTTCGCCCCTTATCCTCGCATCCGTGCTTCTACTTTGAGGCCGAAGACGGCTTCTTGTTCCTAGCGTACCGTTTCATCGACAACATGTTTGAATCGGCGCCGGGGTTCCATCGATCCGGCGACGCAAGGAGACAACGGAGAATGCGGTTTTTAATCACGGGCGGCGCGGGTTTCGTCGGTTCGCATCTGACCGACGCCCTTTTGCGGCGAGGCGATGAAGTCACGGTGCTGGACATCGCTTCGGACCTCAAAGTCCGGCATCACGCCGGCAATCGAAAATTCCGCTATATCTGCGGATCGGTTCTCGACTGCGACGTGGTCAAATCGTTCGTCTCTTGGTGCGACGTGATCTATCACATGGCCGCAGTCGTCGGCGTCGAGCACTACGTGAGCGATCCCTTTCAGGTTTTGAACGTCAACGTGAACGGAACACAAAAGATTCTCGCCGCGGCGGCGAAAGAGCGGAAGAAAGTCGTCTTCAGCTCCACGTCCGAAGTGTACGGCAAAAATTCCGCCGTGCCGTTCGCCGAAGACGCCGACCGGGTTCTCGGCTCGACCAAAATCGACCGCTGGAGCTACTCAACTTCCAAAGCTGTGGGCGAGCATTTCTGTTTCGCCTTCGCGAAGCAGGGGCTGCCCATAGTCGTCACGCGCTATTTCAACGTGTACGGCCCGAGACTCGACCGCGTCAATGCAGGACGCGTCATGGCGATTTTCCTCGGCCAGCTGCTGCGCGGCGTGCCGCTCAGCGTAATCGGCGACGGCCGCCAGACGCGCTGCTTCACCTATATCGACGACGCGATCCGGGGCACCATCGCCGCCGGCCTCAAGAAGAAGGCCGTCGGCCAAGTCATCAATATCGGATCGGACGAAGAAATTACGATCCTCGATTTGGCCCGCAGAATGATCCGCCTCTCCGGCCAGCGCGCTTCGATCGTCTTCGTACCGGAGGTCGAAGCGTACGGCCGCGGCTATGAAGACATCCGCCGCAGAGTGCCCGACATCCGCAAGATGCGGGAGATCCTCGGCGTAACGCCGCGCGTTTCCCTCGACGACGGCCTCAAGCGGACTATCGAATGGTTCTCGCGCGAAGGAATGACCGCCGAGTGGCTCGCGGACCTGGATTGACGCGCAAACAGAAATCGAATTTTACGGCGTAACGACCGTCCGGCCAAAAACTGCCTTGACAGCCCTTTGCCAAGTTGCTAGAGCTTTTAACCTGGCCACGGTTTCCGCCGAGGAAAATTTATGCTGGAGCGCGAAGAGGAGTTGCTGAACAGCCGGCAAGTCGCGATCATACTGGATGTGAGTCCCGACACGGTCAACGAATTCGCGCGCAAAAACCTGTTGCCGGGATTCAAAAAAGGGAAGCAGTGGCGTTTTAAGAAAAAAGACGTCTCCACCTTTACGAAAAAGCAAACCGGACCGATCCGGTTCGCTTGATGCCGAAAGCGTATTCCCTTCGAGGTCGCCCACTATGCGTGAGGTAGAAGCCCACGAGAGCAAGCTCTACTCCGACCTGGCGCCGCTCTACGACAAGACCTTCGGCAAGATCTTTTACTCCCGCCTGCGCAGCGTTATCGAGGCGCTCGACATTCCCCGCGGCACGCGCGTTCTCGAAGTCGGCGCCGGCACCGGCACGTCTTTTCCGGCATATCCGCGCCACTGCGAGGTCGTCGGCATCGATCTCGCGCCCGACATGCTCGCGCGCGCGCAGGATAAGATCCTCGAGAACGAATGGAACCATATCCGCGTTCAGGAAATGAACGCCCTCGATCTTAAATTTCCCGACAACAGCTTCGATTACGTCATGGCGTTCCACGTCGTCACCGTCGTTCCCGATCCGGTGAAGCTCGTCAAGGAAGCGAAACGGGTCTGCAAGCCCGGCGGCAAAATCGTCGTCGTGAATCATTTCACGAGCACGTCCCCCGTCTTAGGATTCCTGACGGAAGCTCTCGACCCCGTCACGCGCTATCTCGGCTGGAGCACAAAGCTCAAGATGAAGCCCTTCATTGAAGAAACCCGCCTGAAGATCGACGAAGTCTACAAATTGTCGAAGCTCTCCCTGCACAGCGTTCTCATCGGCACCAACGACAAGCACGGCCGCTACCAGTAACGCCGCGTCTATACCTGGAAGATTTCGAAATTCCGCTGGAAAGCGCAGAGGTCGTCTCAGGCGTTCTTCAAGACGATGCCGGCGAGCATGTTCGCCACATCCTCGCAGCGGTCGAATTGCGCGGATGGCAGCTGCGATTCAGTGCGGCAGCTCTTTGCCGTCCTTTTTTTTCGCGTCTTCGTCCTTGGCGTCGCCGGCGTTATCGCCGCCGACGGCCTTTCTGAAATCTCGAATCGCTTTGCCGAGGCCGCTGCCGATCTGCGGCAGCTTCGAGGGGCCGAACACCACGAGCGCAATGATAAGAATGATCACGAGCTCTTGTACGCCGAGTCCAAACATAAACTCTCCTTGTCTGAGCGCCGGCAAAACGTTCGGCGCTCCACTAAACGCGTCGGCATTCGCAATTAATTTCCTAGCATAGCAGATTTCGAATCGCGTGTAAGCTCAAAAGCGTTCACGACGCAAGTACATTTGCAAATGCGCCGGGCAACGGCTAAGAAGAAGACACCGTTGTCCTGGCGAGGAGCGCGCCGTGGCCTCTTTGAATCACGATACCGTCCGTGAAATGATCCGCACCGGCACGCCGGACCGCGTCCTCAGGCTCATCGGCAAGAGCCATCCCGCCGATCTCGCGCCGCTCTTCAAAGACCTCGAGCCCAGCGAAGCGCGGCTTCTCTTCGATGTTCTTTTTTCGTCGCGCAAAGCCGCCAAGACGCTGAAGGAGCTGCCGCCCGACCTCCTCGCCGGCGTTCTCGCACTCATCGAGGACGAGAAGCTCGCCCGCGTGATCGCACGCGCCGATCCCGACGACGCCGTCGCGTTCATCGCGAGCCTGCCGGAAGAGCGCAAGGCAAAACTGCTCGGCTTTATGGATCCGGAGCAGCGCGCGGGCTTCAACAAGATTATCAGCTATCCGGAAGGCAGCGTCGGCAGGCTCATGACGACCGACCTGCTCGCGCTCTCGCCCGAGACGACCGCGCAGGGATCGATCGACATAATCCGCGAGCGCGGCGAGCTCGAGACTTTCTTTTACCTGTATGTCGTGGACGACAGCGGCAAGCTGATCGGCGTCGTCCCGATCCGCAATCTCGTCGTCGCGCCGCCCACCCGGCCGCTGCGCGATATGATGATCCTCGACCCGATCCGCGCCGAAGTTACGATGGACCAGGAGGAAGCGGCGCGCCTGGTCTCGAAATACGACCTGCTGGCTCTGCCTATCGTCGATCACGACGGCCGGCTCGCCGGTCTCATTACCGTCGACGACGTCATCGACGTCATCGCCGACGAGACGACCGAAGACATGTACAAGATGGCCGGCGTCGGCATCAAAGAGCGCGCGTTCAGCCCGCTGCGCGAATCCGCCGCTCGCCGAGTGCCGTGGCTGGGCTTCAATATGGTCTGGGCGTTCGCCGCCGCCTCGGTCATCAGTGCGTTCGAGAGAACGATCAGCCAGGTGCCGTCGCTCGCGATCTTCATGCCGATCATCGCAGGCCAGGCTGGCAACGCCGGCATTCAGACGGCCACGGTGGTGGTGCGCTCGATGGCGCTGGGCGAGGTGGAACAGTCGAACCTATTTCACCTGCTGCGGAAGGAATGGGGGCTGGGATTGATCAAGGGCACGCTGTTCGGCACTGTGCTCGGCGTCATCGCGTGGCTTTGGAAAGGCAACGCAGCGCTCGGCGTAGTCGCGGGCGTCGCGATGTTTTTGAACATGCTCGTCGCGGCTACCGGCGGCGTCCTCGTGCCGACAGCGCTGCGCAGGCTCGGCCTCGACCCCGCGACGGTCGCCGGCGTGTTCGACACCATGCTCACCGACTTCATGGGGTTCTTGATTTTTCTCGGCCTCGCGACCCTGCTGATTCACTTCCTCACCTAATCTTCAATCTCGGCCGCGATGGCCGGCCCCGCCGGCTTTTTCCGCAGGATAAAAACAAGCCCTCCGATCAGGCTGTCGATCACGATCACCGCAAACCACAGCAGGCCGAATGCGATGGCGTGCGCGGAGCTGACGCCGATGCGGTTCAGCAGGAAGATATAACCGCCCTCGCGAAGGCCGATGCCGTTGAGACTGATGGGCAGAGCGCTGAACGTACCGACCAGCGGATAGATGATCAGCGCGTACGACCACGGAATATCGAAGTTGAGTGCGCGTCCGATGAGGATGTGCATCCACGCCTGGATGATGTGAACGACGACCGAGATCAGCATCGCGTTGACGATCGCGTTCCAGTGGCGCGGGTATCTTTGAAGCGCGATGTGGAGATTTTTCGCGATGCGGTGATTCTTGCCCGGCATGACGCGGCTCAAGAACGGCAAAGAGAGAACGCCCAGCAACAATCCCGCTCCAATCGCGTAGGTCACGTAAAGAATGGTCGGCGGAAGCCGGTACTCCGGAAACAGTAGCAGCGCGACAACGCCGATCCACACCAGGACGGCCATGCCGATCGCGCGGTCGGCGAGGACGGAGATCGTCGCGAACGCCGTCGCTCCGCCGTTCTCTTTCCGGTTCGCGCCCTCGCGCGCGAGATAAAACACCCTGCCGACGTCTCCGCCCACGGTGCTCGGCGTGAACAGGCTGAAGAACATCCCTATGAAGTAGTAGAGGGTAAAATCCGCCAGCGGGTTGTCGAATCCGACGGTGCGCGCGAGCAGCGCCCAGCGGATCGAGCTCAGGCACTGGCCGACGAAGTACACGACGAGACAGATCGCTACGTAGGAGAATTTTGCGTTGGAGAGCGCTTCGATAAAATGCGCCAAATCGATGCGCGAGAGAAAAAAGGCCAGCAGCCCGAGGCTGATGGCGCCCTTGAGAAAGGTGGCGAGGTAGCCCTTCACTTGCGCGCTCCCCTATCGCCGAAACTCTCCTCCGAGCGCGCCGCGACGCCGTGCCGCTTGAGCAGGTAAGTAAATACTCCGCCGCCGCGGACCAGCCGCCCGTCGCGGTACACTTTTTTTACTCCGCACGACGGACTCTTCTCTTTGAGAATCGCCTCAGTCGCATGCGACGACAGCGCGCGCGCCAGAGCGCGCTTGGCGCCCCGCATGAGACTCCGGGTTCGATTGCGCCCGCGATTATCGACAATCGACGCTTCGCCGGTGACCGCCTTCTGCGCTCCGCCGCCGCGGAATTCCACCGGCGGCCGCGGTACGCCCCAGCCCGCGAGTTTTTCCGGGCAGACGGCGATGTATCTCTTTCCCTTCAGATAGCGCAGAACCCCAGCGTGCGCGCGATGCTCGCCGTTGTAGCGGCAGCGCTTGCCCACGAGGCAGGCGGAGACAACGATTGGGCGCTTCATCGCTTCCCCTCCGGCGGGGGATTCATCAATGCCGACGACTCGTCTTTCGCGAGGCCGTCGATGAATACCTTTCTCGCCTCGACGCGCAGTCTGCCTTCGCTGTAAAGCTGGATGGCGCGCGGATAAATGCGGTGCTCCTCTTTCAGGATGCGCGCCGATAGCGTCTCTTCCGTGTCGTCGGGATAAGCCGGCACCACCGCTTGAATAATGATGGGTCCCTGATCGCATTCTTCATTGACGAAATGCACCGTGCAGCCGGCGAAGCGCACGCCATGCTCCAGCGCCTGCTTTTGCCCGTGGAGCCCGGGAAAAGCGGGCAGCAGCGCTGGATGGATGTTCATGATGCGATTGGAATACGCCTTGACCAGCACGGGCGAAAGCAGGCGCATGAACCCCGCGAGGATGACGAGCTCGACGCCGCGCTCTTCCAGGAGCTTGACGATCGCGTCGTCGTACGCCTCGCGGCTCGGATATTTCTTGTGATCGAGGACCTCGGTCGGAATGCCGTGGCTCTTGGCGCGCACGAGACCGTAGGCGCTCTCCTTGTTGCTGATCACGACGCGAATTACGGCATCGAGCCGCTTCGCTTCGATCGCGTCGATGATCGATTGTAGATTAGTGCCGCCGCCCGAGATCAGCACGCCCAAAGAGACTTGCCGTGCCATTCGATTTTATCAGGGGACGAGTTGCGCCCCCCGTACTCCCTTTCTGATCTCTCCCATTATGGCATAACGCTCGCCCATTTTTTTTAGCGCCGCCTCGACACCTGCCGCATCGTCTTTGGCAACGACAAGGATCATCCCGATGCCGTTGTTGAACGTTCGATCCATCTCCGGCTGCGACACTCTCCCGAAGCGGCGGATCAGCTCGAAAATCGGCGGCGCCGTCCAGCTTTTCCGGCGGATGTAAGCACGCCGCCCTTCGGGCAGCACGCGGGGCAGATTTCCCGGGATGCCGCCGCCGGTAATGTGAGCCATGCCTTTAATATGATAATCGCGGCGGAGCGCGCGCACGAGCTTGACGTAGATGCGCGTCGGCTTCAGCATCTCCTCGCCGAGCGTGCACCCGAGCTCGGCGATGCGGTCCTCCAATCGCAGGCCTTCGACTTCGAGCAGGACTTTTCGCGCGAGCGAGTAGCCGTTGCTGTGGAGTCCGCTCGAGGCGAGGCCGATCAGCGCGTCCCCCGGCGCTATCGCCTTGGGATCGGGAATCTCGTCGCGCTCCACGACGCCGACGGCGAAGCCGGCGAGATCGTATTCGCCGCCGGGGAAATCGCCCGGGTGCTCCGCCGTCTCGCCGCCGATCAGCACGCAGCCCGCCTGCATGCAGCCGTCGGCGATGCCGCGAATGACCTTTTCGGCGACGCCGACGTCGAGCTTGCCGCAGACGAAATAATCGAGAAAGAAAATAGGCTCGGCCCCCTGCGTCAGCACGTCGTTGACGCCCATCGCCACGAGATCGATGCCGATCGTTTCGTGAACGCCGGTCATGAAGGCGATCTTGAGCTTCGTCCCGACGCCGTCGGTCGAGGAGACAAGCACCGGATGACGATACTTCAAGGTCTTGATGTCGAAGAGCCCGCTGAAGCCGCCTACGCCGGCGAGAAGCCCCGGCCGCGCCGTCTTGAGCGCGACGCCGCGGATGCGTCGGACCAGACGGTCGCCGGCGGCGATGTCGACGCCGGCGCCCTTATAGGTGATGCGTTTGCGCGCCATGAAAATTTTACGCCGACAATTTCAAATCCGGATTGGCGGCGGCGCGTCCGAGCATCGCGCGGATTTGCAGCGCGTACCGGCCGAATTCGACGCCGCTCGTCATCTCGATCGTACGCGGCCGTTCGAGGGAAATCGGCAGCCGCGCGACCACGCGTCCGGGCCGCGGTGACATGACAATGATGGCATCGGAGAGCAATACCGCCTCTTGAATGTTGTGCGTCACGAAAACGACGGTCATTTTCTTCTCGCCCCAGATTCTTAAAAGCTCGATGTCGAGGTCCTCGCGCGTCATTGCGTCGAGCGCGCCGAAAGGCTCGTCCATGAGCAGAATCTTCGGGTCGGTTACGAGCGCGCGGCAGAGCGAGACGCGCTGCTGCATGCCCCCGGAGAGCCGATAAGGAGCCTCGTCCTCAAAATCCTCGAGCCCGACAAGCGCGAGAAGCGAGCGCGCCTTATTCGCGTACTCCGCCAGATCGAGGCCGGCAAATTCCACGGGCAGCATGACGTTTCCTGCGACCGTGCGCCATTTGAGCAAAACCGGCGCTTGAAAAACCATGCCGACGTTGGCGAGCGGACCGTCGACGGGACGTCCGTCGACGCGAACCGTTCCCTGACCGGCGGGAACCAGACCGGAAATGATTTTCAGCAGCGTGCTCTTGCCGCATCCGGACGGCCCGACGACCGAAACGAAGCTGCCTTTTTCGATATCGAAAGAGACTCGGTCGAGAGCCCTGACGCTGTGCGCGCCGCTCTCGAACGTTTTATCGACTTCTTCAACGGCGATGAGCGGCGCCACGTCGGCTATTTCTTCACGAATTGATTGGTGTACACTTCGTCGACGGTAACTTTTCTGCCAACATCGAAAAACTCGTTGGTGATTTTGACGGTTTTCTCCATGATGTCGGGCTTCATGTATCCCAGCCCCAACTCCAGCGACTCCGGCGGAAAAAATATTTCGTCCACCGCGTTTTTCAGTTGCACGCGCATCAGGTCGCGGTCGAGCTCGGGCTTCTGCTTGAGGAGAATTGCGAGCGCCTCGTCCTGGTGCTCGCGCACGTAGCGCAGCCCTTCCATCGTCCCCTCGACATAGGCGCGGATCATGTCCGGCCGCTTCTTCACGTCGTCTTCTTTGACGATCAGCGAGCTGCCGTAGATATCGAGCCCGTTGTCCTTCAGGTACACGCGCTTCAGCTTCATGCCCTGCTTCGCCGCGGCGATCTCCGCGACCTCGTCGTTCGAGGCGCGGAACATCAAAATAAAATCGACTTTCTTGGCGACCAGCGCGGCGGGCTGTAGCGCCGGCGCGGTCTCCTGAATTTTGATCGATTTGAAATCGATGTTGTTGATCCGGCTGAAAGCCGGCATGAGATACCACTGCGCCTGGCCGGGGCTGATCGCGAACGATTTGCCCTCGAGGTCTTTGAGAGTTTTGATCGGCGAATCTTCGCGCCAGAGGATCGTCGTCGCGACGTAACCCAACTGCGCGACGGCCTGGACCTGGCTGCCGCGCGAGCGCGCGACGATCGTCGTGGTGAGATCGGCATAGCCGAAATCCGCGAGCCCCGCGGCGATAGCTTTAACCGTATCGGCCGAACCCGTGCCGGCTTGGATCTTGGGATTGAGCCCGCGCTTGGCATAGAAGCCTTTCTCGGCGGCGACAAACCACGGCGCATGCTTGCCGCCGAGAAGGAAATCGAGCTTGATCGTCGCCGTCGTCATCCCGCCCTTTTCCGCGGCGCCGGCATACGACGACACGACCGCAGCGAGCGCGACGGCGAACAGACAAGCGCTTAACCTCGACTTCATGACATCCCCTCCGTCAAAACGACCCTTCGATCTGCCGCACCTCGGCGCTCCACGGAATCCATTTTCTCTGCAGTATCTCCACGACCGCGAAAAGTAAAAGCGAGAGCAGCGCGAGAATGAGCAGAATGACGAGAGCGAAAGCGGTATCCAGACTGTAATTCGCCTGCAGCACGAGGTAGCCGAGTCCTTCGTTCGCCGCGACGAACTCGGCGACGATCGCGCCGGTGACGGAGAGCACGAGCGCGACTTTGACGCCCGCGAAGAGGTACGGCAGCGCGTTCGGTAGCCGGATTTTCTTAAACACGTCCCATGCCGAGCCGCGGTTGATGCGCGCGAGCTCGATCAGCTCCGGCTCGACCTCTTTCAGACCTACGACGGTGTTGACGACGATCGGAAAGAACGCCACGAGAAACGCGATCGCGATCTTGGAAAACAATCCATAGCCGATCCAGATGACCATCAAGGGCGCGAAGGCGCTTTTGGGCATCGCATACAGAATTACGATGAGCGGATAAATGGTATTGTGAAGGCGGCGCGAATAGACCACGGCGCTGGCAAAGACGACGCCGAGAACGAGCGAAAGCGCGAACCCGCCCACCGCTTCGGTGAATGTAACGAGAGAATGATGTCCGAGAATGAAGAATTTCGCCGTAAACGCGTGGTACAGGTCCTTCGGCGGCGGCAGAATAAATGCAGGAACGCGCGCGAATTTGACCAGAACTTCCCACGCCACGAGCAGCGCGAGGAAAAACAGCACCGGCTCGGCGATATCTTTGAGGGATAGTTTCAAGCTTGTTCTCGGGCGGAGGATGTCAAAGGAACTTAAAGGAAACCACTTTAGCTGTCAAGGAAGTTTCCTCGATAATGCCCATGAAGATGGCGTCGCAGGGGGCGCATTCTCTCTCGGCGATTGACAAGCGGCCGGGCTCGGATTAAAACCTGCCCTTACTATTGACTGCGTTGAACTTTCGAAGTCTGTGAGTTCGGCTAAACCTCAAGACGCTCGGGAGGCCCGGATGCTGCTTCGCAGTTTTGTATTGGCTTGGCTTCTCGCATTGGCGGCGCCGGCGCTTGCGCAAACGACAGGCGAGGGTGGGCTCAAGGCGGAGATTACCGGCGTCGCGATTCCCGCCGACCGCCGCCCGGTGGTGACGTTCAAGATCGCCGACGCGAAGGGAACGCCGCTCGAGCTCGCCGACCTCGATGCCAATAGCGTCAAGTTCACGATCGCCGCGCTGAAAGCAAGCAAAGACGGCGCGCCCGAATACCAAAATTACATTCTCGCGAGAGTCGCCGGGAAAGAATACGTCTACAAGGGCGCGCCACGGAAGCCTACCCTCTCGGAGACCACGCAGCCGTCGGCCGATGATGGCGGCGCTCTCCGCCGCATCGGCGCGGGCGCATACACGTATACATTCAAGACCGCGCTGCCGCCGAATTTCGAGCGTGGCGCGACGCACGTCGTCGGCGGAGAGCTGACGCGCGGCAACCGCCGCTACGCCGCCAATCCCCTCTACGAGTTCGTGCCCGCCGGCGGCAAAGTCCAGGCGCACTGGGACCTCACGGCGACCGCTTCGTGCAACACGTGCCACGATCCGCTGCGCGCGCACGGCGGCCGCGCGCGCGAGACCGGCTACTGCGCGCTGTGCCACACCTCGCAGCTCTCCGACCCCGAGAGCGGCGAGAATCTCGATTTCAAATATTTCGTGCACAAGCTCCACCGCGGCAAATATTTGCCGAGCGTGAACGCAGGCAAGCCGTATTTCACCGTCGGCGTCAACCAGCGCGTATTCGATTATTCCACGGTCGTCTCGCCGCAGTCGGTCGTGACCGAAACCATTCCGAAAGAATACCGCAACTGTTACGCCTGCCATTCCAATCCGAAAGTAACGTTCTGGAAAACGGTGCCGTCGAGCGTCGGCTGCGTCTCGTGCCACGACGATCTCAACCTAAGGACGGGCGAAAATCACAGCCCCGGCCCCGCACGCGAAGGAACCTGCGTCAATTGTCACGCGCCGGACGGACCGGAATTCGGCCCGTCCGTCGTCGGCGCGCACACGTTTCCCGGAAACGCGAGCCAGCTTCCGGGAATCGTCTTCGACATCCTCAAGATCGAGGGCGGCGCGCCGGGAACGAATCCGGTCGTGACTTTCAGCCTCAAGGACAAGAAAGGCGCGCCCGTCAACGCCTCACAGATGAGCAACCTGGGGCTCGTCCTCGCCTGGCCCACGGTCGACTATAAAATCGAGATACCCGAGGACGCGAGAAAAGCGACGCCGCTGGGTAACGGCATCCATACGTACAAATTCAATTATACGATTCCGGCCGACGCAACCGGGTCGGGAGCGGTCGGCATCCAGGGATACCGGCTGTTCGAGGTGAAACGACCGAGTGGAACCGTAGTTGAAAAAAGCCAGCGCGACGCCGGGCATAACGTCGTGAAGTATTTCCCGATCACCGACAAAGCCGCCGTGCCGCGCAGGATCGCCGTCAAGACGGAAAACTGCAACGCCTGCCACTTGAAGCTGCAGCCGCACGGTGAGCAGAGAAACAACACCGAATTCTGCGTCATGTGCCACAACGCGAACCACACCGATGTGGACAAGCGCAAAACCGCGAAGGGTCCGATGCCGCCGGAAAACGTCCATTACAAGAGACTCATCCACCGGATTCATACGGGTGAGAATCTGGGCGAGCCGTTCATCGTTTACGGCGGGCCGGCCGTGTCGCCGGTGCCCGTCGATTTAGGCCACATCCGCTTTCCGGGCGACCGCAGGAATTGCCTCAAGTGCCATGAAAAAGGCGCCAACGAGCTGCCGCTTGCCGAAGGCGTGCTGTCGACGCCGATACAGCAGGCGGACGGCAGCGTGAAGTTATTGTCGCCGATCATGAGCGCGTGCGTCGGCTGCCACAACAAAGAGCCGGCGCAGATTCATATGCTGGCGCAGACAGCCTCCAGCGGCCGCGAGAGCTGCGTCGTCTGCCACGGCGCGGGGCGGGAATTCGCGGTCGACAAGATGCACCGGAAAGGCAGGGAGTGAGATAAAGCTATCGTTGAGTTTCTTCGCGCCCGGCCTGGACCGAATGGATGACACCGCGCGAAACGGCCGATCCGAAGGCCCCGAGAAAGGATCCGCCTGGCGAGCGCAAGAGGCCGCCCGTGAAAGACCCTCCTCCGGACGATAGCCGACGGAAGCGGCCTCCCGCCGGCGATCCCCCGACAAAGGGGCAAGTTAGATTGCGCGAGGACTTCAGTCCTCGCCTGCTTCCTTCTTGAGCTGACTTTTCTCCAGCAGCAGAGCGCGCTTCTGCAGGATGAGGTCGCGCTCCTGCGCGAGGTGGCGCTCGATCGCGCGGGCGAATTTCTGATCGGCGACATAGTGCATGCTGGTCGTCGTCCGCGGCTCGAGGCCGCGCAGTTGCTTGAAGCTCCCGCCGGCGCCGGCCTCGAAGCGGTCGAGCCCCGCGCGGATGCAGTGCTCGATTGCCGAGTAGTAGCAGACGTTGAAGTGTAAAAACGGCTCCTCCTCGAACGCGCCCCAGTATCGGCCGTAGAGCGCCGAGTCTCCGCGGATGTTGAAAGTCCCGGCGATAATCTTCCCGTTCCGCTCGGCGAAGATGAGACACAGATACGGCGCGAAGCGTCGCGCGAGCTCGTCGAAGAATTCACGCGTCAGGTACTGCCGGCCGTAATAAAGATTGTCGACGTGACCCTTGTACAGCGAGAACATCGTGCGGAGATGCTCGCGCGTCGCTTGTTCGCCCTCGACGACGCGGATCGTAATCCCACGCTCTGCGATCGCGCGGCGCTCGCGCTTGATCTTGTTGCGCCGGTCGCTGCGGAACGAACCGAGATAATCGTCGAACGACTTGTAGCCGCGGTTCTCCCAGTGGAACTGCAGCCCGATACGCCGGGCGAAGCCCGCCTCGGCGAGCGCGTCCGCCTCGTCCTCGCGGCAGAAATTCACGTGCGCGGAAGAGATTTTGTTTTGCCGCGCGATCTCGGCCAGCGCCCGCCCCATCGATTGAACGAGCGGCCGCCGATCCGCCCCCGCGGTCAGGAAGCGCGCGCCGGTCACCGGCGTGAACGGCACACCGACGAGAATTTTCGGGTAATACGCGATGCCGAGGCGATGGGCGAATTCCGCCCATTCGTAATCGAAGACGAATTCGCCCATGCTGTGAAGTTTGAGATACATCGGGCAAGCGCCGACGATCTCGCCGCCGCGCTCGGCGACGAGATGATGCGGCATCCAGCCGGTCTGCTCTTCGACGCATCCGGTCGCTTCGAGCGCTTCGAGCCAGTCCCAGCGCATGAACGGCGAGCCACTGTCCACGAGCCGGTCCCAATCCTCGCGCGGGATCAACTTGATCTCGCGGACGATTCTGATTGTCGCCGAAGCGGTCATGAGCGAAAATCCTATCATTTTCGCCGCCCGGCGGAAAACCCGCGCGTTTGACAAAAGACCTGAGCGACCTTAAATTTTAGCGAATGGTCGTCTACGATCTCATCTGTGCCGCCGAGCACCGCTTCGAGGGCTGGTTTCCGAGCTTTGAAGGCTATCTGGAGCAGGTCAAAAAAGGTCTCATCTCCTGTCCTTCCTGCGGCAGCACTCAGGTGGAGAAGCTGCCGCACGCGTGCGCCGTGCACGTCAAAAAGGACTTCCCCGCGCCGCGGCCGGAGACGCCGGCGGCTCCGCATCCGCCAAGCCTCTCGGAATCGGATGTTAAAGAGCTGCTCGTGCGCATGAATCAATACGTGCGTGAGAACTTCGAGAACGTCGGCCCGCGCTTCGCGACCGAGGCGCGCGCGATCTTTCACGGCGAAAAAGAAGAGAAGCCGATCTTCGGCAGCGCCACGCAGGACGAGCGCCGCGAGCTTGATGAAGAAGGCGTGCCGTACGGCATCCTGCCGAAACCCAAGCTCGACAGTTAAGTCTAACGAATTCGCTGCAGCGAGGTCACCAAGAAAAGTGGCCGATTCCGCCGACAACCCCGGAGTCATTGCGCCGCCTCCGTTGATCTACGGCGCGGCGTTGTTGCTCGCGCTACTGCTGCACCGGCTCCAACCGATGCCTATCTTCGGTCGCACGTCCGCGCTTTGGCCCGGTGTCCTGCTCGCGGCGCTGGGCGTCGCTCTCGCGATCTGGGGAAGGCAGGCGCTCGTGTCCGCGGGTACGAACATCAATCCCTACCGTCCGAGCACGGCGATCGTCGATTCCGGTCCCTACCGCTTTTCCCGCAACCCTCTTTACGTGTCTCTTACGTTGATCTACTCGGGCTTGACGTTGGCGTTCGACACCTGGTGGGGTTTCATCCTGCTCCTACCGGTTCTCATTGTCATGCATCTCGGAGTCATCCGGCGCGAGGAGCGCTATCTCGAAGGAAAATTCGGCGAAAGCTACCGCCGGTATCGAGCGCGCGTTCGCAGATATCTCTGAGCCGCCCGGGCTTCAGCTTTTTTCCGCCAGCAAGCCCGCCTTGTAAGCCTCGCCCCCGCCGTCCGCGAATTTCCCCTCGCGGTACCAAAGAATGCGGAATTCGCGGAACAGATCCAGCAGCTCGTTGTGACCGAGCAAATAGGCAGGGTTCTTCGGATGGCCGATCTCGCGCTGATCGATCAGGTAAGTCTCGAAGACGATGTGGCCGCCGGGCTTGAGAGCGCTTTTCATGTGCGCGACGAGCCCGCGGTCGAGATAATTGAAATTGATGACGAGGTCGTAGGCGCCGCGCGGCAGGTCGGCATGCTCGAGATCCGCCTCGATGAAATTGACCGCCTGCCCTCTCGCACGCGCCGCCTTGCGCGCCTCCTGCAGCGCCGCCGCGGAGATATCGACCGCGTCGACCCGGAATCGTTGCGCTGCGAGGTAAATCGCGTTATGCCCCTTGCCGGTCGCGACGTCGAGCGCGCGGCCAGGCCGAATCAGCCACACCTTGCTGGCGAGGATCTCTTGGAGGAATTTCGACGGCGCGTCGTCCCCGTGAGTTGTCGCGTGCTTTTCGTTCCAGCGCTTCCGGTCGTCGGCCGCCACGACGATCTCCGCTAAACCGTTCGCGCGAGCGTCAGCACGCAGACCTCGCGCGCGCCGCCGCCAACGAGCGCGCGGCTGCATTCGTTTACCGTCGCGCCGGAAGTATAGACGTCGTCGATGAGCAGGACCGATTTATTTTCAACGGAGCGCTTCGGAGCGATGGCAAACGCGCGGCGCATGTTGCGGCGCCGCTCGTCCTCGTGAAGCTGCGTCTGCGGCGGCGTCTCGCGCGAGCGAACGAGCGTGAAGGGATCGACCGGGAGGCTCCAGGCGCGCCCGACCTCGCGGGCGAGAACGACGGATTGATTAAAGCCGCGCCAGCGAAGCCGCTTACGGTGCAGCGGTACGGGTATAACGACGTCGATCGCGTGTGCGCTGAACAGTTCGCGACAGCTCTCGGCCATGAGCCGGCCGAGCGGTTTTCCGAGCGATACTTTACGGCCGTATTTGAAGCGCTGGACGACGCTGCGGAGCGGATGCTCCTCGCCCTCGTCGGTCGGGTAGCACGCCCACGAGCGCGCGCGCGCGAAATGCGGCGAGCGCTGGATGCAGGGGCCGCATAGATGATCGTCGCCGCCCGTATCGAGAAACGGCCGGCCGCAAACGGTGCAAACCGGGCAGTCGATCACCCGCACGCGCGCGCGGCAGTCGTCGCAGAAGCAATCGTGGGCGGAGAAAGTCGCGGCGCGGCAGAAGCGGCAGCGCGGCGGATAAAGACAGTCGAGCAGCCGCCCGAGCCGGGCCGAGATCGTCTGCGAACGCCGCGTGTCGAATTTTGAGTCCACGTCAAAATTCAAAAGCAGCCGTCCGTTACTTTACGATGAGGGACTTTCCCGTCATCTCGGCCGGCTCGGAAAGACCGAACATCTCGAGGATCGTCGGCGCAACGTCGATCGCCTTGCCGGCGCGGAGGCGCCCGCCTTTGAGCTTATCGTCGGCGATGATGACGGGAACGGGATTCGACGTGTGCGCGGTGTGGATCTCGCCGGTATCGTAGTCGATGAGCTGCTCGGCGTTGCCGTGGTCGGCGGTGACGATCACCCGCGCCTTGCGCTTGAGCGCCGCATTCACGACCTTGCCGATGCAGGCATCGACCGCCTCGCAGGCGCGCACCGTCGCGTCGAAGTTGCCGGTGTGGCCGACCATGTCGGCGTTGGCGTAGTTGAGCACGACCAGGCCGTAGCGCTCCGCCTCGATTTCCGGCACGAGCGCGCCGGCAATCTCGTAGGCGCTCATCTCGGGCTTGAGATCGTACGTCGGCACGTCTTTGACCGAGGGTATGAGAATGCGCTCTTCCAGCGGAAATTTCTTCTCCTCGCCGCCGTTGAAAAAGTACGTCACGTGCGCGTACTTCTCCGTCTCGGCGATGCGGAGCTGCGGAATCTGGTTCCGGCTAGCCATCTCGCCGAGGATATTTTTCAAGTCGCGCGGCGGGAACGCCGCGGGAAGATTGAGGGTTGCGTCGTATTCCGACATCGTCGCGAAGGCGGCGAGCGCGATGCGCTGCTCGCGCGGAAATTCCGCGAAATCCTTCCGCGTCAGGGCGCGCGTCATCTGGCGCGCGCGGTCGGCGCGGAAGTTGAAAAAGATCACCGCGTCGCCGTCGCGAATCGTCCCCTCCGGGTCGATCACCGCCGGCAGCACGAATTCGTCCGTAACCTTCGCTTGATAACTCTTCCGGATCGCCTCGTCGGCCGAGCGGGCGCGCTCGCCGACGCCGGCGGTGATCGCGCGATACGCCTTTTCCGTCCGGTCCCACCGCTTGTCGCGGTCCATGCCGTAATATCTGCCGCCGACGGTGGCGATCTTGACGTTGGGATAATTGGCGAGCTTCTCGTTCAGCTCGCGCATGAACCCTTCCGCGCTCGACGGCGGCGTATCACGGCCGTCGAGAAACAGATGCAGGTAGACGGATTTTACTTTTTCCCGCTTTGCGAACTCGATCAGCGCTTCCAGGTGCCGCTGATGGCTGTGGACGCCGCCGTCGCCGAGCAAACCCATGAGGTGGAGACGACCGCCGCTTTTCTTGACCGCGTCGAACGCGGC
>Ga0075434_100002045_pt1 | contig 17515 bp, 14 predicted proteins | sample RhiMethybrSRZTD3_FD_75298 | JGI IMG/M metagenome (GOLD analysis project Ga0075434, IMG submission 75298) | Populus rhizosphere microbial communities from Tennessee, USA - Rhizosphere MetaG P. TD hybrid SRZTD3 | ecosystem: Host-associated > Plants > Roots > Rhizosphere > Soil | place: USA... | reverse complement strand
TCACGCGGCTGCCTTCAAACACGTCCCCCTTGTCGAGCACAATCCGGTCGCCGGCCTGCGCAACAATACCTTCGGCACCGCCACGCTGGCGGAGGTCGCCGCCGCCTGCGGTGTGGAACGGTTTGTGCTGGTGTCGACCGACAAGGCGGTGCGACCGACCAGCATCATGGGAGCCAGCAAGCGCTTGGCGGAAATGATCCTGCAGGCCCGCGCCGCCGAGGGACGCGGACGCACCGTCTTCACCATGGTGCGCTTCGGCAATGTGCTCGATAGCTCGGGCTCGGTCGTGCAGCGCTTCCGGCGTCAAGTCGAGGCTGGTGGCCCCGTGACCGTCACGCACCCGGGCATGATCCGCTATTTCATGTCGATTCCCGAGGCGGCAGGGCTCGTCATTCAAGCCGGCGCCATGGCGTCGGGCGGCGATGTGTTCGTGCTTGATATGGGCGAGCCGGTAAAGATCGACGACCTGGCGCGCACCATGATCCGCTTGATGGGGCGCGAGGTGCGCGATGAGGACAATCCCGACGGCGACATTGCCATCGAGTACGTCGGCCCGCGCGACGGCGAAAAGCTCTACGAGGAATTGCTGATCGGGGAAAATGTGATCCCCACCGAGCACCCCCGTATTCTGCGCAGTCGCGAGCCCTTCCTCCCCAAGGCCAAGCTGGAACCCCTGCTCGACGAGCTGGCCGCTGCCCTCGAGGAAGACTCGGCGCCGACGATCAAAGCGACGCTGGCGCGCGCGGTAGAAAACTATCGCCCGGCCCAACATCACCTGAATGGCAGCGAGCCTTTCGACGACGGCGCGATGGCCGCCTGAGCTCGCTTTGGTACTGCGGCGCGCTCGCGCAGCAGCCACGCGCTCAAGATTTGGGGTAAGCAACGGCGATGCGGGTGGCGATCACCGGGGCAACGGGCTTTGTGGGCAATGCCCTGGTCCGGTCCCTGGCACGTCAAACGACCTGGCAGCTAACCGCACTCACCCGGCGGCCGTGGCCGGCGCCGGCCCCGCAGGTGCGCTCGCTTGTGATCGGCGATCTCGTCGATGCTCGCTGGCCCGCGGACGCGCTCGCGGACACCGAGGGAATAGTGCATGCGGCGGCCATGACGAGCGGCGTGCCGTCGCCACCCCCGGCGCGGTTGTTCGCGGTCAATGCCGCGGCGACGCTGGCGTTGGCGCGCCAGGCGGCGTCGGCGGGGGTCAAGCGCTTCGTCTTTTTGAGCTCGATCAAAGTCAACGGCGAGGAAACGGCGCCCGGCAAGCCGTTCACGGTCACCTCGGCACCCGCGCCCGAGGATGCCTACGGGCAGTCCAAGCTCGAAGCCGAGCGCGGCTTGCGCGAGCTCGCCAACACAACTGGCCTCGAGGTCGTCATCCTGCGTCCGAGCCTCATCTACGGCCCACAGGTCGGCGGCAACTTCGCCCACATGGTTAACTGGGTGGCGCGCGGCATTCCCCTGCCGCTGGCGGCCGTGCGCAACAGGCGTACCTTGATGGCGCTCCCCAATTTGCTTGATCTCATCAAGACGGCGCTGGTGAGCCCGCGGGCGGCCAACCAGACCTTGCTCGCGGGGGACGCGGACGATGTCTCGACGCCGCAGATGCTGGAAGCGATCGCCGATGCATTGGGTCGGCCGCTGCGGCTGTTCCCGGTGCCTCCAACGCTCCTGGCGCGCGCCGCTTCCCTGTTGGGCAAGCGCGAGATGGCGCGCAAGCTGCTGGGGTCGCTGCAACTCGACATCCAAGACACACGCGCGCGGCTCGGTTGGGACCCACCCCTGACGACGCGGCAAGCCCTAACCGAGACCGTTAAGACGTTTCGCGCTGGCTAAGGCGCGCGTCGGTGTGGCGCGGGCCTCAGGCGCGCACGCGATCGCCCCGTCCCGCACCGGCCACCGCCTGCCAAATCAGCGACAGATCGGTGCCAATCGACAAGTCCTCGACATAGCGCGCGTCGCTGTGGGCCAGGCGTTCGGGGTCGGACATATCGATGCCGGCAACTTGCGAAACGCCGGTGATGCCGGGCACCAGGCCGGCGAGGCCCAAGCGACGGCGCGCCCGGATCAGCTCCACCTGCGTCGGCAAGCAGGGCCGTGGTCCAACAAAGCTCATCTCGCCCTTGAGTACGTTCCAGAGCTGGGGCAGCTCGTCGAGTTTGAGGCGGCGCAGGGACCTGCCGATCGAGGTGACGGCGTTGGCCTGCATCTCATGCGTGGGTGCGTGGGCCGTTTGCAAGTGCATGGTGCGCAGCTTGTAGCAGGTGAAGGGCCGCTCATCTTTGCCGATGCGGGTCTGGCGAAAGATGGCCGGCCCTGGCGAGGAGAGCCGGACGGCGAGCGCGCAGGCGGCAACCAGCGGTGCCAGCAGCACGAGCCCGCAGGTGGCCGCCGCGACATCGAAGGCACGCTTGCCGGTAAAGCTCTGCTGCGCCATGCCCCTCCCCCTCGCTCGCCGAAGCGATTTGCTATCCCCTTTGGCCCATCGGGGCGGCAATGGCCCCGATGTCGTGCGCACGCCTGCTGAGACTATAGCGCGACGTTGCGGCCAAGGCACAAAGCGCTGCAATCTTCATCTCAGGTCCGCTCGGCCGTGCGGGCGGCGGGCGCGCCCAACATGTCCAGGTAGCTTGCGCGCAAGGCCGCGCGCACGTGCGCCTCGGTGAAGCCTTCGAGCAGGCGCCGACGCGCGGCGGCCCCGAGCGCCAAGCGCAGCTCGCGATCGTTGGCCAAGCGACGCAACGCGGCGCTGAGCGCACCGACATCGCCGGGTGCAACGAGGAGACCCTCGATACCGTCCCGGACAAAGTGGCGATTGCCCGGTACGTCGGAAACGACGAGAGGTCGCGCCGAGGCGGCGGCCTCCAGGAGGGCGCGCGGTAAACCCTCCCCGCCGCGCGAGGCCAGCACGAAAATGTCGGCACGTTTCCAGACCCCGGCAACGTCCGCCACGGGGCCGTGCCAGCGCGCGCCGCTGCCCTGGCACCAGGTCTCGATGGCTTGTGGCGGGATGGCCTCGGGGTTATCGCGATCGCTGCTGCCGAAAAGCTCAAGCCGCAGTTGGACCCCTTCGCGCCGCAGCTGGTCGTAGGCCTGCAGCAAAAGATCTATGCCCTTGGAGCGGATCATGCGACCGACGTGGGCCGCGATGGGGACGTCGTTTGGCGGCGTCGCCAGCGCCGGGAAGGCCTCCGGATCGACACCGGCTCCGCCCAGGATGGCAAAGCGCGTGCCGAGCCGGGGTACGAGCTTAGCGACCAGGGCGAGGTCGTCGGGGTTCTCGACCAGAAGCCGCGAGGTCGGTTTGCGGACCAGGGAGGCCAACACCCGCAGCATGGCGAAACGATAAAGACGCAGCAGCGGATCGGTGGCGATGCCGGCGAGACCCTGCCCGGTGATATGCACCACCACGTGTGGCACGCGCACCCATCTCAGCGCCAGGCCGCCGAGAACGATGGGCTTCATGGCGATGAGGTGCACGACGTCGGGGCGCTCGCGTCTGAGAAGGCGTGCCAGCCGCCAGGCCACCTGTGCCGCCAAGGCCTGATTGTTGGAGCCGCGATAAAAGTCGAACGCCAACGTGCGCACGCCCAGCGCTTCGATCTCGGGCAGGCGACCGGAGGAGCGCGTCACCACGACCACCTCCTGGGCGAGCTCGCTCAGAAGCGAAATCAGCGGACGAAAATGCGACAGCGCAAACCAATCCTCGGTAATCAGCACGACGATCTTGCCGCAGGCGGCACGCGTCTTTGCCGGCAAGGTTCGTTCGATGGGCATGTGGCAGGGTTGGGGCACGGCGATGGGACGAAACAACGGGGACGAACTGACGAGGTCGGCCTGATCTTTTGTCAATGTCTCGCCTCTCGACCATGCTCTGAAAGCAAAGGAAAGCAGCAGGAGCAAGGAAACATGTGGAGAGCTCAATGATGTATGTACTAGCGCCGGAATCAAGGCCATGATGCCACCCGGCCGCGCGGGTGCGGCGACGTGCGCGCGCCCTTAAGCGGTTTTGCAACGGGGACCTGCGGCTTTTTGCTTGGTGTCATTTTCCTGCGTCACAGCCCGGCTAGGAATGGGCGACAGGCGACGGATTTTGCCGACGTGCGCGTTGCAACGGGGGCACTTTTTTTGCCCCTCAAACCGTGACCTCGAGCGCGGGGACTTGCGACATGACAAGGCTGGCAGGCAGGCTCAGGGATGAGACCCCAGGCGTCGGTGTGGTGGTGCCTTGGACGCGGCTGATGGCCGCCGGCGGCGCGGCCATTTTTGCCGCCCTCGTCGTTGCCATCGTCTTTCAACCGCATTTGACCACCTCTCTGTTGCCGGCCCTCGGGCTCTATGCGTTCGCGAGCTTGCGTGGCGAAAGCCGCCGCTGGCCGTTTTCCCGGCGCGCGGTATGGGTGCTGCCCAGCATCTTTGCGCTCTACGTGGCGCTCAGCGCGGCCTGGGGCAGTGATCCCCACGCGGCCCTGATCGCGGGCACGCTGTTTGGCATCTTCTTGGTGGCAACGCGCATCGCCTTCCTCGGCGCGCTGGAGGCGGAGCCACGCGCAGTTGCCGGGCTCAGTGGCTACTTTGTCGCCGCGGTTGCGGTTGGCGCCCTGCTGTTGGCCATTACCATCTATTCGCACGGCGCGCTGCACAAGGCGATTTGCGCGGTCTTCCCGGCGCTCGCCCCCACCGATCGCGACTTCGTTCGCCTCGACGGCAATAGCTTGGAGTTCGTGGGGCTGCCTTACTTCAACCGCAACATCGCGCTCCTCAATCTGCTGTTGTGGCCGGCGCTGCTGGTGCTGGCGAAACGGGTCGTTGACTGGCGCACCGCGCTGTTCCCCCTCGGCGTGCTGGGATTGGTTGGGCTGGCGACGTTTGGCTCCGAGCACCAGACCTCTATGCTGGCGCTGCTGGCCTCCGGCCTGATCTTTCTCATCTATCGCCTCTCGCCCCGCAGCGCGCGCATCCTGGTCGTGGTTGGTTGGGTGGCGGCGCTGCTTCTGGTCCGCCCCGCGGTGTTGACCGCCTACGAGGCGGGCCTGCATCAGGCGAGTTGGCTGCAGGAGAGTGCCCGCGCGCGCATTATTCTATGGGCGTACACGGCGCGGCAAATGTCCAAGGCGCCGATCCTCGGCGTCGGTGCACAAACCACGCGCGCGGATGCCGAGGCGGCCCGCCCACCCGAAGTGCCGGGCCAAGCCTTCCCGCAATGGACGGGAAGGCACGGCCACAACATCTATCTGCAGACCTGGTACGAGCTCGGCGTTATCGGTGCCGGCCTGCTCCTGGCGATGGGCCTCTTGATCCTGAGTTGGCTTGGGACCTTGGCACGACCGGGCCAAGACTATGCGGCGGCGGCCTTTGTGTGCGCCAGCGTCATGTGCGCCTCGAGTTTCGGCATGTGGCAAGCGTGGTTCATCGCCGCCACGATGCTGGTGGTGCCCATGGTCACCCTGGGTCTCAAGTGGTACGGCGATCCGCCCCGGTGAGCATGCATTCGAACCGAGCCCCGCGCCGAGCCAAGCGACGACGCTGAGCGGGACCAGCGGTTCCTCCGACATCGGGGGCGATCCTCGTGCTTCCGTTGCGTGGCGACTGGCCGCTTTGGCGCGCAGCAGCACCGTCGATCTGATCTCTCCGCGGGCAACACATTGCCCGCGACAAAGCGTCGGCGCGCCGTGCCGGGCGGGCTAGCGAGCCGGGCCGGGAGGCGTTTGGCTCGTGCTTGCGGGCGGCGGTCTGTGCTAGGATGGCGGCAGCTCAACACGCTTGCGTGGGACAAGCAACGCTCCCGCGCGCCGGCCAGGAGAAAACGAGCATGACCGCCGTCGGGGCTCTCAATCCATCGTTTGCCTCCAGCAAGACCGCTGCGGCGCCGAGGGGACTTTATGTGCCCCGCGTTGCCCCGCTCGACGGTCCGCTCGGCGCCGTCTCGTTTTTCGCCAAGCTGCTGCACAATCCGCTGCGCATCCTGCCTGCGGCCGCCTACGAAGAGGGGATCGTGTGGGCCGAGCGCGCCGGCCGCCTCATCTGCTGGATCACCGAACCCGGTCTCATCAAAACGGTCCTGCTCGATAAGCGCGATGTCTTCGAGCGCACAGCGGTGACCCAGCGCCTGTTGGGTCCGCTGCTCGGCAACGGCGTCTTGACCGCGGACGGCGCCGATTGGAAGTGGCAGCGTCAGACGGCGGCGCCGGTGTTTCGCCATCACGACCTCTTGAGCTTCGTGCCCGTGATCGCCGAAGCCGCCGAGCGCTTGCTCGGGGAATGGCGGCAGGACGCGTACGGGGCGACGCGCAACATCGACCGCGACATGACGCTCGTCACCTTCGACGTGATTTCGCACACCTTGCTGCCTGGCGGCGATGAGCACGTGGGACCACTGATTGGTCGCGCCAACGTCGACTATCAAAAGCCGCTCGGTTGGCAAATGGCCTATGCCAATTTCCGTCTTCCCGCCTGGCTGCCGCATCCGGGGTGGCTCAAGATGCAGTTGGCGCGGCGCCGGCTGCGATCGGCGGTGGCCTCGCTGGTCGCCGAGCGGCGGGTGCGTCCGAGCGGTAAAGACGACCTGTTGCAGCGCTTGGCCAATGCCAAGAACCCGGAAACCGGCGCTCAGATGCCGGACGAGCTGCTGATCGACAATCTCCTCACCTTCTTGATGGCCGGCCACGAGACTACGGCCAAGGCGCTGACCTGGACGCTCTATCTTTTGGCGCGCGCGCCCGCTTGGGGTGACCGCCTCGCCCAGGAAGTGCGCGAGGTTGTCGGTGACGGTCCGGTGCAGCCCGAACACATCGACAAGCTCGTGCTCACCACGCAGGTGTTGAAGGAAAGCATGCGCCTTTATCCGCCGGCGCCCATCATGTCGCGGCAAGCCAGCGCCGATACCGAACTTGGCGGCGTGCCGGTCAAGGCCGGCACTCAGGTGATCATTCCGATTTATGCCATTCAGCGGCATCGGCGCCGCTGGTCCAACCCGGACCACTTCGAGCCCGAGCGTTTTGCCCCCGAACACGAGGCGCACATCCCGCGCTATCAGTACATGCCGTTTGGGGCGGGACCGCGCATCTGCATCGGCATGGCCTTCGCCATGATCGAAGGCATCGCCATCCTGGCAAGCTTGGTGCGAGCGGCGAGCTTCGCGGTCACACCGGGGCACGAGCCCGAGCCGATCAGCCGCGTCACTTTGCGGCCCGCCGGCGGCATGCCGCTCGCCGTGCGGCTGCGCTAGCGCCGACGCCCAAGCCCGCGCTCGACAGCGGTGTGTGTGTGCCGCTTGGCTTGGCTTGGGGGGCCGCGTTCGCGCGAGCTACTCCCTGCCATCCAAGTGCCGCATGCCGCGACAGGGGATGCCGCCGTCACGGCCTTTGCGGCGGGTCGCGTCCACGACGCGCAGGTGCGGGCGACCCTGAGGGCCCGTCCCTGGTATGCCAGGCAAGTCGCGCACTTAGGCTCTGGAGCAGCGCCGCGGTTTGCCATAAGAAGGCATTTCAGTGCCGGTCCCTTGTGCGGCGTGCTCCCGAAGGTGAGCCGCCGTCGCGCTGCCGGCGAGCGCGGAATTCGCGTGCGGAGCAGGAAACATCCCTTGGTAAGGCTTTCGGAGGCGTCATGACATCCCGTTCGTTGCTTGCAGCGTTTGTTGCAACAGGCTTACTCGCCGGCTCACCTGCCGTGGCGCAGGACAGCATCAAAATCGCCTATATCGATCCCCTCTCGGGCCCGGGTGCGACGGTCGGCGAGGTCGGCCTCAAGACCTTCCAGTTCCTGGCGGAGGAGCTCAACGCCAAGGGCGGGGCGGCAGGCAAGAAGTTCGAGATCCTGCCTTTCGACAACAAGACCAATCCGCAGGAAAGCCTGGTGCAGGTGCAAAAGGCCGTCGATGCGGGCGCGCGCATTATCACCCAGGGCAACGGCTCCTCGGTCGCCGCCGCGCTCTCCGATTGGGTCAGCAAGTACAACGAGCGCAACCCCGGCAAGGAGGTGCTTTACCTCAATTACGCCGCGGTCGATCCTGTGCTCACCAACGAGAAGTGCTCGTTTGCGCATTTCCGCTGGGATGCCAACTCCGACATCAAAATGGAGGCCCTCACCAACTACATGAAGGGCCAGAAGGACATCAAAAAAGTTTACCTGATCAATCAGGATTATTCCTTCGGCCAGGCCGTGCGTAAGGCGGCCACCGAGATGCTGAAGGCCAAGCGCCCCGACATCCAGGTGGTCGGTGACGAGCTGCACCCGCTGCTCAAGGTGACGGACTTCGCCCCCTACATCGCCAAGATCAAGGCCTCCGGCGCCGACACGGTGATCACCGGCAACTGGAGCCAGGATTTTGCCTTGCTGCTGAAAGCGGCGGCCGATGCCGGCTTGCAGGTCAACTGGTACACCTACTATGCCGGTGGCACGGGTGGGCCGACCTCGGTGAAGCAGACGGGTCTCAACCACCGCGTCTTTGCGATCCAGGAAGGCTCGGCCAACGTCGACCATGCCGCCTCGCAAGCGACCGAGAAGGCGTTCCGCGAAAAATTCGGCGTCTCGAACTTCTATCCGCGCGCCTTCAACGAGATGCGGATGCTGGCGGCCGCCATCAACAAGGCCAACTCCACGGATCCCAACAAGATCGCGGTGGCGCTCGAGGACATGAAGTTCGACGTCTTCAACGGCGGTGAGGGCTTCATGCGCAAGGACGACCATCAATTCTTCCAGCCCATGTACATCGTTTCCCTGGGCGACCTTGGTCCCAAGGAACCCTTCGACGAGGAAAAGACCGGCTGGGGCTGGCGCACCATCGCCCGGCTCGATGCCAAGGACACCGTGCTGCCGACCACCTGCAAAATGCAGCGTCCGAGCTAAAACGACGCCTTTGCTGGGCCGCCGAACGCCAAGAAGTCGGCGGCCCTTTGCCCGGGAGGGCGCCGCGTGGCGGAACTGGTTCTGATCTCGACCCTGAACGGCGTCCTTTACGGCCTTTTGCTGTTCTTGATGGCGAGCGGGCTGACGCTGATCTTTTCCATGATGGGCGTGCTCAACTTTGCGCATGCCAGCTTCTATATGCTGGGAGCCTTCCTCGGTTTCCAGATCAGCCGCTGGGCGGGGTTTTGGTGGGCCTTGATCTGGGCGCCCGTGCTGGTCGGGCTCGCCGGCGCCTTGGTCGAGCGCTTCGGGCTGCGCAACGTGCACCGGCACGGCCACGTCGCCGAGCTGCTCTTCACCTTCGGTCTGGCCTTTGTGATCGAGGAATTGGTGCAGATCGTCTGGGGCAAGTCGCCCGTCGATTTTCGCACGCCGGCGCTGCTCGACTTTCCAGCCTTCACGGTGTTTGCCACCAACTACCCCGCCTACAAGCTGTTTATGCTGGTGATCTCGATTGCCATCTTCGTTGGTCTGTTTGTGATGCTGACGAAGACGCGTATCGGTCTTATCGTGCAGGCGGCGCTGACCCATCCGCACATGGTGGCCCACCTCGGCCATAACGTGCCCTTTGTGTTCATGGCGGTATTCGGCGTCGGCGCCGCGCTCGCCGGCATCGCCGGCGTCATCGCCGGGCCGGCGCTGGTGACGCAAGCGAGCATGGCGGCGCTGTTGGGGCCGATCCTGTTCGTGGTCGTGGTCGTCGGCGGCCTCGGCTCCCTGCAGGGCGCCTTGTTTGCTTCGCTGCTGATCGGCTTGCTGCAGACCTTTGCGATCTCCATCAATCTGTCGCTGTCCGATATCTTTGCCGGCTCCGGCTTCACGCCCGCGCCCAACACGCTGCTGGGCGACCTGTGGCGTGTGTCGGTGGCGCAGATCGCTCCCATCCTTCCCTACGTGCTGCTCGTTCTCGTCTTGATCTTCAGGCCCACGGGGCTGTTCGGGAACCGCGAAACATGAGCGATGCAATTGCAACGCCTGCGGCCACGACGCCAGCTCAAACGGGCATTGCACGGCTGGCGCCGTGGGGTGTGTGGATTGTCTTGGCCGTGGTGCTGGCGGCGCTGCCGCTGCTGTTTCGCTCCGGCACGGCATTGACGATGCTGAGCCTGATGGGCATCGCCATCATTTTTGCCCTCTCCTACAACATGCTGCTCGGTCAAACGGGCATGCTGTCCTTTGGCCACGCCGTCTACTACGGGCTCGGCGCCTATTTTACGGTGCACGCCATCAATTGGGCCATTGCCGCCAAGCTGCCCATTCCCCTCCTCGTCATGCCTCTCGTCGGCGGCTTCGCCGGCCTCGTGTTCGCCATCCTGTTTGGCTGGGTGTCGACCAAGCGCAGCGGTACCGCCTTTGCCATGATCTCGCTGGGCCTGGCCGAGCTGGTGGGGTCGAGCTCGCTGATCCTGCGTTCCTTCTTTGGCGGCGAGGAGGGCGTCACGACCAACCGCACCAAGTTGTTGCGCCTGTTTGACTGGAACTTTGGTCCGCAAATCCAGGTCTATTACCTGATCGCCGCCTGGTGCCTGCTGTCGATTGCCCTCATGTATGCCCTGACGCGCACCCCCTGGGGCCGCATGTGCAATGCCGTGCGCGACAATTCGGAGCGGGCGCAGTTCGTCGGCTACAATCCGCAGGTGGTCCGCTACCTTGCCTTTTGCCTGTCCGGCCTGTTTGCCGGCGTTGCCGGCGGGCTGGCCTCGATTAATTTCGAGCTCGCCAATTCGGCGCTCTTCAGCGCGGTGCAATCGGGCAATGTGCTGCTGGCGACCTTCATCGGCGGTGCCGGTCACTTCGTCGGTCCGATCTTGGGCGCCGTGCTGGTCACCTACCTGCAAAACATGCTGAGCGATGTGACCGAGGTCTGGCAGCTCTACTTCGGCTTGATGTTCATCGCCACGGTCATGTACGCGCCCGGAGGGCTTGCCGGGCTGATTATGATGCACGGGCCGATTTGGCGGGCCGGCGCACTGTCGGGCCTCTTCGGCGCCTATGCCTTGCTGCTGGCCCCGATCGCGCTGGTGACGGTGGGCGCGGTATTGGTGATCGAGATGATGACGCACCTTGGCGTCAAGGCGGCCGAGGGCACCGTCATGAAGATGGCCGGCATCAGCTTTGATGCCAAGAGCGGGCTCGCCTGGGTGCTGGCGCTCGGCTCGCTGCTCGCCGGCGGCGGCCTGGCGCTCCTCGCCTGGCGTCGCGGCGTCGCGCCCGCCTGGGATCGGGCGCAGGGAAAAGCGCGCGAGAAGGGGCTGACCGTATGAACGGACGCGCTGAAGCACGGGGGGGTGTGCGGGTAGCGGCGCTCGAGGCGCGCGGCCTGCGCAAGAACTTTGGTGCAGCCGAGATCATTCGCGGCGTTGATTTGAGCGTACCCAAGGGCGAGCGCCACGCGGTGATCGGCCCGAACGGGGCTGGCAAATCGACCTTGTTCAACCTGATCAGCGGCCTGCTGCTGCCAACGGCCGGCGAGATCCGCCTGGACGGCGCGCAGGTCAATGGCTTGCCGGCCTACAAGATCAACCGTCGCGGCCTCTCCCGCTCCTTCCAGGTCACCAACATCTTTCCCAAGCTCAGCGTCTGGGAGAACGTGCGCTGCGCGGTGCTGTGGTCGCGGGGCGAGAAATACACCTTCTGGCGCTCGGTCGAGGCCAACCCGGAGATCGCTCAGCGCACCCAGCAAGTGCTGCAAGAAATCAACCTGATCTCGCGCAAGGACCTACCCGCGGGCGTGCTGACCTATGCCGAGCAGCGCGCGCTCGAGATCGGCATCACCATGGCGGGTGGCGCTAACGTGATCCTGCTCGACGAGCCGACCGCCGGCATGAGCCATGCCGAGACGGAGCGCGCCGTGGCCTTGATCCGCCGCATCAGCGAAGGGCGCACGCTGCTGATCGTCGAACACGATATGAGCGTCGTGTTCGGCTTGGCCGACCGCATTTCGGTGCTGGTCTATGGCGAGATCATTGCCAGCGGCACGCCCGCGGAGATTCGCGGCAACGCCAAGGTCAGGGAAGCCTATCTTGGCGAGGAGGCACGCTGATGCTGGAAGTCCGCGACCTCAACGCCTACTACGGCAAAAGCCACATCCTGCAGGGCGTCAATCTCGACGTCGCCGCCGGCGAGGTCGTGAGCTTGCTCGGCCGCAACGGCGTCGGGCGTTCCACCACGGTCAAGGCCATCATGGGCGAGGTCGAGCCCACGGGAAGCATTCGCTTCAAGGGTCGCGATATCACCGGGCTGCCGAGCTACCGCATTGCCCGCTTGGGTCTCGGCTACGTGCCCGAGAACCGCGACATCTTTCCAAGCCTCACGGTGGCAGAGAACCTGCGGCTCGGGCAAAAGGACCCGCGGCGCCAGGGGCGCTGGCGTCTCACCGACATGCTCGACATGTTTCCCAATCTGAAAGCCCGCGTCGACACCCCGGCCGGCGTCCTCTCCGGCGGCGAGAAGCAGATGCTGACCATGTGCCGCACCCTGATGGGCGATCCGGAACTGATCATGATCGATGAGCCGACCGAAGGCCTGGCACCGCTGATCGTCAAGCAGGTGGGCGCGCTGATTTCCGAGATCGCCAGGCGGGGTCTCGCCATTCTGCTCGTGGAGCAGAAGCTGTCGATCGCGCTCGATATCTCCCAGCGTGTCTATGTCATGGGGCACGGGCGCATCGTCTTCGAGGGCACGCCGGCCGACCTCAAGGCCAACCAGAGCGTGCGCCACGAGTGGCTGGAGGTGTAAGCCTCCCGCTCGGGCCGACCGTGGCGCGGCGCCAAGGGGAAGCGTCGGCTCCGCTCATGCCGCGATGGCCGGGCTGCGGCCCCCCACCAGGGCGCGGGCGATGAGGTCGGATGCTTTTTCGGCGATCATGATCGTGGCGGGGTGGATATTGGGTGAGGGGATGATCGGCATGACCGAGGCATCGGCGACGCGGAGGCCCTCGAGGCCGCGCACCTTGAGCTCGGTGTCGACCACGGCCTTATCATCCTGTCCCATGCGGCAGGTGCCGCAGGGGTGATAGACCGTGCCGGCGACCTGCCGGATAAAGGCGCGGATCTCGTCCTCGGCCGTGACCTGGGCGCCCGGCCGGACTTCGCAGAAAATCAGGGACCGGTAGGGCTCGGTGGCGATGATCTGCCGGCCCATGTGGAAGGCGGCGACGGAGCGGCGCATGTCGTCGTCCTCGGCGTCGCTGAAGTAATTGGCAAAGATCTTGGGTTTGGAGCGGCGCGTGCCGTCGGCGAGCTTGATCTCGCCCCGGCTCTTGGGCCGGCACACACAAAAATTGAAGCCGAAGCCTGGCCAGCGATCGAGCCCCAAGGTGAGATGCTCGGTCGAGAAGTTGGTCGACTGGAATTGCAGATCGGGAACGGGTTCGTTGGGGCTCGACTTGGCAAATAGCGTGGCCTCGGTGGCACCCACGGCGAGTTGGCCCGAAGAGGCCGTCAGCCACTCCCAAGCCATGCGCGCCTGCTGACGCTTCGAGGTCAGGATCTCGTTCAAGGTCCCCGCCGTCCGGGTCAGGAAGGTGAAGCGGGCCTGGACGTGATCCTGCAGGTTCTTGCCCACGCCGGGCAGGTCATGCGTCACCTCGATGCCGAATTGGCTGAGCTCCGCGGCGGGACCGACGCCGGAGTTCAGCAACAGCATGGGTGAGTTGATGGCGCCGGCGGAGACGATCACCTCGCGGCGCACCCTGATCCGCTTCAGGACGCCGCGCTCCTCGACCTCGACGCCGACGGCGCGACGGCCCTCGAACAGGATGCGGCGCACCAGGCTCTCGGTCATGAGTTTCAGGTTCTTGCGCCCCAGGTTCGGCTTGAGGTAGCCGACCGCCGTCGAGCAGCGCCAGCCGTTGCGCACATTGAGCTGGACGATGCCGACCCCGTCGATGCGCTCACCGTTAAAGTCGCAGTTCAAGGGATACTGCAGGCGCGTGCAGGCCTCCACAAAGGCGCGGGCGTTGGCCGAGGGGTTTTTGATATCGGAGATGGTCATCGGGCCGCCCTGGCCGCGATAGGCGTCGACGCCGCGCACGTTGTGCTCCATGCGTTTGAAGTAGGGGAGCACGTCTTTGTAGCCCCAGCCCGTGGCGCCCTGGGCCGCCCAGCCGTCGTAGTCACTGGGGGCGCCGCGCAGGAACACGAGACCGTTGATCGAGCCCGAGCCGCCCAGCACGCGGCCGCGCGGCCAGCTGAGCCGGCGGCCGTTGAGCTGGGGTTCGGGTTCCGTCTCATAGCCCCAATTGACTTTGGGATTGGGCACGAGCTTGCCGAAGCCGAGGGGGATATGGATCCAGGGATTGCGGTCGCGTTGTCCCGCTTCGATCAGACACAGGCTGAGTTCAGGATCCTCGGTGAGGCGCGTTGCCAGCACGCAGCCCGCCGAGCCCGCGCCCGCCACCACCACGTCGAACTCAGCATCGAATGTATCCACCAAGACGTTTCCCCTTTGCGCGATCGACCCCACATGGGGTCCCCAATCCGTCTGAAGATCTTGCAAGCGCGCGGTGCGGCGGCGGGGCCGCGCGCCGCGACGCACTTTGCGCTCCTTTGAGCGCTGTCGCGCCTCAGGGTGTGGCGAGGAACAGCGGGATTTGTCGGCTCGTCTTTGCCTGATAGTCGGCGTAGGGCGGGAAGGCCGCCACGGCGAGCTTCCACAGGCGCTCGCGTTCGGCGGGGTCCTTCACTTCGACGACGCGCATGGGGCGCACGACGGTTTCGTCCCTGAGCTCCACCTGGGGGTTGGCGCGCAAATTGTGGACCCAGACGGGGTCCTTCGGCGCGCCGCCTTGCGAGGCCACCAGGACATAGCTGCTGCCGTCCTTGACGCGCATCAGCGGCGTCTTGCGGATGGCGCCGGTCTTGTTGCCGGAATGGGTGACGAGGACCACCGGCAAGCCGGTGTCGCGCAGCGTGGTGCCTTTGGTGCCACCGCTGCTTTCGTAAAGCTCGACCTGCTCACGAACCCAGTCGCGCGGGCTTGGGATATAGTTGGCCATGGGCCCTGCCCTCCTGTTGCTGTCGGCGCTCATTTTCGCACGAGGCCGCCACAGAAGTGAAATGCGTTTTCTTAAAGGGGCCGCACTGCCTGTCGGGCGGGGACGTCCACCGAGACCCTCAGCGCGCGCCGCCCGTTCCGGCCGGGCCCGCGATCGGCTGTTCAGGACGCGCGCACCAAGCGGAAGCCGAGGTGGCTGGGGGGCGTGCCGGCCGAGCAGCCGCCCGCGCGGGCATCGCGAATAAAGTCGGGCACGTAGGCGCGGTGGCGGCCTTCGACCAGCCGGACCCCGCAGTTGACGACGTCGGAGGCAACGTTCCCGGCGCGATCGAGGCGCGTGCGCACGAAGCAGCTGTCGGTCCATTCCCAGACGTTGCCGGCGACATCGATTAGCCCGTGCTCGTTGGCCCCATAGGTCCCCGTCGGTTGCGGCGCCTTGGCGAGCCCCGCGGCGCGATCCCACTCTTGATCATAGCGGGCCAGCAGGCGCCGGCCCGGGTCGGCCAGCTCCGCACTTTCGGGCAGCGCATCGTCCACGAGGCGGCTCCCCGCGGCATAGGCCCACTCCCGGTCGGTCGGCAAGCGAAAGGCCATTTTAGTCGTGCGCGACAGCCAGGCCGCATAGGCGGTGGCGTCGCGCCAGCTGACCTTGACCACGGGAGTGTCGGGCGCCGCCGCATCCTCGCTGCCGGCACAGGCTGCAGCCATAACGCAGCGCTGATATTCGGCCGCCGTCACCTGCTGGCGCATGATCAAAAGCGGGCGCTCGAGGCGCGTTATGAGCCGCGGCGGCACGGCGGGCCGGCCATCGCGCAAGACCTCGCCGGCCGCGCGGTAGAGAAAGTCTGCCGGCGGCAACTCGACGAGGTCGGGCAAGGAAATGGGAGCCTGCGCCGACCACAGGCGGCCGGTGGCGGCGCAAACCGCAAGCAAAAGCAGCAGTGCGGGCAAGAGGCGCTTGAGGCTTTGAGCCGACATCGGCAGCCCTCGGTGGCGCGAGCGCGCTCAGTCCAGGTTCGATTTTTGCACGGGGCCTGGGGCTCGGACCTGGCTCATCAGGTCATCGTTCCAAGGGCCCTCGATGCGGAAGTGGGCGGTGGCGCCAAGCTCGAAGGCCTCGATCATATTGTGATTGACGTAGGCGACGATGCCGGGCTGCAGGAACTTATAGAGGGCTGCGCCGGCGGAGCCGCCGCGGATAAACCAGGTTTCCAGGTCGGTCTGCGGCGGGTTGGCGAATTTTCCCGTCTCCCAGACGTAATCGCCGTGCCCGCCGACGAGGTGCGGACGCGAATCGCGGTCAGCTTGGGAGTGGATGATGAGGACATTCTCACCGACCTTGGCCGGCATGGCATTCTTGCCGGTGAGCGCCCCGACCGCGCCATTGAAGACCACGTGCGTCGGGATCAGCTTGTGCATGAGGTCCATGGTGTCGGCGAAGGCCTCGACGTGTGTGGGGTAGGACTTGAATTTGCCCTTTTGATCCCGCGGCACGTAGAAGTCCTGTTCGCCGAGGTAATAGACGCGGTCATAGGTCAGCGGCTTGCCGGCGCCGTCCTTCAGACCATCGCGCGGCAGCACCATCACGGCACCGCTCATGCCGGCGGCGATGTGCCAGGGCACCATGGGCCCGCCGGGGATGCAATGGTAAACGAAGACGCCGGTGCGCGTGGCCTTCCAGCGCAGCCGCACTTGCTCGCCTGGGGCGACCAGGGTCAGGTCGCCGCCGCCCGAGGCGCCCGTGGCCGAATGAAAGTCGACGTTGTGCGGCATCGTATTGCTGGCGAGGTTAACCAGGGTGACTTCCACATAGTCGCCCTCGTGCACGACCATCAGCGGGGCGGGGATCGAGCCATTGAAGGTCATGGCCCTGAGCTTGGTGCCCTCCTCGTCGATGACGATCTGCTTTTCCTCGGCGACCAGCCGAAACTCCATGATCTTCGGGCCTTCGGAGGTGGCCTGCTGGTGTGCGTGCACGTAGGGCGGGGCGACGAGCTCGACCTTTTGTCGCGGCAAATTGAGATCGCCGGCCGCCGCTGCAACGGTAAGCGTCACCAAGGACAGTGTGCTGAGCGACAGCGTGGTTTTCCAATGGAGAGCCATAGGTTCCTCCCAATCCGGAGACAGCAACAATCATTCGCGGAAGGCCGCTGCGAGAGCCTTGCCGCGTGAAAAAAAAGAAGAAAGGTTGGCGCAATGCCGTTGACGGACAGGCGAGGTCAAACCTTCCGAGCGGCAGTGTGCAATTCTTTGAAAAACCCGCCAACGGAGCTTAGGCCAACGACGTCACTCACAGATGTCGGAGGACCAAAGCCGTGTTGGCCTGGCGCGGCCAATGGCGACCAAGGTCGACGTTGATTGCCCTTGCGGCGTGCCCCGGGGATTGACCGCGTATGGACCTCGCCGCCTGGCGGCAAAGCCCGAACGGCCGGGGCCAGCGTCCCCGCGTCTGAGCCCCTTGGGGATGGGGCCGCTGCCCCAACCCGTCTACCGGGTATGTTATGGGCTTCTGCCCGCGGGGTATGCTTTTGCAACAGGAGCGCGTTTCCGCGCCCTGCGCGCGACTTCCTGTCGTCTTTCTGTCGTCTTTGCCCGCGCGCGCCGTGTCGCCTTT
>Ga0075434_100002044_pt1 | contig 17520 bp, 12 predicted proteins | sample RhiMethybrSRZTD3_FD_75298 | JGI IMG/M metagenome (GOLD analysis project Ga0075434, IMG submission 75298) | Populus rhizosphere microbial communities from Tennessee, USA - Rhizosphere MetaG P. TD hybrid SRZTD3 | ecosystem: Host-associated > Plants > Roots > Rhizosphere > Soil | place: USA... | reverse complement strand
ACGCAAGGCGCGGCCACAGGCCGAACTGTCGTCAGCTCCCACTTGGGCGAAGAACCTGAGGAAGTCGCCTGAGAACCCGCGCTGGGCAGCAATCTTGAGATGCCCGTCTGTCCAGTCCGCCAACTGGATATTGCCGAGACCCGTGCCAACGAGGGTCAAACATCGATCCAAGGCGGTGTCCAGTACGGACTGAACATCCGTGCACACCCGCAGCCGCTCGGCCAGCCGATCAGGCATAATTCGCTCCTGTCGCAGCCTACGTTGGAATGCCATGCTCTACCGGTCCGGCAGAGCTAACCAAGCATACCCCTTTTTGCATATGCGAGGACAGGTGAGGCTTACCACAAGCTTCCTCAGACTGGCCCATGAACGCCAGGCACCGCAGAGCTGATGTCCGGACAACGTCACGCATGTTGACCTAAGTCCGCCCTCAGGCCGCCCGGTCGATCAGTTGGTCAACTCGAATGATTGCCTTGCGGAGCGCGTCCGTCTCCTTTTCAGTTTCCTCGATCCTGCGTGTCCAAACGTCGGCACTCTGGTTGTGGCCGCGTTCGCTCGCCTGCTTGCGAAGCCTTTCGGTCAGCGCGACGCGCTCCTCCAGGGCCCGCAAGGCGGATCCAAGCGCGCGCCGGAGGTTCGCGTCGACGGCCAAATCCATCGAGGCCGCGCCATAGGCGTGACCGACATGGCAACGATAGTGGGACATCTCGTCGATCTCCCACATCACGCCATTGCACTCAGGGCAGGTCAGGACCGAACGCCGGCCCAGCCGATCCATGTCCTGCATGCTGGCCTTTTGACCGCTCGCGATGCCAACCTCAAACCGGATTGATTCAGGCACCGGTTTTGGCTCGCCGGCGGGACGCTGGACAAGACTGTTCAAGAGGACCGGAAGGTCTGCCAGATTGGCGACGTGGTCCGGTATCGACCGGTTTAATGCCGTGCGCGGCATGTCCGGGAAGGCAGCATCATCGGGATCCTGCACCACCGTTATGCCTCCGCATTGCTGGATCGCCTCCAGCCCGGAAGCCCCGTCGCCGAGGGTGCCGGTCAGGATCACCCCAATTGCACGCGGGCCGCAACAGACCGCGATTGAACGCAGCATCGGGTCGATGGCGGGGCGGGCGTTGTTCTCTCGCGGGCCCTTGCCCAAAAGCAGTCTGTCGCGATCGGCGATCAAATGACAGCCCGGCGGCGCGATTAAAATTTGCCCCTTTCTAAGGGGATCACCCTCGCGGGCGAACGTCGCCGGCAGGTTGCCGGCATCACTCAGAATTTGATCCAGACTGGATGCATAGTGGCTGGGAAGATGCTGCGTGATCAGAACGGTCGCTGGAAACTGAGCCGGTAACCTCTTACACAGGAAGGCCAAAGCCTCCACCCCGCCCGCCGATGCACCGATGGCCACGAGGTCGCGATTGGCCATTGTTGCTCTCCTTGGCTGCGGGCCCTTCACGCTCAACCGCTGGAGCGAAACAAAGTTCCCCATTGGAACGTTGTCGCCGGAAAGCAAAAGGCGCGCTTCAATTGCATGGCGTACGGCGCTGCGTCGCGATAAACTCAAGCAAGACCGGATCGGCAGGTCACGATGGCGAACGACAGGAACAACCGCGGCAGTGACGGTCAGGGGGAAGCAGGAAAGCCGGTCATTGTCGCGATTGGTGCGTCGGCCGGCGGAGTGCAGGCGCTCCAGGCCTTTATAGGGTCGCTTCCGCCAACAACCGGCGCTGCCTATGTGGTGGTGGTGCATCTCGATCCACAGCGGCGCAGTGAATTGCCGAGCATCCTGGCCGCACGAACGCGCATGCCGGTTGTGCAGATCGAAGGAAAGCAGAAGCTTGCGGCGGATCACGTCTACGTCATTCCGCCCGATCGCCGCCTGCAGATGATCGACCACGAGGTCTCGGCGGTGGAGTTCGAGCAGCCTCACGGCCAGCGATCGCCCATCGACCTCTTCTTCCGGTCGGTCGCGGAACGGATTGGTGATGGCTTCGCCGTTGTCCTGAGTGGTGCCGGTTCTGACGGCGCCATTGGCGTTCGGGCCGTCAAGGAGGCAGGCGGCATCATTCTGGTGCAAGACCCGAACGAGGCGGAATGGGCCTCCATGCCGCGCAGCGTCATTGCGACCGGCGTGGCGGACTTCGTGCTGCCCGCTCGCGACCTCGCGCAACGCCTCGTCGAGCTGCTTCGCGTCAAGCAGAGCACGCCGGTACCAGATGCGAGCAATATCGATGAGGAGCTGCTGCGGCGTATCCTCGCCCATCTGCGGGTCCGCACCGGCCACGATTTTTCCAAATACAAGCAGTCGACGGTGCTTCGGCGCATTGCTCGCCGCATGCAGGTCAACCGGACAGACGAACTGAAGGACTATTATGATTTTCTGCGGGAGAACGCAGACGAGGCGCAGTCCCTCCTGGCCGATCTCCTCATTTCGGTGACCACGTTCTTTCGCGACACCGAGGCTTTCGGCACACTGGCCAAAGCGGCGCTGCCCAACCTGTTCAAGGACAAGGATCCGAACGAGCCGGTTCGGGTATGGGTTTGCGGCTGCGCCACCGGCGAAGAAGCCTACACTCTGGCCATGCTGTTGTTGGAGGAGGCGGGGCGCCATGAACTCCGCCCGCCAATCCAGATCTTCGGCTCCGACCTGGATGCTCGAGCGCTCGCCTCGGCGCGAGAAGGGCGCTATCCAGCCGCCATCGAGACTGACGTCAACGAAGAGAGACTTCGACGCTTTTTTACGCAAGAAGGCGATCGCTACCGCGTGCGGCAAGAGGTGCGGGACTCCGTGCTGTTTGCGGTCCATGACTTGCTGAAGGACCCGCCGTTTTCTCATGTGGACCTGATCTCCTGCCGCAACGTGCTGATCTATCTCGACCGCGAGCTGCAGGAGCAGGTCTGCAATACATTCCACTACGCGCTCAATCCGGGCGGCTTTCTGCTCGTCGGCTCGTCGGAAACGGCCGAGCATCCGCCCGGCCTGTTTCGTCTTGTGGATCGTTCTGCGCGCATCTATCAGTCGACAGTGCAGGTCGGCGAGAAGCCACGGCTGGTGCCTCGTCTCCTCGGGCCTGTCAGAGTGCGCGAGCCGAACGTACAGTATGCCCGCGGACTGAGCCCGACAGTCGCGCTTGGTGACGCCGCCATGCATCGGCGCGCGATCGAGGAGGTGGCCCCACCAAGCGTGCTCGTTGACGAGGCGCACCGGGTTGTCCACCTTTCGGATAATGCCGGCCGCTACCTGATGCCGTCGGGGGGTCCCCTGAGCGGGGACATCGGTGACCTGGCTCGGCCGGAGCTGCGCTTCGAGCTTCGGTCTTCTCTCAATCGTGCTTTCGAGCAGAACATCTCGACGCTCAGTCTTCCGATAGCGGTCCGGTTCAATGGCTCACCGCATCGGGTCCATCTTCTGATCAAGCCCTCAAAGGACGAGACCCTGCCGCGTCACGCGCTGGTGATGTTCATCGAGGGCGAAACCATTGATCCAAACCTGCTGCGTTCGGACCAGCAGGTCACGGATGAAACAGTGCGCCGGCTCACCCAGGAGCTGGAGCTGACGCAGTCGCGGCTTCGCACGGTGTGCGAGGAGTCGGATGCCGCCAACGAAGAGCTGCGGGCTGCCAATGAAGAGCTGCAGTCGATCAATGAGGAGTATCGATCGACCTCGGAGGAGCTCGAAACGAGCAAGGAGGAGCTGCAATCGATCAACGAGGAGCTGCAGACCGTCAATACTGAGCTCAAGCTGAAGCTGGATGCGATTTCGCGGGCGCACAGCGATCTGCAGAACCTGATGGCGGCGACCGATTTCGGCACGCTCTTTCTCGATGCCAGCCTGCGCATCAAGCGGTTCACGGATCGGGTGACGGATCTGTTCAGCATCACGCCTGCGGACGAAGGCCGGCCGATCACCGACTTTGCCCATCAGCTTGAATATACCGATTTGATCAAGGATGCCCGCACCGTGCTTGCGGATCTCGTACCAATTCGGCGTGAGGTCCGCAGCCGCGCCGATCGCTGGTTTGATGTCCGCCTTCGGCCTTATCGGACCGTGGATGACAAGATCGATGGTGTGGTCATCACATTCGTCGATATCAGCGACCGCCGCCAGATCGAGGAGGCCCTCAGAGCCAGCGAGCAGCATCTGTTGCACGAAAAGCAGTTGGTCGACCTGTCGCGTGAGCCGATCTTCGTCTGGGATGTGGACGACAGCATCTTGCAATGGAACCGCGGCTGCGAGGAATTCTACGGCTTCAAATCTACGGAAGCGATCGGTCAACAGAGTCAAAGGCTCCTAAGGACGACTGTGCCGGGTTCGTCATTCGAGCAGCTCAAGGCCAAGCTGCTTGAGCGCGGGACCTGGAGCGGGGAGTTGATACAGAAGACCAAAGATGAACGCGAGTTCGCTGTCGATAGCAGGCTCGAGCTCGTCACGGTCGAAGGTCGTCGGCTAGTGTTCGAAAGTGACCGTGATATTACCGAGCGCAAGCAGTGGGAACAGCAGCAAAGGTTGCTGCTGCGTGAGCTCAACCATCGGGTCAAGAACACCCTTGCGGTCGTGCAGGCTATTGCGCACCAAACCCTGCGAAGTGCCAAAACGACCAAAGATTTCGTTCAAGGTTTCGAGGGCCGGGTCGCCGCGCTGGGGAGCGCCCATGATCTTCTCGTCCAGTCGGATTGGAAGGGTGCTGACTTGGCGTCGCTGGTTCGGGAACAGTTGAAGCCCTACATTTCTGACGATCCGTCGCGCGCGCAGATTGAAGGGCCGCCGGTCGTGCTGCCGCCCAGTCTCGCGTCCCCTTTCAGCTTCGTCATCTACGAGCTCGCCACAAATGCCGCGAAGTATGGCGCATGGTCTGCGCCGGCCGGGACGGTTTCGCTCAAATGGTCGTTGGCGCAGCGCAAGGAAGCCAATGTGCTCAAATTCGTCTGGACAGAAAGTGGTGGACCTCGCGTGAAACCTCCAACCGGCAAAGGTTTTGGCAGCGTTCTCATCGAACAAGGGGTTCCTCAAGCGCGGGTGCAGCGCGACTACAAACCCTCAGGCGTTGTCTGCACGATTGAAGTTCCATTGCAATCAACGCCTGATCTGTCAGACGATTGAGGGCGCTATTTCATACGCGCCTTCACCGGGTCCTTCACATTCTCGAACTTTTCGATCTCCACGTTCCGGAGCTGGCCCCCAACCTTCTCGACCTTGCGGATGTAGACCGTGTTGATGATGTCGCGCGTCTCCGGATCGATGGCAATGCGGCCGCGCGGGCTTTCCCATGCCAGCCCTTTTGCGGCGTCGACGAGGCTTTGCGCATCGGCTTTGCCCCCGGTCCTCTTCAGCGCCTCGTAGATGAGGTGCATGCCGTCATACCCGCCAACCGAATAGATATCCGGATTGCGCTTGTAATCGCCATTGTAGGCCGCGACGAACCTGCGGTTCGCTGGCGAGTCATGTCCGTGATCGTAGTGATAGGCGGTGATGATGCCAATCGCGGCATCCCCCATGGCCTTGAGCGCAGTATCGTCGGTGAGCTCGCCCTGCCCCATGATCTTGACCTTGGTCGGATCGATCCCCCGCTCGACCAAAGCCTTCGCCAGAGCCGGCGGTTGCGAGCCCCCGGGTACGAAGATGAAGATTCCATCCGGTGCAGTATCCTTGGCGCGCTGCACGAAAGCGGAAAAGTCCGGATTGGCGACCGGCATACGAAGCGAGCCGACGATCTCGCCGCCGGCGGCCTTGAACGCGCGCTCGAACGAGGATTCGGCATCATGGCCGGGTGCATAGTCCGCAACCATGGTGAAGGCTTTCCTGACACCATTCTTGTACGCCCAGGTTCCCAACAGCTCGCAATTCTGCGGCAGGGTCAAAGACGAACGTGCGATGTAGGGCGACTTGGTGGTGATGATTGCGGTCGCCGCATTCATGACCACCATGAACTTCTTCGCTTCGGCAGAAAGGTCGGCGACCGTGAGCGCCTCGGGCGTGAGCACAAAGCCGGCCAGAATGTCGACCTGGTCACGCACGACCAATTCCTGCGCAAGCCGCTTTGCAGCGTCCGGCGCGCCGGCAGTATCCTTGCGGATGAGTGTGATCTTGCGGCCGGCAACCGTGTCGCCGTGATGCTTCATATAAAGCTTGATGCCGTTGTCCATCTGCGTGGCCGGATCCGTAAACTGGCCTGTGAAGCTCATGACCAGACCGACTTTCAGTGCCTGCTGCGCATGCGCGGCACCAACGCTGTAGCACAACAGCAGAAAGCAGAGACCCAGAACTGCCTTTCGCATTGCATCCTCCCATCGTCAGCGCGGCGGCGCTCACACTGCACGCCAGCTATATCACAAGCCACAGCTCGCGGCGCCGATCAACAATGGTCATGGGAGGCTGCCCACTATGCACCGGATATTATCGTCGCACCTTCAGACAGAAATTGGCGTACCTCGCTGACGAACCGTCCCCAGGCCGGATCGCGTGGCAAGAGGATGTGGTTGCGGCTGTCGAGCGCGACAAGCTTGGCACCAGGGACACGACTGGCGATCAGGCGCCCCTGCTCGAAAGGTAGCGTGGCATCGTCCCGGCAGTGCAGCACAAGAGTCGGTGCCTTGATGGCTGGCAACAGGTCGAGAAGATTGAAATCGCCGAGCGACTGCTGCAGCCGGGCTGCATTCTCGGCCGAGGCAGAGACTCGCTGCAGATCATTCAACCAACCCATCTCATCGAGCGTGGCGTCAGGCAGCAGCAGAGATGTCAGGATCTGTCGAAAGGCGGGGTTGTCCTGCGCCCATCCTTGCCGTGTCAGGGTGATGATCGCCTCGCATCGCTCGATTTCAGCACTGTCTCCCCGCACCCGCCAACCCTCGGCGAATGTGCCGTAGAGAACGAGGTGCGAGACCCGTTCCGGATGACGTGCCGCGTAGGCAATCGATGTCGGGCCCCCTTTCGAGCTCCCAATCAGCGCGAACCGATCGAGGCCGAGTGCATCGACAACCGCATCAAGGTCGCGGACGAATGAATCAACCGAAAAGGTGACATTGTCCCAGTCCGAGAGACCGCTGCCACGCTCGTCATAGTGAACGAATGTACGATCCTTCGCGAACTCTTCGGTCCAGTGACGCCAGATCGGACTTTTCCAGCTGAAGGCAAGACAGGGCGCAGCCCAAACCAGAGGCGGCCCGTCGCCCACCGCAGCATACGCAATCCGAACGCCATCTGAGGTCCTGCAAAACTGCACATCATGCGAAAGCGTGACGGCACGCTGGTGCTCGGCACGAGTTGGCGCGATGTCTCCTCCATTCGAGCGAATACACACGTCCGCTTGCAACGACATCTGTGCGACTCGCTCCAGGGCGCCGGTGCTCACCACCTGGAGCTCGGCGAGCTGCCGACGTGCTCGCTGCAGGTGATTGCCGGCCTCGCCGCGGCGGCCGGTGGCACACAGCAATCGAACCAATGCGGCATGAGCCGTCTCATTGTCTGGCTCGAGCAAGCTGAGCGTGCGTGCAAAGGGTAGCGCCTCCTCAGGGATATCCTCCAGTCGGGCGATCAACGCAGTGAGAACACGCACGCGAAGTCGCCGTGTCTCCTCGCGCTGTGCCGCGCACCAGATTGCAAACTCCTGACAATCAGGCAGATCGAGACCCTCCAGAAACTCGCCCTCAAGTGCTTGCGCTGCCTCACGCAATGCCTCGATGGACATGAGCTCGACGCCACCGCGAGCCGCGCTGCGCAAGGACAAAATGTCAACCGTCGCGCAGCTGAGATCGAGCCCGACGCTTTCGCGATCGGCGATGATCCTGCGACAGTCACCATCATCAATCAGAGGCCGCAAATGGCTCAAACTCCACCGCAAGGCGGCGCGTGGATCATCGGGCAGGCCCCAGAACATGCCACAGAGCCGATCGCGGCTGTGCGCACGCCCAGTGACTGCGAGATAAGCGAGCAGAGCGCGCGTCTTCCTTGATGGCGGCAACTTTACTCTGGTGTGGCGATATCCTACGAAGAGGTGACCCAAAACGCGGACGTGCAGCAGCTCGTTATTTTTCACGATCTATTCCTTCAATAACTGACACTGGCTTCGTGGCCAGCGCCTCGGAACTGTTTGATTGAACCTTAATGTCTCTATCGGCGTTCCACGCTGCTGCCGACAACTGGATGCTTTGGCAAAAGACAAATTTCAACGCAAGCAATCAATTTTTTCTACGCACATTACAACGCAGTTTCCAACGACCGAGTGGCAGGAGAGCGCCGACGATCAACGAGAGGTTCACATGATCATTCGGCGATCTGCACTAGTAGTGTGCTACTTGGGACTTTCCAGCGTCTTGGGCATCCTTCATGCGGGGGATAAAGCGGACCCCATGGCGTTGACGCCCGCTGAGATGAAGTGGCAGTCGCAAGGCGGCCTGGCGCTGGCGGGCATTGAGCAAGCAAACTTGGTGGGAGATCCGTCCAAGCCGGGGCTCTACACGATCCGCTTGAAGTTTCCTGCTGGATACCGGCTCGCACCGCACACCCATCCGGACTACCGCGAGGTGACAATCCTCTCGGGCACTTGGAATACCGGCTATGGTGAGAAATTCGATGAGACAGCGCTGAAAGCATTGCCGGCGGGAAGCTTCTACACCGAGCCCGCAAACATCCCGCATTTCGTTTTGGTCCGGGAGCCGGTGGTGATCCAGGTGAGCGGCATCGGACCGAGCGGACGTGCTTTTGTCAATCCGACAGCAAATCCAAAATGAGCGAAAGCTTGAGAGCAGCCACCATGGCGCACTTGTCGCAAGTGTACGCGCATGGATGTTACGGAGCCATTCACAAGATCGCTCGCCCAGCTCGCTTTTTGCAAAGAATCGCATGTTTGATCCAGAACACATTTCTTCGCTGATCGGGGACATCTACGACGCAGCCATCGACCAGACGCTGTGGATCGGAGCACTCGACAAGGCGGCTCAATTCGTGGGTGCGCAAGCGGGGATTCTGCTTTGGCAGAACCCCGCCGGCATTTCCGTCAAGCTCATCCATGCATTCGGTGTCAAATCTGGCCACGTCGATCTGTACGTCGAGCGTTACGCAAAGCTCGACCCGACAACGACACCGATGTTTCTGCTTGAAACCGAAGACGTAGCCAGTCCGGCCGATCTGCTTCCGCACGGTGAGTTCGCAGACAGCTACTTCTACAGAGAATGGCTGGAGCCTCAGGGTTTTGTCGACCTGCTGCAGGCGAACCTCGACAAGTCGCCGACCGATTTCGTGCGCCTATTGTTCCTGCGTAAGAGCGAGAGCGGGGCGGTGGACAGCTCAATGCGAGAGCGCTTGCGATTGATCGTCCCGCACATTCGCCGGGCTGTGCTCGTCGGCCAGAGGGTTGATCGCGCGGCGGCCAATGCCGCAACATTCGGCAATGCCCTCGATGGAATCGGGGCCGGCCTCTTCTTTGTGGATGCCCGCGGGCGGATTGTGCATGCCAATACGAGCGGCCAAGACATGCTGACGCAAGGCGTTCTGGCGCGCGGCAACAGCGGCAAGCTTGCACATTACGACGCCAGCGCGGTGCAAGGCCTCGACGAGATCTTCGGCATCACGGAGAGTGGCGATGCTGATGCGGGGCCGCGCGGCGGCGCGGTGCCGCTGACCGCTCGCGACGGCGAGCACTATGTCGCGCACGTGCTGCCGCTGACCGCGGGAGTGCGCCGGCAGGCCGGCGCGAGCTCTGACGCGATTGCCGCCGTATTCGTGAAGAGGGCGGCGCTCGACATGCCATCGCCACAAGACATCATTGCCAAGTTCTACAAGCTGACGCCGACGGAGCTGCGCGTGCTGTTCGCCATTGTACAGGTGGGGGGTGTGCCTGAAGTGGCGGAAGCGATGGGGATATCTCCCACCACGGTGAAAACCCATCTCCGCCGGCTATTCGCCAAGACCGGCACCGATCGCCAGGCCGATCTGGTCAAGCTTGTGGCCGGCTACGTCAATCCTCTGGTGGCGTGATCCGCATGAATCAGCATCCGGCGCATGCGCCGGCCACGCCGTTCACCCCAGCGCCTTTGAGCGCGCGACCCGGAGGAAGACGGACGCACGTTGCAGGGTCGCGGCTTCAGCAGCAGGTTCTGCATCCGCCAGTCAGAGGTCTCGGCCGCATTCGTCTTCGTCCTTGAGAGCCTGATGGGCGCCGAGCGCCGGCACTGGGCCATAGCGACGGGGCGCACCGATGAAGACCGGCGCCGGGGCCGGGTAGGAAACCTGTCCAGACGCTGTCTCGACGGTGATGCGCCGCAGGTGGGCGTGCGCGGACAGTGCCGCCATGTCGTTGACCTTGGCAAACGCGACATCGGCCCGGGTCAGGCGTTGCTCGGCGGCCACGGCATCGAGCGAGGCAAACACCGCGCCGACCATGGCATCGGTCTGGTCGCGATTGCGAACGCGGACGACGTTCGTGGCGAAGCGCTCATCCTTGATGGCGCTTTCGTTCTGCAGGAAATCCCGGCACAGATTGGCCCACTCCCGCTCGCTCTGTATGGAGATCAAAATTGCGGCCCCATCTTTGGTCGTGAACACGCCATAGGGCGCAATCGACGGATGCGCGAGGCCAACTCGGCGCGGCGTCTTGCCGCCTTCGTGGTGCAGCAGTGGCACCGTCAGCCAATCTGCCATCACATCGAACATTGAGACACGGATATCGGCGCCCTGCCCCGTTGTTGCGCGCGTGAGCAGCGCCTCCAGGATGGCCGCATAGGCCGTGGCACCGGTCGCGATGTCGACGACCGAGATTCCCACTCGGGCCGGCTCCGCTGGACCTCCCGTTATGGAGCAGAGCCCAGTTTCGGCCTGAACCAGCAGATCGTAGGCTTTGCGGTCCGCCAGCGGTCCCTCCTCGCCGTATCCACTGATCGAGCAGAGCACCAGGCGCGGATAAGCGCGGTGAAGGTCGGGAACCGCGAAGCCAAGACGGTCCACGGCCCCAGGCTTGAGATTCTGGACCAGCACATCCGCGCTCTCCAGTAGAGCGGCGAGCCTGCTTTTGCCCGCAGGCGATGCAAGATCGAGGATCAGCGATTCTTTGCCGCGGTTGAGCCAGACGAAGTAGCTGCTCTGGCCCTTGGCCACATCGTCATAGCCGCGTGCGAAATCGCCCTCGGGGCGCTCGATCTTGAGCACGCGCGCGCCCGCATCGGCGAGTCTGGCCGTGCAGAACGGAGCTGCGACGGCCTGCTCGAGGGCGATGACTGTCAGGCCCGTCAGCGGGAGATGCGAGCGGTCAGCCATGAGCAGAATTTCACGTCCACGTCTCCCAACGGACTTCAGTTGACATCAAGGCTTGAGCAGGAGCTTCTGCACCCGCCAGTTAGAGGTCTCAGCCGCATAGATCTCGTTCTCTGACGGACAGGCGAGCTGATGGGCGCCGGAAAACTCCTTCAGATTGCGCCCAGACTTGCCGATCACGCCCAGCACCTTGCCTTCGAGCGAGACTTTGAAGATGCGTCCAGGAAACGTCGACTCGCCGACGAACATCACCTGGTTCTGGCCGGGCGTGATGCAGATCGAATTGGGCGCGCCGATCGCCCTGGCGAGACGCTCGCCAGTCGGCGTGTTGCCGTTGGTCGATCGCGTCGTCGGATCGGGCGGAACGTCGATCGTGAACATGCGCAGGAACTTGCCTTCGGTGTCGAACACCTGGATGCGCCGGTTGGCGCGGTCGCCCACATAGATGTTGTTGTTGCGGTCGCTCGCGATGGTGTGCGGGGTGCGGAATTGTCCCGGGCCGGTACCCTTTTCGCCCCATGACTTCACCCAGTTGCCGCGTTTATCGATCTTGGCGACACGTGAGTTGATGTAGCCGTCGCTGATATAGGTGTTGCCGTCCTGGTCCCAGGTGACGTCGGTCGGCTGACGGAACAGACCATCGACGTGCGCCAGCGGCGGCTCGGGATGGCCCCAGGGACCGGCGTGCTCGTCGGCTGACTCCTTGCGGCGGCCAAACACCCATTGCACACGGCCAGCCGGATTGAACTTGATGATCATGTCCGAGCCCTTGTCGACCGCCCAGATATTGTCGTCGCGGTCGATGCGCACGGTGTGAGCGAACGACCAGCCATAGAGGCCCTTGCCGATCTCGCCGACGAACTCGCCGTTCTGGTCGAATTCCAAGAGCTGCGCGGCCGCGGGCGCATAGGCCGGGCCGTTGGCGCTGTTCGAGCGCGTGAACACATAGACGTGGCCCCGGGAATTCACGGCCACGCCCGGGACCTCGCCGAAGTTCATGCCCTTAGGCAGCTTGGGATAGTCCGGCACGGAGTCGAAGTTGATCTCCGGCACGCTCTGGGCGAGGGCCGGACCTGACAGCAGCATGGTAAGCGCGAGCAGCGTGTACTTCATCGTGGATCCTCCCGGAAGTCCCGTAATCGCCAGGGCGTACAGGATCGCTGTTCTCAGTGGTTGCACGGCGGCGTGTTTGCGCCGGTTGCACATTCCATCAAATGCCCACTGCCAACTCAAGCCACGAAACCAGGCTCCATCAAGGTCGTGCGGGCAGAGGCGCGGCCGCCCCCTGCAGGACGGCCGATGCGAGGATGGACCAAGCCCAAACCGCCATTGGAGCGCCTTATGATACCTCCCGCGGCGGCTCTTTCGCCCTTCGTGTGATGGCCAACACATCCCGAGGCCGGCTGCTCCAGTACGTCCCCACAACGAGCCATGAGTTTTCGCTGCTCGATTTTTCGATGGGGGTCACAATGTCGAATCCAAAGCATATTTCTTCGCTTATCGGTGAAATCTACGACGCGATTCTCGATCGTGCACGAGGCTCTGAGGCGCTCGGCAAGGCGGCGCAATTTGTTGGCGCACAGGCGGCCGCATTGCTTTGGCAGAACCCGGTCAGCAGGACCGCCAACGTCATCCATGCGTTCGGCATCGAGCCTCGTTATGTTGATTTGTATAGACAACACTACGCAAAGCTCGATCCCACGACTGCACCGATGTTCCTGCGCGATGTAGGCGAGGTGGCGAGCGCGGCTGATCTGCTGCCGCATGGCGAGCTTCGCAAGACGTGCCTCTATAAGGAGTGGCTGCAGCCGCAAGGCTTTGTCGACACGCTGCAGGCAAGCCTCGACAAGACACCTACAGACTTTGTCGATCTGTGCTTCATGCGCAACGGCGAGAGCGGCATGTTTGACGGTGCAGCGAGAGATCGCTTGCGGCTGATCATTCCGCACTTGCGCCGGGCGGTGCTCGTCGGCCAGCTGGTCGACCGCACGACCGCGCAAGCCGCCACGTTCGGCGATGCCCTCGATGGGATCTGCGCCGGTCTCTTCCTCGTGGATGCCGGCGGACAGATCGTCCACGCCAACGCCAGCGGCCAGGCAATGCTGGCGCAAGGTGTGCTGGTGCGCGGCAGCAGCGGCAAGCTCACGACACATGACACAAGCGCGGCGCAAGGTCTCAACGACATCGTCAGCTCCGCTGCCAGAGCCAGCTCAGACCCGCAACTGGGCGCAGTGCCACTGACTGGGCGGAGCGGCGAGCATTACGTGGCGCACGTCTTGCCATTGAGCGCCGGGGCGCAACGCCTCGCCGGCGGCGACAGAGCGGTCGCCGCACTGTTCGTGCAAAAAGCGTCGCGCGATCTGCCATCTCCGCATAGCGCCATCGCCAAGCTCTACAGGCTGACGCCGACCGAGCTGCGCGTGCTCTCCGGCATCGTCCAGGTGGGCGGGGTGCCTGAGGTCGCCGAAGCCATGGGCATCTCGGTAAGCACCGTCAAGACTCATCTGCGCCGGTTGTTTGCCAAGACCGGCACCGATCGCCAGGCCGATCTGGTCAAGCTCGTGGCCGGCTACGCCAACCCGCTGGTCGCGTGATCGAACATCCCATCCCGGCCTGGGCGGCCGAATTCGGCCGCCCAAGTCACATGGACCAGTGCCCGACAATTCGACCTGAGCCGGTACGCTGAGCGGCGGCCCGCAAGGTCCACGTCGGCGCTCGCCCAGGCGCTAGGCCTGTGGCACAGTACCCCCTGGCCCAAGCTTCTGACGCAAAAGCCGCCGCAGGCGGGATACCAACAACCGGGAGGATGACGACATGACAACACCCGGGCTGATCGTCGCGCCGCTGACGCCGTTCACCGCCAATCTCGACGTCGACGAGCGCGCCCTGCGACGCCAGATCGACTATGTGGTCAAGGACTGCCGGGCCACCATGGTGGTCGCGGCCGGAGTCGAGACCCAGGAATACACTTATCTCAGCCTCGAGCAGCGCAAGGCGCTGATCCGCTCCACTATCGAGCTCGTCGACAAGCGCATACCGGTCATGGTCGGCGTCACGCACCCTTCATTCAGAACCTCAGTCGAGCTTGCGAATTTCGCCAAGACGCTGGGCGCGGAGGCGGTGCAGCTCTTGGCGCCGCTGCGTCCATTCGCAGGCCCGCCCACGCAGGCTGACCTGATCGCCTATTTCGAGGCCGTCGCGCGCGAAACCGATCTTCCAATCACGCTCTATCTCAACCCCGGGCCAGGCGCCGACGTGTCGATTCCCGATACCATCGCGCTCGCCAAGCTCCCGCGCGTGCAGCTCATCAAAGAGAGCTCGCGCGATCTGGCGCGGGTGTCCCGGCTGATTGTGGAGATCGATCGGGCCGGTCATGCCCGCTATTTCACGACCATGCAGATGCTGCTTGCAAGCCTGCAACTCGGCGGCTCCGGCGCCACCATGCCGCCGCCCGGCTCGGAGATCGCGCGCCACATCATTGATGCCTTCGTGGCCCGGGACCACGAGAGCGCGGCAGCCTTGCAGCTCCAGTTCGCACTGTTTCCGTCCAAATGGATGCACCGCGGTCTTGCCCCGACCATGAAGGCGGCGCTCAATCTGATCGGCGTGCCGGTCGGCGATCCCTATCCGCCCTATGCGCCCCTTACCCGCGAAGAGATGGACGCGCTGGCAACGGTCCTGCGCAACACCGTGCTGGCGCATCGATTCGCCAAGACCGCTGCCGCCTGAACGGCGCCAGATATTTTGTGCACGAGGGATCGATGACTCAAGCTCCCCCGCCCACGACCCCCTATGGTCCGCCGCTGTCGATCAATGCGGCCAGACGAGCCATGTCGGCGGCCGAGGCCGATGCCATGCGCAACAACTGGGGAGTCTCGATCGCGATCGTGGATTCGGGCGGCAATCTCGTCATGCTGCATCGGCTCGACAACGCCCAGCTCTCCTCGGTGCGGATCGCTGAAGCCAAAGCGCGTACGGCCGTAGAGTTTCGCCGCCCCACAAAAGCGCTGGAGGATGCCGTCGCTGGCGGCGGCGTGGGCCTGCGCGTGTTGACATTCGGAGCATCGGTCGCCGAAGGCGGAGTGCCGATCATCACCGATGGCAAGATCGTCGGCGGCATCGGCGTGTCTGGAGCGGCTTCTCAGCAGGATGCGCAAGTGGCGATGGCGGGAGCAGCCGCCGTGGCAGACGCCATGATCGGGCCGACATGAGAAGAGCTCGATTTCGATCGAGGAGACGCCGATGCAACGCCGTGAATTTCTGACGCATCTCGGTTGTGCGGCGGCGGCCACGTCAATGCTTGCCACTTCTGCAGCTCACGCACAGCAGCAGGCCAAGGTCTGGCGCGTCGGCATCATTCTCGCCGGCACCCGCACGCTGGCAACCGAAGGCTTCGTACAAGGCATGCGCGAGCTTGGATATCAGGCCGGCCGCGACTATTACGCCGAGTGGCGCTTCGCCAATGGGCGATATGCGCGCTTCCCGGATTTTGCGCAGGATTTTGTCCGGCTGCAGGCCGATGTCATCTTTGTCGAAACCTCCGCAGCCGTTGACCTTGTGCGACAGGTCACGCGTACGATCCCCATCGTGATGGGTTACTCGATCGATCCGGTCGGTGGCGGCCTGGTCAGCAGCCTGAGGCGCCCGGGCGGCAACGTGACAGGCCTGGCTGGCTCAAAGGAATCCACTCTCCCGAAGCAATTCGAGCTGCTGAAGACTGTTGTGCCGAACCTTGCGCGCCTCGGTCTTCTGCTCAATCCTGCGATCTCGGAATACACCGGCGTGCTTGCCGAAACGCAAGACCTCGCACAGAAGGCGGGTGCAGTCCTGATATCGGCGGATGCGCACAATCCGGATAGCCTTGCGGAGGCGTTCGTGCAATTCAACGGCCAGGGTGTCGAAGCCCTGATCGTGATCGATGACGCCTACTTTCTGAACCAACGGGACGAGCTTGCCGGGCTCGCCCTCAAGCATCGTCTTCCATCGATCTTTCCGAAACGCGAATTCGTGCAGGCCGGTGGGCTGATGGCCTACGGCGAGAACCTCACGGAGTTCTACCGCCGCGCCGCTTCCTTCGTGGACCGGATTCTCAAGGGCGCAAAGGCGGGGGAATTGCCGATCGAGCAGGCTCCGCCGCAACTGGCCATCAATCGCAAGATCGCCCAGGCGATCGGCGTGACGATCCCGCCACAGGTCTACGCGCTTGCAAACGAAGTGATTGAGTAGCTCTCGGCAGCGCCGCCTGGGCCATGTCGCCAGACCTCAGGCGACCTTTGCATCATTGGGCAGTGCCGGCGCGCGATCGAATGACAGACTGGGCAAAGGAACCGGACGGCTGAAGAAATATCCTTGCGCCAATTGACAACCCGCCGTTCGCAGGAAGACGAACTGCTCGATCGTTTCGACACCTTCCGCAGTCGTCTCAATATCCAGATTGCGCCCAAGCCCCGCAATGGCGCTGACGATCGCGGCGCAATCGACGCGGCTGGTCATGCTCTGAATGAAGGACTTATCAATCTTGATCTCATCGATCGGGAACATCTGCAGATATTTCAGAGACGAATATCCGATGCCAAAATCGTCGAGCACAATGGAGATGCCCAGACTCTTGATCTCACGAAGCAGAGCTGGAATGTGCTCGTTGCTCAACAGCACTGTCTCGGTGATCTCCAGCTTCAGCCGCTCGGCCGGCAAGCCAGACTGCGCCAGCGCGCTCCTCAACACGGCCAGCAAGTCACCGTGCTCGAATTGAGCGGGAGCAAGATTGACCGCAAGCTTGATATGGGCCGGCCACGTTGCCGCGTCGGCACACGCCTTCCGCAGGATCCACTCGCCGAGAGGGACGATCAGACCGCTCTCCTCCGCGAGATCGACGAACCGGCTCGGCGGCAGCAGGCCGCGGCTCGGATGACGCCAGCGAACCAGCACTTCGGCGCCACGACACTCCAGAGTCGCCACATCGACAATCGTCTGGTAGTGAAGCTCAAACTCGCCACGCGCGATGGCCCGTCGCAAGTTGGCTTCGAGTTCCTGGCGCTCGCGCGCCTCCGCCTCCATTGCCGACTCGAACAATCGATATCTGTTGCCGCCGTCGGCCTTGGCCTTGTACAGCGCGAGGTCGGCGTTCTTGATCAGCACGTCGGCGTCGGTCCCATCCTTCGGGGCATAGGTGATGCCGATGCTGGTGCCGATCGTGACCCTTCGGCCATCAAGGTCGTATGGCTCGGTGATCACGGCGAGAATTCGCATGGCCAGCGCCTTGGCGCCATCGCTGC
>Ga0075434_100002042_pt1 | contig 17530 bp, 18 predicted proteins | sample RhiMethybrSRZTD3_FD_75298 | JGI IMG/M metagenome (GOLD analysis project Ga0075434, IMG submission 75298) | Populus rhizosphere microbial communities from Tennessee, USA - Rhizosphere MetaG P. TD hybrid SRZTD3 | ecosystem: Host-associated > Plants > Roots > Rhizosphere > Soil | place: USA... | reverse complement strand
CTCGCTCTCGGAATGATCGGATCTCTCGCCGGCGTCGCGATCGGGCTCGGCATCCCGGCGCTCGCGAGCGCACTCCTCCCGACGATTCCGATCCGCGTGTCTGTCCTTTCGGCCGTCCTGGCGTTTGCGTTTTCGTGCGCGGTGGCTCTGGCTTTCGGAGCAGTTCCGGCGTACCGGGCTTCGAGACTCAATCCGGCAGAGGCCGTCCACCTCGAGTGAGCGCCAGGCCCCGCCGTCCCGCGCCGAGGGGTTCGGGCCGCCGGCGCAGGACTTCGAGAAGGACCAGTCCGGGAATGGCCCAGACGATCTCGCGTGCTCTCCGTACGAGGGCGAGCGCGAGCCCGATCGGCGGCTCGAGGCCGAGAATCAGGAAGACTAAGGCCCGGCCGCCTTCCTGAGTGCCCATTCGTGCCGGCACGAAGAAGAGTGCCCCTTCGATGGCGGCCGACAGAACCTCGACCGCCAGCGCGGTTGCGACTCCGACGGGGTGGCCCAGGAACCTCAAGACGAGGAGAGTCTCCACGGCGCCCATCTGCCATGCGGCGAACGATGCGGCGACCGCCAGGACGAAGGACCGCGGCCGCGAGCGAAGCGTCTCGAGGGCGCCGGCGGCGGCCTCGAGAACCGGCGGCGGGATGCGGCGCGCAAGACGCGCGGCGAGACCGACTCGTCCGAGGATCCGTCGCCCGAAAGCGAAGCATCCGGGCGATGCGGCGACGGCCAGAACGACGGCCAGGAAAACCGCACTCACGACGCCGGCGAGGGCGATTCCGGTCCGAAGGCGCCCCGCCCCGACCATCACGAGAGCGATCGGGAGGCCGCTGAGCAGGAAGAGAATCTGACCCGCGAACTGCGCCATCGCGGCGAGGCCGACGGCGCCGGCGGCTTCGCCCGTGGGAATTCGTCGGCGCAGCAGGCTCACTCTCACCAGCTCCCCGCCGACGAGACCCACCGGGCTGACGGCGTTCAACGCTTCACCGGCGAGGAGCATCGGGGCGAGGATGGTGACGGAGACACGGCGGCCGGCGGGGAGAAGGATTCTCCAGGAGAGCGTGTTGAGGAGAATCGGCGCGGCTTGAAGAAGGAGCACCACCAGGAATCCCCAGCCGACCTTCGCAAGCTGGCCGGCGAGCCGCGCCGGCCCGACTCGGGCCAGTATCCATCCCAGAAACGCGGCGCCGCCGAGAAAGCTCGCGACCTCGAAGCGCTTCCAGCGACTCCAGCCGATCTGCGGGAAGGACGTGGTCTCGACGATGCCCGCACGATCAGGAAGCAATGCCGGTCCGGGTCAAGTCGGAGTCTGGTTGCGCCGCCTCGGGTGGCATCTCGATGCGGCCCCCTGCCGCGAGCCGGAGCTTCCTGCCGCGCCACACGACCGTGTTGCCGAAGAAACCGGCGACCCACAGCGCGAAGCCCGCGACATCCCGCAGGGGAACGAGCCAGAACGCCCGGCGCGCCACGCCGTCGCGCAGGCAACGCACCGCGACGTACCACGCCACTGCGAGGCGCATGGACAGAGTCATCGCGGCGAGGGCCCAAGCGGCGGGTGTTGCGGCTGCGAGCGCGAGCAAGGCGAGGCTCGCCGGAGTGCCGTGGGTGAAGATCAGACCGGCATATCCGCGGGGCCGCATCGCGCGGATGCCGCGATTCCACCGGACCTGGTGATCCACCGCTCCGGCGAGCGAGGTGGTGCCGAGCTCGTGCTCGACGACGTCGGCCGCGAGCTCGGCCCGGTGCCCGGCGCGGACAGGAAGATTGCCCAACAGATAGTCATCCGCCAGGTACTGGGCAATCGCCGCGAATCCGCCGGCCTCCGCCAGGGCCGTACGCCGCACCAGGACACCAGAGCCCATGCCGAACGAGATTCCTTCCAGCATCCTCGCCACCAGGACGGAGGGCTGGAAGTCCGTCGAGAGGCCGAGGGCGTCGAAGCACGCGGCAAAGCCTTCCGCGTGGGAGCGGTAGAGACAAGTTACGACGGCGACGCGCGCGTCGGACATGGGCTCGACCAGGTGCCTCAGGTGCTGGGGACCCACGCGGATGTCGCTGTCGGACACCAGAAGGAGAGGATGCCTCGCTTCGGCGGCCATCGCGGCCAGGAGGCCGACCTTCGGGTTGGCCGTCTCCCTTCCTCGAGAGACGACGATCCGGATGTCGAGCTTCGGAAAGTCGCGAACGATCTGGCGCGCGATCGTCAGTCCGGGATCGCCCTCGTCCTCGCAACCGAAGAGAATCTGGAACTCGGGATACCTCTGCCGGCAGAACGACGCGAAGTTCTCGTAGGCTCCACGGTCCAGTCCGCAGATCGGCTTGAGAATGCTGATCGGGAGGCGCAGAGGACGCGGGCCCGGCGGCCGACGCCGGAAGAAGTCGCGGGCGCTCTGCAGCGCGAGAGTGTAGTACCCGATGGCCGTGAGGCACAGGACTCCCGCGGCGAAAGTGGCCACGAGGCGGAGCATCGGGAGCGCGGCCATCAGCGCCCGGCGGTTCGCCCGCGCAAGGTCGTCAGGATCAGGCCGGCCGATCCGAACGCGCCCCGGACCAGAGGACTCACGAGAGCCGACAGCTCACGCGCGCCGGCTCCAGGCGGTCCGTTGATCGGTTCGTCGGGCTCCGGTGACGCCGGGTGGCAATAGATCTCGGTCCAGCCTTCTCCGATTCCCGGCGCGAGCCGGGCCAGATATCCCTCGCTGACGCGCCCGGTCCGGTGAAGTCCGTACACGCGATCCGCGACGGCGACGCCGGAGGCCCGCAGCCGCTTCGCGCCGTGCCGCCGGAGGAGCCCGAAGATCGTCGAGAACAGGAGCTTTTTCGCGATCGCCGTCCGGTCGAGGCGGAGCGAGACGCGGAGGTCCTCGGACGGGAATCGCACCACCGGAATCCGGAATTCGGTGGCGAGCTCCGCGAGCACGCCGACGACGACCGGATGGACGTGAAGATGCAGGTGGCCGTCGACGTGATCGAGCGGAATCTCCGTCCGGCGAAATCGCTCGAGCTGTGCCCGGATCTCGCGACGCAGCTCGATGCGCGCCGCCGGGTTTAGCTGATAGACGAGACCCGCGCGCGTCGGGCTCTCTCGGAAGAAGCCCGAACTATCGACGAGGTGCGGTATCTCGGCCGGCGCGAGAACCGCCCGGCCTGAGATGAGGACCAGATGAAGGCCGACGCCAAGCCGCGGATGGGCCCGGGCGAGCGCGACCGCGTCTTCCCACGCGGCTCCCGTCACCATGAGGCTGGCGCTCGTCAGGACGCCTCGCGTGTGCGCCTCGACGATCGCGCGGTTGACGCCGCGGGAGAAACCGAAGTCGTCCCCCGTGACCACCAGATGTCTCAGACGCCCTCCTCCCGTGCCCACAGAAACCGGGCGAACTCCACGCCTTCCCGCAGGCGGCGTTTGAGCATCGTGGCGCTCGTCGCCATCTCGACCGCCATCTCGAGGACCTTCCGAGGTCGGAAGTAGAAGCGCTTGTAAAACTCTTCGAGCGACTCGAAGATCTCGGCGCGACTCAGATGCGGATAGGAGAGCGCCGCCGCCTGGACGCCGTCGTCCGTGACGAGCGGCGCGTCGCGGACCAGCCAGCCGTTCTCGAGCGCCTGGCGATACAGCTCGGTTCCGGGATAGGGCGCGGCCAGCGAAACCTGCAGCGTGTGGGGGTTGATCTCACGGGCGAAGCGGATCGTGTCCCGGATCGTCTCGCGGGTCTCGCCGGGCAGCCCGACGATGAAGGTTCCGTGGATCGTGATGCCGAGGCGGTGACAGTCCGCCGTGAAGCGCCGGGCCGCGTCGATCCGCGTCCCCTTGCGGACGTTGTTGAGGATCTGCTGGCTCCCCGTCTCGTAGCCCACCAGCAGCAGCCGCAGCCCGTTGTCCCGGAGGACCTTGAGCGACTCGTACGGCACGTTCGCCTTGGCGTTGCACGACCACGTCACGCCGATGCGGGAGAGCTCGCGGGCGATCGTTTCCGCGCGCGGCAGGTCGTCCGTGAAGGTGTCGTCGTCGAAGAAGTACTCCTTGACCTGCGGGAATGCCCCCTTTGCGTAGCGGATCTCGGCGGCGACGTGCGCCGGACTGCGCGTCCGGTATCGGTGGCCCCCGACCGTCTGCGGCCAGAGGCAGAACGTGCAGCGCGAGCGGCAGCCGCGCCCCGTGTACAGCGATACGTACGGATGCAGGAGATAGCCGATGAAGTAGTCCTCGATGACGAGGTCCCGCGCGTAGACCTCGCTGACGAACGGCAGGCGATCCATGTCCTCCAGCGTCGCGCGTTCCCGGTTGTGGACGACGCGGTCTCCGGATCGAAAGCTCAGCCCGTCGATCTCGGCCAGCGGCCGGCCATCGGCGACCTCCTGGATCGTGAAGTCGAATTCGTTTCGCGCGACGAAGTCGATCGCCCACGAGGCTCGCAGCGAGGCCTCCGGCGCAACGGCGACGTGCGCGCCGACGAATCCGACGACGAGGTTGGGGTTGGCTTCCTTCAGAGCTTCGGCCACTCGGACGTCCGAACGGAAGGACGGCGTGCTCGTGTGGAGGACCGCCAGCTCGTATTCGTAAGCCAGGGGGACGACGTCCGCGGTTCGAAGGCTTCGCGCGGGCGCGTCCACAAGTCGGCTGCCGGGAACCAGCGCCGCCGGTTGCGCCAGCCACGTGGGATACCAGAACGAACGGACCTCGCGTCGGGCCTGGTATCGGGATCCCGCGCCGCCGTCGAAGCCGTCGTAGGAGGGGGGACTGAGGAAGAGTGTCTTCAGGGGCATGGTGTGGCTCCGTGACCGGCGGCGATTCTCAGGCGGCGCGGGACGAGCCGGTCCGGCGCTCGACGCGCCTCGCCGGCTTCTCGGGCAGAAGCTTCAGCGCGGCCCGGACCAGCGGCGCCACCAGCCGAGGCCGCCGCAGCCGCGCGTCGTACGAGGCGAGGCGGCGGTCGTTCTCGGAGAGGCAGAGCGCAAGGAAGGAGCGGGCCGAAAGATCCTCGAACGCGGAGTGGCTCGCCATCGTGAAACCTTCCTGCGAACCGCCGCCGAATCGCGCCGCCTGACGCGCGTGTCCCGCCAGCTGCTGCGTGATGACCCAGGCGCGTCGGACATCGAAGGCCGGCCTTCGGAAGACCGGCAATCGTGCCCGCAGGTACGCAGCCCAGTTCGCGATGAACAGGATGTGCCGCGCCTCTTCCTGCAGGATCGGGTCAAAGATGTCGATGAGCGAGGAGGGGAAATATCCCGATCGCTTTCCGACGGCGAAGAGACCGAACGCGAAGAAGGAATCGAGGCACTCGCCGTATCCGGTGCGGAGGAAGGTCCATCGCGGATTTGCGGGCGGCCTCGGTTCCGGAAAGGGGGAGACCGGAATTTCGTAGTGGCGAGTCAGCAGCTTCAGGATCGCGGCGTGCCTTCCTTCTTCGTAGCCCTGAAGCGCGATGGCTCGCGCGAGAACGGGATCCTCTTCGACCTTTCCGAGGGCCTGCACTTCGACCGCGGTCGCCGACTCGGTGCGGACCGCTTCGTCCCAGATGGGCAGGGCGCGAAGACGGCAGAGGCTCTCCGCGTCGAGCTCGGGCCATCGGATGGCCTCGGGATCGAATGGCCGGTGAGTCTCGATGAAAACCCCGCAGAAGACATCGCGGTGTTCTTCCGATCCGATCCAGCTGCCCCGCATCAAACTTCCTGCCTCTCGAGCGACGTCGCCGTCCGTGAGGCTGGCCGCGAACATCGCCGACACCGGGAGTCTGGCATTTCGAACGTGAATGCCCGCTAAACGTTTTCTGTACCGTCACTAAACGGCGCGTCGCACCAAGGGAGACGCGCCGCTATACTCGCTTCCCGATGCGGGTCCTTGTGGTCGAGGACGATCCGCGCATGGCCCGGCTCCTCGGCCGGGTTCTCCAGGAGGCGGGCCATGCATTCGATACCGCCTTCGACGGCGCGAATGCCCTCGAACGCGCGTCGTTGGCGATCTACGACCTGATCCTGCTCGACATCCGGCTTCCCGTTCTCGACGGCTTTGCTGTCTGCCGGTCGCTCCGCGCGCGCAACTCGTCCACGCCCATCCTGGTGCTGTCGGCGCGCTCGGAGCTCGCGGACAGGATCCAGGGGCTGCGCGACGGGGCCGACGACTACCTGGCGAAGCCGTTCGCCGTGGAGGAGCTGAAAGCCCGCGTCGGAGCGCTCCTGAGGCGGGGTTCGCTTCCCGCCGTCGTCGCGCTCACCGTCGGCGGCATCCAGCTCGACCGGCGCCAGCGGCTGGTCCAGGTTCGCGGACAGACGATCGAGCTCTCCGCGAAGGAGTACGCCCTCCTCGAGTTTCTCCTTCTCAACCGCAGCCGGGTCGTGACGCGCGCCGAGATCGCCGAGCACGTCTGGGATGACTGCTTCGACCCGTTCTCGAACCTCATCGAGGTCTACGTGGGCCGCCTCCGGCAAAAGATCGACGCGATGGCTCCGGGGGCCCCCTCGTTCCTCACGACGCGCCGGGGAGAGGGTTACTACGTCGAGGACGGCAGCCGCGCCGGTCAGTAATAGTGATACGGCGCGCCCGGCCCGTACCACTTCCGGGATTTGAAGTTGTAGTAGGCGCCGATCTGTGTGTACGGGACCCGGAAGAAACGGAAAGCCCGCAGCAGGGTGTCTCCCCACCACGTCGAGTCGTTGACGCCGACGGCCTTGAGAATCTCAGGGATGTTCAGCCCGAGCTCGACGCCGATCTCCTGGTAGCGCGACTCCACGGGAGGCTGGTAGCCGTAGCCCTTCGTTAAGTAGGCGAAGGACAGCTGGAAGTAACGCGCCGGGCCGGGATCGCGCCGGAGGTGATCGCCGATTCCCGCGAACTTGAAGTTCAGATCATGGATCTCGTGCGAATAGTCGATTCCCAGGTGCGGAATGGTCTCGAGCGCCGGGGGGGAATCCGTGGGCACCTTGCCGAGCTGGAATCCGATAACGTCATCGAAGCCGCCGCGCTTGGCAAACGCGCCGAGGAAGGCGCCGAGGGCGTCCGCCGTGAGGTCCTGAGCCGAGCCTCCATAGGGCGTCAGCCCGTCGCCCACCTCGACGAAGAACCCGACGAGAACGGTTGCACCGAGAGACAGCGCGAAGGACTGGTTCTCCGAGAGGCCGTTGATGCGGTACGCGTCGGAGAGCAGATCGGCGACGGTGGCGGAGGCGATGAAGTGCGAAGCCTTGTCGGACCCGCCGGCATAGGTGTCGTACTCAAAAAACCGCTCATTGACGAAAAAGAACCCGTGGCCGGGCGTGTCGATCGGCCCCTGGGCAGCGACCACGACTCCCACGCCGAGCGCCGTCGCGGTCCACAGCCCCGCTCCCCGATTGAAGATCTTGTCCGCGGGCGGAACCGGCAAAGTCACACATTGGATTAGGACGCACCGTTTCTTCGGAGGAGCCGGCGTTTCGCCGACCGAATCCGGCCGTTCCGCGTCGCCGGTGTCGCCTGCGGCGCTGCCCGCCGCCTCGTCGGACGGCGCTGAGGGGAAGAGGTGGAATGACTGTGCCCTCGACGCCGAGGCCGCCGCAAGAATCAGGAGCGCGCTCGTCGTCCGCCGCAGCCCTTCCGAGAGGCCGGTCATTCGCCCTCCGACGCGGCGATGCGCTCAGCGCATCCGATTCACGTAGGCGAGCTTGCCGCCCGAGGCGGCGATGACTTCGAGAGGAGACCTGGGAAACTCCCTTCGGATCTCTTCGTCTTTGTCCTCGGGAGCCACGAGCAGGACGCGGGAGGTCCCGTTCCAGAGAGGTCGGAATTCGTCGATGGAATAGAAGGTCTTCGGGGCGTCGGCAAACCGGGCGCCGAACTCCAGGTCGCTGTTCGCGGCATCGAGCAGGAGGACCCGGCGGTGGTCATAGAAGGCGATGCCCGGCGCGACGCGAATGTCTCCGTAGAGCGCGACGAGATCGTCCGGGCGGAGGATTCGGGAGATCTGGGAGGCGAGGGCTCGGGAAGACAGGACGGGCTCGAGGGCCCGATAGGCCAGATTCGCCGCGACGAAGACGCCCGTCATGCCGAGCGCCGTGGCCGCGGCCGCGGCCACGTGCCGGCGCCGCTCTCTCAGCCACAGCGCCGCCACGAAGCCGACGAGAAGGGACGCTGCGGACACGAGCAGGGGCGCGCGCAAATCGGCGAAGGCTCGCGGCGTCAGGTCGAGAACGCGGGCCATCGCGTTGTTGTAGAAATCCGCGTCGTGCCGCTGAATGTCGGCGGCGAGGCTCGCGGCGTTGCCGCGGCCGGCGGCTCGGAGAAATGTGTTGACCGTCGCCGCATAGAGAACGGCGAGAACGACGAGGCCGCGGGCGATCCACAGAAGTCGCCGGTCGCGCCGGTCTTCCGCGCGGGCCAGAGCCCGGCCGAGCAGGAGGGCAAGCGCCGGCCAGGCGCCGAAGCTGTAGTACTCCATCCGCGAACCGCCCTCGAGACAGAAGAACCCCAAAATCACCGCGGCCCACGCGAAGAGAAGCACGGCGGCCTGAGTCGACGGATTCTCGTCGCGCCACGTCCTCGGCCTGGGAAGGGCCCGGGCGAGGAAGACGGCGAAGACGCTCCACGGAAACAGCCAGAGCAGGTGCTCCGGGAGCCAGATCCACAGCGGCACCGCTCCGTAGTCGTGAGGCGTTCGGGTGCCGAGAGCCCGACGGACATTCTCGTTGACGAAGTACTCCCAGAGGAAGCCCGGGGTGCGGGCCGCGGCGAGGACGTGCCACGGCGCCGCGATCGCGACGAAGAGCGCTGCGCTGGAAGGAATACGAAGCTCCCGCCAGCGGTGCCAGCCGCGCGTGATCGTCAGGAAGAGCGCGATCGTGGCGACGGGGAAGAGGACGCCGATCGGACCTCGCGTCAGGACCGCGAGGGCGCACACGACGGCGGCACCGCGATAGCCGAGGCGCGGATCGAGGTCTCCCGTCCAGGACCTCAGGAACAAATAGAAGATCGCCGTGAACTCCAGGGCGTAGAGCGCCTCCGGAATGACGGTCCGCGTGAATATGTACATCCCGGCGCTCGTCGCGATCGCGAGGGCCGCGTAGATTCCGGCCCGCTCTCCGAAGAAACGCCGGCCGAAGAAGAACGTCAGCAAGACCAGACCGACCACGGCGAGGGCGACCGGAAGACGTGTGGCCAGCTCGGTCTCGCCCAGCGCGGCATAGCTTCCGGCGACGAGCCAGAAGTGCAGCGGGGGGCGATCCAGATAGCGGAGGCCATCCTGATACGGCACCACGTAATCGTGGCGCTGCAGCATCTCGCGCGCGACGAGGGCATGGGCCGCGTCGATGTCGTCGTCCACCAGAGCGGGAGTCCCGGCGAGGCCGAGATACAGGGCGGCCGAAAAGACGAAAAGAGAGGCGGCGGCGAAGCGGGATCGCGGTGTCCTCACGGGGATCGTGGTTGGTGGCTCACCCTCGCCCGAAGTCGATCTATGGCGCCAGAACGAGCAGACGGAATGTGTCAGGAACCCGGCTCGGGCGGGGGTGAGGCTGGTCTGCGGTCGGTGAAGGCGGAGGTCCGAAGTCGCTGGTGGCGAGAAAGACTCGGTGCGTCTTCTCGTCGAGGGCCATGGTCCGCGCTCCCCGCTGCGTCGCGACGTTGCCGGCGACCGCGAAGTGGCCCTCCGGATCCTCCCGCACGACGGTCAGTGTTCCGTCGCCGTTCGAGCTGAAGGCCAGCCCCGTCGAAGAATCGAAGCCGTTGGCGTCGACGCCCTCGCCGATCGGGAGCGTGGCGAGGACCTTCCCGTTCGCGATGTCCACGATCGCCATGAGCCGGTTGCCGCAGCCGATGAAGAGGCGGCCGCGGCGCCGGTCGATGGCCATTCCGGAGGGCTCCTCGCACGGCGCCAGCGGCCACCTCCTGAGGATGGCATGGCCTTCGGCGTCCAGCACGGCGACTTCGCTCTTGTCCTCGAGGTTGACGTAGACGAGGCCGTTCTTGTCGGATGCCGCAAACTCGGGCTTTCCGCCGAGCGCCACCGTTCCCACGACGTCGCCTTTGCCGGCATCGAGCACGGTGACGTTGCCGGACCGCCCGTTGAAGGCGAACACGCGCTGGGACGTCGGGTTGTAGAGGATCGCATCGGGGTTTTCGCCCGTGACCTTCACTTCGTCGATGGGCTTGAGCGTCTTGAGGTCGAAGATCGTCACGGTTCCGGCTCGTCCGTTGCTGGTGAACCCCTTGCCGAGATCCGTCGCGATCGCCACGCCGTGGACGCCGCTGGTGTTGGGGATCTCGCCCACGCTGGACAGATCGTCGGCGTCGAACACCATGACGCGCGTCTGGCGCGTGATGTAGAGCCGGCGCGCCGCGGTGTCGACGGTGAGGTAGTCCCAGCCGCCGTCGCCCCCGACCTTCACCACTTTCTCGATGCGATACGCGGCATCGGGCGCGGCAGAGGAGAGAGACGCGACGAGAAGCAGCCCGATTGTCAACCACGGCCCGTTGTGCCGGAATCTCATCGCGTCCCTCGTTCCCGACACTCTACTGTCGGACGCGCGGGCAAAGGTTTAGTCTGAGTTCAGACTGCGCGCGCTTTCACGGTCTCGTCGACGCTCCGCCGGAGAGGGTCTTTCACAGCACCCGCCGGATTGCCGCGGCCACGCGCCAACCCTTCAGGCTGTTGTGCACCGCGAACGCGTCCCAGGTCCCCGTGACCGCGCCGGCCCAGCCGTTGAGCCCGTCGAGCCGGATGACGGGTCCGACGAATCCATTCCGGGCCTGCTGACGATGGAAAACCAGGCCCTCCTGAGGAGCTCCCGACGCGATGCGGGCGCCGGCGGAACCGAGCACGCTCAATTCCCCGCCGAGGATCGTGCCGACGCATCCTCCGATCTCGAGCCGCGTCCAGAGGGCGTAGAACCTGGGCCGGTCCGTCTCCTGGAATCCCGAGTCGGCCGAAGTGTCGAAGAAGGCGCGCCAGCGGGACGACACATACGGTGAAGACTCGACGTGGACGCCGAACTGCGCGCGATCGATGCCGTCGCGCACGGTGAGGAAACCGTCCGACTCGCCCGGTGCGGTCAGGTAACCCGCGCGAAACGTCACCGGCAGCGCGGCGTCGCGCGCGCTCGGCGACCAGAACACGAGGACGCCCGCACCGGACACGCCGTCGGCGGTGATCGAGGCAGGGGCGGCGTCGGGCGCGTATCGGGACCAGCGAAAGTTTCCCTCGGCGGCGAGGGCGAAGTGCGACAGCGGAGACCACGAAGCGAGCAGCGCGAGGTCGGCGAATCGCAGGCTTCCGGGGAATCTCTGGGACTGCCCCAGGCGGTCGACGAACGCGTCGGCGGAGGCCGTCGAAGGCTCGAGGTCGAACGAGAAGCGACCGCGTTCGAGAGCGGCCCGCGGAGGAGGGAGCAGGAGCGGCTGCGCGAAAACGCCGCCGGCGGCCAGAAGCGCGAGCGGGAGCAGGCCGGCGAGGCGCCTCACGGGCGCGCGGGAAGGTCTGGCGCGGAAGGATGCTTCGCCGGCGGCGCGATCCTCTCGGGTATGGCCCGGTGTACGAGAGGGACTGTCTTGTGCAGCTCCAGCGAGTCGAAGACCGATCCATCGAGGTCGTGGGCGGTCAACATGAGGTTTCCACCCTCAATGTCCACCACGAGGTAGCCGTACCGTGCAAACACGATCGCCGAGAAATCCTGCGGCACGAAAGCGGCGAACGTGGCGCCGCCTCCTCCCTCCGTCACGTAGACGATCCCGGGACCGGCGGTGGCGAAGTTGCGAATCGCGACCGTGCGCTCGTACAGGTGCATGTGCCCGGAAAAGACCACGTCCACGCCCGCACTCTCGAAGAGAGGGGTCAGGATGAACCGCACCGCAAGATTGGATTCGGCCGAAGAGTACGGGGGCTCGTGGAGATAGACGAACTTCCAGAGCGCATCGGAATCCCGCAGCGTGCGCTCGAGCCACTGGTATTGAGCGGATCCGGCGCCGAATTCGGAGGATTCCACGTCGACCGACACGAACAGAGCGTCGCCCTGCCGGGCCGCGTAGAAGCGGGAATCGCCGGTGGCATCGTTGGCGGGAAGGACGAACGCGTCGAGGTAGGGCGCACCGCGGTCGGTCAGGATGTCGTGGTTGCCGAGCGTCGGCAGGACGGGAGCCGAAGCGATCAGGGGAGCCATCGGCTGGAAGTACTGCGCGTCGTAGCCGCTCTCCTCGCCGCCGGGGTACACGACGTCGCCCGTGTGCAGGACGAGATCGATGTCGACGGTCGCGAGACGCGCCGCGATCTCCGCGGGCACGGCGACCCCGTCCGTGTCGCCGATGACGCCGAAGTGGAGCGTGAGATCGGCGGGATCGCGCGGCGCGCGGAAGGCGTGCGTGTCCGAAAGCGGCTGCCCGTCCAGCACCACTCGATACCGGTAGAGCGCGCCGGGGATCAGCGACGAAAGCCGAAGAACATGCTTGCTCGAGACGTCCGGATCCGAGACCGTCGCCCGGGCGCCGTCATCGGCGGCGTACTCGATGGCGGAGGGAGAGTCGCCGTCGGTGAGCCAGACGACGGCCAGCGAAACGTCGTCGGGGCGACCCAGATACGGGCCCCGCGTGATCGAGACGGCCTCGATCGGAATCGCCGCCAGGAATCCCGCCAGAAGCGCACCGGCGATAGACCGGCAGCGACGCGACGCGGGGACGTCCATCGTTCCCTCGCGAGGGACTCTACACGACCGCTTCCGTGAAATACTTCGCTTCGGTTTACATGCCGTTTAGGTTGCGATCGTGACAGGCTTCCCGCCGTTCCCGATGGCCTTCAACGACTTGCCGGCGAGAAAGCGTCCAGCGGCGGAGAGCCGCGAATGTCATGGCCGCTTCTTCGGATCCCGACGTCGAGTGTGGGGTATTTTCGCTGTGGAGGTTTGAGAATGTCGAAGGAACACGCCGCCGTCACCACTCCCCAGGCATCGCCTCGAGCCAGCCGCCGCGCCGGTCTGCTGGCGGACCGCATCGAGGAAGGAGCCGCATTACTGGCGAAGTTCGCCGAAGGGCTGTCGCCTGCGGAGTGGGCAACGCCGTCGAGCGCGACCGACCGCCGTCCCGCCGGTGTCATCGTCCATCACGTGGCCACGATGTATCCGATCGAAGTCGACGCAGCCCGTGGGATCGCGAGCGGCAAGGCCCTCATGGACATCACCTGGGGGGCTGTCGCCGATATCAACGCCAATCATGCGAAAGAGCAGGCGGCAGTCACCAAGGCGGCCGCGCTCGAGTTGCTGCGCAAAAACAGCCGGGAAGCGGCCGCGGCGATCCGCAATTTCACGGACGCCGAGCTGGATACGGCGGCGGCCTTCGGGCTTTCGTACGGCGCCCCGGTCACCGCGCAGTTCGTGATCGAGGATCACGCGATGCGCCACGCCTGGCACCATCTGGCGAAGCTGAAGAAGGCGTTAGGCCGGTAAGAAGCTCGGTTTCGACTGCGGCGCGGATATCCTTCCGCGCGTGCGGGGGCTCGTCGCCGCGGCGGTTCTCGCCTGGGTTCCGGCCATCGTGTCGGCCCAGGCGAGCGACGCGCAGCCTTCCCAGCCCGGAATCGAAGACAACAGCTTCCTGATTGAGGAGGCCTACAACCAGGATCCCGGCATCATCCAGGAGATCCAGGAGTTCATCTGGAATTGGCGCACGGGATCCTGGACCTACAGCTTCACGAACGAGTGGCCGGTCTGCGGGATCAAGAACCAACTCTCTTACACGCTGCAGGTCGCGCGTGTGCAGCGGGAGGACGGGACGAAGACGTCCGGGTTCGGCGATCTCGCGCTCAACTACCGCTATCAGCTGATCGGCGACGGCGAGGCCGACGTCGCCATGGCGCCCCGCCTTTCGTTGCTGGTGCCGAGCGGATCCTTCCGGCGCGAACTCGGCACCGGCTCCGTCGGGCTGCAGACGCTGATACCGATCAGCGTCCGGCTGGGCTCGCACTTCGTGACGCACGGCAACGTCGGGCTGACCTGGATCCCACGGGCGAAGGATCCCGAGGGCGACAAGGCGGACCTTCTCGTGCCGCTGGTCGGCGGGAGCATGATCTGGCTGACGCGGCCGACCTTCAACCTGCTGTGCGAACTGTTGTGGCAGCGGATCGAGACGGTGACCGGACAGGGAAACCACGACTCCGCTTCCGTCTTCACCGTCAACCCCGGCGGCCGCTATGCGTGGAACTTCGAAAGCGGTCTCCAGATCGTAGCCGGGGCTTCGACGCCGATCTTTTTTCGCAACGGCCGCGCGAGCCCGTCGCTCCTCCTCTATCTGAGCTTCGAGCACCCCTGGTAGAGCGCTCGCGACGGATCAGCCTGCGTCGCCGAGGATCTCGTCGGCCCCCGCCGAGGCGTGGACGCGTGTGAGCCCGAGGGACAAGTGCGAGTGCAGACGCTTGCGGAAGTAGTCCTGGCTGCCGCGCGGAATCCCGAGACCTCGCGCGGCCTCGGCAAACGTAGCGCCCTTGCGGACCAGGCGGAGCAGCTCGCACTCCACCGCGGGCAGCGCGCGCTCCATCTCGTCGAGCGAAAGCTTCGTGTCGAGATCGATCGCACCGTCGGACCGTCGCACGGAGTTCGCGATCGCGGCCTGGCTCTCGCGCGAGTCACGCCGAGTGCGAGCGCGCCAGTGGCGGCGTACGAAATTCGCCGCAACGCCGCCGAGCCACGAAAGGCTGCGCGCATCTTCCCAGCGTCCGGTCTTGATCAGCCAGAGCCAGATGTCCTGAGCGATGTCTTCGGCATCGATGGGGGGAAGGCCGGCGAAGATGCAGATGCGCAGGATCCGCGCATGGGCCGCGGCCATCGCATCGGGCGCGATCTCGTCCTTCTCCCTTCGGACGGCGCCGACAACCGGGACGTCCACGCGAAACCTTTCCCGAGAATGGTCTGCCGAGTGGTCAGGCCTCTGCTCGTTACCTGGCGGAATACTTTTCTCTCTGCATGGGGCGAGTCAAGTCGGCCGCAGCGCAAAACCGTCTGAAACCGACGGAGGGACGGAAACCGGCGCCTCCGGGGCCATCGTCTTACGCTGCAATCACTTCAGCCCGCCTCGCGTGCCGGCGGCTCTCCGGCGCCCGGTTCGGATGTGCGAAAAGTCACGCTCTGGCAGTAGGATTGCACATCCCAGACCGAACAAAGGAGGCACTCGATGATCGCCGCCGTCCAGTCCGACGAGCAGGAGCCGACCGCCAAGCGGGAGATCTGCGCACGCTGTGGAAAGCCCGTGATACCGCACGAACACTCGGATCAGGGACCCCTGTGCCGGCCGTGCACGCTCGAGGCCACTGAGATCCGGCTCGAGTACGTGATCGACGGGCGAATTTTCTCCAAGAAACTGAAGGGTAACCTTCGGTCCGTCAAACCCGTGTCCCACTAGTGTCCGTCCGGAAACCCACGTCGTGTACGGACCGAGGCCGTCTTGCGGCGGCCTTGGTCACATGGGCCGTGTTGTCTCCGTCGTGCACACTTTCGGCGGACACGGTGCCGGTGCGCTTCCCGGAAGGAGTGGCTCACGGCTTTTTGCTCCTTTCATCCCTGGATGGGAAAGCGCTCGCCGATGGAGACCTGATCCAGACGGCGTCCGGGGATCGTGTGACGACGCGCCTTCTCCTGCAGTTTCGGGATGGGTCTCTTCACGACGAGACGGTCGTTTTCACGCAGAGGAACCAGTTTCGCGTCGTGCGGGACCACCTCGTGCAGAAGGGACCAAGCTTTCCGCGGCCCCTGGACGTCCTCGTCGACGCACAGAGCGGCGAGGTGCGTGTCCGCTTCACCGACGACGGCAAGGAGAAGGTTGTCTCCGAACGTCCCGAATTGCCTGCGGACCTGGCCAACGGGATGCTCCTCGCGCTGCTCAAGAACGTCCGGCCCGAGGCCGCCCGATCCACGGTGTCGCTGATCGCCGCCACTCCTAAGCCGCGTCTGGTCAAACTCGTGATCGTCCCGAACGGCGAGGATGCCTTCACCCTCGGTTCCACCCCTCGGAAGGCCGTCCACTACGTCGTCAAGGTCGAGATCGGAGGAGTCGCGGGGCTCGTGGCGCCGCTGATCGGCAAACAGCCGGCCGACACTCACGTCTGGATCCTGCAGGGGGAAGCCCCGGCCTTCGTCAAGATGGAAGGGCCCATGTACGACGGCGGGCCGCTCTGGCGACTCGAGCTGGCTCGCCCGAGCTGGCCCGCGTCGGCGGCGAAGCCCTGATGCGCGAAGGGAGGACGCATGAACGCACCCGGTTCCTGTCCTGAGCTTCAGGTGGAGCAGATCGAACATCCTCGCGGCGACGGCATGGGCCGCGCGCTGACGCTGGAGTGCAAAGCGTCGGGACTGACGATCGTCATGGACGACCCCGCCGCCGTCCGCGCCTTGATCGACGAGCTGGTGCGGGCGCTCTCGTGGCTCGACGAAAGCGTCGAGTCCTGGACCTGAGCAAGGAGATCGCATGCAATCGCCCCAGCCTCCGACCGAACGCTTCCGCTTCGCGAGCCCCGAGGGCCGGCGGACAGACCCGCCCCGCGCGCGGGGCATGGCCGACGACTGGACCGGGCTCGACTGCCGCGTCCTCGTGGTCGAGGACGACGCTGCGACGTTGGAGGCCGTCGCGGAGCTTCTGGAGGGAGAAGGCGTCTCGGTCTGCAAGGCGCACAATGGCCGGGAGGCCCTCGAGCTGCTCCGGCGGGGCCGTGTCCCGGGTCTGATCATCGTCGACCTCATGATGCCGGTGATGGACGGCTGGGAGCTCTGCCGTCGGATCGCGGATGACGAAGACCTCGCCCCGATTCCCATCGCCATCGTGACGGCCGCCGCGGCCGTCGGACGAATGCCCGTCCGCCGCAACGACGCGGGCTTCTTCATCAAGCCCGTGGACTACCGGCATTTGCTCGAGGTCGTCCGACGCTATAGCCAATGAGCTCACCGCCGGCCACGACGAGGTCGTGGAGAATCTTCCGACATCCCGGAGCGCGCGCCGCCGGCGTCGTCGCCCTCGTCCTGGCCGCGACCCTGATCCGCTTTCTCGTTCACCCGTGGTTCGGAACGCGTTCTCCGTTCCTGTTTTTTCTTCCCGCGATTCTGGGCGCGGCCTGGCTCTGGGGCGTGTGGGCCGGGGTCCTCGCTCTGATTCTGTCGGCCGTCGGAGCCGATCTCTTCATCGAACCCCTCTTCACGCTCTCCATTCCTCGAGGCGACCAGGCGTTCTCGATGGGAGTCTTTCTCGGGCTCGGCGCCTTTCTCATCTTCGCGGCCGACGTCGCCCGCAGGGCGCGCGGCGAGTCGGAGACCGGGAAGGAGATGCTCGACCAGGCGCTCCGAACGGCGAAGATGGGCTATTGGGACTGGGACGTCTCGTCCGGCCGGGTGCGCTGGTCCGAGAATCTCGAAGCGATCCACGGCTTGCCGCCGGGATCCTTCGGCTCGACCCTCGCGTCTTACCTGGATCGCATCCATCCCGAAGACAGGGCACCGGTGAAGAACGCCATCGACCAGGCCGCGCGTGACGGCGCGGACTTCGAGGTCGACTACCGGGTTCCGAGGTCCGACGGCGGCTTCGAGTGGATCCACGAACAGGGACACTCGG
>Ga0075434_100002041_pt1 | contig 17531 bp, 22 predicted proteins | sample RhiMethybrSRZTD3_FD_75298 | JGI IMG/M metagenome (GOLD analysis project Ga0075434, IMG submission 75298) | Populus rhizosphere microbial communities from Tennessee, USA - Rhizosphere MetaG P. TD hybrid SRZTD3 | ecosystem: Host-associated > Plants > Roots > Rhizosphere > Soil | place: USA... | reverse complement strand
CGCGTGATGGGCGTCACGCCGTCGGCCGGGTCGACCAGCGGCCCCCAGTACAGCCGGTTGCCGCCACTCACCGCGTCCCACACCTCGAACCACCCGACCGTGCCCCAGGACGCTGTCGCCGTCGGATACTCGATCGTCGCGGCATTCGATGCGACGTTGTCCGGTGTGCCCGCCAGCGCAAATGTGCCTTGTATGCGCGCATAGCCGCCGCCCACAACCTCGGTCCCCGCCACCGTGCGCGACGGCTCCGACGTACAGAGCGCCAGAAACACCAGCGTCGGCGCAGTGTATGCGCCATAAGCCAGCGTGTGGCTCAGCACCCGCTGCTCGAGGTAGACTGTGGCCGTGCCAGCCACTAGAAGCCCACCAGTTCAGAACGAAATGGTGCGCCACTGTAATCACTCTGCTGTTTGTGAAGATTGGCCCTAGTAACCGCCTGCTGATACTTCGCATCGATTTGCGCCACGCGGTCATCATCCATTTCGAACACCGCGCCCTGCAATATCGTGCCGAACAAATAGATCGAATAGTACCGCTCCAGGATCGGATTGGTATCGCTCGGCAGTTCCAGCGCCAGCATCGGCGCATAGCCCGGCGTCGGCCGCATATACCAGCCCATCAGCACCTGCTGCGGCACCCAGCTAGGATCAGGCGGGTCAGGCGGCGTAGGGTGCGGCAGAAACTCGACGCAATCGCCGACCAGGCGATAGCTGTTGGCCGGCGGGCTCGGCACCGTCTGCGGATAGAACGAGTAAGGCGGCTCGTAGAAATCGTTCCATGAGCCGCTCCACTCATCAACCAGATGCAGCAGCGCACCCGACGTGTTGTCGCGGATGCTCTCCATCGCCGCGAAGCTGGGCGGCATGGTGATGTAGGCACTGTCGAGGTTCTGCACGCCGAACGTCACCTGCGCCCGGGTGCGGCAGGTCTCGGCGATCTCCGTCTCGACCATACGCACCCAGGCAGGAATGTCGGATTCGATGTCGCGCCGGTTGAGCCAGCGTTTCACATCGTCGGTGAGCTGCTGCAGCGACGCCATCAGGCCTCCTTGCTGCCTCGCTTCTCACGCTCGGCCTTCTGCTCCTGCTCGTGCTGCTCGCGCTCGTGGCGCTCGCGCTCCTGCCGCTGCCGCGGCTCCTCCTGCTGGCGCTGCTGCTCGGTCTGCTGGGCATGCTGGCCACGGGCCTCACGCCCGCGCCGCTGCGCCTCCTGCTCGTCCCACGGCCGGCCCGCCTGCTCGCCACCAGGGCCAGGGCCAGAGGCCGGCCGGTGGCTCCCCTCGACATCCCAGTTCACCGGCATCTGCTGGTCGGCGATCAGCTCGCGGCCCTGCTCCTGCACGCGGCGACCCTGCTCGATCGCCGCATCAGCCGCCGCATTGCCCGCATCGGCGAAGTGCCCGGGATAGAGGCGGGCGAGGTACATGCCCTCGATGTCGGTGAACAGCACCGGGTCGTGGCCCTTGATGTCAGGCCCCTGCGGCGCACCCAGAATGCTGGGCCGGCGGCCCGAACTGCGCACCTCCTGGATCGGCACTAGCGTGGTGTCGCCGGGGATCGTGCCGACGCGGGTGTCGGGCGGCGCGCCGTTGTCAGGCTGCGGGATGACGCCGCCTGGGGTCATGCCAGGGGCCTGGCCGGGAGTGATGCCAGGCGTGCCCGCCATCGATGCCGGCGGCTGCGCGCCGGGGTCAGTCGGATGTGCCATCTAGAGTGTCCTTCCATCATCAGTGCGGAAGAGCCGCGCCTCGCGGCTGTTCAGCCAGGCGTTCAACGCGCGCTCGTCGCGGGCGATGCCGGTCATGACGAGCCGTTGCCAGATCACGTTCGGGATGCGCGCCACGTGCACCACACCGTGCTTCGGTGTACCGGTGAAGTTGCTCGCGAGCGCCTTCGCCGATTCCACGATGGGCCGGGTGTTTTGCGTCTTGGTGAACACCGTGAGACCGGATTCCTCGTCGGTCTCCACCACGGTCGAGCGCTCGGTGACGGGATCAAAGTGCTCGTACAGCGGTATGCTGCTCATTGATTTAGGTCCGCCAACATGGCATGTGCTTTCGGCGCGGTGACGCGGATACAGCCCTCATAAACCACACCGCCCTGCGAATTATCGCCGGTCTGGGCATAATCCTGCTGAACCATGTCTCGCTCTGGCAACGGTGCCATTTCGGCGTAGTCGGTAGAGATCAGCAGCAGCAGATGCGCTGGCATGAAGCGGTCTGGTGCCAGGTCGACGGTGCCGAAGTCGGTGCGGAACACGTCGACCGCGCCCTGGATCGTCATCTCCTCACGCGGCGAGACCTGGACGATGTTCTGCGCCGCGATGGCATTGCCAACGCCGCCCTGCGACAGCGTGGCGAAGTACAGCTTGATTGCGCCTGACATCAGCCCGAGCGTCGGCTTGCCGCCGGCCTGCCACGCGGCCTGCATGGCGACCTGGACGTCGTTGAGCGTGAGGTCCCAGGCGGTACCGACGGTGCCCGCGTTGGAGCCGTCGCCGATCGGCATGACGCCGGCGCCGGCGCCGCGCTTGCCGAGGCTGATGTAGGTCGGCAGGCCTGACATATGCCGCGGGTCAGTGATTGTCCTGACCAACGGGCTGGTGATCGCCAGTTCGAGGTCGCGCTTGATTTCCATGCCGCGCAGGATGAGCTGGCGGTTAAACTCGTCCTCACCGCCCGCGACGTCGACGACGCGCAGCGTGTTGGACACACCCACAGTTCTTGCCAGGATCTGGCAAATATTGTTCAGCCGGACTGGCTTCAATACTGCCTGCATGACGGCCGTGAAGCCCTCGGGCTGGGCGTTATCGGCGGCAGGATTGAGTTCCTGGACAATCCACTCGGTCATGACTTGCTTACTGCCGACGCGCGGCAGCGCAGACAGCAGCGGTGTCTCGTCGGGATCGATGCGATAGATGATGTCGGCGAGGTCTTCCTTGACGCCGACGGCGGTGGTTTCAACGTAGGTGTTGGCCGGGGCAGAGCCCATCGGGGCGACAGCCATTGTCACGTTCCCTATGCAAACGGAGAGCACCCCAAGGCGGGGGTGTTTCGCTTGCACTCGGCCGTGACTGCCGTCCTGCCGGGCCGTGCCGCGACATCACCTGTTTAGGTGACTGTGGCCGGTGCCTAGGGCGGCGACATAACGCCAGTGCCGTCACGTCACGCGGCGGGCGACATGTCTCCACTGTCCGCCGTGTCAGCGCGCGTTATAACGGCCTACCAGCGCGTGTGTCCATTCCCCGTGCTGCTCCGCCTGGCAGCCAGCAGCTGCGCGCCAGACCTGATGCTCGGGCGCTTGTCGAACGCATCCATGGCCTGCTGCACGCTCTGCACCGGCGCGGGCGGTGGCGGTGTGCCCATCGGCGAGCGCGGCTGCGTGCGTGACGTTGGAGCCTGCGTGCGGGACCCGGCCGCCCACTTGTCGAAAAAGGCGGCCTTCATCATGGTTTCCAGATACCGCGGGTTGGTCAGTCCGCGCAGTTCGTCCTTGGTGTAGCCGCCCTTATCCAGCGCCCAGCGCACGACCTCCTGCTGGATCTCTGCCCGCTGCGCCGGGTCGGCCCAGAACGGATACTTCTGCGCCAGCACGGCGTTGCCTTCGTCGACCTGCTGCTGCATCGCCGCATCGCGCGCCTGCTGCTGCAGGGCGTTGATCTGCGCGAAGCGCTGCTGCTCGGCCATGGCGTCCTGCCAGCGGGCGAACTGTTCCCAGTAGCTCGCGGGATCGGTCTGACGCAGCGCCGGGTCGGGCCGCGGCGCGTCCTGCAGCTGCTGCTGCAGCCGCCCGATCTCCGGCTGGATGTGCGGCAGGAACTGCGCCAGCGCCTGCTGCTGGCCCTCCAGCTGGCGCATCTGCTCCGCCAGCTGCTGTGTCTTGCGGGTGTAGTCCTGCCCAGCGGCGACCAGGGCGCGCAGCTCGGTCATGTCATAGGACCGGCCATCGACCTCGATTCGTTCTCGCTGCGGGCCCTCTGGCGCCGGCGGCGCCGCCGAGTCGTCCCCGGTCTGTTCCGGTTCGCCGTGCGGCACACCGAGGGCACGTTCCATCGCCTCGACGCCCTTGGGCGTGGGCGTGCGGCCCTCGCGGCTCTCGGCGCTGGGTGTCTCCGGTGCTGCCGCGGACGCCGGTGCGGCGGCCGGTGTTTCACGTGAAACACCGTTGCGGTTCTGGACCGTCTCCGACCGTTGCTCGCCCTGGTTCCTGGCCCGTCGGAGGAGACGTGCCGCCTCGGTAAGGTTCAGCTCTGGCCGGCTGTTCGGTGCCGGTGCATCGACCATGCCAGCATCGGATGGTGCCGGTGCGGGCGTAGCAGGCGCCGCAGCGCCGTTGGATTCGCTCATGTCCCCCCTCGGTGGCTATTCGAAGCTGCGGCCGCGCTGCTCCTCTGCCTTCTGCTCAGCCAGATAGCCCGCAGCGTGCACTAGCCGGCCGCGCAACTCCTCCATCAGCAGCACTTTAATCCTGCCGATCTCCCGATCCGTCGCGTGCTCCGCGTAGAGCGCCATATTTGCTGCATTTCCCGACATTTGGTCGAGAAAACCGAGAAAAGCCTCGTCGGACAGCAATCTTTGCGCACAAGCGGCCTCCAGGGCCACCTGTCGCGCGGTTCTTTCCGCATATTCGAGCTGGCGGAGCCGATTGAGGACCGAATCACCCATTTGCGTCCCTCACCCAGCTGGCTTCGGCATCGGCGGACCGCCCATGCCCGCGGTCAGTCCCGGCATCGCCTTGGCGGCGAGCTGGCCATACGCCGTCGGCATCCCGCCACCGGTCAGTCCAGTCCGCACCGCCTGGGCATTCGCCGGGTCCATCGAACCGGTCGGCGGCATCGCCGGATTGGCCGGCCGCGGCCCCTGCAGCGGATTGGCAGCGTTCGGCGACAGCGGCTGTCCCATCTGTGGACCCTGTGGGCGCCCGCCTGGCGGCTGCTGGAGCGACTGCACGCCGGTCGCCGGCTGCTGCGGCGACGACGGCGGCGGCATGCTCGCCATCAGGCCGATCTGTGGCGTCTGGCTGCGCATCGCCTCCTGGAACTCGGTAAGGCTGGGCGCGGGCGAGCCGTTTGCCATGCCAGCGGTGTAGACCTTCACCCAGGCGTCCAGCGCGGCTTTGTCACGCTCACGCTCGTCCTGCGACAGCATGCTGGCGCGATCCGTCTGCGCCTTGCCGCGGTCGGTCTCGAGATCGGCAGCGGTTTTCTGCTGCTGCACCATGGCCAGCAACTGCTCAGGCGAGGGCTGGCTGGGCGGCGGCGGCGGCTGCCAGCCGGGCGGCAGGGCTTTAAAGTATGAGGTCACGTCGGCGATGTTGGCGGTTTCCAGCATTCTGGCCAGCGTGTTGCGATATTCCGGCACACCGACCAGCGGGTTGTTCAATCCCTGCGTGGCAATGATCTGCTCCTGCTTGCCGGCGATCTGCGCCAGCATGGCGAGCCGTTCCATCGGCATGCCTTTGCCGCCGACGTTGATGCTGACCTCCCACTGCGTGGCGAGGGCGCGCGGGTCGATCGCAATCCACGCGCCGCGTATCCTGATCGTGTTCGGCCGGTCCTGATGCCTGGCCATCAGCTTGAGCAGGCCATGGTAGAGCGGCGCCAGACCCGTCTCGGCGAGTGTCCTCGCCATCATGTCCAGCCTGTCCTGGGCAGCGCTGGTTTGCTGTGACACCGCGATCGGCGCGGTGCTTTGCAGTTCGTCAACCGTGAGACCCTGGCTGGCCCTGGTAATCCCGGTCCTGCTCTCCCTGACCGCCTCGAGCACCTGCATGATCGGCAGTGCTTCTTTGCCGGTGAACGGCTTGGTGAGTTCAGTCACCGCACCCTGCTGCGCGACCCGAATGATCGAGCCGATCGCCGTCTGACGGACATCGGACATGTTGACTTGGCCCAGCGTCATGACCGTCCTCGGAAACATGCTCTGGCCCAGGCTGTCGAGCGTCGCCCGCATGACCCGTGACTGCAGCCGCTGCAGGTCCATGACCATGTCGGCCTGACTGCTGCCGATGACGCGCCCAGGTTCGCGATAAGGCGTAAAGCAGGACAAGGGGATCTCGTCGCAGCGTTCCCACTGGATAAGCTTCGCCCCGTTGCCAAGACTGTGCGTGTGGATCAGCTCGGCCTTGTGGTCGTTGTCCGCGTCGCATCTGATCCAGCCCTCGACGTAGCGGACGTAGCCCATGCTTTTGTCGTTCGGCGGACCGGGCTTCATGTTGTAGCCGGACGCTGCGTCACGCGCGATCATCTCGCGCCGCTGCCGCGGCCGCAGCATGGTGTCCTGATTGGTCAGTACCTCATACTCCGGCAGCCCCATCTCGATGAGATCGGAGGCTGGCACATCGCGCACGTGGTACACCGCCCGCGCATCGGCGACATTGGCTGCATCAGCGACAATCCACACGCAATCGGATGGCACCGCCTCGACCACCGGCCAGGCCTGTTGTGAACTGCGGGTGATGACCGCTGACCAATACTCAGGAGGTCCGCCCTGGTTCAGATACATCATGCCATCGGCCGTCTGCTGCACAGCCTTCACCTCGGCTGGCGTCATTGGCCGCCGCACAATCCGCTGCGTCTCAATCCCCGGTTCCGCCAGCAGCAATTGCAGCTGGGGGAGGAGCAGGCCCTCGCATACCTCCGTGCGGAGCTGCTGCTTCTTGCCCCAATACCACCGGACCCAGCCGGCTTTGCGCGTCAGGGCATCGAGCAGCGCGTCGTGGAGGATGCTCCAGCCAGGGTTAGCGGTGAACAGCGCCCAGCGTGCGTAGTCTGTGGCCTGCCGCGCCAAGCTTGTCGACAGCTGTTCGTTGCCGGTTATCTCGCTGCTGATGGGCTCGAACGATACTGGATCTTCAACACCGGTGAAGACACGCAGGAGGCTTGGCAGCGTGCTGCGGATCGTATCGCGCACCACAGTAAGGACGAGCTGCGAACGTCCCTTTAGCGCGCCTTCGTCCCCGAACGGCTGGCCGCTGTAGTACTGGCTGGCAATCACCCGGTCACGCGACAGGTCCGCGTCATAGGACTCGGCGGCATTGAAATAGTGGCGGTTGATGCTTTCGATCTCCGTGTCGCTCTTGCCCAGCCGCTCGTAGATGATCTCCTGCTGCCACGCGGCGCCGGTCGGACGGACGGCGGGCCGCAATCCCTTGGCGTATGGCTTCAGCTCCGCCGGCAAATCCTCGGTCTCGTCGTCGGGAATGTCGTCGTGCCGCTTCGGCAGCAGGATCGCCAGCACCTGCTCCTGGCCGAGTTCCATGCCGGTCGGGCGCATACCGCCTGGGAACAGCCCGGGAATGTTGGGCATTGGCGGCGGATAGGCGGTGGCGTTCGGCGCGAGCAGGCCTTGGCCGAGGATCGGTGTTGCGGCGGTGCCAGCCGCCGGGGAGAGCTGGGGGGCACCACCCGGCGGCGGCCCGGCCATCTGCGGCAGGGTGGGCGGCGGCGCGGGTGCGATACCGCCCATCGGCGGCATACCACGCGGTGGCATAGGAGGGAGCATTCCGCTCATCGCAGGTATCCGAACAAGAGAAGGATAAGGAGCACGAGAACAACGAGGCCAATGCCGCCGACGCCATAGCCGTAGTATGGGTAGCTGCTGTAGTAGCCGCTGCGATATCCCCAGCCGCCTCCGAACAAGAGAAGGATGAGCAGGACAAGCAGGATGACGCCGATGTAGCTCATAGCAGTACCAATTGTTTGTCGGCCTGTTCCAATATTTGCTCTTCCGCAGGCGGCAGCTCCACGAACATCGGGCAGTCGCGGCTGATGCGCTCCTGCGCCATGCGCGCGTAGTCCGTGTTCAGGTCGATGCCGATGGCGTTGCGCTGCAGCCGATCGGCCACGAGGGCTGTCGTGCCGCTGCCAATGAACGGGTCCAGCACCGTGCAGGGCACCACGCCGGCGTCGCAGGTGCAGCCAGGCGACCAGCCGGTGGTGGTGTCGTGGCGCGTCTTGTAGCCGCTGTCCTCGCGCTCGCCGTCCCTGATGTAGCGCAGCGCCTTCGCATTGCCCGAGTGCTTCGGGCCACCGGGCGTATAGTTCGTCTCCGTCACCCTGCACCACGGCGCCCCGCAGGCCGCGCAGCAGCCGCGCTCTGACGTGCCTGCACGGATGCAACGCTCCACCAGCGCTGTAGGAAAAGTTGCATAGTGGACGTCAGGGAATGCCTGCGTGGCGATGGTCCAGACGTTGCGCAGGTTGCGGCCATTCGCCAGCACGCCGACAGGATCGCGCCATGTATCGCACTGCCGATCGGTGCCCCCTTGCTTCACCGCTGGCTTGCGCGGCGCATTGCCGTTGCCGAAACGCTCTATCGTGCCCTCGCTCTGCGCCTCCCGCACCGCATCCGCATCATAGAAGTAGCGAGAGGCCTTGCTGAGCAGGAAGACGTGCTCGTGCGCGCTCGTTGGCCGGTCGGTGCATGACTCCGGCATCGGGTTGGGCTTGGCCCAGATGATGTCGCTGCGCACCCACCATCCGTCCGCCTGCAACGCGAGCGCCAGCCGCGCCGGCATCAGCAGCAGTTGCTTTGGTGCAAGGCCGCCGCTGCTAACCTTCGGCGACATAGTGAAGTTCTTACGGCCACCACCGTCGCGGTTGGTATCAAACGCTGTGCCCTGGTTGGCGTTGTATGAATCACCGACATTCACCCAGCATGTGCCCTCATCCCGCAACACGCGCCTCACCTCGCGGAACACCTCGACCATGGTTGCGAGATATTCGTCGGGCGTGGCCTCCAGGCCGATCTGCCGGTCGATGCGACGCGCACCGCACTTGCCGCAGATGTCGCGGAACGGGACATAAGGCCACTGGCCGCTAGGCCCGCCAGTCTGTGTCAGCGTGGAACTGCTGCCGTCACGCTGCGGAATGGCCCGCCTATGATCGCAGCCACTATCCCCGCCATCCCACTGCGCCGTCCCGTAGTCGCGCAGCCCGTAATACGGCGGTGAGGTTACAACACAATGCACACTGCACGCAGGCAGCGTGGCCAGCACCTCGCGGCAATCGCCTGTAAGCAGCCGAATCACGGCCCTTGCTCCGGCAGGCGCAGCGCCGCGCCGTAGTGCCGCAGCCAGTTGCGCAGCCAGTCGCACGCATCGCCGATCAGCACCGTGCGCCGGTCCTCATGGCCGAACTCCTCGATCGCCTGTTCCAGCGCTGCATCGAGGTCGTGCATGCACTGACGAAGGAGAGTGCTAATCATGGCGCGTGGCCCGGTAGTAGTCGAACGCCCGCGAGCCAGCCCGTTGCAGCTCCGGCCCGACCTTGCCCCGCGCCGCACTCAGCACGCGGTGCCGCAACCAGCGCGGCGTATCAGCCATCTGTGCCGACAGTGTCTTGCATGTGGTGCCAGCCTCGAGACGTTGTGCGAGATAATCCACCAGCTGCCGCTCGGCCTCCGCGGCGAACTGCTCCGCCTTGGCGCGATCCGCCGCGGCGAGCAGCCGTGTCTGCACATAGGCGTCCAGGCGTCGGTCTGTCCCCATTGTCGACCCCCAACAATGGCTCGGCTAGTTGTTCCAGCCAGGCACGGCATCCATCACTGGCTGCGAATCGAATAGCCAGCTCATGTTTGTGCTCGTCACCATAAGGCCCTGTTGCGCCAGTGTCAGCATCAGAGCGTCAGCACTGTCACAGCTAGGCAGCCCGCGGCGGCGCATGCTCTCCTTGGATTCGATTTGCAGCTTGCCAGAACTGGTGAACGTATATTTCGGCGCTACCAGATCGTCACGCAGCTGATCGTCTCTCGGCAGCCTGACCACGCGCGACTGCAGCCATTCCTTGGTGCGTGCCCACAGTTCATCGCGGAGGCGCATGTAATACGCCTGCTGCGACGGCGCTTCAGCAACGTTGATGCCAAGCACCGGAACCGACTGCTCGGTTAGCCGGTCGACCACACCGGCCCCCAGGCCAATGCTGTCGATGACGATGAGCGTCGGGCGGCTGGCGCCGGCCAGGTCGTATTCGTGCTTGATCGCACCGGCCAGTGCCATCAGGTCGATGTTGCGCCACCGGCGCGGCGGCTCGACGACCACGTTGCCCTGCCGCTTGATGAGCACGGATGCATCCGCACCGAACCTGGCCACGTCTACGCCCCAAATGGCGGGCGCGGAGGTATCGAGTGGAACGTCGCGTGCCATGGCGCCATCGACCAGTTCGCCCGGTATGAACGTGTCATCGCTGCCGCTCGGAAACTGCCCAAGCACACGCACGCGGTAGGCGTTGCTGTCTGGCCCGTAGCGCTGCGCCATCTCCTCGACGAAGGCCGGATCGACGCGAGTGCTGTTCGCGCTGCTGACCGTCATGGTGGCCCAGCGATCGCGCTCCAGCGTGTGGGTGCGCCAGAAGTAGCCGGAATCCCGCACCGGATTGCCGATCAGCAGCGTGATCGCACTGGCGCTCGACATGCTGCCCGACGCGGCTTCGTAGACACGTTCATCGATACCTGACGCCTCGTCGGCGACCAGCAGGATTGACCGGCTGTGCAGGCCCGCCATGGCTTCTGGCTGTTCAGGTCTGGAGGTTCTGGCGGTGACGAAGCATTCGCTGTCGCTCTTGAGCGTGATGTGGTCGGCGGTGATGTGGAAGAGCTGGCGCCAGCTTTCCGGCAGCTTCTGCATCCATTTGCCTAGCTCGGGCCATAGCACGTCGAACAACTGTGGTGCGGTCGGTGCGGTGATCGCCACCTTGTAGGGGACACGGGTGCAGATGAACCAGATGATCACCCAGCTGGCCAGCGCGGTCTTGCCGACGCCATGACCAGATTTGATGCTGATGCGTGTGTGGCCTCGGGAGAACAGGCGCAGCGCCTCGACCTGCCAGTTGTCTGGCTCGACCATCAGTACTTCGCGGACGAACGCGATGGGTGCGCGGGAATAGCGCGAGATGGCGTGTGCGAACGGATTGGTGGAAAGGTCCGGGGCGATATGCGTCGCCCCGGAAAGTATCGTGTCAGTTTGTGCGGCTGAATTGTCGGTGAAGTGCAGGGCCATGGTCAAGTATGGCCACGCGGCCGCTCTGAGGGTAGCCAGGGCCAGCCTGCGGTTTGGGCGCAGGTGAGGCACCAGGCGCGAGATGGCTTGCCGACGGCCAGCAGGAACAGGTTATGGACGGGGTCTGAGCCTGGTGTGATCACCACAGCAACGGCGCTGCAGTGATCGCATCGGCGCTCGCACTGATCGGCACTCTCACACGGGACGGATCGCTCTTTGATCGCGGCACTCTCATTACTCTCGGCTCGCTCGCGCTCACCGGCACCCTCGGTCGTCACGGCTCACTCCACCATCACGGCGCTCTCTCAGCAATCGGCTCGCTCGCACGGCTCGGCACTCTCACTGAACACGGCTCGCTTCCCATTATCGGCACTCTCATAGGCTGCGGCTCGCTCCGTGGCTTCGGCACTCCCCTCAACGACGGCTTGCTCGGGCCTCGCGGCACTCTCACCACGCGCGGCTCGCTCAGTTGGCTCGGCACTCTCTCGTTTCTCGGCTCGCTCGGCTGCTACAGCACTCTCACCTACGACGGCTCGCGTTACGCTTTGCCTCCTCCAATCCTGCCACCAGCTCAATGTTTGGCACCTCGAGCCGGTGCACATGACCATCACCGCCATGCTCGAACACCCACGGATGCGGTGGCAACATACCGTAGTGGCACCAGTATAGCACCTCATGCAGATGCGCCAGAAACAGCTTAACAGCGCGCCGCTTGGCCCGCATGTGGATGCGCGCAGGCGGCAGCATGCCCTTGGTGTACCACGCGAACGCGTCGGTCGCTGGATCGAACTTCTTTTGCTCCAGCGCCAGCTTGGCTTGCTCAGCATAGACCAGGCGCGCGTTGCGCTCGGTCTCCCACTCCTTACGCTCTTTATATAGCTTGCCGTAGACGTCGCCCTCGCGGTTGCTGACCTTGACGAACGATTCACCAATGAGAAAACACAGGCGTTTCAAGCTGGCGTTCCACGGCCGCTTGGTGCCCTTGCCCCACACTGTCGTCGGATCGAGCCCGGCGAAGCGCCAGATATGCCCAACCGTCGGTGCACGGGTGATGTCGATGTTCGCCAGCAGGCCCGCGGCAATGACGGGACCGATACCCATCTGGCTACGTGCCCAGATGCCTGCGGGATCGGCGTTCGAGTAGACATCCAGCGCGCCGCGGATCTGCCCTTCGAGGTGTTCCTCCTGGCTCTGCAGCCATTTCAGCACGTCGTGCGGTTCGGGTTCCGGCTCGTCCTCTGGCGCATCTGCGGTGGGCTTGGGCTGCGCCAGTGTGCGCACCTGATGCGCTGATCGGATGCGGTTCTCCTGCATCGCATAGTAGGCATCGACCAGGAAGCGCGCTTCGGCTTTGCCGAGGGTGCGTGACGCATCCTTCAGGTCTTTGGTGAGTTTCACGATCGGCGTCAGCAAGCTGGGATCGGCGGTGCTGCTGAACAGCGTGTGCAGCGCTTCGATGCGCTGGTAGATGCCGGCTTTATCTTCGCCGTTGCCACCGCGCCGGACGAGCCGGAAGAGGTGGATGAGTTCGCGCGGGGTCATGGTGGCGAAGTCGTCGGGACCGAGTGGCTCGGCTGTGGGCGGTGGCGGTGGCACACGCCTGCCTCGGCCTTTGTTTGGGGTCGGTGTTTTCACTGGGTCGCTCCTGGGTCACTCATCAGTATCGGCACTCTCGCACTGAACGGCTCACGCATCGATTTCGGCACTCTCCGATCTCTCGGCTCGCTCGGCTACATCGGCACTCTCCGATCTCTCGGCTTGCTCACGTAGCTCGGCACTCTCCCCCCGCACGGCTCGTTCAGCTTCCCCGGCACTCTCTCGCGCTGCGGCTCGCTCGGTTACTTCGGCACTCTCGCAGCTTTCGGCTCGCTCCTCACTCTCGGCACTCTCTCTCACCACGGCTCGCTCCAGCATGCTGGCACACTCAACGCCTTCGGCTCGCTCCCGGGCTGCGGCACTCTTTGGTAAGGCGGCTCGCTCCGTCATTCCGGCACTCGCAACAACGTCGGCTCGCTCCTGCGCTTCGGCACTCTCTCCCAGGGCGACTCGCTCTACATTTTCGGCACTCTCGCCAGGCGCGGCTATCTTGAACGTAGTTCATTTTTCTGGTGATGCAAGCAGAAACACCGTTGACCCTGAACGGAGTTCAGCCTATATCCGGTCTGTCGAGCAACCCAAGGACCCATCCAATGAACGTCTTCCCGAAGATCATCCACAAGGCCGCACGCGTGTTCACCCTGACCTACTACTGCGACGCCTGCCCCAACGAATGGACCGACGAGACGCTGTGCGTCACCCATAGCTACTGCCCGTGCTGCGACGCCAGGACCGAGCCTGGCACCATCGAGGAAGCCGAGGTGATCCGCCCTGAGTTCGACCTGGGCGATGACCTCGATGATGCGCTGGCCGCCATGCTGCGGAGAGACGAGTGATGACTTACAGCTGCGATATCTGTGGCCGCGCATGCTCGCGCACCCATGAGCTGCAGGCCTATGGCCTCGACACCATCGCCTGCGATGATTGCGCTGACTACGAATGGGAGGCGTATGACGAACCCGCCGATCCGCTGCTCTATCCTGATTTATGCCAGCTGGCCAAGGCGGGAGCAACATCCGGTTGCTGCCGTCTCGGCCAGAGGCCGAGGGCGGGCGTGATCATGCGCACGCAAATGGAAATGGGAATATCAATATGGATGAGCGAATGAAGCGGCTTCATGAGGCAGCGATCAGCTTCTCGGAGGTCCTGCGAGACTTTATCAGCGCCCTGGAGGATCCGGAGCCGGCAAAAGAGACTCAGAAGAAGGACGGCATATGGGGGCTGACCATGGTTACATGCATATCGCAGCCTGAGCTGTGCTTATTCACCATCAAACGGATGTGGGACGCCAGCAGTACGGAGGCGTGGGTGCATCACTCCATAGCGCATGGCGCCGGCGTCGGCATCGGCATCGGCATCGGCAGTAAGGTGATCGATGCTGCTCAGCGCTTTGGCATCGATAGCATGCGCTATGACTTCGTCGGCTGGTTTGCTTCGTATGGCGAGGCGCAGGTAGTCGCCTTTAGCAAGCAATCGGCACACAACGATAGCATGCGCCGGCGAGCAGCCGGCTAGTCATTCCAGCGCTGGGCTGGATAGATCGATAACTGGCGGCTCGGTGGACCCATTCGCCGAGCCGTTGGTTTTTCCGGCTGCGAGCATGGCCTGCATTTGATCGGCGATTGAGCGCGCGGCGATGAGATGAAGCAGGGTGATGGGCGAGCCGTCGCCGACATCGACTGGCTGTATTGCTTTCCCGAATCCGCGATCGAGCAATGTCTGGATCGCGAATGCGACGGCGCGGTTGTCGTCGCTGCGCAGCAGGTCCAGCAGGCGCTTGATGGCCTCTGGCGCGTGCTCGCGGCACATCAGGCTGAGATCCATCGGCTTAGGCGGGCGGCCTAGTGGATTTCCAGATGTTCCGGGTCCCCAGAGACACTTTCTGCTAGCAGGATTCTGGCCGCGCATACAACGCAGAGTTGCCTTCAGCGGTGTTCAAACGCAAGCCTTATGGCGGCATTTTGTGGCGTTGAGCGGGGGTCATTTTGGACCGTGCGCGTCCCTTCGCTGTTAGTTTCTGTGACCCTTTTTTGAGGCTGCCGGATTTTTGCAGGGTGCTGGTTGCGGCGGCCCATGGGTTGGCGGCGGTGCCTGATCTGGCGATTTTCTGGACGGCGGCATCGAGTAGGCCTGGCATTGGGTCCTCCTTAGGCGCTCTCAGCTTTCGGCGCTCTCCGGCGTCTCGGCTCGCTCCCTTTCAACGGCACTCTCCGCTATGTCGGCTCGCTCACCACTGCGGGCACCCTCGCGCAGGACGGCTCGCTCCCAGCAGCTGGCACACTCCACATACCCGGCTCGCCAGCCAGCCTAGCGAGGCGCCACACGCCGTTCAAGCATTCTCCGCACCTGCCCCCACCATCCTCCCCCTCAGACGCCGTCCAGCGCCTTCCTAGCGGCTGTAGACGCCCGGTCTCGATCATCAGCCCCAGCGCGGCTTCGACGCGTCGGAGCCTGGTGTGGAGCTGATCCACCGAGAGCTGGAGGTTTTGCAGGTGGCGGAGGAGCAGTTCGGCGTCTGGCTCGTGCATTTCGGCCCCCTTGAAACCTGTCCCATGCGTGCTAAGTGGTTGAAACAATTGGGAAATTGTCCCCCGTGGCCTCCCATTGTCCCGCCTTGGACCAGCAAAGGGGGGACAGCTAAGCCCCTGAAATCACAGGGGGAGTCCCTCGTGTCCACCGTGTCCCACCCAAACGGGCGAGGGCGGAGGCAAGCGGGCGCGCACATATATATATAAAATAGGGGGGGACACGTAGGCCGGGGGGACATTAGTAATTATATCATATACTTAAGGTGTCCCTCCTTGTCCCACGTGTCCTGCCTGTGCTTTTGCCCAGATGTAGGCTCGGTCGCCGTCCACACGCTTTCGGACCTTGAAATAACCTAAGCGGCGCAAGCACTTTCCGGCTCTTTCCTCATCTCCCTCTTTAGGTCCGTAGCCGTTCGTGAGATCGCTGCGGCAGGCGTCGAACAACTGCGTTATCGTGAAGTTTGGCTGCTGGTTAGCCCATTGATAAATCACACTTTGCCAGGTGTCGAAGTGCTCGAAGTTAGTCTGCTCCCTAACAAAAAGCGCCTCCTCCGGTTGAGTTGGCCACCATTGGCTACCGCTTTTGAAGGCTGAAACAGCCTCAGCCCACAACTGTGAGCGGTCGCGGTGGACACGCTCTACATCCAGATGGCCGACCTTGAAGGGCCAGAACCGGCGATTGCCGGTCACGTCGGTGAGCACCAGGTCGTTGGCGGTGCCGATCATGATGCATTGCCGCGGCCAGTCGGCGGTGACGCGGCCGTAGGGCGGGCGGTAATGATCCACCGGGGTGGACAGGAACGATTTCATCGCGGCGGCGTCGGTCTTGTGGTGATGCATCTCGGCCAGCTCGACGATCCACTTGCCGCGCAGGGCCTCCTTGCTATCCTTGTTCATCAGCGAGGCGGCGATGTTGTCGGTGACCCAGCAGGGGTCAGGCGACAGTGCAGCGATCGCCTGCGACTTGCGTTCGCCCTGCTTCTCGCCCACCAGCACGAGGATCGTGTCCATCTTGCAGCCGGGCTGGTAAGCCCGCGCCACGGCGCCGATCAGGGTGTATCGTCCGGCGCACGCAAGATAGTTCTTCTGACGCTGGCGTTCGACGTCGTGGGCGTGTGAGGGGATCGAGGTCGCGGGCATCAATTGTGCGCCGAAGTAGCGCACGCACAGTTCGTGCAGTCGCGGTGTGCCGTCCCAGGCGAGCGAATCGAGCCAGTCGCGCACTGGGTGGTAGGCATTGCCCTGAGCGCGCAGGATCAGGGCGTCCCAGACAACCTGTTTCCCGACGCGGTCGTGGCCGTTTTCCTGGAAGTAGCGCGTGGCCGACAGCACGTGCCACTCTTCGTTGATCGGTTCCCAGGTCCGCGTGCTGCCGAGCACCGGTGGCCATGGCGCGCAGGCCTCGATCACATGGGTCAGCTGATTGTAGCGGACGGCATCGGCCCAGCCTGGATTGCGTTCCATGTGGGTCATGAGCGATGCCATATTGCGCCCGCCCGGGCTGGATGCCCGGCGAAAGCTTACGGTAGCCATACTTCTTCCCCCTCGGTGTTAAGCTTTGCCTCCCAGTCTTCGATGTCGGCGAAGAGACGATGAGCCTGTTCCGGTGTCAGCAGGCCGTCGGGCGCTGGCGTGTCGATATGCTGGATAAGTTCGGAAGCGATCCACTCGCGCAGTTCAGACTGCACCTCGGCTGACAAATATCCAGCCCCGCGCTGCCAGGCGTGGCGCCAGACGGAGGTCATGGCTTCGCCGAAGGTGCTGACGTGGCAGGTGACGAGATAGGCCTGGGCGCGGCACAGGCGTTGCAGGTCTGCGGTGACAAGGCGGTCGAAATGGTCGACGAAGCGCCGGGGTGTGGACGGCATGGGGATAATTCTCCTTGTTTCAACCGGCCGCCGCGGCTAAAACAAGGGTTGCCAGATCTACCTTGTTTCTGTGCGACGGCATAAGGCCCCCCTCGTTGTCCCTTGGGGGGCCTTTCGCATTCTAGGCTATGTGGCCATAGTGTCAGCGCCCTTGGATGGGTGAGAGAGGGCGGCCGGTCTCCGGTTGCTCGGCAGCGTCGTGGGCCGGCCGCTCATTTTTCGCCGTCGATGGCTGGCACCCGCAGGCTGTCCGGTGGATCGCCGAGCGTGCCCTCGAGGATGTAGCCGCCGCCCTCGGTGTCGCGTGTGCCGGTGAGGGTGACCGTCCAGCCCCAGGCGTCCTGTATCCAGCCCTCGATGCGGCCGGTGCCCGCGGCGCGGATGCGGCCGGTCCAGTGAGCGGTCACGTCAGCCGTCCCATGAGTGGCACACCCCAGGCCCGGAGTACGTGCTCCACGTCGGCGGCGGAGCGGCACACGGCGACCCGCGCGCCGGCGCGGTTCAGCTGCTGGTGCACCTGCTTCTGGATCGCCGAGAGATAGCCG
>Ga0075434_100002038_pt1 | contig 17548 bp, 13 predicted proteins | sample RhiMethybrSRZTD3_FD_75298 | JGI IMG/M metagenome (GOLD analysis project Ga0075434, IMG submission 75298) | Populus rhizosphere microbial communities from Tennessee, USA - Rhizosphere MetaG P. TD hybrid SRZTD3 | ecosystem: Host-associated > Plants > Roots > Rhizosphere > Soil | place: USA... | reverse complement strand
GGTCTTGGGTCTTGGGTCTTGGGTCTTGGGTCTTGGGTCTTGGGTCTTGGGTATCAGGTATCGGGTGTTAGGTCTCAGATTGCAGGTCTAGACCTGAAATTAGAGCTTCAACTAGTGCCCGAATGCTGAGGATGAGAACTTGAGTCCGCATGATGGCTTGAAAGAAGCAAGTTTTCCAACCCGAAGAAATGCCATCCCGTAAAACCTTAAACTCACAGGAAAGCCCGAGGCGCGTGACACCTGAGACCCGAGACCTGACACCTGACACCCGAACCTAAGCGGGATATCCCTCCGCCCCAACCAATGGAACAAATCGGCAAGCTACCTGTTGGGAGACTACGGGTCTTCCTTGCTCCTTGGTGATGAGTTGCAGCAACTGTGCTTCAGCAGGGCCTACCGGGACTACAAGTCGGCCACCTTCGCGTAGTTGTCCGAATAGCGCACTCGGGAATTGCGGTGCTGCCGCTGAAACGACAATGCCATCGTATGGGGCGTGCTCAGGCAACCCTGCACTGCCGTCGCCCACCTCGAGGGTGACGTTGACGTAGCCCAGTCTGCGCAGAACGGCGTCGGCTTGCGCTCCCAGTTCCGGATGGCGCTCGATGGAAAAGACGTGTCGGCTGAGTTCTGCCAGCAGGGCCGTCTGATAACCGGAGCCGGTGCCGATTTCGAGGATCACATGCTCGGGTGAAGGGGCCAGCAGTTCGAGCATCAAAGCAACGATGTAGGGTTGCGAAATCGTCTGCCCTTGGCCGATGGGAAGCGGATTGTCGTCGTAGGCCCTCTCACGATACGGTTCGGCTACAAATTCGTGGCGTGGGACACGCGCCATGGCCCCGAGGACGCGTTCGTCGCGAATTCCCCGCTGGCGAAGCTGAGACTCGACCATCTGTTCGTGGAGCAACGAATATGGATCGCTGGAACTGGAAGAGGTTTTCAAGATTCGATCTCGAGTCTCGACGGTCATCTTACATTTCGCTGCGATTGAAATCACGAGGTAGCCCTCGCCGCAACCCATCACACGTGAAAATGTCCACATAAAGTCAGCCGGTCCTGTTTGGACCGGCTGTATTGTCCATTTGAGTGTTCGGAGAAGGACACTCCAATCGTTGGGTTAGAAGCTCAAAACAATACCCGTCGAAAAGCGCCCGTTGTGCTGCGTGTTCCCGAAGAAACCGGTCTGCAGGTAATCCCCTTGAAAGCGCCATGCCAAAGCTGGAAAAAAGTGGAAGTCCAATCCTCCGCCCAGAGCTGTGCTGAAAGCCGTATCGGAGGCCGAATAACCTTGTCCGCTGACGTGCACATTTCCCGCTCCGAGGAGGGCATGCGCGAAAGGGCGAATCTTGCCGACTGAAGCTGACACGCGGGGGCCAAACAGGAAGTTGTATTCGCGAGCATCAACTCGAAAGATCGTAGTGCTGCTGGGAAAATCGTTGGTTCCATAGTGGCCGCTGAAATCAGCAACGACACCAATGAAAGGCAAAAACTTCCCTTCGAGCGACGCTTCCCAACCGTTGAGGTTGGAGCGATCATTGTTGTTAAGGTCGGCGCTGGCGTACGAATATCCGAAAAAGACATTGCCCTTGGGGACCTGAGCGAACGCGAGAGAAGAACAGGCGAACAGCGCTAGTACGGCAAGCACATATTTGATGCGCACAACTTACGTCCTCCTGATGGTGGTGTTTCCGGCCTTAGATGCCAAGACCGGGAGACGGGATGGTGGGGTTTTGCAACCGAACCACGGTAAGCACTTCAGTTGTCGCACAGTTGCGACACATTCCAAATATCGGCACAGCTATTTTTTCCGCTGACGAATCTTTACGTCAAAGCTGACCACACCGTTCTGATCCCGTGTTCCAACAACCGAGACGTTGCGACGAACAAAGTACTCGCCCTGGATGATCTGCTGCGAAGCCTGGGACACGTTTTGGCTATATGTCAGCGTAAAGTTGTTCGAGATCTGCTCCTCAATCGTCACCTGCGGTCCCCGAGTTGGGTTGGTTTCGGTGCTCAATCCCTGGGGATCGATCTTAATTTTGCTCACGCCGAAAAGTCTTTGCACACGGTTGCTCACGGTGGCATTAAGAGCCTCGCTGAGGATGAGGTTCGAAGCCGTTTCTCTGAACGCTGAATTTCCCGCCTGAGACATCTGTGCGGACTCTTCACGGGTCTGGCCCACTGCAAGAAGAGCCACGATATCGGCTTCGGGCAGGGGTGGATCGGAGCGGTATTTCACACTCAAAGGCTTGTCGGTCTGGCCGTTCACGCTTACGGTGATGTCGTATTCCCGAACGCGGGTTGTGGCCTGCAGGTCCAGAACCGGCTGGATGCTGACCGGACTCTGGAACATCACTTCGCCCCGTTCCAGGTGATACTTGGCCCCATTGAAATTAATTTCGCCCTCGAGGACTTCGACGCGACCAAGGACGGCCGGCTTTGCTGCCGTACCACGCACCCGGAGATCCGCGTCCCCGGAGAGTCGTGCAATGGCAGTCTGCATCTGCAAGTCAGGCGCCGTGACGACATGCACATCCAGCTTTATCCGGTAGAGAGGGGACGTCGCAGGCGGTACAACGACGGACTGCCGTTCACCACCGGCATAAGCTGCAAAGTCGAAGCCTGGCGTAATGGCCAGCTTGGTCACCATGACGTCGCCGCTGAGCGTGGAACTCTCGCGTGTGCCAAAGAAGCGAAGATCGGCGTTGGCCGTGGAACTGACTCCGGCGGGGTAGCGCAAGCGAACGTCCTGGGCCTTCGCACTGAAGTCGAAGTTGATTTGGCCTGCGTAGGTCGTCGCCTCGCCCGTGAGGGTTAAGGTTCCGCCCCCACTACGAGCCGTCAGGTTTTCAATCTGCAGCCGATTCTTGTTGAAAATGAGGGAGCCGTTCATGTCGCTCAAGCCACTGGGGAGATCCAAATAGTTGATCGATCCATGGCTGACGTTCACGCGTCCCTGAAGAAGTGGGTCGGCGACTGGGCCTGTTACCGTCATCGCGAGATCGACCATCCCCGACGATGTGAAGTCGGAATTCAGGTTTTGAATGAGCTGCAGGTTGAGGTGGCCTTCGGCGGCAAGGTCAAGATCGCGATTGCCTGCGAGAGCTGCGGTTCCGTGCGCTGAGAAATCCGTGTTCTCGCCCACCACATGAAGCTGTTCGAGGCGAACCATCTGCTGAGTCATCGTCAGGCGCACCGGACCCTCGTTCTTGAGCTTCACTGCGTCGAGATTGACATCGAGATCGTCTAGGGCAGCTACCAATGCCAACTCACGGGGCCGGCGAAGAGGGCCGCGCACCTGGATTTGTCCACCGACTCCGGAATGGCCGATGATTCGCCCCTTCAGGTACTTGCGCACCACCGAGTCCACATCCAGGTGATCAAAACGCAGGGTGAGGTCAGCCAGATAGTCGCTGTGCGGGCGAATGCTGCCTTGTACATCGAGTTTCGAGTGCTCAAAATCGGATTGGGCTATGAGCTGAATAGTATCGTCCTTCGTGACAGCGTCTACGGAAAGGTTTCCCATACGCTCATGGTCCAACGTCAGGTCGCGCAGCAGAATCTTCGCGTTGATCACTGGCGATTCGAAAGTTCCCGAGCCCTGCGCCGAGAAATCCGCATGGCCTTCGACCGCAACACGCGTGCCCTGCAGCTTGGGAACACGCGTCAGATCGAAATTTGTACCAGTGAGATTGAAATGAAAGGTGCGGGTGGCCGGATTGTAGGCAGCGCCTCCGCTGGCCTTTGCGTCGTAGTAGCTCAGCTGGATGTTGTTGAAGGATGCTTCTCCGTTGTACCAGCGCAGGTCAGAGTCGAACTTCTGTAGAGGTTCGCCGTAAGCAATGGCATTTGTGAGTTGGACATGTCCCTCTGCATGGGGAGTTTCTCGAGTCCCGCTCGCCTGCATGGTCAGGTTCAGGTGGCCGGTGACGGGATAGTGATATCCAGCGAATGCCTGGAGTTCCATCATGTCGGCATTCTGGAGGGTCAGGTTGGCCGTAAACGCGTCGGTGGGGTTGAACTGTCCCTTCGATAAGTTCACGCTCACGTCAAAATGCGCTGCCGCGCTGCCGCGTAGCGCAGTTGCATGTCGTATAGCTACGTTACTTGGGGAGACTTGTACATCCGCCGCAAGGGAATCCCAGTGGACCTGTTGTTCCGGCGTCCGCTCGGTTGCCGGGATCAGCATGTCAAAGTCCTGAATCTGGAGATGGCCTGCCAAGGTCGCTACTGACAACTTGCCGCTGGCGGAGCCGTTGAAGCGGGCGCTACCGTGAACATCGATGGGCAAGCGACTCGGCCCGTGCAACGCGACAATCAGGGGCCGCAATTCGGCCAAGTCCGTGGTGCCCGCAGAGAGCTGCAAAGTGGACGCAGCGGCCAGTTTGCCTCTGGCGTGAACTTGGCTGAAGCGAGTGGCTGCATCCAGTTGCGTGAGTTCCAACTCGTCGGAAGCCGCGCGATATGTACCTCTCGCGGTGGCGGTCACAGGCAGTTGACGTGGCTGGGGGTTCGTCGGGGCAACAAGTTGTAAGTTGAAATTTGTCTCGGCTCGGAGTAAAGAACCTGTCCAGCGGGTATCGATGGTTGCTTCGCTCGAACCGCCGAGGTTCAGGCGATCGAGCGGATACTGCTGCGTGCTGATGGCTGAGGCCAGTGCTCCAGCCGGAATGTCCTTCAGATGAACGCGAAGGATACCCTTCTGCTCTTCCAACTTCTTTTGTTTGTCTGTCGCACGACGACCCGACGCTGGCGAAGACAGCCAATTGGTAATTTCGGCATCGCCCGTAATGGAACCACCAAGCACCCGTCCCTGCGTCTTCGTAAGCCTGAGTTCGCGATTGTTCATGAAAAAATCGGAGGTGAGGCTCGTATCCCGCAGCGTAAGTTGGCTGTCGTGCCATTCAAAGTTCTTCAGGGAAGCTTTACCCTCAGAACCAAACGCTGATGCAGACCAATTCCCCTTCCCGCTGACCTCAAGAATTCCCGTTCGTATCTCTGTGCCCTTAGCAATGGCGGCGGCTTCGGCCAGATCGATACTTCCCGAATAGCTCGCTTCAATCGTGGGCTCGCGGAAGTTCACCAACTTCCCGTTTGCCTCTATGTGGGAACGTCCTGAGTTCCACAGCAACGAGGTGACCTCTACGTCGTTCTTGCCCAAACTGAAATGGGCTGCGGCTGACCAGGAGAAAGGGCGAAAATCCTGATATCTCGTCTCGACCTTGCCTACCGATAAATTGCTCTCGTAGCGATCGCGGAGGAAGGAATAAACCATCTGAGCCGAGAGATCCGAGACGTTGATGTCGAATGGAATGCGTTGATCGTTCCACAGCAATTCACCGCGTCGCACGACCAACCGGCTGATCGATAAAGAGAATAACTGTTCGACTGGGGCTGCGCTGGATACGCGTTGTACTTTGGGGATCGGTTGATTGGTGGTGCCGCCCGGGTAGACGATCAAGTGCACGACAGGATGATCAAGTGCAATGAACTTAAAACCGAAACTCGTCTCAAGCAGCGAAATGACCTTGATGCGGGCCACGACCCGGTCCACGTGCGCCAGTGGTACTTCGCCTGGACCTTCCAGTCCATGCACCGTCAGGTCACGAATCTCGGCTTGCAGGCGAAATGGGATAGTGTGATAGGTGCCCAGTTCAACGCGACCACCCGTAGCCTTTTCGATTGCGACGACGATTCGTGCCCGGACGTAAGCCTGAAACGAATCCGTCGTCATGTACCAGGCCGCAGCTCCGACGAAAATGACAAGCAGAAAGAAAAGAAAGAGGACGTACTTCCACCACTTGCGACGTGTGGGCTTAGCAGGGGCCTCCGTCACTGACCCTGACCTCCGGGGGCGGCGGGGGGACTCGTAGCGGCTTCGGTGCGGATCTTGCTACCTGCACGTAAACTCTGCAACCAGTTAGCGAAAAGCTGATTCACCTTTTCCTGAGTGAGGATCTCGCGAATTTTACTCGCGACCTGTGCCAACGGAACTTCGTGCGCGCCGGCACTGCGCAACTGCGGCAACAGCTTGTCACGGTAGTACGACTCGATGCTGTTCGGATCGATTTGAACCGTCGGACGAAGGCGCGCTTCCACCTGGCGAAGCACCGAGATGTCATGCGCAACCCGGACTTCCAACTGCTTCTGGTCAAAACCGTACCGGACAAGTGCCTCGCGCCATCCATCCTTGGAGGCCGATGTGTATTGGCTTTGGATTTCCTGCACTCGCTGCCGCACTTCCTCCGGCTGTGGTTGGGGGGCATCGGCGCCCTGGGTCTGTTCCCGCAGCAATTCTTGATCAATCAGCCGATCAAGAGCACGGCTACGATCCTGATCCGTTATTTGAGCCAATGGTCGGGCGTCCACCAAAGCCTCGAAACGCACCGCGTCGTCCCAGTCACTTTGGAGAATTACGTGGCCATTGACGGTGGCAACAATGCGGTCAATGATGTCCGCCGCAGACACAGGAACGCACGTTCCAGCTAACAAGAAGAACAATGCGAGGTGGGGGATTCTTCGCTTCAAAATGCCTGCCCAATACTGAAGAAGAAATTGAAGTGACTGGCCCGTTGCGGAACGAAAACATCCACGGGCTGATCGTTCACAGTTTCGGTCTGAAAACTGGGAAACTTCGGTGGATTCAGATTGTATCCGAAATCAAGCCGGATGGGGCCGATGGGTGTCTTATAGTGCAACCCTACACCAACCGCATGTGAGATGTAGTTGAAGTCACATTGCGTGTAGGTCGCCTCGTGCATGCACAAGTCGGAATTCCTCTGACGCCAGCGGAACAAATTGTCGACCATATCGGACGCCTTCGGAAATACATTTCCCATGTCATGGAAGAGGGCAAAGCTGAGATTGTTTCCAAAAAATGGCATGTCCGCTGGTGGAAGTCGCAGTTCGAACTGGTTCAGAAACAAGGCACTACCCCCTACGGGGAAACCTGTCTTGAGGTCGCGCGGTCCCGCTTGATTCAACCCAAATCCGCGGTGAGAGTTGCCTCCACCCGAAAGAAAGCGCTCCGGCAAGGGGATCAGATTGACATCCGCGGGCGCGGTGAGTAGTTCCGCCGGCTCCAGAATCACTGTCTGCCCAAATGGGATCTGTACTCCGACACGGGTGGAGCGAGCCAGCACGAACCGTTTCGTCGCCGGCCGATGTTTACCGATCAGATAGTAGTTGGAGTTTTGTATGAGCGTCCGACTGAAGTCCGCTTCGGACCCGAAGAAGCTTGCGGCGACACCGGCGTCAACCGTCGTGTACGTACCCTTTGTGGACTCCAGCGGACTATCCCGGCGGTCTCGGACAAAGGTAAAGCCGGGCATACCCACGCGCGTGGGCTGGGAAAGCAACGGAATCAGGTTAGGGCTGATCACCAGATTGCTGGCTTGTACCCGTCGGTAGGTAAAGCTGTAGACCATTTCGCTCGGTGGTCGGCCTCGAGAGGAGCACTGCTCGAGACTGCCGATACATTGGTGGAGCTGTACCGATCCTTCCAATCGCTTCGAGGTGAAAGTGGTAATGTCCAAAGTGTTGTCGTAGAAACCAGTCACGGAAAGGGTGAGCTTGTCGTTGTCCCACAAACCAGGAGCGTTGTAGCTGATCAATGCACGCTGCTGCAGACGACCAAGGTGGCCCTTAAATGTAACGGTGTGGTTCAGGCCTCGAAAATTCAGGCGAGTGACTTCGAGAGAAACGCGTGGGCTCGCGCCGGTCTTCCCCTGGGGAACGTTTTGGCTTGTACTCGGCTGTCCCGTCTGGACCTCGACGCCGACACCGTAGTTGAAGGTGTACCGCTTGGCTTCGCGGACGTCGACCAGCACATTCTTGGACGGATCTTCTCCGGTGGGGTTCTGGACTGCTGTATCGACCTGATTGAAGATACCGAGGTCGTACAGGGAGGCTTGGGTCCCAAGCATATTGTCCTGACTCATGGGCGACCCTGGACTGATTTTTAACTTTCTCTGGACGACCGATGGGCGAGTATGCACCAGACCCGAGACCAGCACCTGATCTACAAAAAACTGTTCCCCCTCTTTAATCATGAAGGTGACGTCGATATGGTCAGCCACATCGGGCACCGGCTGAGTGGACACTTCCAGGCTCGCGTTGGGAAATCCATTGTTAAAGTAATAGTTGAGGATTTTGTCGCGCGCATCCACAAGGTTGTAGTCGGAGTAGGGTTGACCCGAACCGACCTCGGTCAACGCCTGCAATTGCTCGGTCGATACTTTTTCGTTGCCCCGAATGTTAAAGGTGCCCACCAGGGTTTGCGGGCCTTCGATCACCTCCAGCGCCAGAGCTAGCTGCTTCTCTTTTCCGCCGTAGCTGTCGATGACCTGGCTCTTGATCTGAATCTGGCGGAAGCCGTTGGCTCGGTAAAGTTCCTGGAGACCGTTGATATCGCTTGCGAGCAGTGAGTTACTGAACCTTCCATGGGTAAGGAACCGGGTCACCGGCTGCACCTGCATGCGGGATCGCAGCGCTTCCTGGTCGAAGTACTTATTGCCACTGATGCTGAGCTTTACCAGTTTATGACTCGGACCGGGGTCAATCACATAGATTGCGCGCAGTGCGTTCCCCGCGGGGTCCGATTGTTTCTTTACGCCGACTGTGGCATCGAAATATCCCCGAGTCTGCAGATAATCGAGTAGGTTGCGGCGTCCTTCGTTCAGAAGATCGTCATCAAGAGCATTCTCTTCGTAAACCGGAACCTTTTTTCTAAGAACCCCCTGGCGGATCTTATAACCCTCGACGGCGATATCGACGGTTGGACCGGGATCGATCAGAAATGTGTAGTCGACCTTGTTGGTTTCAGGAACGTAGATGCGAGAGGCAACCGAGACCTGGGCGAGGAGCCGTTTCTGTTTTAGATACTTCTTGCGGATGCGCTGGAGGGCGTTGGTTACGCGCGCGGCTGTGACGCGGTCGCCGGGATGCATCTTGGCGATATCCTGAATCTGCCCCTGCGAATATCCTGCATCGCCACTGACATTCACTTGACCGACCTGCGCTGGAACGCCGGGCGCAATCCGAAAAAGCACGTCCATCTGATTCGTTTCGGGATGAGAATGCTCTTCAAAAGTAGTCGACGCGCGATAGAAACCATTGTCGGACATCAATTGCAGAATGCTCTTGCGTGCCCGTTCGAGTTTCTCGGGATTGTAGACCTCGCCCAACTGAAACTTGGTGGCGCTGATGATCTGGTTGGCGCTCGGACGTCCCGGTTCGCCCTCCACCGACACCACGCCGATGAAGTAATTGCTGACGATGATAAATGTAAGAATGACCTGCCCTCTGTCGTCCTTTTCCGCTTCAACCTTGATGTCGGCAAAAAGGCCGGTGTTGAACAGCACGTTCACGCTATCGCGCACGTGATCGCGGTCAAGGGGTTCTCCGGCCTTCTGGGGTATCAGCTGCCGCAAGTGTTCTTTCTCGCGCTCGGCGATCCCAGTGAAACGAATTTCGCGGACTGTGCGCCCAAGGTAAGCCGATGAGGGACCAAGAGTCGACGGGGGCGCAGGCTCTTCCTGTTGGATCGGAGACGATGGCGTTTTCCCACCTGAAGGACCCTGCGGCGTCTGCGTTGGCTGGGCTGATGCCAGCCAGGACAGCAGCCAAACGACCGGGATTGTGCACCACGATGCCCGTGCTCGCAAAAATAGTCCTCGAACCGGTTCTGGATGGCTTACTGTTTCGATGAACGGGCGAAAAGCTTTGTTGCTTGGGATGGGCGTCTCCGGCCCCGTCCTGAACCGTACCGAGACTTATAATAATGGTTTAAAGCCTGAGGATTGATAACGTCTTTGGAACTCTCCGAGCGCTATTCCCGACAAATCCTGTTTCGCGGCGTAGGGCTGGAAGGCCAGCACCGCTTGGCGTCCGCGCGCGTGGCAATCGTCGGATGCGGCGCCACTGGGTCGGCTGTGGCTTCCCTGCTGGCGCGTTCTGGCGTGGGGACCATTCGCATCATTGATCGCGACTACGTTGAGCCGAGCAATCTGCAGCGACAGACTCTGTTTGACGAGGCAGACGCGAAGGAGTCCCTGCCGAAGGCCATCGCTGCAGCACGGCAGATCGCGGCCTTCAACTCCGAAATTGTGATCGAGCCCCACGTCGCTGATTTGACTCCAGACAACATTGAAGTATTACTTGAGGGCGCACAGTTAGTGCTGGATGGAACGGACAATTTTGAAACCCGGTATTTGATGAACGACTACGCCGTCAGCAAGGGGATTGCTTGGATTTACGCGGCAGCAGTAAGAGGTTACGGCGTCACATTAAACGTCCTTCCAGGTACAACGGCGTGCCTGGCGTGCGTATTTCCCGAATCGCCTCATGGAACATTCGAAACATGTGACACGGTGGGGATTCTGAATTCTGCCGTGAATCTGGTGGCTTCGATCGAAGCCACTGAGGCGCTCAAGTTTCTCGTGGGGGCGGTGGACACGATGCGGCGCACCTTGCTGTCGTTCGATCTATGGTCGAACGAACGGGCTGAGGTGAGTGCGGCCACGCCGCGCTCCGGCTGCCGCGCCTGCGGCAAGCAAGACTTCGTCCACCTGGCTGGCGAAGGCCGACCGCACATCACGCTATGCGGTCGGAATTCCGTGCAGATTCATGAGCGGCATCGTCCCGTGAACTTCACGGAGATGGATGAGCGGTTACGCCCACACGGAACCGTGCGCCACAATGAGTTTGTCCTGAAGTTCTGGCGCGAACCCTATGAGATGACTCTCTTCCCCGACGGGCGGGCGATCATCAAAGGCACCACCGACACAGCGGTTGCGCGGAGTCTGTACGCGCGCTACGTGGGAAGCTAAGCGTCAGGAGATAGCACTTGGCACTTCGCACTTAGACGCTGCGCGTCGTTCTGATCCTAGCGACTCCGGGTGAAAGTCGCCTCCCTCAGTGACAACGGCTGAACCGCTGGAGCAGAAGACTTCCCTCGATCATTCCAAAGGCATCAACCACGAAGGACACGAAGGTGCACGAAGGACTGCATGGACGTCTTAACTCTCTTCGTGTTCCTTAGTGTCCTTAGTGTCTTTTGTGGTTTCCTGCTCTAGCTCTCGCAAATATGTTGGACCGCATCCCGGCAAGAGATGACGCATTCGCTTCAGCCAAAAAAGGTAACCGCTAAGTGCCCCGTGGCAGGCTTCTGGTACGCCGATCTGCTTCAGTACAAGATCATTATTTTCCTGCAGTTTGTGCGCAGGATCTTGCGCATTCCATGAATTGGCGAAACAGCATTTCTCCGGGAATCGACGGAAAAAACCAAAAAACGCGGCTAATTCGCTGACTTGGTAGACACTGGCATGACACCTGCTTTTGCAGGAGGTGGGGATTTGTCTCCCGGAGGTAGGTATGCGCGTTCTGACGATTGGAATTCTGGTGGTTCTGGCTTCGACTCTGGCCGTCGGCCAGGTGGGCGCCCGCGGCGTTCCCGGGTTATGCACTAACTGCGGACCGTACGTCCCGCTGATTTCGACACCCAATGTGGGATTTGAGACGGTTTCTCCTTCACCGGTAGGAGCCAGCAACGCCACCGGCGGTCTGCATGCCGGGGCAAGGAATTCCACCTTATCCATCATCGACGCCAACCCTGACGCGGTGCACACCCAGGTAGTCTGGTATTCCGGCGGAGGCAGCCCACTGGTCTCGCCCGCCGTACGCCTGCCGCGCACGGAACCGAGGGGCATGATGGGCGTGCACGGCGGCCCAGAGCATATGGAACGCCACGGCGAAGAAAGTCGTCAGATCTGGACCTACTATGCCGGCCCTGCACAGACGGGAAGCGCCGCCCAGACAGCCACTGCCGCCCGAGGCTCCAAGAAAGCCGCTCGCACGTATACGAACGACGACATCAATCGCGTAGCCCAGAAGAACGAGGAGTTCAAAAGGAAGTAGCCGCCATCGCGAACCGGGAAAAGTAGCACCGGCATCTTGCCGGCTGCGTCGCGGGCGAGACGCCCGCCAGACAGCCGCCGGGACGGCGGGCGCTACAAGAGGTCGTTAGAAACCCGCATCAGCCGTCAAGGCTATCCATCCCTCCGTTCGTCTTTTCTGTCGAGCGTGACTGCAATCTGCTATCTTCTGTGCTTCCAAAGTCCAAAGGTCCGAATTGACTTCGTCCGAAGGAATCTTCATGACGGAAACCGTGCGCCCGGAACCTTCCCGATTGTACCGATGGATTGTGCTGGTTCTGATTAGTGTCGCCATGGGTGGCGACTACTACATTTATGACAGCATAAATCCCCTCGAGCGGATCTTCATCGAGCACCTCGGATATTCTGGAACGCTTTTCGGCTGGTTGAACGCCTCCTACAGCGTCGCGGCAGTTCTTACATTGCTGATTGGGGGCATCATCATCGATCGAATAGGCACCAAAAAGTCTATTTTCATTTTCTCGGTAATCTGCTTTTTGGGAGCGTTGCTAACCGCTTTGCGGGGCAATTTCCCCACCATGGTGGCAGGCCGCACGGTTTTAGGACTAGGCGCGGAATCGCTCATTGTGGCAGTAACCACTGCCTTGGCGAAGTGGTTTCGAGGGAAGGAACTGAGTTTCGCATTTGGAGTGAATCTGACGATTGCCCGGCTAGCTTCGGTGGCGGCAGACAATTCGCCAACTTGGGCGAAATCCGTGTTTTACCCACAAGGACCGGAAGGTCGACCGAGCTGGCAGGGGCCACTTTTAATTGCCGTGGCGGCCGGCGTCCTAAGTATCGTTTGCTCGGTCGTCTACTGGTATTTGGAGGGCCACGCAGAGGGGCGTTATCAACTTGGCAGGGCGGGATCGATCGACAAATTGGAGTTCAAGGAAGTTCTTAAGTTCAATCCTTCATACTGGTATGTTGTCGGTCTCTGCTTTACGTTCTATTCGGCGATCTTTCCATTCCGAACCTTTGCCATCGACTTTTTTACCAACAGGATTTTGGCGTACCAAGGCGGGATAGGCGCTTCCGAAGCAGTAAAGATCCTAGGACTTCAAAGAGCCGGAGTTCTAAACAGCCTGCTGCCGTTGTCCGCAATGATAGCGACGCCTGTGTTTGGGCTGCTGGTCGACAAGGTCGGAAAGCGGGCTTTCTTCATGATGGCTGGCTCCATTCTGCTGATGCCCGTGTATCTAATGATGGCTTACCTCCCAGCTGCTCGGTACGTCACCTTCTCATTTCCTTGGTTCAGCGGGGGCCATCTCGGATTGGAGCAGGTGACGCTCCCGCTTCTGCTTCTGGTAACGATGGCAATGATGGGGATTGCTTTCTCGTTGGTACCAGCTGTTATGTGGCCGTCCGTGGCCTACATCGTGGAGGAGTCGCGGTTGGGAACCGCTTATGCTCTGATGACTCTGATCCAGCAGATTGGCTTCTTCATGATGAATCTGCTTATCGGAAAGGCGAACGACTATTCAGGCGCGGGACTCGGCAACCCTGGTGGCTATGCCCTCGGGATGTGGGTTTTCTCAGTGCTCGGGTTTGTGGGCCTAGCATTTTCGATTCTCCTCCGCGTGCGGGAAACTGGTCCGCACGGCCACGGGCTGGAGACGATCACCACCAAAACTGGGGCCTGAAGGAGAGAATGAAGGGACAGCGTCGTCGCCGATCCGGAGCGCGGGGAAGCCCGCCGCTCCACCCGCGAAATCGGTCCCAAACGAGCCGGCGGCGAGTTGCTTTTGCAATAGCCGGGTTTAAGTGACGGTAGTCACTTTTTGTATTGTTCGGGCCAAGTCAAACCAGCCCAATGGTTTTTGTTATCCTGAAAGGAATGCTGGGCGGGTGGTGGGCTCAAAATGGCCGCAAGCAATACAACGCAAAGATATTTAGCCGCATCTGACAACGTGCGGCCGGAAAAGGCGACTTGACCGACCGAAGAGAGCAACAGGGCGATCGGCTCACAGAAGCACAGGCGATAGAAAAAGCCAAGCAGGGGGATGCAGAAGCCTTTGAGTTTCTGTATAACCTCCACAAGCGGCGTGTGTACTCGCTCTGCCTGCGCATGACCGCCAATACCGCAGAGGCGGAAGATCTTACGCAAGAGGCTTTTCTGCAGCTGTTTCGTAAGATCGGTACCTTCCGCGGTGAATCGGCGTTTTCGACCTGGCTGCATCGTATGGCGGTTAACGTTGTGCTGATGCACCTGCGGAAGAAAGGTCTGCAGGTCGTATCTCTCGAGGAAACGACCGAGGGCGACGACGAAACGCCGAAAAAGGATTTTGGAGCCGACGATCCGATCCTGGCCGGGTCGGTGGACCGTTTGCGGTTGCAGAATGCGGTAGACCAGTTACCACCCGGCTATCGGACGATCTTTGTGCTGCACGACGTGGAAGGATACGAGCACAATGAGATCGCAACCATGGTCGGTTGTTCGATCGGAAACAGCAAGTCGCAGTTGCACAAAGCGCGGATGAAGTTGCGCGACTTCCTCAAGACGAGCAGAGCCGAAAAGGCCGGATAGCCGTGAGGAACTGAGCGCAGGCGGTACCGAAATTGGGAGCAGTTTTTCGGGGGAGAGTTGTATGACCTGTGCAGAGTTTCAGCACCAGTTACCCGACCTTCTGGATGAAGGGGGCAGCCCAGCCTTACAGGCGCATCTGAAGGGTTGCGCCTCGTGTTCGGAAATTGCCACCAGCCTGCAGACCATCATCGATGAGGCCAAGACTCTGCAGTGGGCTTACGAGCCCAGCCCGCGGGTGTGGAATTCCATTGAGATTGCCCTTCGTAAGGAGGGGCTTATTCGTCAGCCCCAGTCCCGCAGCCACCGGTTCGTTTTACCCTCTTTGATCCGGCGGTGGGGGACGGCGGCCTGGCTTGTGCCCGCCGCAGCGGCCGTGCTGGTCGCGGCAGCTGTATTCCTATATAGGCCGACAACCACGTCCCGAGAGCAGGCGAAGGACTCGATTCGACCAGCTATCACAGTTGCCACCACCGATCCAAATGATGAGCAACTCCTGAAGGAGGTCGCAATGCGCTCTCCCACGATGCGCGAGACCTACGAGAGCAATCTCAAGGACGTGAACGCCTACATCCAGGATGCGCAAGATTCGGTCAATGCCGATCCAAACGATGAAGAGGCTCAGCAGGCGCTGATGGACGCCTATGGACAAAAATCCATGATTTATGAGATGGCTTTGGATCGTTCTCTGCCATAATGTCTGGCACCCGCCGGCGCGGATCGCCGGAAGTAGTTTCAGTATGGAAATGTCTATGGAACGCAGTCGGCAGGCCACCAAATTTGTTATTGTGCTCGTAGTCGCTCTGACCGCCTGGGCCTCCGCCGAGACCAAGAAGGAATACCGCTTCAACGTCGGCGTGAAGTCGACCGTTTCTATCATCAATCAGTACGGCCCGATTACCGTTCGGCCATCCACTGGCAATTTCGTCGTCATCAACGCCACCACCTACAGCGACAAAGTGGAAGTCGATCAGAGCCAGACCGGCAACCGGGTGGATGTGCAATCGCACCTGCTGCCGGGCGCCACGGCGGATAACGCGAGGGTCGACTATGAAGTAACGGTTCCGGCTGATGCGAGTGTCACCCTGGAGTCCAATACCGGCCCTCTGAAGGCCGAGAAATTGCACGGGGATGTGGAAGCAGAGGGTGCCAATGCCTCTGTTGACGTGCGTGAGATTTCCAATAGCCATGTGCACGTGAAAACCATGAACGGGCCAATTACCCTAACCGACATTCATGACGGGCATGTCGAGATCGACTCGGTAAGCGGAAATGTGACGCTTAAGTCGGTCACGGGTCCCCTGGTCCGGGTAAGTTCGACCAGCGGAAAGATTCTGTACGACGGTGATTTTGGGTACGCCGGCGAATACCGGTTCAACAGCCACTCCGGCAACATCGAAGCGACAATTCCTCAAAACGCGTCCGTTGACGTGAAAGCGCAATCCGTTCGCGGACAGGTCCAGGACGACGTGCCCCTGCAGCCCAAGTCGCACACCTCCTTTCTGATCAAGCAGGGGAGTTCCTTCGCAGGTACCATCAACAAAGCGGCCTCCTCGGTATGGCTGCGAACCTTCAGTGGTAAAATCCACCTCAAGAAACGCTAGAAAATCGGGCCGGAGCGCGCAATTTCGCATCCCGCGAGCAACCCGCAGGAAGGACATGGCAGAGTCGCGCCGCGACACTGAGGCGACGTCCCACGGGTGCGGTGCACGAGCTCGCGCCATCGTTTTGATTGGTTTTATGGGCGCTGGCAAAACCAGCGTGGGACGCGCGTTAAGCGAGCGCCTAGGATGCCATTTTCAGGACCTCGACGACCGGATAGAGGCGCGCGAGGGGCGTACGGTTGCCGACATTTTTCGTGACTCTGGCGAGGCAGAATTTCGGCGCGCCGAACATGCGGCTTTGCAGGATGTGTTGGCCGGGACGGAAACCAGAACCCTGATTCTGGCCCTGGGTGGAGGTGCTTTTGTCCAGCCTGCGAATGCTTCGCTGCTGGATAGGGCGGCGACGCCCACCATCTATCTGGACGCTTCTGTAAAGGAACTGTGGCGTCGCTGTGGAGCCGATTCGGTGGTGCGGCCCTTGCGCACTGACGAGAGCGCGTTTCGACAGCTATACGAAATGCGCCGTCCGAAATATCTGCGAGCACAACTGCGAGTGGGAACCGAAGGCCGCGACATAGCAGCGATTGTGAATGAGATCGTCGATCGGCTAGGACTGGAACGTTCTGGCGAGGAGAAGTGACGTGAAGCTTGTAGTGGCATTTCCGATCCGTATCGCAAGCCTGCTCTTGTTGCCGGTTCTCGCAATGGCTGGCGACAAGGAGAAGTCCAAGGATGCCGGGCAAGTGGTCGATTCGGGGTCCTTCGGCGTGTTCTTGAATGGCCGCCGTATCGCCACTGAGACGTTCTCCATCCAGCAGAATGCCAACGGAAGCATTGCCACCTCGGAGTTCAAGACGGTGGAGGGCACGGATAAGTCGGTGCAGTCTTCTGAACTGCAGCTCACCCCGACTGGAGAGATCCGCAAGTATGAATTTAAGGAATTGAGTCCGGGCAAGGCGCAGGCAACGATTGCACCCAACAATGAATTCCTGATGGAGCGTAGCAGCCGGAATCCAGATGAGAAACCGGAAGAGCAGCCCTTTCTTTTGCCGGCATCTACCAGCATCATTGACGATTACTTTTTTATCCATCGGGAAGTTCTGGTCTGGAAATATCTGGCTACGGCGTGCAAGCAGGACAAAGGGCTTCTGCAATGCCCCAATCAGAAAACGCAGTTCGGAACCATGAACCCGCATCAGCGCTCCTCGCAACCTCTAAGCCTCGAGTTCGGCGGACGCGACAAAGTGACCATTCGAGGAGCGGCTCAGGAGTTGAATAAGTTTGTGCTGCGCAGCGAAGCCGGCGACTGGACCATGTGGGTGGATGACCAGTTCAAACTGCAGCGGATTGTAATTGCGAGTGACAATACAGAAGTAGTAAGAGACTGAAGAAATGTGACCGGCGGCCGATAGTATCTGCAGGCAGGAGAGGAACCCGCCGTCCACAAAGGCCGCACAATCCTAGCCCGCAACTCCGGTTACTACCATGTC
>Ga0075434_100002035_pt1 | contig 17562 bp, 9 predicted proteins | sample RhiMethybrSRZTD3_FD_75298 | JGI IMG/M metagenome (GOLD analysis project Ga0075434, IMG submission 75298) | Populus rhizosphere microbial communities from Tennessee, USA - Rhizosphere MetaG P. TD hybrid SRZTD3 | ecosystem: Host-associated > Plants > Roots > Rhizosphere > Soil | place: USA... | reverse complement strand
GCCCGGGTGTTCGCGTACCCGCACCGGGGGTACTGGAGGGACATCGGCACGGTGGAGTCCTACTACGACTCGAACATGGACCTGGTCCGCCCGGTCCCGCCGCTCAACCTCTACGATCCCGACTGGCTCATCTACACGCCCAGCGAGGACCGCGCCCCGGCGGTGGTCGGCGCGGATGCCGCGGTGACCCAGAGCCTGGTCTCGCACGGCGCGCGCGTGGAGGGGGACGTACGCCGGTCGGTGCTCTTCCCCGGCGTGCACGTCGGAGCGGGCGCCGTCGTGGAGGATTCGATCGTGATGCACGACTCCCGCGTCGCTCCCGGAGCGCGCCTCGGTCGCGCGATCGTGGACAAGCGCGTGACGGTCGGCAGGGGCGCGATCGTGGGAGACGCGGCGGAGGGAGCCGGCCTCTGCGTCGTCGGCAAGGGATCCGTGATCCCCGCCGGAGCGCGCATCGGACAGGGCGCCGTCATCGAGATCGGCGTCTCGGAGCGGGACTACCCCGGACGCGACATCGTGGCCGGGGAGGTGGTCCGAGGGGCGCGATGAGCTTCGTCTCCTACGCGATGATCCTGGCGGGAGGCCTGGGCAGCCGGCTCTGCATCCTCTCCGAGAAGCGCGCCAAGCCGGCGGTCCCCTTCGGCGGGAAGTACCGGATCATCGACTTCTCCCTATCGAACTGCGTGAATTCGGGAATCTTCGACGTGGGGATCCTGACCCAGTACCGCCCGCTCAGCCTGCGCGATCACATCGGCATCGGACGCGCGTGGGATCTGGACCGGAAGCGCGGCGGGGTGGAGCTCCTGCAGCCCTTCCAGGGCTGGGCCGAGACCGACTGGTACCGCGGCACGGCGGACGCCATCCACCAGAACTGGACGCGGGTCGAGGAGCGGGAGGCGGAGCACCTGCTGGTGCTCTCCGGGGATCACGTCTATCGGATGGACTATCGCCCCATGATCGAGGCCCACCTCGCGCGCGGCGCCGACGCCACGGTCGCGTACACGGAAGTGCCGAAGGAGGAAGCGCGCGGATTCGGCATCGTGGACGTGGACCGCGAGGACCGGGTGCAGGGCTTCCTCGAGAAGCCGGCCTCACCCCCCGCGGGGACGGTTTCCATGGGGGTGTACGTCTTCCGCACCGCGGCCCTCCACGCGGTGCTCCGGGAGGACGCGGAGCGCGATTCCGCGCACGACTTCGGAAAGAACATCCTGCCGACGATGGTGCGATCGGGGCGGGTGCTGGGCTTCCGGCACGAGGGCTACTGGCAGGACATCGGGACGCTGGACTCCTACTACCGCGCGAACCTCGACCTCGTGAAGCCGGATCCTCCCTTCCCGCTCGAGGACCCGCGCTGGCACGTGTTCACCCCCAGCACGGAGTTTCCGCCGGCGAGAATCGGCGGCCGCGCGGAGGTGCGCTCCTCGATCGTGACGCACGGCACCATCGTGAACGGGATCGTGGAGCGGTCGGTCCTCTTCCCGGGCGCGGTGGTCGAGGAAGGGGCCGTGGTTCGGGATTCGATCGTGATGGGGGAGACCTGGATCGGACCTCAGGCCGCGCTGGACCAGGTGATCCTGGACAAGCGGGTTCACGTGGGGCCGCGGGCGCGCGTGGGGTTCGGAACCGATCGCACGCCGAACCGCTCCTGTCCGGAGCATCTGAGCTCGGGCCTCACGATCGTGGGCAAGGAGGCCCGGATCCCGGAGGGCGTGACGATCGGCCGGAACTGCCGCATCTCCGCGAACCTGATCGAGGAGGATTTTCCCGGGGACACGATCCCGAGCGGGGGCGTGCTGGAGCGCGAGCTCAACGTCGCGCACTGAGGAGCTACTGGATGCGGAGCCTCTGGCCCGTGCGGACCTGGCCGCCGTCGCCGAGCCCGTTCAGGCGGGCGAGGGTCGCCGGCGCCTTGCCGTAGCGCTTCCCGATGCCCGAGAGCGTCTCGCCCCGCCGCACCACGTGCGTGCGGCCGTGACGGTGATGGTGCCGCCGTGAGGCGTAGCGGAGCTCCTTCCTCTGGGCGCGGGCCGCTTCGCGGATCTCGGCCTTCGTGAGGGGCTTCGGCTTGTAATACGACTGCACCAGCTCCTGCACCTCGTCCCCCTTGCCCTTCGGAACGCGGACCGACGTGCCGTCCGAGCCCGCTGGAGCGCGGTGACGGACGTACATCGGGTTCAGCTGCTTCAGGTCATCGAACGGGATCGCCGTGATCCCCGACAGGAGCTTCAGGTCGACGGGTCCGCGCAGCAGGACCTCGTCGAAGCGGAACGGCGAATCGGTCGGGAGATCGAAGCCGTAGCGCTCCGGATCGGACGCGATCTCCATCGCCGCGAAGAACTGCGGCACGTATTCCTGCGTCTCACGCGGGAGGCGCAGCGCCCAGTAGTCATCGGTGCCCTGACGCCGGATCGCGCGCTGCACGGTGCCTTCACCGCTGTTGTACGCCGCCAGCGCCAGCGGCCAGCTGTTGTCGAACATCCCGTAGAGGCGGCGCAGGTACCGCGCCGCGGCGCGCGTGGCCAGCTCGGGGTCGCGACGCTGGTCCACGTACGGCGTCATCTTGAGGCCGAAGAGCTTCGCCGTCCCGCGGATGAACTGCCACGGGCCGACCGCGCGCGCCATCGACCGCGCGTGCATGTTGAATCCGCTCTCCACGAAGACCAGGTTCGCGAGCTCCTCCGGAACGCCCTCGGCGCGGAGATTGTGGGTCAGAAGGTCCATGTAGACGCCGGAGCGCGAGAGATACTTCTGGAACTGCTCCCGTCCGCGGCCGGTGAAGTAGTCGATCCACTTGTCGACCCGGTCATTCCGCTCGGCCTTGATGGGGTGGAGCTGAGGCGGCGTGGCGTCGGCGGCGTCCTCGGGCGCGGACGCGTCGCTCGAAGACCCCAGCTTCTCGCAGCGATCTTTGAGATCGCCCAATTTTTCACGCACCTGCTTGACGTCCGGCTCGCTCTTGGGCACCCCGTCCAGGCTCAGGAGGGCCGCCTGGATCGCGGATTCAGCCTCCGCCTTCTTGCCGGCCTCGACCATCTCCTCGGCCTTTTCCACGCAAGCGAGCGTGCGCTCGAGCGTGGCGGAGACCTGGGCGGACTGGGAGTTGGCTTCGGGCAAGTCCTTGTCCGCGTCGTGGTCCGCGTATGGCTGGATGGTCCAGGACGGCATGTCGGGTCCGAGCGCAGCGGCGCGTGCCGGCGCGTGGACCGCGAGGAGAAGGGTCGGGATGAGCGCGATCGCTCGGAGGAATGGAGTGAAACCGATTCGAATCGTCAACGGGGCCTCCCGGGGTTTAAGAGCAACAGGTTCGCGGACTCGAGGCCTCGTCGTGAGTCGCCCGCGAACGGCTACCGATCGCGTGTTTGCGCATGTCAGGTGGGTGAGTCCGCGCACACTACGATCCGGCCGTGCAAAATGCAAGCGCCAACCGGTTGAAATGTCGAGAGTGGGGTTCCTTGTCGGGGAACATGCCTTCCGTGACCCCCACGCGCTTGTATAACTGCAAGTGATATGCCACCAAGGGATACATGTCCGATTGACAGGTTGGGGCCGCGCTCCTATTGTGGCGATTCGATGAAGACAGCGGTCTCGACGCAGGTCGTCATCCAAGGCCTCGTGAGGAGCCCCGATCGGGAGGGAGCGCTCGCGCACCTCGACCCGGATCGGGGCTTTGCGTTCGTGGGCCGCGGGGCGATGAGCTTTTCCGACGTGATCGACCCCACCATCTGGGTGAGGGAGAAGCTGTCCCTGGCGCTTTCCAGCGACGGTGATTCCCACGAGCCACAGCTGAAGCGGGCGATCGCGACCCTGCGGGCGGTCCACGCCGAGCTGATGGCGCGTCCCGAGGGCGATCGGACGTGGATCTCGGTCCTCGTGGTGCTCTTTCACGACGGGGAAGGCATGGCGCTGTCCGCGGGGGATTGCCCCTGCTACCGCCTTCGGGGCGGCCAGCTGTCGCGCCACGGGCGGGCGGTCGCCGAAACCTCCGGCGCGGCTCCCGAGGGCTCCCTCGGTTCCGAGGCACAGGTCCGGCTCGAAATGGTGCCGCTCCATCCCGCGCCCGGGGATTGCTACATCCTCGCGACCCACCCGCTGCGCGACGGGGAGCTGAGCCTCCTGGCCCGCGATCTCGCCGCCACGCGCGACATCTCTTCCCTGTTGCGGACCGCCTGCGCGGGTCCGCCCGAGACCGGGCGTGTCGCGATCGCCGCCCGGACGGGAGAGCCCGGAGCCGCGGTGATCGTGGAGTCCCCGGCCGAGCCCGCGGAGCAGGGTCCGCTGGAGCTCGAGCCCATCGAGCCCCCGCACGTCGCGCCCGAGGGAGGCGAGGCGTTCGAGGAACCAGTCGAAGAGGAATCCTCCCCGATGGCGACGGCCGGGCTGCCACCCTACGCCGCGGGCGAAGAGCCGCGGACCGGGGAAGACACGGCGGAGCCGCCGAGGGTGACGGAGCCGGGTGGATCGGCCGACGCGGAGCGGGAGGCCGAGGAGGTCCCGGCGGCCACAGGCGTCGATCTCCCGCCGCCCTCGATGGGACGGTTCGTGGAGCGGCGCCCCTGGTACGAGTGGGTCGCGCTCTGGGGCGGGGGAGCGCTTTCGATCATCGCGCTCGCGCTGCTCGTGCGCGCCATCATGCCGGGGATCCTCGGCACGCCCCGCTCCAGAGTTCAGGAAGCGGCGGCCCCGCTCGGCACCGGCAGCAACCTGGACCTCTTCTCCGACCCGCCGGGAGCCGCCGTGAAGATCGACGGCGTCACGATCGCGAATCGAACCCCCACGACCGACGTCGCGGTCTCGCCGGGGACGCATCGCGTGGACATGGATTGGGGCGTCTACGGCACCCGGCGCGACACGATCTCCGTCGCTCCGGGAGGTCGCGTGACCCTCCGCCCTCGGCTCCTCGGGTCGGTGGGATTCCGGTCCTCCGAAACGGGCCGCGTGCTGGACGTGTACATCGACGGCGCCTACGTGGGATCGACGCCCGTGGCCATGGACAGTCTGGTCGTCGGGCGACATCTCGTGCGCTTCGGCGGTCCGGGGCTCAACTCGAGCGCGCAGGAAGTCGAGGTGCTCCAGGGCACCCGGGTCGAGCTGATCGGGAACGCGGGGCCGTTGCCGGAGCCGGGTCGCGTGACGATCCGGAGCGCGCTTTTGAGCGATACGGGGTTCGATTCCGGGCGCGGGGATCCCGTGTGGGTCGACGGGGAAGTGAAGGGCGTCACGCCGCTCTCCGTGAATCTCGTCCCCGGGGCGCACAGCTTCCGCGTGCTCCGCCGCGGTTTCCCCCCGCAGATCACGGTCCTGGAAGTGAAGCCGGGCGGGGACCAGTTCATCTCGGCGGAGTTCGGCGCCCGCTCCGAGGATCCGCTTCGCTGCGCGCCGCCATCCTCGATCTCGATCTCCGATCCGCTTCCCGTGACGGTCGCCCTGCCCGAAGGAGAATGGGACCAGTCCATGACCGTGTGGCTGTACGCCGCGCCCCCGGGCGGATCCTTCCAGGCGAGGCGCATGACGCAGCTCGACTCCGGTTCCAAGACGTTCGCGGCCCTGGTTCCGACCGAGGTGCTCCGCAACAGCTCCCGTCAGGTGAAGGTCTACTTCAAGGGCGCGGGCGCGGCCGGGCGCGAGATCTACTCCGAGATCTACACGATTCCCGTCAAGAACTGACGCGGCTTCGCCCCCGAAGCCGGGACACCCTTCCACCCGCCCCGTGACGATGCCGCGTGCGTCTCGGAAGGCTGCCGCTTCGAATTCCCGCTCCGGTCGCGCTCTGGATTCCGGCGCTGCTCGGGCACGCGCTCGTCGCGCGCGCGGCGATCCCGGCCGCCTGGGAGGAGCCGTGCCGCGCCCTGGCGTGTCTCGCCGCATGCGCGTCTCTGGGGGCTGCGATCGCGGCGAGCGGAATCCGGGCCCGCGTTCGCTCCGGGATCGCGCTCGCCCGCGCGGAGGCCGCGTGCGGCGTCGCGGCGCTCCTGCTCGCGGGCGGGTCGCTCGCGGGGGAGGCGGACCGGATCCAGGATCCGCTCCCGGTCCACCCGCGCGCCATTCCGGTGGAGCTCACCGGGCGCGTCCTCGACGCGGTGGCGGCGGACGCGCCCCGTCCCGCCGTCACCTTCGAGGTGGAAACCGTCCGCGTCGGCGGGGCCTTCTCCCGCCGCGCCGCGACGGTCCTCGTGCGCTTCGGCGACGACGGGCCCCCGCCCGCGTGGGCGGCTCCCGGACTTTCCCTGCGCTTCTCGGGAGCGTACCGGCCTCCCGAGGACGCGAGGAATCCAGGAAGCTCCGCTCCGGGCCGGTGGCTCACGCGACTCGGGATCTCCGGCGTGGTGGACGCCGATCCCACCTCGGTGGTCGTCCTGGCGGACTCGCACGACGGGAGCGTTCCGTGGAGCGGCCTCCTTCGCCTCCGGCTGGCGCGGCTCTTCTCGCGCGACCTGAGCCCTCCCGTGGCGGCGCTCGCCCGGGGGATGGCGCTGGGGGACCGGTCGGGGATCTCGTCCCAGGTCCGCGATTCCTTCCGCGACGGCGGCACGATCCACGTTCTCTCGATCTCGGGACTCCACGTCTGCGTGCTCGCGGGGATCGTGGCGATGATCGCCGTGGCATTCCGCCTTCCCTCGGGACCGGCGCTCTGGCTCGAGCTCGTCGCCCTGTGGGGGTACGTGCTCCTCGTGGGAGCTCCGGCCTCGGCGGTCCGGTCCGCCATCCTCTGGAGCGCGATGCGCGCGGGACGGATGCGCGGCTCCTCGGTCCGTCCCTTCGCGGCGTGGGGCCTGGGCGGGCTCCTCATTCACCTCGCGATCCCCGACGCGCTGGCGGACCCGGGCTTCCAGCTCAGCTTCGCGGCGGTGCTGGGGCTCCTCGCCTCCGGCGGCCTCGGACTGTCGGGCAGGATCCTCTCGCTCGCACAGCAGAGCGCCTTCGCCGAGGCGGGCACGCTGGGAATCCAGGTGCTGCAGTTCGGCGCGGTCCCGGTCGCGGGACTCTTCCTGAACCTCGCGGTGATTCCGCTCTGCGGCGCCTTCATGGCCGCGCTCCTCCTCCATCTCGCGTGCGCGTTGGCGGCGACGCCGCTCGAGCCGGCGGCCGCCGGCGCCGTGGAGGTCTCCGGGCTCCTCATGCTGCGTCTCACGTCCGGGGCCGCGCGCGTGGTTCCTCCGCTCCCGGCGCGCGCGCTCCCCCCGCTGGAAGCGATCGCGGCGTGTCTCGCGCTCCTGCTCCTCGCGGCCGCCGTCTGGGAGCTCGCGAGGGTCGAGCGACGACCGGAGGAGCGACGGATCGCCCGATGGTGCGCTGCGGCGGCGCTCCTCTTCGCGTGGACCGCGCCCTTCCTTCCGTACCCGCGACCCTCCGATTCCGGCTCGTGGATGCTGATGCTCGACGTGGGGCAGGGGGACGCCGCGATCGTCCACGCGCCGGAGGGCTCGGTCCTCGTGGATGCGGGCCCCGCGATCGAGGGGCGCGATGAAGGCCGGTCCGCGGTGGAGCCGGCGCTCCGCGCGGAGGGCATCGACCGCGTCGACGCCGCGATCCTCTCGCACGCGCACCGCGATCACTACGGCGGCCTCGCGTGGCTCGCGGGCCGCGGTTTCCTGCGTGCCCTCGTGGAGAACGGAAGCGACCCGGGCGGAGCCTGGCGGGACGCCGTCCGCTCGGGCCTCCATCGAGCGCGCGCTCCCGACGTCGCGGCACGGGCGGACACGATCCTCGCGCTGGGAGAGCGGAGCGGCCTCCAGGTCCGGATCGAGCGGGCGGCGGAACCCGGTCCCGGCGCCGCGCACGCTCCGAACGCGCGCGAGAACAATCGCTCCCTGGTCGCGCTCCTGGATCTGGAGGGGAGCGCCGTCTGCTTCGCCGGGGACGTCGAGCACGATGCCGAGACGGATCTGGTCGCCCGGCTGGTTCCGGTCGTGGTGATGAAGGTCCCGCATCACGGGAGCAAGACCTCGAGCGATTCGGCTTGGATCGCGGCGACACGGCCTCGGATCGCGCTCATCTCGTGCGGCGAAGGAAACCGCTTCGGGCATCCGGACCGCGCCACGGTGGGTCGGTACCTCCTCGCCGGCGCCCGCGTCTTCCGCACGGATCAGGAGGGGGCCATTCGCGTGACCTTCACGCCTCACGGAGCGCTCGTCTCGACCCGGGCGCATCCCGAGCCCGAGTGGATCCGAGGGCGCGACGATTCGCGGCTAAGTCCTTCCGGACATTCTCCTTGAGAAGGGGCGTCCCGCGATGGTATAAGTTGATCAGTGAAGGAGTTTCGGCTGCTCGTCCTGGCTTCCGGCCGTGGGTCCCACGCGGTCAACCTGATCGAGGCCACGAGGGACGGCAGGATCGCGGGCGAAATCACGAGGGTCGTGAGCGACCGCGAGAACGCGGCGGCGCTCGTGGAGGCCCGCGCGCTCGGGGTTCCGGTGCTGGCGCTCCATCCGTCGACCCAGGGGGCGCGCCTGGATCCCGCCGCGGAGGAGGAGCTGCTCCGCGGGGCGCGCGCGGATCGGATCGATCTCGTGGCCCTGTGCGGGTTCATGCGGCTTCTCAGCGCCGACTTTCTGGAGCGCGTCCGGGTTCCGGTTCTCAACGTGCATCCGTCCCTGCTCCCGGCGTTCCGCGGGCTCCACGCGCAGCGTCAGGCGCTGGAATCGGGCGCGCGGGTCACCGGGGCGACGGTCCACTTCGTGGACGCCGGCATGGACACCGGGCCGATCGTGCTCCAGGCGCCGATCGAGGTCCTTCCCGGAGACACCGAGCAGACGCTTTCGGACCGGTTGCTTCCCCTCGAGCATCGTCTGTACGTCGAAGCCATTCGTTTGATCCAGCGCGGCGCGGTTCATCGGGAAGGCGGTCTCGTCCGCATCGATCCCGAGCGCGCCGCCCCATCCCCGGCCCCGGCGTGGCCGGAGCGGAGGAAATGACATGAAGGCCCTCGAGCGCGCGCTGCGCCAGGTGGAGATTCCGGGTCGAAAGCCCGACTACTCGGGGAAGGTCCGCGACATCTACGAGCTGGGCGACTCCCTCCTCATCGTGGCGACCGATCGTGTCTCTGCGTATGACGTGATCCTGGGCGAGGGGATCCCGGGGAAGGGTCGCGTCCTGACGCAGATCTCGCGCTTCTGGTTCGAGTCGCTCCGCGACCTCGTTCCGAACCACTACATCTCGACGGACGTCGCTTCGTTTCCGGCTCCCTTCTCGCAGCACGCGCCGATCCTCGAGGGACGCTCGATGCTGGTGCGCCGCGCCAGGCGCTACGACGTGGAATGCGTGGTGCGCGGCTACCTCGCGGGCTCCGGATGGAAGGAATACCAGGCGTCCGGCGAAGTCTGCGGGGTGAAGCTGCCGCCCGGGCTCGAGCTCTCCTCCAGGCTCCCCGAGCCCATCTTCACGCCCGCGACGAAAGCGGCCGAGGGGCACGACGAGAACATCTCCTTCGAGCGGATGACCACGATCGTGGGCCGCGAGGTGGCCGAGGAGCTGCGCGACGTCTCTCTTCGCCTCTACAAGGCCGCGGCCAAGCACGCGAGCGCGCGGGGCTTCATCCTGGCGGACACCAAGTTCGAGTTCGGGGAGCGGGACCAGGGAATCCTCTGGATCGACGAGGCGCTTTCACCCGACTCCTCGCGGTACTGGCCCGCGGCCGGCTATCGCGAAGGTCGGGCCCAGGACAGCTTCGACAAGCAGGTGATCCGCGACTATCTCGACTCCATCCGGTGGGACCGCAATCCGCCTCCTCCCAAGCTGCCCGAGGATGTGATCGAGAAAACGAGCCGGCGATACGACGAAGCCCTGGCGGGCATCACGGGGAGCCCCCAGGCGCGGTGAACGAGATCCGGATCGGCCGCGCGCTCCTCTCCGTCTCGGACAAGACCGGCCTCGTGGAGCTGGCGACCGGGCTCGCGCGCCACGGCGTCAAGATCGTCTCCACCGGCGGAACCGCGGCGGCGCTCCGCGACGCGGGGATCTCCGTGCGGGACGTGGGCGAGATCACCGGGTTTCCGGAGCTCTTCGGCGGACGCGTGAAGACCCTCCATCCAGCCGTGCACGGCGGAATCCTCTATCGGCGGGGCCACAAGGTGGACGAGGAGGAGCGCCACCACCACGGGATCGTCTCGATCGAGCTCGTGGTCGTGAACCTGTATCCCTTCGAGAAGACCGTCGCGGGCCCGGGCGTCACCGAGGCCGAGGCCGTCGAGCAGATCGACGTCGGGGGACCCGCGCTGATCCGCGCCGCGGCCAAGAACCACGCCCACGTGCTGACCGTCGTGGACCCCGGGCAGTACACGGAGGTCTTGCGGGCTCTCGATCTAGGCCGGGGCTCGGTGCCCGCCGCGATGGCCCGGACGTTCTCCCGCCGCGCGTTCGAGCGGACCGCGGCCTACGACGCCGCGATCTCGAGATACCTGGCGGCCGCCTGCCCCGACGGCAACGGAGACGCCTCGCCCACGGCCACGGGGCTGCCGCCTCTCGGCGCCTCGGGCTTCTCCCACGCGGTTCCCGAGCGCCTGGAAGGTCGGTACCGCTTGCTTCAGAAGCTCCGCTACGGCGAGAATCCGGGACAGGAGGGCGGCGTCTACGCGAAGGAAGGCTCGAGCGGCGGAATCGCCACGCTGACCCAGATCCGGGGTAAGACGCTCTCGTACAACAACTACCTCGACATCGAGGCGGCGCTCCTGCTCCTCCACGAGTTCGAGGAGCCCGCCGCGGTCGTCGTGAAGCATCGCAATCCGTCCGGTGCCGCGGTCGCGACGACGGCGGCGGCGGCGATCCCGCTCGCGCGGGACGGGGACGCGCTGTCGGCCTTCGGGGGGATTCTCGGCGTGAATCGCCCGCTGGACGACGCCTCGCTGGACGCGATCGGGAGCCTCTTCCTCGAGGTCGTGATCGCGCCCTCGATCGAGGCGTCGCCGGAGCGGCTGGAGAAGACGCGGAAGAATCTCATGGTGCTCGAGGCGCCGGATCTCCTGCGCGGCTCGGCCGACCCGCTGCAGACGCGGAGCCTCCTCGGCGGGCTGCTGGCGGAGACACGGCCGGGACCGCCTCAGGTCCAGGGCTGGAAGGCGGTGACGACGCGGAAGCCGACCGAGGCGGAGCTGCGCGACCTCCACTTCGCGTGGCGCGTGACGCGGCACGTCGTCTCCAACGCGATCGTGATCGCGCGCGAGGGGCGCACCCTGGGGATCGGCGCGGGGCAGTCCTCGCGCGTGGACGCGGTGCGCCTCGCCTTGCTGAAAGCGGAGCGCGCGGGGCACGACGTCCGGGGCGCCGTGCTCTGCTCGGACGCCTTCTTTCCGTTCCCGGACTCGGTGGAGATGGCCGCGAAGGCGGGCATCACCGCCATCGCCCAGCCCGGAGGCTCGGTGCGGGATGACGAATCGATCGCGGCCGCGGAAGCGCGCGGCGTGACCATGATGCTCACCGGCGAGAGGTGCTTCCTCCATTGAGACACGAGCTGCTTCTCATCCTCGATTACGGCTCGCAGTTCACACAGCTCATCGCTCGGCGCGCGCGGGAGATGGGCGTCTACGCGGAGATCGTGGATCCGCGGATGAAACGCACGGAGATCCAGAAGCGCGCCCCGAAGGGGATCGTCTTGAGCGGCGGCCCGAGCAGCGTGAACGACCAGGGCGCGCCCGGCCTGGATCCGGGCGTTCTCGATCTGGGGATTCCCGTGCTCGGAATCTGCTACGGCTTCCAGCTCCTCGCCCGCGATCTCGGCGGCCGCGTGAAGCCCAGCTCGCGGCGCGAGTACGGGGAAGCGACGCTCGCCGTCGAGACGGAGGGCCGACTCCTCCAGGGCGTCGACCACACGAGCCGCGTCTGGGCCAGCCATGGCGACGTGGTGGAGTCGATGCCGCGCGGCTTCACGCGGCTCGCGCACACGGAGTCGGTCGAGGTGGCCGCCGTGGAGGATCCGGAGCGGGGCGTGTACGCCGTGATGTTCCACCCCGAGGTCGCGCACTCCACCCAGGGCGCGCGGATTCTCCGGAACTTCCTCTTCGAGGTCTGCGGCTTCCGGGGCGACTGGACGATGGGAAAGGTGCTCGAGGAATCGGTGGACCGGATCCGCGGGCAGGTGGGGAAGCGCCGGGTCCTCTGCGCGCTGAGCGGCGGCGTGGATTCCTCGGTCGTCGCGGCGCTCCTCCACCAGGCCGTCCCGAGCCAGGTCATGGCGGTCTTCGTGGATCACGGGCTCCTGCGTCTGGGAGAAGCCGAACAGGTGGCCCGCTCGATGGGGCAGATCCTCCAGCACGATCTCGTGACCGTGGACGCCAGCGAGCGGTTCCTCGAGGCGCTTCGCGGCGTGGAGGATCCCGAGCAAAAGAGGAAGATCATCGGCGCCCAGTTCATCGAGGTCTTCGAGGAGGCCGCCCACGAGCGCGGCGGCGCCGAGCTCCTGGCCCAGGGCACCCTCTATCCCGACGTCATCGAGAGCACCTCGACGCGAGGTCCTTCGGCCAAGATCAAGTCGCACCACAACGTCGGCGGGCTGCCCGAGCACATGAAGATGGAACTTGTGGAGCCGCTCCGGGAGTTATTCAAGGACGAGGTGAGGGAGCTGGGGGGGCTTCTGGGCCTTCCTCCGGCCATCGTCCAGCGGCATCCGTTCCCGGGACCCGGTCTCGCCGTCCGGATTCTGGGTCCCGTGACCCCGGAAGCGGTTAAGACACTGCAGCTTGCGGACGATATCTTCATCACCGAGCTCCGCCGGTCGGGACAGTATGATCGCGTGTGGCAGGCCTTCGCGGTGCTGTTGCCCGTGCGCACCGTGGGCGTCATGGGGGATGGCCGGACCTATGACCAGGTGGTGGCGCTGCGCGCCGTCACCTCGAGCGACGGAATGACGGCCGACTGGGCCCGGCTACCCGACGCGTTCCTGTCTAAAGTATCCTCACGCATCGTGAACGAGGTGCCCGGGGTCAACCGTGTCGTCTACGACATCAGCACCAAACCTCCCGCGACCATCGAGTGGGAGTGAGCTTCCGCCAACTCGTATCCGGGAGGTTTTCTTGAAGCGAACGAATGCCTGGGCGCCTGTCTCCATCCTGCTCGCGCTGGCAGTCCTGATCGTTCTACCCGTCCGCGAGGGGCGGGCCGCGCCGCTCTCGCCACGCGTCCTCGCGGCGGCGCGCGGGACTCCGGACGAGGCGCTGCTCCTGAGACAGGCGCAGAAGTATCAGCGCAGCCAGGCGCAAGGCGTCGACCGGATCTACAAGCAGTTCGCGCTGAACCTGGCCAAGTTTCCGCGGGGCGGGATCGCGCACCGGAACATCCTCGTCGTGCTCTGCGATTTCAACGGGGACGCCTTCGGGGGCGCCGTGCACCACAACGCCGCGAGCACGCCCGGCTACTACAACAAGCTCTTCTTCAGCGAGGATCCCAACGACGGGATCGTCAGTCTGCGGGAGTACTACAAGCTCAACTCCCACGGCCGTCTGATCGTCTCCGGGCGCGTGACGTCGGACTGGCTGGTCATGCCTCACAGCTACGCGTACTACACGAACAACGAGTCGGGTCTCGACTTCGGCGCGTATCCACGCAGCTCGCAGAGGCTGGCCGAGGATGCCATGGACGCGGCCTACGGATCGTTCGGACAGGACCTCTCCTACTTCGACAACGACGGACCGGACGGGATTCCCTCGAGCGGAGACGACGACGGCTACGTCGACGCCACGATCGTGATCCATCCGGGGCAGGGAGCGGAAGTCGCGCCGATCCCGCAGGAGAATTTCCTCCTCTGGTCGCACGAGGCGGGGATCAGCGTCTACCAGGACTGCCCGCCGCCGAGCAGCCCGAACTGCCTCCCGGGGATGCAGCTCGGATCGAAGCGCGGGTTCCTCTACACGATGAACGGTGAATACAACTACGCTCCCGGCGACAACGCGAACGGAACCTATTGCCACGAGTTCGGGCACACGCTGGGGCTCGCCGATCTCTACGAGCAGACCGCGTGCGGGAATCCGATCGGCACCGGCCTCGGCGTCTTCTCCCTGATGTCCTTCGGGAACTACCTCCCTCTCGACCCGCCGCAGGCTCAGGGGACGCGGCCGGGCAATATCGATGCCTGGTCCCGGGCCTTTCTCGGCTTCGAGCAGCCGACCGTCGTGACCGGCTCGGGGCACTACACGCTGCCGCCCCTCACGCGCGGCGGGGGCGTGCTCAAGGTCTGGAAGAACGGGCAGCCCGGGAGCGAATACTTCCTCGTGGAGAATCGGGTCCGGGAAGGGTCGGACGCCGGCCTGCCGGGAGAGGGGCTGCTGATCTATCACATCGACGACACCATGATCGACAACTGCCGCGATTGCGATCTGACCTCCTGCGCGCAGACGCCTCCGAGCCACGGCCGGGTCGAGATCGTGCAGGCGGACGGACTGGACGAGCTCCACAGCGGGAGCTCTCCCCCCGACTCCGGCGCCTACGGGGACCGCTTCGACTTCTTCCCCGGGGGCGGCGCGGTGCGCTCCTGGACGCAGAGCACCACGCCCAGCACGCGCGACTACTTGGGCCTCGACACCGGCATCCGCATGACCAGCATCCTGGGCGCCGCGCCCGACAACGCGGACACCGCCTCGTTCGACCTCACGGTCGCGCAGACGCCGGACGTCATCGTCAACGGGGTCACGGTGCGGGACGGCGGAGCCGGGAACGGAAACGGCATCCTGGACAACGCGGAGACCGATTCGCTGAACGTGACGCTCGGGAACGACGGGCTCCCGTCCGCGGGGCTCACGCTGACGCTCAGCACCGGGGACGCGGGAATCATCGTCGTGGACGGCACCTCCACGGCGGGCGCGGTGGCGACCGGTGGCTCGACCGTGACGGCCACTCCCTTCGTGATCACGGTCGGGAGCCTGACCGTGCCGCATCCGGTGACCTTCACGCTGGGGTGGAACGACGGCTCTTCCTCGGGCTCGCAGACCTTCACCCTCACCGTGGGCATGGCGACCGGGCTCAGCCAGGACTTCGAGTCGGGTCTGGGAAACTGGACGACGGGTCCCGTCGCGCCCAGCGCGGTGAACGAATGGCATCTCTCGTCCACCCGCGCCTACGGCGGCTCGGTGACGAGCGCGAAGGTCGGGAGCACGCAGGATCCTTTCTCCGGCGCGTCGAACGACGCCAAGACCTACGCCGATCTGGAAGACGCGGCACTGACCTCCCCGATGTTCTACCTTCCGCCCAACTCCCAGCTGACGTTCCAGTCCTGGATCGACGCCGAGACCAATGGCGGGACCATGGCGCTCGACGGCGCGCGCGTGGAGATCTCGGTCCGCGGGGGACCGTGGCTGCCTCTCGATGTGGACGGCGGCTACGGGTACGAGGTCACGTTCGATTCCGGCGCGACCCTGCGCGGGGCCGACGTGCTTTCAGGATCCCCCCAAGCGTGGCGGCGCGTGGTGGCCGACCTCACCGGCTACTCCGGCCCGGTGCAGATCCGGTTCCGGTTCTCCACCAACAACGGGAACCAGCCTTTCGACGTCAATTCCGGTCTGCTGGCGCGCTTCTACGAGGGGTGGTACGTGGATCAGGTTGCCGTGGGGCCGCGCGTGGATCCCGGTCCGCTGCGCCGGGTGCTCTCCTTCCGAGGGGGGCCGAATCCGTTCCGCGTCCAGCACGGCATGACGTCCGAGGTCACGTTCCGGTTCAGCGCGGCCGACGGCCTACCGCATCCGGGCCTGACGCCCGAAATCAGGATCTACGATCTCCGAGGGCGCCTCGTCCAGAAGCTGAACGCGGCTCCGGACGGAATCATCCCGAGCGAGTTCCGCGCGATCTGGAACGCCGAGACCGGGAAGGGCGGTCTCGCGGCCTCGGGAATCTACTTCGCGAGGGTGGACATCCTGGGGCATACCGAGAGCTTCCGTCTGGTGCTTCTGCGGTAGCGCCTTGATCCTGGGGCGGGGCGTGTGGGTGGGGGCCGTGCTCGCGGCGCTCCTTCATGCCCCGCTTGCTTCTTCCGCTCCGGCCCCGCGCGCCTCGCGGGAGCTCTTCGCCTCGCACGCGGCGCGCGACTCCGCCCGCGCGGCCTGGATTCGCGAGCGATGGAGCGGCTCGCTCGCCTCCCTCCGTCTCGCGCAGGCGCGCCTGGACCGCGCCACGGAGCGCTACGACGCGGCCCTCGCGCAGAGCCCTCTGCCTTCCTCGATTTCGATCCGCGACCGGGCGGCATGGATCGACATCGCGATGGACCTGGCGCAGCGAAGCGCGTGGTCCCGGGCCCGGGCGCTGCTCCGCGGGCCCCTGCGCTCGCCCTCCGAGACTCTTCCCGTCGAGGCCCTGGCCGCCGGCAGCGCCGGGTCGCCGGACTCCGGATTGCGCGTGCTCGACTGGCGGACCGACCGGACGCCGCGAGGGAGCCGATCCATGGACGAGGCTGGGCTCTTCGTCGCGGCGGCCCTCTCCGACTCGACGCGGGTATCGAAGTCCTCGCGCTCCGCCCGGTGGCTCCTCCTCGACGCGCGGCGCCCCGCCACGGCGCGCACGTGGGCCAGGACGTCCCTGGCGCGATCGCTCGCGACGGGCGGAGAGCCGCTCCTCGCGCGTGAGCTTCTCGCGAGGGCTCCATCCCGATCGACCGCGGAGACCCTCCTTCTGGCCGACCTGACCGTGGCGGCGGGGGACACCCTGGCGGCGGCGCGCCCTCTGGTGGCGAACGCCACGCGAGCCGATCTCGCCACCGCGGACCGGTACGCCGCGGCGAAGAAGGCGGCCGGCTGGGTCCAGGGTCCCGCGGCGGAAGCGCTCAGCGACAAGGAGTGGATGGGTCTCGTTCGCGCCCTCGCGGACGTCGGCGAGGCCACGCTGGCGCTCCGGGTTCTGGACGCGCGGAAGAGGCCCGCGGACCTGGCCGGCACGGTGGAGCGCGAGGAGCTTCGAGCGTCGCTCCTCTACCGGGCGCGCCGCTACGACGCCGCGGCCGCGGCCTACCGGGGTCTCCTCGCGAAACCCCGGCGTCCGGGCGCCTCGCGCGCGGACGAGGCCCTGGGGCTCGCGCGGTCACTGCGCGCGCAGCGCCTCTTCGTGCCCTCGGACAGCGCCTTCGTGCTGGCGACGAGGGCGGACACCGCCGGCACGGTGCGGGAAACGGCGGCCTGGGAGCGGGCGCGCGAGTGGGAAGATCTCAAGACGCCGCGCGAGGCGGCGGTGGTGCTCCACTGGGCCCGCGCCCAGATCCGCACCGACCCCAACGCCGCGACCGCGCGCGTCCACGAGGCGATCCAGTGGATCCGCGGCGATTCGCTGGCGGCGGCCGATTCTGTGCTCACGGGTCCCGGGCCCGAGGACGCCCGGATCTTCTTCTGGCGCGGTTGGGTCGCCTCCGCGCGCGGCGATTCGGTCCGGTCGCGCGAGGCGTACCGGCGCGCGTGGGAGACGGATCCCTGGGCCTACGAGGGCGTGCGCGCGCGCGAGCTCTGCGGCCTTCCCATCGACGCCGCCCAGGGAACGCCCGAAGCCCGACCGAGGCACGGGGTTCGTCACGCCGCCCCGCCCCCGTTCCAGGCGCGCGTCCTGGACGTGGTGGGTTTCCGCGACCTCGCCCTCGAGACGCTGCGCTCCTGCGCGACGGGGGAG